>Ga0182738_1000081_pt1 | contig 175796 bp, 153 predicted proteins | sample eDN5th30CBELigMG_FD_128876 | JGI IMG/M metagenome (GOLD analysis project Ga0182738, IMG submission 128876) | Enriched Miracle-Growth compost microbial communities from Emeryville, California, USA - eDNA 5th pass 30_C BE-Lig MG (version 2)... ...
ACGGAGCCATCTTGGGGTTCCAGTAACGGGTCTGGTGGCCAAAGTGCACACCAGCTTCAAGCATTTCACGCATCAAAGACATGATATTCTCCAAGGGTTTGGTCTTGTACCGGCCCAGCATCCACGCCATGTCTGCGCGAACACCCTGAAGTGGCCCGGCACGCGATTTACGAAAAAGCGGCAAAGCTGCCGCCATCGCGGCCCCGAAAATACGCATCAGAAACTGGGACGCAATTCCGGGAAAGCCTATAATTCTACTATTTTCATGCTACAGATATCAAGTCAACCATGAGCAGTCTCGTTACCGATCCCACCGACCTCGCCAAGATGCGCACCGCCTGCCAGACAGCGGCCTCGATTCTTGACTACCTCACCCCCCATGTCCAGCCCGGGGTTACCACGGGCGAGCTCGACAGGCTCTGCATGGACTATATCGAGAAGCTGGGCGTGAAATCGGCGACGGTAGGCTACGCGCCGCCGGGTTACACGCCTTACCCCGCCTCGATCTGCACGTCGGTCAACCATGTGATCTGCCACGGCATTCCCGGCGACAAGGTGCTCAAGAACGGCGACATCATGAATATCGATGTCACCATCATCCAGGATGGATGGTTTGGCGACACCAGCCGCATGTTTTACATCGGCGAGCCGTCCATTCTTGCCAGGCGGCTGACGGACACCACCTTCGAGTGCATGTGGCTGGGCATAGCCCAGGTGCGCCCCGGCGCCACACTGGGCGATGTCGGCAATGCGATCCAGAAACATGCCGAGAAACAGGGCTTTTCCGTGGTGCGCGAGTATTGCGGCCACGGCGTGGGACGCAAATTCCACCAGGATCCGCAGGTGCTCCACTACGGCAAACCGGGCACTGGCGTGCGGCTCGAGCCAGGCATGATTTTCACCATCGAGCCCATGATCAATGCGGGCCGCAAGGAAATCCGGACACTGGCCGACGGCTGGACGGTGGTGACCCGCGACCACAGCCTGTCCGCGCAGTGGGAGCATGCCGTGCTGGTGACCGACACGGGCTACGAGGTGCTGACTGTTTCAGAGGGCATGCCCAAGCCACCCGCCTTCGTCGCCGGATAGCATCATGCCCAGCCCGGACAAGCCCGCGCTCAGCCTTGTCCAGCTGCGCGAACAATTGGCTGGCCGCCGCAAGGTGGCTATCGACGCTTTTCGCCAGCACTTGCGGCCCGATACGCTGCTGACCGCGCTGCGGCGCAGCGTCGACCAGGCCCTGCGCGAGCTTGTGCGCCTGCACCCACTGCCTCAGGGCGCCACATTGGCCGCGGTGGGAGGTTATGGCCGGGGCGAACTCTATCCTTTTTCCGATGTCGATGTGCTGGTCCTGCTGCGCGAACCGCCCGGACCACGGGAAAGCGGCATGATCGAGGCCTTGATCACTGCCATGTGGGACCTGGGCATAGAGCCGGGCCACAGCGTGCGGACTGTGCAGGACTGCCAGCAGGAGGCAGCCAACGACATTACGGTCGAGACCGCATTGCTGGAAGCCCGCTGGCTGGTCGGCAGCAAGGATCTGCTGCAGACGCTGCGCGCCAGCATGAACGAGCAACTGGACCCGCAAACATTTTTCCAGGCCAAGCGCTCGGAAATGCAGCAGCGTCACGTGCGGCACCAGGACACCCCCTACGCGCTCGAACCAAACTGCAAAGAGGCGCCAGGCGGGCTGCGGGATCTCCAGATCCTGCTCTGGGTGGCGCAGGCCGCGGGCCTGGGCCACACCTGGCGCGAAATCGCGCGCAGCGACTGGCTGATGGCTTCAGAGTACCGCGCGTTAAGGCGTGCGGAACAGGCATTCAAGCGGCTGCGCATAGAGCTGCATCTTCTGGCGGGGCGGCGGGAGGACCGCGTCCTGTTCGACCTGCAGCCCGCGCTGGCGGCAGTCTATGGATTTGAGGCCACGCGCACGCGCCGTCCCAGCGAAATCCTGATGCAGCGTTATTACTGGGCGGCCCGCGTCGTAAGCCAGCTCAACGTCATCCTCATGCAAAGCATGGAGGAACGCCTGTTTGCCCTGCCCGCCGGCAAGGTGCGCTCAATTGATGCGGATTTCTGCGTCGTGCGCGGCCACCTGGGCATACATCGGGAGGATGCCTTTGAGCGCAACCCCGCCCTGCTCTTTCGCGCCTTTCTGGTGCTCCAGGAGCATCCGGAAATCGAAGGCACGACAGCACAGGCCCTGCGCGCCATGTGGCACGCGCGCCGGCGCATTGATGCGCAGTTCCGCCGCAATCCCGTCAACCGGCGCCAGTTCCTGCTTATCCTGCAGCAGCCGCGCGGCATCGTGCATGCGCTGCGCCGCATGACCATGCTCAATATCCTGCCTCGCTATCTGCCGGTGTTCCGGCGCATTGTCGGGCAGATGCAGCACGATCTGTTCCACGCCTACACGGTGGACCAGCATATCCTCATGGTTGTGCGCAATCTGCGCCGCTTCACCATGCCCGAACATGCGCAGGAATACCCGCTTGCCAGCCAGCTCATTGCCGATTTCGACCGGCACTGGCTGCTGTATGTAGCGGCCCTCTTTCACGATATCGCAAAGGGGCGCGGCGGCGACCACTCAGAACTGGGCGCGGCCGAGGTGCGGCGCTTCTGCAATGACCACGGCATCGAGGGCGAGGACCGCGACCTGCTGGAATTTCTTGTCCGGCAGCACCTTACCATGTCCATGGTCGCCCAGAAGCGCGACCTGAGCGATCCCGAAGTGATCAGCCAGTTCACGCAGGTTGTCGGAGACGAGCGCAAGCTCACCGCGCTTTATCTGCTCACGGTTGCCGATATCAGGGGCACCAGCCCCAAGGTATGGAATGCCTGGAAAGGCAAGCTGCTCGAGGACCTGTATCGCCAGACCCTGGCCATGCTGGGCGGCGCCCAGCCCGACACGAATACGGTGCTGGCCCAGCGCAAGCAGTCCGCGGCGACCGAGATACGCCTGATGGGCCTGCGCGACGAAAGCCGCAATGCGTTCTGGAGCCAGCTCGATGTCGCCTATTTCCTGCGCCACGAAGCCAGCGAGATCGCCTGGCATACCCGGCAGCTCTACTATCGGGTCGATTCCCCCTCCCCTGTCGTCAAGGCCCGCGTCGTGGGGCAGAACGAGGCCTTGCAGGTCATGGTGTACCTGCGCGACCGCGAGGATCTGTTCGTCACGATATGCCATTATTTCGGGCACAAGGGCATGAGCATCCAGGATGCCCGCATCCATACGACCCGCCATGGCTGGGCGCTGGACAGCTTTATTGTGCTGCTGCCTGGACAGGACAAGGATTACCGCTCCAACGCCTCGCTTGTGGAGCACGAGCTTGACCAGGCCTTGCAGCCTGTCAATGCGCCGGCAGTCATTCCGGAGCATGCCATGCCCTTGCGCCGGCAAGGATCGCGGCGGGCCCGTGTGTTTCCCATCGTGCCCAATGTCGAGCTGCAGCCGGATGAACGCAGCGCTTCCTGGCGTCTGTCGGTGACCGCCTCGGACCGTCCGGGCCTGCTCTACAGCCTGGCCCTGGTATTCGCGCGCAACAAGATAGCCCTCAAGATGGCCAAGATTCTGACGCTGGGAGACCGGGTCGAAGACATTTTCATCATCGAGGGCGATGTGCTCGGCCACCCTCGCGAACAGCTGCGCTTTGAACGAGACCTGCTGGCCGCGCTGGATCTGTCGCCATCCTGAACTTTTTCCATATTTGCGAATCCAGACTTATCTGACTGACCGCTTCTTACAGTATCCATGACCATAGACCGCCATTCCAGCAATTTCCTGCTTCACGCCATTGCCCTGGCCTGCATAGCCGCCGTCGCCCTCGCATTGGTTTCCCAATACGTTTTTGATATGCAGCCTTGCGCATGGTGCGTGCTGCAGCGCCTGATTTTCCTGGTCATTGCCCTGGTTTGCTGGCTGGGGATCTGGGGCCGCCGGCTGTGCCGGCACGCACCCCGGATCTCGGCAATAGTCGCTGCCCTGCTGGCAGCGGGCGGCGTCACGGCTGCCTGGTACCAGTACACCGTGGCGTCCAACATGTTTTCCTGCGACATGACATTTGCCGACCGCTTTATTTCCAGCCTGGGCCTGGATGCCGCCGTGCCCGCGGTGTTTGGCATCTTCGCCACCTGCATGGACGCACGGGTAAAGCTGCTCGGCGTGGAATATGCCTTGTGGGGCCTGGGGCTTTTCGCGGCCATTGCAGTCGTTGCCCTGGTGACGGCCTTGCGCCGCGCCAGGTAAGCCGGAATGCTTCCCCGCTGAAGGGAAGCGCGCCCTCATTCTTCGACCCGCCGCAGCGTGGCGGCCTGCCTTGAAGCTGGCCGCCACGGGGCAGGCAATAGTCAGTCTTCCTTCTCGTTCGTGGACATTTCGCCAGCCTTGGATATCACCCCACGGGTTCGCTCCAGCCTGTCGAGATAAGCCTCGTCGACATCACCGGTAATATAGTTGCCAGTGAAACAGGACGACTCGAAATTGCGCATTGCAGGGTTCAGGTCGCGGATGGCCTGCTCCAGATCGCCTATGTCCTGGTAAACCAGCCCGCTGGCGCCAATTTCCCGCGCAACCTCTTCCGTGGAGCGGCCCACCGCAATCAGGTCTTTGCGCGTGGGCATGTCAATGCCATAGACGTTGGGAAAGCGCACCGCAGGCGCGGCGGAGGCAAAGAAAACCTTGTTGGCCCCGGCTGCCTTGGCCATGTCGACGATTTCACGGCTGGTGGTGCCGCGCACGATGGAATCATCGACCAGCAATACGTTCTTGCCACGGAATTCCATATCGATGGCGCTCAGTTTCTGCCGCACTGATTTCTTGCGCACGGCCTGCCCCGGCATGATAAAGGTGCGGCCCACATAGCGATTCTTGATAAACCCTTCGCGGTAGTTGAGCCCCAGATGCGCAGCCAGTTGCATGGCGGACGGCCGGGAGGAATCGGGTATGGGCATCACGACATCGATCTCACCCAGGCGCAGCGTCTTGGCGACGTTCTCGGCGAGATATTCCCCCATGTTCAGGCGGGCGTGATAGATGGAGACGTTGTCCATCACCGAATCTGGGCGGGCGAAATACACGTACTCGAACACGCAAGGCGTCAGGCTGGGGTTGTCGGCACACTGGCGGCTGCTGATATTGCCATCCAGGTCAATGAAAACCGCCTCGCCCGGTTCGATGTCGCGCACCAGGCTATAGCCGCAGCCCGTCAGCGCCACGGATTCTGAAGCGGCCATCCATTCGGTGCCCGCGTCTGTCTCGATCGAACCCAGGCACAAGGGCCGAATGCCATGCGGATCACGAAACGCCACCATGCCGTAGCTGGCAATCTGCGCGATGACAGCGTATGCGCCACGCGCGCGCCGATGCACGGCCGCGACCGCCTTGAACACGGCATCCTCGTCAAGTGTGCCGCCGCTGGATGCTCGCTGCAGCTCATTGGCGAACACATTGAGCAGAACCTCAGAATCCGAGTTCGTATTGATATGCCGGCGGTCTATCCTGAACAGCTCTTCGCGCAGCTCGCGCCAGTTGGTCAGGTTGCCGTTGTGGACAAAAGTAATGCCGAAAGGAGCGTTGACGTAGAAAGGCTGCGCCTCATCAACGCTGTCGCTGGAACCGGCCGTGGGGTAGCGCACCTGCCCCAGGCCGCTGCTGCCGGGCAGCGAACGCATGTTGCGGGTGCGAAAAACGTCGCGCACCAGGCCGTGCGCCTTGTACATGTTGAAAAACTGCTCGTGCGAGGTGGCGATGCCCGCAGCGTCCTGACCGCGATGCTGCAGAAGCAGCAGGCTGTCGTATATCAATTGGTTAACGGGGCCAGTACCGGCAACCCCTACAATTCCGCACATTTTGGGTTCCTGTAAATGCGATCAATATGGCAACCATGACGCCAGCGAGGGCGGCAGCAGCATCTTGATATGCTGAATGCCTCGCACCGCGGTGCCTGAGAGCCTGGCTTCCTGCCACCAGGGCTCTTTGGGTAATTCTGTATAGCCAGCGAGGCCGACGAGCACAAGCACGAATACCATGCCTCTGAGCAGGCCGAACAGCCCGCCCAGGCCATGATCAGCCGGGGTAAGGCCTGTACGCTGGATGAGTGTGGCCAGGGTTACGTTGACCAGCCCGACCAGCAGCAATACCGATATGAACACCAGTGCGTAGGCGGCCCCCGCCCTGAGCAGCGGGTTTTGAAGCCAGCGTTCCAGCCATCCGGACGCTATGGGGCCCCACCAGATGGCAGCCGTGAACGCCAGGACATAGGCAACAAGAGACAGAAGCTCCTTGATCAGGCCGCGCAGCAGCCCAAGCAGGGCCGATACCGCGAGAATGGCCAGTACAAGATAATCGAAGCTGGTCACTTAGTGGAAATGAAACCGTTGTCGTATCCCAGGGCGCGCAGGCGGGCCTGGGCGGCCTGGGCCGCATCGCGCGAAGGAAAAGGCCCTACCCGCAAACGGTAGGTGGACTTGCCGCCGGACGATGCATTCTCGACATAGGCATTCGTGACGCCAGCTGCCGCCAGCTTGTCGCGGCGGGAACGCGCGTCAGCCTCCGTGGTATACGCTGCGATCTGAAGAATGTAATTGCCCTTCTGGGATGCCGACGGTTTGGCGGGCGGCGAGCGGCCTTCGAGCAGCGCCAGCGCGACCGAGCCATCGTCGGTGCGCTGCACGGTGTCGGGCTTTTCCGCAGGCTTGGGCTGCGGCTTGGGCGCGGGTTTTGGCTCTGGCTTGGGCTCGGGCTTCGGTTCCGGTTTCGGCTCGGGTTTGGGCTCCGGCTTGGGCTGGGCCTGCTCTTCAGGCGCCGCCGGCTGCCCGGCGGACTCCGGTGCAGCCTCGGTCGCGGCATTGCCGGCATCCGATGGCTCGGTGGATTCGGGCTGCTGAATGACCCCGGAGTAGCTGTCGGACTGCGACGGCGCCGCGGCAATCTGCCCCTCGTCAGTGGCGGGCGGCACAATGGACGGCACGACCACGGGCGTGACCGGCTCGCTGGCCTGCTCGGGCGAATCGAACAGCATGGGAACAACGATCACGGCGGCGAGCACCAGGACTAGCGCGCCAATAAGCCTGCGGCGTGCCCGGCTGCGCATTTCATTGGCTTGCGCCTCGCTGGACATGGCTGAACGGGATGCGGAACGACGCTCTGGTCGGGAAGCGGACTCGTTGCGAGAGAACAGACCCATGGGACAAAAAACCTATGCTGAGTACAGGACGTTGCGCACTGCGGAGCTTCATAACCCGCCAAGGCGCGTCATGCCGTTGCCCGCCCCAGCAGACCGAGCACTGGGCCCACAGTGGAAAATGAACCAAACACGAGAATTCTATCATTCCCGCCCGCCTGTTTCCGCGCTTCGGTAAAAGCCTGTGCCGGATTATCAAAACTTGACACGGTTGCCTCAATGACGGGTTCCATCCGGGGCGCGACCGTGCGCACGCCTGGCCGGTGTCCGTCATCGGCCGGCGCCTGCGCACTGTGACCGGAATCCTCCCGGCCAGCCTGCGTGCCGGTGGGCTGGGGCTGCCCCGCGCCGGCAAGCGCGGCTCGCTCGCCCAGAACCTTGCGCACATGCGCCGCCAGCGCCTGGCCGGTGGTTCCGCGCGGCCCCTCAAGGGTTGCGCAATACCAGCTATCCACGCGGCTGGCCAGCTTTCCTATGACCCCTTCGATATCCTTGTCGCCCAGCATGCCGACCACCGCGTGCGTTTTCTGGAAGCGGCCCATATTGTCAAGACTCTGCCCCAGCGCCGCCGCCGCGTGCGGATTATGGGCCACATCCAGCACGACCACAGGCGTGCCGGGCAGAATCTGCAGCCTGCCGGGCAGGTCGACCTGCGACAGCCCGATGCGAACAGCCTGTGCGGGCACCGCCAATGCGGGATGCAGGGCCTCCAGGGCCGCCAAGGCAGCGCTGGCATTGAGCAGCTGATTGGCGCCCCGCAATGCCGGATACGCCAGCGCATTGCGGCGCTGCCCGCGTCCCCCGTATGCCCACTGCTGCCTGTCTCCGGAATAGTTGAAGTCTTTTCCGAACAGCCAGAGGTCAGCGCCGATTTCGCTGGCGTACTCGATAATGGTCGCTGGCGGCATGGGATCGGCGCAGATAGCTGGTTTTCCGGGTCGGAAAATATGCGCCTTTTCCCAGCCGATTTTCTCGCGCGTGTTGCCCAGGTATTCCGCGTGATCAATGTCGACGCTGGTGATGATTGCGCAGTCGGTATCAACCAGATTCACTGCATCCAGCCGCCCGCCAAGCCCCACTTCAAGCACGGCAACGTCCACGCCCCGCTGTTCGAACAGCATCAGCGCCGCCAGCGTGGTGTATTCAAAATAGCTCAGCGACACGTCGCCACGGGTGCGCTCGATGACATGCAACTGGGCAACGATGTCGCTGTCCCGCGCTTCGGCGCCATTTACATGGATGCGTTCGTTAAAGCGGATCAGATGCGGCGAGGTGTACACCCCAACCTTGTAGCCGGCAGCCAGCAGAATGGCTTCCAGCATCGCACAGGTCGAGCCTTTGCCGTTGGTTCCGCCCACCGTGATCTTGATGAATGGCAGCTTCAGGTCCAGCTTGCGGGCAACGGCATTGATGCGTTCCAGGCCCAGGTCGATCGCAGACTTGTGCAGCGTCTCGAGATAGGCGAGCCAGGTTTGCAGATCGGCATTTTCGGAGGGAATGGGGCGGGACATGGTAGGCGATGGTTGGAAAATCAGAAAGTCGGAGAATCAAAAACGCAGTCGCTGATATTAGCACCTGCGCACGGAAAATGCGGGCAAACCCTTACAGGCGGGTAAGCCAGAGCGATACCGCCACCTGCCGCGCAAGGAAGCTTGCCGGCGGCGCAATGCAGACAGGGGCATGCTTGCGCATGCCCCTGATGCTCTCGTTCGTTGCGAGAATGCTGCGTCTACTTCTTCTTGCGCGCCGGAGGAATGTCGGTGCAGCTGCCCTCGGCCACTTCGGCCGCCATGCCCACCGATTCGCCCAGCGTGGGATGTGGATGGATGGTCTTGCCGATATCCACCGCATCAGCGCCCATTTCAATGGCCAGGGCCACTTCGCTGATCAGGTCGCCGGCATGGGTGCCGACAATGCCACCCCCCAGTATCCTGTGCGTCTGCGCATCGAACAGCAGCTTGGTAAAGCCTTCGTCGCGGCCATTGGCAATGGCGCGGCCGGAAGCCGCCCAGGGGAACAAGCCCTTTTCAATGGCAATGCCCTGCTCCTTCGCCTGTTCCTCGGTCAGGCCAACCCATGCCACCTCGGGATCGGTATAGGCAACGGATGGAATGACGCGGGCATCGAAAAAGCTCTTCTGGCCGGCAATGACCTCGGCGGCCACATGGGCCTCATGCACTGCCTTGTGAGCCAGCATAGGCTGCCCGACGATATCGCCTATGGCATAGATATGCGGCACATTGGTGCGCATCTGGCGATCTACCTCGATGAACCCCCGGTCGCTTACCGCCACGCCAGCGTTATCGGCCCCGATGCGTTTGCCGTTGGGGCTGCGGCCCACTGCCTGCAGCACCAGGTCATAGCGCTGCGGGCCCTTGGGCGCTTTTTCACCCTCGAATTCCACCCAGATGCCGTCTTCCTGCGCATGTGCGGCAACCGTGCGCGTCTTGAGCATGATGTTGTCAAAGCGATGGGCATTCATCTTTTCCCAGACTTTCACCAGGTCGCGGTCGGCGCCTTGCATCAACCCGTCCAGCATCTCAACGACATCAAGCCTTGCCCCAAGCGCGGAATAGACCGTGCCCATCTCCAGGCCGATAATGCCGCCGCCGACGATAAGCATCTTCTTGGGAATGCTCGACAGCTTGAGCGCGCCGGTGGAATCGACGATGCGTTCATCCTGCGGCAGGAAGGGCAGCTTTACTGACTGGCTGCCGGCGGCAATGATGGCCGAGGAAAACTTCACCGTCTGGGCGGCGCCGTTGTCTCCCTTCACCGTCAGATGATGGGGATCGGCGAATTCGCCCACGCCGGTCATGACCTTGACCTTGCGTGCCTTGGCCATGCCTGCCAGCCCACCGGTAAGCTTGCCGACCACACTGTCTTTGTACGCGCGAAGGCCGTTCAGGTCGATTGAAGGCTTGCCGAAGGTGATGCCATGGGATGAGAGCGACTGCGCCTCCTCAAGGACAGCCGCGGTATGCAGCAACGCCTTGGAGGGAATGCAGCCCACGTTCAGGCAAACGCCGCCCAGCGTCGGGTAGCGTTCCACCAGAACCACTGACAGCCCCAGGTCAGCGGCGCGAAATGCCGCTGAATACCCTCCGGGGCCTGCGCCAAGCACGAGGACATCGCACTGGATGTCGGCCGAGCCGCCGAATGAGGCCGGCGCAGGCGCCGCAGCCGCTGCCTGGGTTGCCGGTGCCGCGGCAGGCTGCGCGGCAGCCTCCTTGCTGGCTGGAGCCTGTTCGGCGGGAGCGGCGGCTGCCGCATCCGCGCCAGCGGCTTCAAGACGCACCATGGGCTTGCCCTGGCTGACCTTGTCACCCACCTTGACCAGCACCTCTTTGATCACCCCACCCTGCTCGGCGGGAATTTCCATGGAGGCCTTGTCGGACTCAACCGTGATCAGGCTCTGTTCGGCCTGCACCGTGTCACCAGGCGCGACTAGCACCTCGATGACCTCGACCTCGTCGAAATCGCCGATATCGGGAACATTAAGCTCGATGAGACTCATGGGCGGCTCCTTAGAGAATGATGCGACGGAAGTCGCCCAGCAGGCTGGCCAGATAGGCATTGAAACGTGCAGCAGCCGCGCCGTCGATGACCCTGTGGTCATAAGACAGCGACAGCGGAAGCATCAGGCGCGGCTCAAATGCGCTGCCGTTCCAGACTGGCGCATGCGCGGAGCGCGAAACACCCAGAATGGCCACTTCCGGCGCATTGATGATAGGCGTGAAAGATGTTCCGCCAATGCCGCCCAGCGACGAGATCGAGAAGCACCCACCCTGCATCTGTGATGGGGAAAGCTTGCCGTCGCGCGCCAGGGCCGCCAGCTCGGAGGTTTCCCTGGCCAGCTCAAGCACGCCCTTCTTGTCCGCATCACGGATCACCGGGACCACCAGGCCATTGGGCGTATCAGCGGCAAAACCGATGTGGTAGTACTGCTTGAGCACCAGATTGTCGCCGTCGAGCGAAGCGTTGAACTCTGGAAACTTCTTGAGCGCGGCGACAACTGCCTTGATCAGGAACGCCAGCATGGTGACCTTGACGCCCGCTTTCTGGTTCTCGCGGTTCAACGTCTGGCGCAGTTCCTCCAGCTCCGTGATGTCCGCCTGGTCGTTGTTGGTAACGTGGGGGATCATCACCCAGTTGCGGTGCAGGTTCGCGCCCGAAATCTTCTTGATGCGCGACAGCGGCCTGGTTTCTATGGCGCCGAACTTGGCGAAATCAACCTTGGGCCATCCCAGCACACTCAGGCCGGCACCCGCGCCGGCGCCAGTGGCCGACACTGCGGGCGCGGCGCCCGTGGAAAGCGCGCGCTTGACGAACTGGCGAACGTCATCCTGAGTGATGCGATTCTTGGCGCCCGAACCGCTTACCTGGCGAAGATCGACACCAAGTTCGCGCGCAAACTTTCGTACCGACGGGGAAGCATGAGGCAGGTCACGCAGCGGCACTGCCGCATCCGCATAGGCCTCGGTGGGCGAATGCCGCTCGGGAGGAACTGAGGCCAGGCCGCCCGCAGCGGGCGCCGCGGGAGCGGCGGCCGGGGCGGCGGCAGGCGCGGCAGCTTCGGCCGGGGCCGGCGCGGGGGCTGGCTCGGCCTTGGCTGCGGGCGCCGCCTTGGGCGCGCCGCCCGCCGTCTTGATCTCGAGAATATTCGACCCCTGGCTGACCTTGTCGCCCAGCTTGACCTTGATGGCGGTCACCACACCTGCGTGGGACGATGGCACCTCCATCGAGGCCTTGTCGGACTCGACGGTGATCAGGCTTTGCTCGGCAGCGATCTGGTCGCCCACATTCACAAGAATCTCGATGACTTCGACATCGGTGGCGTCGCCGATATCGGGCACTTCGATTGTCACCGTCTCGCCGCCCTCGGCGGCAGGCGCCGGTTGCTGCTCAGGCGCCTGAGCCTGGGCAGCGGGCGCCGCCGGCGCACTGGCGGGCGATGCGGCCGTATCCGCGGGCGCGGAGGCCTTCTCGTCCTTGGCGGGCGCCTTTGCGTCCGCCTGCTCGATTTCGAGAATGACAGCGCCTTCGCTGACCTTGTCGCCCACCTTGACCTTCACGGACTTCACGGTTCCCGACGCGGAGGACGGGATTTCCATGGAGGCCTTGTCGGATTCGACGGTGATCAGGCTCTGCTCCTCGGCGATTTGATCGCCCTCCGCTACCAGCACTTCGATGACTTCGACCTCGTCGAAATCGCCGATATCCGGGATCTTGATCTCGGTTGTATTGCTCATGTCCGTCCCCCTTCTTATGCGTGATGCGGATTGGCTTTCTCGGGATTGATGCCGTACTTGCGGATGGCCTCGGCCACCTTGGCGACGGGCACCTTGCCTTCATCCGCCAGGCTGCGCAGCGCTGCCAGCACCACAAAATGACGATCAACCTCGAAGTGCTCGCGAAGCTTGTAACGGAAATCCGAGCGGCCGAAGCCATCGGTGCCCAGCACGCGCAGGCTGCGGCCCTGGGGAACGAAGGCACGGATCTGGTCGCCGTAGGATTTCATGTAGTCAGTCGACACCACGATAGGCCCTTCGGTGCCTTGCAGCTGCTGCGTCGCATACGGCACATGCGGCTGGGCATCTTCAGGGTGCAGGAGGTTATACCGGTCGCAGTCCAGACCATCGCGGCGCAGCTCGGTGAAGCTGGTCACGCTCCAGACATCGGAAGCAATGCCCCAGTCGCTTTCAAGCAGTTCCTGGGCAAGCAGAACTTCACGCAGAATCGTCCCGGAGCCCAGGAGCTGGACGCGCGGCTGCTTGGCCTTGCCGGCCGACTTGAACTTGTACATGCCGCGGATGATGCCTTCCTCGTCGCCGGCCTTCAGGCCCGGCTGCGGATAGTTTTCGTTCATCACGGTGAGGTAGTAGAAGACGTTTTCCTGGTCTTCCACCATGCGCTTGAGGCCGTTCTGCATGATGACGGCAACCTCGTGCGCAAAGGTCGGGTCGTAGGACACGCAGTTCGGAATGACGCTCGACAGGATATGGCTGTGGCCGTCCTCGTGCTGCAGGCCTTCGCCATTGAGCGTCGTGCGCCCGGCGGTGCCGCCCAGCAGGAAGCCCCTGGCCTGCATATCGCCCGCCGCCCAGGCCAGATCGCCCACGCGCTGGAACCCGAACATGGAGTAATAGATAAAGAACGGGATCATGATGCGGTTGTTCGTCGAATACGACGTCGCCGCGGCAATCCATGAGCTGAATGCGCCCGCTTCGTTGATGCCTTCCTGCAGGAGCTGACCGTTTTCCGTCTCGCGGTAGTACATGACCTGGTCTTTGTCCACCGGCACGTACTTCTGCCCTTCCGGCGCATAGATGCCGATCTGGCGGAACAGGCCTTCCATGCCGAAGGTGCGGGACTCATCCGAGAGGATGGGCACGACACGCGGACCCAGTTCCTTGTCGCGCAGGATCTGGTTGAGGATGCGCACGAAAGCCTGGGTGGTGGAAATCTCGCGCCCCTCGGCCGTGGGGTCGAGCACCGCCTTGAACGCTTCGAGCGCAGGCGCGCGCAGCTGTTCGTCCGCCTTCCGGCGGCGGTGCGGAATATAACCGCCCAGGGCGTTGCGACGCTCGTGAAGATACTTCATCTCGGGAGAATCTTCCGAAGGCTTGAAGTACGGCAGTTCCTCGAGCTTGTCGTCGGGAACGGGAATGTTGAAGCGGTCGCGGAATTCGCGCACCGAATCCATATCCAGCTTCTTTTGCTGGTGGGTGGGGTTCTTGGCCTGGCCGACCTGCCCCATGCCATAACCCTTGATGGTCTTGGCGAGAATGACGGTAGGCTGGCCGGCATGCTCGGAAGCCGCCTTGAATGCCGCATAGACCTTGTAAGGATCGTGCCCGCCACGGTTCAGGCGCCAGACATCCTCGTCGCTCATGCGGCTGACCATTTCGAGCAGCTTGGGGTGCTTGCCGAAGAAATGCTCGCGCACAAACTTGCCGTCATGGGCCTTGTAAGCCTGATATTCGCCGTCGACGGATTCTTCCATGATGCGGCGCAGGATGCCTTCCTTGTCACGCGCCAGGAGAGGATCCCAGTAACCGCCCCAGATGAGCTTGATGACATTCCAGCCGCTGCCGCGGAAATCGCCCTCAAGCTCCTGGATGATCTTGCCATTGCCGCGCACCGGGCCGTCAAGGCGCTGCAGATTGCAATTGATGACGAAAATAAGGTTGTCCAGCTTCTCGCGCGATGCCAGGCTGATGGCGCCCAGGGATTCGGGCTCGTCCATTTCGCCGTCGCCGCAGAACACCCAGACTTTGCGCTTGCTGGTGTCGGCGATGCCGCGCGCATGCAGATATTTCAGGAACCGGGCCTGGTAGATGGCCATCAATGGGCCCAGGCCCATTGATACGGTGGGGAACTGCCAGAAATCCGGCATCAGCTTGGGATGGGGATAGGAAGGCAGCCCCTTGCCGTCGACCTCCTGGCGGAAATGGTCGAGCTGCTCGGCCGTCAGGCGGCCTTCGAGATATGCGCGGCCATACATGCCGGGGGATGAATGCCCCTGGAAATAAACCAGGTCGCCGCCATGATCGGGCGTTTCAGCATGCCAGAAATGGTTCTGGCCGCAGCCAATCATCGTTGCCAGCGAGGCGAAGGAAGCAATGTGCCCGCCCAGGTCGCCGCCATCGGCGGGGTGGTGCCGGTTCGCCTTGACAACCATGGCCATGGCATTCCAGCGGACATATGAGCGGATGCGCTCCTCAAGCACGATATTGCCGGGATGCGGAGGCTCCAGGCCAGGCGGGATGGTATTGACGTAGGCAGTGTTGGGCGAAAACGGGATATGCGCGCCCGAGCGGCGGGCCAGATCGATAAGGCGCTCGAGCAGAAAGTGCGCGCGTTCCGGACCCTCCCTGTCAAGTACAGCCTCCAGCGCTTCTAGCCATTCCTGGGTTTCCAGGGCGTCATCGTCGGTATTGCCGGCCGTGGTGGCGGCCCGATCTAAAGAGGACATCTACAGTCTCCTGTATGAGAGGTGGATTCCGGTGCGGCCAGCAGTTACCTTGCCCGGCAGCCTTGGTCAATATCCTGCGTGCCCGCCGGCCGGGCTTTTGGCCATGGCCGGACAGGCGCGGCCCCGCGGCCGCTCGCAAGCATAGAATGCGCTCATTCTAGGAAAGAGCGGAAGGATGTTCAAGGAAAATTTCATTTTATGGTATGTGTTTTTATAATATGAAAAATTACTGCTGTCCTCTCGCCTGTAACGGTCTAAAATGTTAAGCATGACGCGGCGCTGTCACACAGTATGATTCGCGCGCGACGCCCCTGGCCTCTTCCCCACGCACATACATGGCAGGCAATTCTCGTAAATCCCTGATTCCCACGACCTTCTACGATCAGGCTCATAGTACCCGGCGCGGCTTTTATTGGCTAACGCCGGTGATCGTGCTGATCCTGTACCTGTGCGTCATGGGGGTCTTTCTGTGGCTGCAGCAGCTGCATAACGACAGTGTCATGTTCGTGACCATAGACCAGGAAACCCGGCAGCAGCGCCTGCTGATGGTGGTCATGGCGCTGTCGGCGCTGATCGTGCTGAGCCTTCTTGCGCTCTGGCGCTATACGCGCTTTCGCACCCGGGCCGAAGCGGCGCTGATCGCCGAAACAGGCTTTCGCCGCGCCATGGAAAACTCCATGTCCACAGGCATGCGCGTCTTTGACATGCATGGGCGCATCGCCTATGTGAATCCCGCCTTCTGCCGCATGATAGGCTGGAACGAGGCCGACCTGATCGGACGCACGACCCCCTTCCCCTACTGGGTGCCAGGCCGCCATGCGCAGCATCAGGAAACCCTGGATGTGCTGCTGTCGGGGCGTACGCCCAGCAGCGGCCTGGAGGTCGAAGCCCAGCGGCGGGATGGCTCGCGCTTTACCGCCCGCATGTATGTCTCGCCGCTGCGCGACCCCAATGGCGAGCAGATAGGCTGGATGACGTCCATGACAGACATTACCGAGCCCAAGCGCATCCGGGAGGCGCTGACCGCCGCGCACGAGCGGTTCATGACGGTGCTTGAAGGCCTGGACGATGCCATTTCGGTAGCGGCTGACACCTCCGACGGGCTTGAGCTGCTGTTCGCCAACCGCACATACCGGCGCTTCTTCGGCGCGCAGTCCAACGGCCATGCGGAGCTGATGGGCGGAAGGCTGGGCCGCTTCACTGACGAAACCGTAGAGATATTTTCGGAATCGGCGCAGCGCTGGTTCGAGGTTCATCATCGCATCCTGGCCTGGACAGACGAGCGGCGGGTGCGCCTGCAAGTGGCGCGCGACATCACCGAGCGCCGCATGCACGAGGAAGCGTCGCGCGTGCAGCAGGAAAAAGTCCAGCTGACCAGCCGCCTGACGACCATGGGTGAAATGGCGTCCTCGCTTGCGCACGAGCTGAACCAGCCGCTGACCGCCATCAGCAACTACAGCATGGCCGCCGTGGCCATGGTGAAGTCCGGCAATGCCGAGTCCGAGCGCCTGCTCCAGGCACTGGAAAAGGCTGCCGAACAGGCCCAGCGCGCGGGCAAGATCATCATCCGCATACGCGAATTCGTAAAGCGCAGCGAGCCCCGGCGCCAGTGCGTGCCGGTCATGCGCATCGTGGAAAATGCGGTCGGCTTTGCCGAAATCGACGCCCGCAAGCGCCAGGTCGAGATCGAGCTGAGCGTGCCGGAGAATATTCCGGATGTCATGGCCGACCCCATCCTGATCGAGCAGGTATTATTGAACCTTCTGAAGAACGGGATCGAAGCCATGGAAAAGAGCGAGCACCGCAGCCTGCGGCTGGTCATCACCGACCAGGGCGCCATCGTCGAGCTGGCAGTCTTCGATCGCGGCCATGGCCTGAAGGATCCTGACCGCCTTTTCGAGCCTTTCTACAGCACCAAGTCCGAAGGCCTGGGCATGGGGCTTAATATCTGCCGTACTATTATCGAATCGCACCACGGTCGCCTCTGGGCCAGCGCCAACCCCGAAGGGGGCACTATTTTCCGTTTCACTCTGCCGTGCGCCACTCCCGCGCAGCGTCCGGCCGAAGACACACAGGAGCTGCATGCATGACAACACTTCAAGCGCCAAACACCATATTCATCGTCGATGATGACGAAGCTGTGCGCGATTCCCTGCGCTGGCTGCTTGAGGCCAATGGCTACCGGGTACGCAGCTTCAGCGGCGCGGAAGACTTCCTCAACGCCTATGAGCCCGACCAGGTCGGCGTACTGATTGCCGATGTGCGCATGCCAGGCATGAGCGGCCTGGAGCTGCAGGAAGAACTGATCGCCCGCAAGGCTCCGCTGCCCATCGTGTTCATCACTGGCCACGGCGACGTGCCCATGGCCGTCTCAACCATGAAGAAAGGCGCAATCGATTTCCTGGAAAAGCCTTTCAATGAAACAGACCTGCGCAATATCGTGGCGCGGATGCTCGAACAGGCTGCCGAACGCGTCAACCAGGCCATGGCGCAAAAGAACCATGAGGCCGTGCTTGGACGCCTGACCGCGCGCGAACAGCAAGTGCTGGAACGCATCGTCGCCGGCCGCCTGAACAAGCAGATCGCGGGCGACCTGAACATCAGTATCAAGACAGTAGAGGCGCATCGCGCCAATATCATGGAAAAACTCGAAGTAACCACCGTGGCCGATCTCATGAAAATCGCCCTTGCCAAGGCCGAGGGCGCGGCATGACGGCAAGAATCATAGACGGCAAGGCGCTGTCAGACAGTGTGAAGTCCGAAGTCGCGGCGCGCGTCGCAGAGCTCAGGGAACAGGGCGTGGTGCCCGGCCTCGCAGTCGTGCTGGTCGGTGAAGACCCCGCGTCGCAGGTATATGTGCGCAACAAGGCAGCCGCTTGCGAGAAAGCCGGGCTGCATTCCCGCGTCATACGGCTTGACGCCGGCATCACGGAAGAAGCGCTCCTGCGGCAGGTGCGGGAACTGAATGAAGACGACGCCATCCATGGCATCCTGGTGCAGCTTCCCCTGCCCCGCCATATGGATTCAGCCAAGGTCATCGAAGCCATCGACGCGCGCAAGGATGTCGATGGCTTCCATGTCAGCAACGCCGGGCTGCTCATGACCGGGCAGCCGCTGTTTCGCCCCTGCACGCCATACGGCATCATGAAGATGCTTGAATCCGAGAATGTGGATCTGTGGGGCGCCGAAGCTGTTATCGTCGGCGCCAGCAATATCGTCGGCAAGCCCATGGCCATGCTCATGCTCGCCAAGGGTGCAACCGTGACGCTGTGCAACTCCAAGACACGCGACCTGGGCGCCCAGACCCGCCGCGCCGATGTGCTCGTGGTCGCAACCGGCAAACCGGGCATCGTGACGGGCGACATGGTCAAGCCCGGCGCCGTGGTGATCGATGTCGGCATCAATCGCAATGAGCAGGGCAAGCTGGTGGGCGATGTCGATTTCGCATCCGCCAGCGAGGTCGCAGGGGCCATCACACCCGTGCCGGGCGGCGTCGGCCCCATGACCATCGCCATGCTGCTGGTCAACACGCTGGAGGCCGCCGAGCGCAGCGCGCATCCCCAGCCCGCAAACTAAACGGTACGAGGCGGCCCGTTTCCACGGCTGCCGCCGCGTCTCAGGAATCTCATGCAACAAAACCCTCTGCTTGCGCCGATCACTGAGCTGATCGACTACGCCGCGATATCGCCCGCTGATATCGAACCCGCCATCGCCACACTGCTCGCATCTGCCCGCGAGGCGGTCGAACGCGCGGCCGACACCTCCCTGCCCGAGACATGGGAAGCCATCATCGAGCCGCTCGAAGATGCCTCCGAGCGCCTGTGGCGCGCCTGGTCGGTGGCCGGCCATCTGAATGCCGTGGTCAATACACCCGAGCTGCGCGCGGCATACAACGCCTGCCTGCCGTCGATTACAGAGTTCTCGACCTGGGTAGGCCTGCACGAGGGTCTGTACGCGCAATACCGCAGGCTCAAAGCCTCGCCAGCCTTTGCCGCGCTCAGCCCGGTTCGCCAGCGCATCATCGATCTGGCTCTGCGCGATTTCCGCCTCAGCGGTGTCGAACTGCAAGGCGCCGAGCGCAAGCGCTACGCCGAAATTTCCGATGCGCAAGCCCAGGCCTCGCAGAAATTCTCGGAGAATGTGCTGGACAGCGTGGACCAGTGGTCCCTGCATATCACGGACGCAGATCGGCTTGAGGGCATCCCGCCTGACGTTCAGCAGGCCGCCCGCTCCGCGGCGCAGGCGGATGGCCTGGAAGGCTGGAAGCTGGTGCTGAAGATGCCTTGTTATCTGCCTGTGATGCAGCATGCGCGGGATCGTACGCTGCGCCAGGAGATGTATCGGGCCTATGCAACCATCGCCTCGGAACAAGGCGCGCCCGAGCTTGACAACTCTAAGCTCATCGAGCAACTGCTGTCGCTGCGCGCCGAAGAAGCCAGCCTGCTTGGGTATGACAGTTTCGCTGCGCTGCGGCTTGAAACCCGGATGGCCGACAGCGCGGCCCAGGTGCTCAGGTTTCTGCGGGAGCTTGCCGCGAAAGCCAGGCCCTTTGCGCTTCGGGATCTTGGGCAGTTGCGTGATTTCGCGCGCGAGCGCCTGGGGATGACCGACCTCGAGCCCTGGGACATTGCCTACGTTTCGGAGCGCCTGCGGGAGGAACGATACGCCTACTCGGAAGAAGAAATAAGACAGTACTTCACCGAGCCGCAGGTGCTGGAGGGTCTGTTCCACGTCGTCAAGCGCCTGTACGGCGTGACCATGCGACGCACCCAGGCGCCTGTGTGGCACAAGGATGCGCAGGCGCTGGAGGTCCTGGATGCCGGTGGGCAAAGCCTGGGCATCCTCTACATCGACCTGTACGCGCGGCAAGGCAAGCAAGGCGGCGCATGGGTAGACAGCGAGCGCAGCCGGCGCCGCAGCGCAGCCGGCCTGCAATTGCCGGTTGCCTACCTCACCTGCAATTTCTCCGCCCCGCAGGATGGCAAGCCAGCCCTGCTCTCGCATGATGATGTGATTACGCTTTTCCACGAAAGCGGCCATGCCTTGCACGCCCTGCTGTCCAGGATCGACGATCCCGGCGCCGCGGCATTCGCCAGTGTTGAATGGGACGCCATAGAGTTGCCATCGCAGTTCATGGAAAACTTCTGCTGGGAATGGCCCGTCGTGCGCAGCCTTTCCGCCCATGTGGACAGCGGAGCAAGCATCCCCAGGCCCCTGTTCGACAAACTGCTCGCCGCCCGAAACTTCCAGAGCGGCATGCAGATGCTGCGGCAGGTGGAATTCTCGCTGTTCGACATGCTCATCCACCATCGTGCAAACGGCCTGTCTATCGACGAGGTGCTGCGGACACTGAATGACGTGCGCAAAGAGGTCGCTGTCCTGTTTCCTCCCGAATGGCATCGCTTCCCGCACAATTTCTCTCATTTGTTCGCCGGAGGATATGGCGCGGGCTACTACAGCTACAAGTGGGCGGAGGTATTGTCCGCAGATGCCTACGCGGCATTCGAGGAAAGCGGCATAGCCGGCCCGAATGGCGAACGTGACACGCTCGACGCAAAGACGGGGGCGCGTTTCCTGAACGAAATTCTGGCCATAGGCGGCGCACGCCCCGCCGCCGAATCATTCAGGGCTTTCCGCGGCCGAGAGCCCTCAATGGACGCGTTGCTGCGGCACAGCGGCCTGGTGGAAAGCGGCCTATAATCAAACCGGCAGGCGCCCCGCTCCCTGGGGCAGCCGTTTCGCCGATCATGGCTGCCTGATCCTCTGTTTCGATGTCCGACATGCGTCTCCTGTTCCGCTTTCTGGCGGGGCTGGCCACAGCCCTGCTCCTGTCGATTTCCCCGGCCCATGCAGACTCTACCCTGCACAAGATACGCGGCTTTCTTCCCGACTTGCGCTTCCAGCTGGAAGGCGCAAATGGGAAGACTTGGACACAGGAGGATCTCAAGGGCAAGACGGTGCTGCTGTTCTTCGGCTACGCCAGCTGTCCCGATATATGCCCGACGACCATGGCGCAGTTGACCCAGGTTGTCCATGAGCTGGGCAAGGACGCCGACAAGGTGCGCATTCTTTTCATCAGCGTCGATCCGCATCGCGATACCCCCGACATTCTGCAGGCTTATGTCGATGCATTCGATGGCAATGCGATAGGCCTGACAGGAACTGAAAAGCAGGTGGCCGACGTTGCGCGCCGCTATCGCGTAGCCTATCAGATCGAAAAACCCAAGCCGGGCGCACCCGATACCTACGAGGTGGCGCACAGTCGAGGGGTGTATTTCTTCGACCGCCAGGGCCATGCACGCTTCCTGGCGCCCGACACCGAATCCGTCGAAGTGCTGAAGGCCGGCGTGGAAACGCTGTTGCGCGAAGGCTGAGGCGGGACGCCCGGCTGTGCCGGCAAGCCGGGCCGGACCCATCCCTGGCCCGGCCTTTTTGCTTTTATTCCTTGTTGACCGCCTGCTCGCATTCCCGCACATAATCCAGGTCTGCTTCGACCTGGCGCTTGGCCGCCATGCGCAAGGCCGTTCTCAAGCCCTCTTCCACCACCGGATGATAGAACGGCATCTGCAGCATCTGGCCCACGGTAAGGCCCTGCTGAAGCGACCAGGCAAGCAAGTGGGCAATATGTTCCATCGAGGGACCGGCCATTTCAGCCCCCAGAAAGCGGCCCGTGCTGCGCTCGGCATAGACCCTGAGCATCCCCTTGTTGCGCAGCATGACGCGCGAGCGTCCCTGGTTGGAAAACTCGACCTCTCCGCAGACAATCGATTGCCCATTCAGATCGCGGAACCTGGCGCCCACCTGTGCCACCTGCGGCTCGGAAAAGACGACCGCCATGGGTGCGCGGCGCACCACACTTTCCACTTCAGGGTATGCCGCCGCGTTGCTGCCCGCGATATGCCCGTCATCGGCCGCTTCATGCAGAATGGGCAATATTCCATTGACATCGCCAGCGATGAAAATCGGCAAATTGCCCAGCTGCAAGGTCTGCCTGTCGTAACTGGGCATGCCGCGATCGTCAAGCTCGGCTGAGGTATTGCGCAGCTGAAGATGCTGAAGATTTGGCCGGCGACCTGCGGCGGCCAGCACATAATCGAAATGATCGTTTTCGACCGGGCCGCCCTTGCGCTGGAACTCCACGGCTACGCCCTCGCCAGCGCGGGAAACCTTGAGCACCTCGGTTTCCATGCACAGATCCAGCTCTTCCTGAAAGGCCCGCAGCGCGCTTGCCCTGACCTTGGGGTCCTGAAGCCCGGCAAGATTCGCGCTGCGCTGGACAATGCGCACCCTTACGCCCAGCCGCGCCAGCGCCTGCCCGAGCTCCAGCCCGATGACGCCAGCGCCGACGACCAGAACGCTGGACGGCAGTGTCTTCCATTCAAAAACGTCATCATTGACCACCACCCGGTCGCCCAACTGCGCATAGAGCGAGGGCACAAACGGTGACGAACCGGTGGCAATGACAACCCTGGAGGCATTGATCTGGATATCGTCACCCACGGCCAGCACAGTATCGGAAAGAAAGCGCGCATAGCCGCGCAGCTTGTCCTCTTGCGGGATGCTCTCGACACTTTCAAGCACGAAGCCCACAAACCGGTCGCGCTCCGAACGCACGCGCGCCATGACCTGCTCGCCGTCCACCCTTATGCCTTCGACATGCACCCCAAACGCGGCAGCATGCGCCGCGCCATGCGCCGCTTCCGCAGCGGCGATCAGCAGCTTGGAGGGCATGCAGCCAACCCGCGCGCAGGTCGTGCCATAGGGGCCGCCTTCGATCAGCAAGGCACGCTGACCCGCCGTCTTCACCGCGCGATAGGCCGACAGCCCGGCAGTTCCCGCACCAATGATGGCAACGTCCGTGTCCAGTTGTTTCATACCCGTTCTCCGTGTGCCCAGGCTGCCGGCCCCCGGCAACGCCGGAGAACCATCAGGCGGCCCAGCGCCGTCCATAGCCGCCTGCGTTCAGACGCCCGTCCATTCGCTGACAAACTGCCGATAATCGGGCCGGGTCGGCGCCGGGCTGTCATAGACAGGCGTTCCGACCGCAACAAAACCCATGAAGCGATAGTCGAGCTCATCGAAACCCAGCAATTCAGCCACCTCGCCCACATAAGTGCCCATGCCTGTGCTCCAGAAGGCGGCGTAGCCCTCCATATGCACGGCATTGAGGATATTGCTCACCGCAGCCCCTGTGGCCAGCATGCGCTCATGCTCGGGGATCTTTGTGTTGGCATGATCCAGCCTGCAGGCCACCGCAATCAGCAGTGGCACTTTTTCAAGCCAGCGACGGGTATTGGCCGCCTTCTCCGGCGGCAACGGCTTGCCGGCCTCATCCAGGCAGGCAAACATCCGCTCTGCGAAACGGCCCACCGCATCCCCCTGGATCAGCTTGAAGCGCCAGGGCTGCAGCCTTCCATGGTCGGGAGCCGACATCGCCGCCTGCAGGATGCGCGCCAGCTCTTCATTGCTGGGCCCTGGCTCCTGAACAAACTTGACCGAACGGCGGGAAAGAAGAAAATCTATCGGTGCGGCGGGCATCGTCAATCTTGAATCATCCTCTGATAAGTAATGCTTTCATATCGCGTATTGCCTTCTCCCAGCCGTCAAAGACCGCGCGGGCAACGATGGCGTGGCCGATATTCAGCTCCGAAATCCCAGGCAAGGCCACGATAGCGCTGACGTTGTCGTAATGCAAGCCATGGCCTGCATTGACTCGCAGGCCATGGCCAACGCCGCGGGCAATGGCCGCGCGCAGCCGGGCCAGCTCCGCCTCGACAGCCTGGCTCCCCGCTTGCGGGTTGCCACGGCTCGCCGCGTCATGCGCTTCAGCATAGGCGCCAGTATGCAGTTCAATGACGGTTGCGCCGGTGCGCACCGCGGCATCCACCTGGTCGTCCTCGGGATCGATGAACAGCGAAACCCTGATGCCGGCCTCCCGCAGGCGCGCGACCGCCTCGTTGACCTGGGCAAACTTGCCAGCCACATCCAAGCCGCCCTCTGTCGTCAGTTCCTCCCGCTTCTCGGGCACCAGGCAGACATCTTGCGGCCGGACACGGCAGGCGATGTCCAGCATCTCCGGCGTAATGGCGCATTCCAGATTCATCCGCGTGCGCAATGCGGGCCGTATGCGGTCTACGTCGGCGTCCTGGATATGCCGCCTGTCCTCACGCAAATGCAGGGTAATGAGATCCGCGCCGGCATCCTCGGCGCGCAGTGCCGCCTCAAGCGGATCCGGATACCAGGTGTGGCGCTGCTGGCGCAGCGTCGCAACGTGATCGATATTGACGCCAAGCTCCATCATTGAGCCCCTTGCGTTGCCGCCCCTTGCGTTGCAGCGTCTGCCTGCCGCGCCACGCCTTCCGGCGCGGGGTGCAGACCTTGCACAGACCCCTGGATGCCGCCCTGGGCCGTCGTGTCCGCCGCCTGCGCCGTGTTCTCCAGCCAGCCGCCGCCCAGCGCCTTGTAAAGCTCGACGCGGTTCATGAGCGAATCCATGCCGGTTTGCAGGAACTGCTGCTGGGCAGTGTAGAGCGTGACCTCCGCAGTCTGCACCTGAAGGAAGCTGTCTATGCCTGTTTCATATCGCAGGCGTGCCAGCTTCAGGCTTTCAGCCGCCGAGGCCTCAAGCTCGCGCAAGGCATCCAGCTGGCTCGCATAGGTGGCTTCGCCGGCCAGCGCATCGGCCACTTCGCGAAACGCCGTCTGGATGGTTTTCTCGTAATCGGCCACGGCTATATTCTTGCGCACCTTGGCCAGATCCAGGTTGCCCCTGAGGCTGCCGCCCGAGAAAATCGGAATCTGGATCTGCGGCGCGTATTGCCAATAGCGCTGATCCGAGCTGAACAGCCCTCCGAGTTCGCTGCTGGCAAAACCCAGCAGGCCCGTAATGGATATGTTCGGGAAGAAAGCGGCACGCGCGGCGCCAATGTTTGCATTGGCCGCCAGCAAGACGTGTTCGGCCCCCATGATGTCAGGCCGGCGTTCGAGCAAGTCGGAAGGCAGCCCCACCGGTATCGCTGCCAGTATCTGGTCTTTGCCGAATATTGCCCCCTCGGGGATGTCGGCGGGCACTTCCGCGCCGAGCAACAAATGCAGCGCGTTGGCAGCCTGGGCCTGCTCCCGGCGTATGCTCGCAAGATCCGAGCGCACGGTTTCCAGCTGGCCGCGTGCCTGGTTCAGGTCCAGCGCCGATGCCACGCCGGCATCGTACCGGGCCTTGACCAGGTCAAAACTGTCCTGGCGGGAGCGCAGCGTGCTGACACCCAGGCGCTCAAGCTCCTGCGCATTGCGCAGGCGGAAATATGCCTCGGCCACCTGCGCGACCAGGTTGATGTGGACGGTGCGCCGGGCCTGGGCTGTGGAGAGATATTGCTGGAATGCGGCTTCGCTCAGGTTGCGCAGGCGTCCGAAAAAATCAAACTCGAACGATGTCAGCCCGATGCCGGCCTGGTAAGTGCGTGACACACTCGGCGAGCCGGAGCCTCCCATGCGCAGGTTCTCGGGCGTGCGCGTGATCTGCCCGTTGGCGCCCGCGCCTATGGTGGGCCATCTGTCGCTGTCGGCAATGCCATACTGCGCCCTGGCTTCTTCGACACGCTGCACGGCAATGCGCATGTCCCTGTTGTTTTCCAGCGCAAGGCTGATCAGCGCCTTGAGCCGCTCGTCGCGGAAAAACTCGCTCCAGCCCAGGTCCGAGCTGTACCCGGCCGCAGCCGGGTCGACCGGCTGCTGGGCGTTGGGATACTGTCCAGGCACCGGCGCTTCAGGCCGTTCATAGCTTGGCGCCAGAGAGCAGCCCGCCAGGGCCATGGCCGCCAGAAGTGGAACTGTTGCTTTACGGAAAATACGCTGGCTCATGCTTTGTCCCCGCTGTCAGCGGTCTTGGATACCGGGTGCCCTGCTGCGGCATGCTCATGGCCTTCGGCGGTAGGCGTGGCATGAGGCCCGAACACCTTGGGTTTGGTCTTGAACAGGCCCAGGATGACAACGAAAAAGGCCGGAACGAAAATGACCGCAAGCGGCGTGGCGGCCAGCATGCCGCCCAGCACGCCCAGGCCCACCGCATTCTGGCTGGCGGCGCCCGCGCCCGTGGCCAGGGCCAGCGGAACCACACCCAGAATGAAGGCGAAAGATGTCATGAGAATAGGCCTGAAGCGCAGACGGGCCGCCTCTATCGTGGCTTCGGCAAGACTGCCGCCCTGCGCATAGATATCCTTGGCAAACTCCACGATCAGAATGGCGTTCTTGGCCGCCAGGCCGATCACAGTCACCATGCCGACCTGGAAGTACACATCGTTGGACATGCTCATGCCGCTGATCATGGCTACCGCGCCCAACATGCCCAGCGGCACCGCCAGCATGACCGACAGCGGGATGGCCCAGCTTTCATACAGCGCGGACAGCACCATGAACACAATGAGCACTGACAGGCCCATCAGGATGAGCGACTGGTTGCCGGCCTGGATCTCCTGGTACGACAGGCCAGTCCATTCATAGCCTATGCCGTCCGGCAACTGGGCGACGAGCCGTTCCATCTCGGCCATGGCCTGCCCCGTCGAATAGCCCGGCGCTGCCGAGCCGCCGATACGCACGGTTTCATAGCTGTTGTAGCGCACCACCTGGACAGGCCCTTCGGACCAGTCCACGGACACAAAGGAAGACAGCGGAACCATCTTCCCATCGTTGTTGCGGGCATTCAGCTTGAGAATGTCCTGGGGGTCCATGCGATGCGATTGCTCGGCCTGGACCCAGACGTTCTGAACCCAGCCCTGGTTGGTGAAGTTGCCAAGATAGGACGAACCCAGGGCCGTCGAGATCAGGCTGGAAGCCTCGCTGAAGCTGACACCCAGGGCGGCCGCCTTGTCGCGGTCTATGTTGAGCTTGAGCTGTTTCCCGCCGGCCAGCCCGGTGATACGGGTATCGGCAAGCAGCCCGCTCTGGCCCGCCAGTTGCAGCAACTGCTGCGACGCCGCCATCAAGGCCTCGTGGCCAAGGCCGCCGCGATCTTCCAGCCGCAGGTCAAAGCCCGACGCATTACCCAGTGAGGAAATCGCTGGCGGCACAATCGAAAACACCATCGCATCCGGGATGCCGAAAAGCAGGTGCTGGATGGCTTTGCCGGAAAGCGCCTGGGCGGAGTTCTCGGCCCCCTTGCGTTCCGAGAAATCTTTCAGCGGCACAAACGCAATGGCGGCATTCAGACCGTTGCCATTGAAGCTGAAGCCCTGCACCGCCACGATGTTGGCAACCTGGGGCTGGTCCATGAAGAACTTCTCGACCTTTTCGATAACGTCCAGCGTGCGGTTGGCAGTGGAACCCGCCGGCAGCTCGATGTTGGCAATGATGTAGCCCTGGTCTTCCTCGGGCAGGAACGATGTCGGAAGACGGAAATACATCCAGCCCAGCGCAACGACCAGCACCAGATAGATCAGCATCATGCGGCCGCCGCGACGGACAATGCGCCCCACCCATCCTTCATAGTGGTTGGTCGTGCGCTCGAAACCACGGTTGAACCATCCGAAAAACCCTTTCTTGGTCTCGTGATGTCCCCTGGGTATGGGCTTGAGCATGGTGGAGCACAAGGCCGGCGTGAACGACAGCGCCAGGAAGCCCGAGAACATGATGGAAACGGCCATGGCCACCGAAAATTGCCGGTAGATGACGCCCACCGAGCCGGACATGAAAGCCAGCGGCAGGAACACCGTGGTCAGCACGAGCGTAATGCCGACGATGGCTCCGCTGATCTGCGGCATGGCCTTGCGTGTCGCCTCCTTGGGAGACAGCCCTTCCTCGACCATGATGCGCTCGACGTTCTCGACCACCACAATCGCGTCATCGACCAGAATCCCGATCGCCAGCACCATGGCAAACATGGTGAGCACATTGATCGAGAAGCCCAGCCCCAGCATGACAGCAAACGCCCCCATCATGGCCACCGGCACAACCAGGGCCGGAATCAGCGTATAGCGCACGTTCTGCAGGAAGACGAACATGACGATAAACACCAGCACCATAGCCTCAAGCAGGGTGTGCACAACCTGTTCGATGGAGACCGACACATACGGCGATGTATCGTAGGGGATGGAATAGGTGACGTTGTCAGGGAAGAACTGCGACAGTTCCTCCATCTTCTTCTTGATGCCTTCCGCAGTCGACAAGGCATTGGCGTTCGGCGTCAGGGCAATGGCAAACGCCGCCGTGGGCTTGCCGTTCAGGCGGGCGCCGAACTGATATGTGTCGGAACCGACTTCGATCCGAGCCACATCCTTGAGCCGCACCGTCGAGCCATCGACATTGGCGCGCAGCACGATATTGCCGAATTCATCCACCGAATGCAGCTGCCCATTGACCACTATAGGCGCGGACGTGCGCTGTTCTTTGGGGTTGGGCGGAGAACCCAGGATGCCGCCGGACACCAGGACGTTCTGGCTGGCAATGGCCGAATTGACCTCGGCCATGCTGAGATTGAAGCCCGTCAGCTTGTCTGGGTCCACCCAGACACGCATTGCGCGCGGGGCCGCGAACAGCTGGAAGTTCCCCACGCCCTCGACCCGTGAGATCGGGTTCTGGATGTTACGGGTGATGTAATCGGCCAGGGCCGTCTGGTCCAGGGACCCATCCGTCGACGACAGCGCAACCACCAGCAGGAAGCCAGTATTGCTCTGGCTGACCTGAAGCCCCTGCTGTGTGACTGCGGCAGGCAGCTTGGAGGTCACATTCGACAGGCGGTTCTGCACGTCGACCTGTGCCATGTCCGGATCGGTGCCCGGCTTGAAGGTGACCGATATCTCGGCCGAACCATACGAGTCGCTGACCGACTCATAATAAAGCAGGCCTTTGGCGCCATTGAGCTCATTCTCGATAACGCTCGATACAGTTGTGGCGACCTCTTCAGCGGAGGCTCCAGGATAGGTTGCGCGAATCTGGATAGTGGGCGGCGCCACCTCCGGATACTGCGACACAGGCATATTCGGGATGGCAAGCAGGCCAGCCAGCGCGATACCCAGCGCCACCACCCACGCGAAAATCGGACGATCAATAAAAAACTGTGGCATGTGTGCTCACTTTTCAAGCGTAAATGCTGCGGGCCGACGCGGGCCCGCTCAGTCTGGCTGCGGATCAGCCCTTGGACTGCGCCTCGGAAGGCGCCGCATCGCCGGCCTGGCCATCGCCCTGCCCTGCGGGAGCCTGGGCTCCGTTCTGCGGCGCGTCAGCCTCGCCTTTCTTGCCCTGGTTCCAGGGCATGGGCTGGACAGGCGCCCCAGGGCCGATTTTCTGGAAGCCCTCGACAATGACCTGGTCGCCGGGATTCAACCCCTTGGCGATAATGACGCCGTTGCTGACGTTGGGACCCACCGTGACCGCGACCGAGCTGACCTTGCCGTCCTTGACGACCATCAGGCTATTGAGGCCATCCGCGGTACGCTGGACCGCCTGCTGGGGCACGACAAGCGCCTTGTTGTCCACCCCCTGTTCAAGGCGCACGCGGACGTACATCCCCGGCAGCAGAATCTGCTCAGGGTTGTCAAACACGGCGCGCAAGCTCACCTGCCCGGTGGTCGGGTCCACGCTGACCCCCGAGAACAGCAGCTTGCCAGCATGCTCGTACACGCTGCCATCCTCGAGCAGCACCTGGGCCGCGGCATCGCCTTCGCCCGAACGCTCCAGCTCGCCGGACGCCAACGCCTTGCGCAATTGCATGAGCTGGGTGGTGGAGCGCGTGATATCAACGTATACGCGATCCAGCTGCTGTACGGTGGCAAGCTGCGTCGCCGACGCGGCGCTGACCAGCGCGCCTTCTGTCACCATGGATTGCCCTATCCGGCCGTCAATCGGCGACACGACCTTGGTATAGCCCAGGTCGATTTCGGCGGTCTTGAGCGCAGCCTTGGCTGCCGCCACCGCGGCGTCCGCCTGCCCCGCCTGGGCCGTGGCGTTGTCATATTCCTGCCGGCTGACGGCATTGGCCTTGATCAGCTTGGAATAGCGTTCAGCCAGCAGACGGGCGCTGCGCACGTCTGCCTGGGCATTCTTGAGCTGCGCGGCAGCCTGATCCCTGACGGCTTCATACGGAGCGGGATCAATGGTGAACAGCAGTTGCCCTTGCTTGACATCGCTGCCTTGATCGAAATTTATCTCTTCGACAATACCTGTCACGCGAGCCCTGATCTCAGCATCTTTGATTGCCTCGACCCGCCCCGGAAGATCAACGAATACCTGTGTCTTGGCAGGCTGGACCGTTACGACGCTGACCGGGACCTTCATCCCACCCTTTTGAGGCTCTGCCTTGTCGCCACATGCGGCCAGCAACAGCAAGGATGAAAAAATGACAACGCGGACCTGCTGCCCCGAGGGCAGTCTGAAACTCGACATCCGATTACTCCCCGCGCGGCGAAATGCTCTTCTGGAACCCGCTGCGCTGCTTTTTGGTTGTTCGTATCAAACGTGGAGTATAAGGGTAAACAATAGGTATAAACAAAGTAGCATTAACTTGAAATTCTTTTCAGCAGGTTTCACGTCGATCTGAAGGCACGTCACTTGCTGCCTTGGGACGAAGCCTGATCCCAGGCTCATCTCTAGGACAGGAGGTCATATGCATCAATATCGAATACCCCGTTTGCTCGCTATCGCCGCGCTGGCCGCCACGCTTGGCGCATGCGCCAGCCATGAGCCGGAGCAGCGCAATACCGCGCAATACACGGACGACACAACCCTCAACACCAATGTCCAGACTGCCGTGCTGGGTGTGCCTGGCGTGCATGCCAATGACTTGCAGGTGAGCACCTATGACGGTGTGGTCAAGCTGAGGGGGAAAGTGGATAGCCAGATGGCTGCCCAGAACGCCATTCAAGCGGCTCGGCAGGTCCAGGGCGTCAAGAAAGTCGATTATGACATCGATGTGGGCAATCAATAGCAGGATGCGAGGGTGGCTGTCGAGGGGCGGACACGCATATTCCCCGGCAGCCCCCGGCAGACGCGATGTCTAGAAGTCCTTTTCCAGCTCGGGTGCCGCAAGTGGATCAAAGTCTTCCCATTTGCCGTTGATCCACCGACCTTGCGCGCGCTCGACCTCGACGCCGCCCGCATCGCGCAGGATGGCAGCAACACGTTTCTCGTTCTGAGGCGCTACATGCACTGCCAGCACAACACCGGATGGCCTGGCCGCGGGCGCCCTGGTCTTTAGCTCCGCATAGCTGCGCACCTGCCTGTTGCGGCCCAGCCCCCGCACAGCGCCTGCCAGTGAGCCGATATAAGCGCCCACGCCCGCACCACCGGCAATTACCGCTGTCGATGATGTCTGGAAAAAGAATGCGATGACCGCGCCCGCGACGGCCCCCACGGCGCCCAGCACCGCCGCAAGCACCACGACACCGCTTGCGGCCCCGGTCGAATCGGGGTCCTCCGCGCGATCTCCCCCCAAGGGGTAGCGGTCATGGCTCCCGGCGGGATTGACAAAGAAAGTGTGCAGTTCATCCGAAGCAACCCCCTCGTTCAGCAGCTTGGCCGCGGCGCCCTGCGCGGCGTCAAAGGTTTCAAAGCGGGCGGCAACAATCAGCGCCATGGCGTGCTCCATTGTCTGTGCTTGAAACCGCTTCCAGCATATTTCATGCCATGGCCGGCAATCATGCGGGCGCGTCTCCGCCATCACGCAGCCTGAGCCGGGCTTCGCGCAGCAAATACCAGACTGCGGCGAGAAACAGCGGCGCAAGATAATACACAGCTCGATAGGCGAGCACCGATGCAAGCACTTGGGCCTTGGGCAGCTCGGGCGTGGCCAGCGAGGCTACCGCCACCGTCTCAAGTACGCCTAGCCCCGCCGGCAAGCGTATGATCAGCCCCGCCACGGCACTAACCAGAATTGCCTGCAAGACCACAAGATAGGGCTGCCGGTACTGCAACAAGACATAGAGCACGAGCCCCATCAGGCACCAGTTGGCAAGGGCAAGCGGGGCTTGAAGCATCGCCAGCCGTCCCGAAGGAAGCGAGACGCGATGCTGGCCCCACAGACGCCATTCCCGCTTCCGCGCCAGAAAGCATAGCGGCGTGTAGGCAAGCGCCAGCAACAGCATGGCCGCCCCCGCCACCCTCAGCGCGCCGCCACCCATGCTCCAGTCTTCCGGCAGAGCCAATGGCCTGAACAAGAAAACACACCCGGCGACCAGGAAATAGCCTATCCAGTTGGTTGCCACCGCTAGGCCGAATACCCTGAGTGCATCGCCAGCCGGCACGCCGGCGCCGGTGTATAGCCGCAGCCGCATTGCCAGCCCGCCCACGGATGAACCCAATGACATCAGGAAGGCATAGGCAGCCATGCCTATCAGGTAGGAGCGCCCCCATGAAAGTCTATGGCCCGTATAGCGCTTGCCCAGCAGGTCATAGCAGCCGTAGACAAGATAGCTGGCCAGCGTCACCACCGCCGCCTGCCCCAGCACGCTCGCGGGCAAGCGCGTCATGGCGCTCCAGACTTCGCGCCAGTCCACGCGCGCGGCGGCCAGCCCAAGCAGAACCATGACCAGGATGACAAACCCGCCGGCCAGCATGCGCCTGAACATGGGCCATTTCGCCCGAACCCAGCCCTGTGCTCCGGCCGCGCTCATGCCTTTTCTTCCGTGGAGGGCTGCCCGGCAGGCATGGATTTCAGGGCTGGCTGCCGGGCGGGCAATAGCCAGGTGGCCCAGCCTGGAAAGCGCCTCAGGAAATGGAAGACGACCATGCCCAATACAACCCGCTGTATCTTGCGGCGCGGCTGCGAGCCGCGTTTGATCTGTCTGCAATGACGCTCGACCAGCCTGTCCAGGCGCTGCTCCAGTTCCGCGGTGAAAGCCCGGTCGCGTATCATCACATTGGCTTCCAGATTCAGGGACAGGCTGAGCGGGTCCAGGTTGCTGGAACCCACCGTCGACCATATGCCATCCATTGCAGCCACCTTGCCATGCAGCGGACGCTCGCAATACTCGTAGATCTCCACCCCGACCGACAGCAGATAATCGTAGAGCATGGTGGCGACAAAACGCGCAGCGGGCATGTCAGGCTCCCCCTGCAGAATCAGGCGCACCCTGACCCCGCGCTGCGCTGCGCCACGCAGGGCCCGCAGCAGGCGATAGCCGGGAAAGAAATAGGCATTGGCAATCGTGATGCGTTCGCGCGCGGCGCGTATCCCCACGCGATAATGCAGCTCTATATCGGTCTTGTGCGCATCGTTGTCGCGCACGACCAGGGCAGCCGCGCTATCGCCAGGGGCTTCCTGATCCGGTTGGCCCTTCCTTCTCAGGCTGCGCCACGACCACCGGGCAGGCTTTACAGGGCCAAGCGCCTGGGCCTCGAAACGCACGATCTCGTCGACCAGCGGGCCCCTTATTTCAATGGCATAGTCCTGCTTGGCTGTCGGGCCGAAATCGGCCAGATGGTCCGCCCCGAAATTTATCCCGCCGACGAAAGCCAGCATGTCGTCCACGACGACGATCTTGCGATGCAGACGGCGAAAGAGATTGGTGCGCATTCCAAACCGCCGGGGTTGGGGATCAAATACGTGAAAACCAACGCCCGCGGCGGTCATTGCCCGGATAAATTCATCACCCAGGTCTGCCGTGCCATAGCCATCCACCGCAATATCCACCCGCACCCCTCGCCGTGCGGCCTCGATCACTGCCTGCTGCAATGCCTTGCCGACCTTGTCTTCGAAGATGATGAATGTTTCTATCGCCACACTGCGCTGCGCGGCGGCGATCGCGTCGAAGACAGCTGGAAAAAAATCCTCGCCATTCTCAAGCAGCCTGATGGCGTTGCCCGTTGTCCAGTTCACGTTCATAGCGCAATCTCCACGGCGAGCGGCGCGTGATCCGACAGATGCGACCAGGGCCGCCTGGACAGAACCATGGCGTCAAAGCGGCCAATATTGCGCACATAGATTCTGTCCAGCCGCAACAAGGGCATGCGCGCGGGAAATGTGCGCGCGACCCTGCCGGTCTTCTCGCGGAACACCTCCTTGAGCCCGCCAATGCGGGCCAGCCTGCGCTGGCCAACCTGGCGCCAGTCATTGAAATCGCCCGCCACCACCAGCGGCGCTTCCCCTGGCACCTCCTGGTCTATGTACCCGCACAAACTGCCTATCTGGAGGCTGCGATGCTGTTCGCGCAAGCCCAGATGGACACAGATCACATGCACCTGACGCCGCGAGCCCGGCGGCTGAAGCACACAGTGCAGCATGCCCCGCTTCTCGTGGCTTCCCACGGAGATGTCAATATTGTCGTACTGGATGATGGGAAACTTGGACAAGATGGCATTGCCATGATGCCCATGCGGATAAACGGCATTTCTTCCGTAGGCAAACTGCGGCCAGATAGAATCGGCCAGGAATTCGTACTGGCTGGTTGCCGGCCAGCGTGTAAGCAATTCGGCATGCCTGTCATGGGCGCCCAGCACTTCCTGCAGAAAGACGATATCCGCGTGTGTGGCCCGGATGGCATCGCGCAGCTCATGCAGGATGAAGCGGCGGTTCAACGCCGTGAAGCCCTTGTGCGTATTGACGGTCAGCAGCCTGAGCGTAAGCGGTTTGTCCTCGTGGGTCATAGAAAGCAGATGGTTTATTCTGCCTTCCCTCCAGCAATCCGCGTGCCCATGCGCCCCCGTCCACAGGCAAAAACTGTGCCTGGCCGGGTCCGCCCTCCCCGGCCACAGCCTCCCCGCGTCAGCCTAGCAGCAGTGCGTCATCAGACAGCTTTTCGCCGCGAACACGCTCAAACATTTGCAGCAGGTCCGGAACATCCAGCCCCTTGCGCTCTTCACCCGATACATCAAGCACCACCTTGCCCTGATGCAGCATAACAGTACGGTCGCCAACGTCCAGCGCCTGGCGCATGCTGTGTGTCACCATCATCGTGGTGAGCTTGCTTTCGGCCACGATGCGCGCGGTCAGGTCAAGCACGAACTGCGCCGTGCGCGGATCGAGCGCGGCGGTATGCTCATCCAGCAACAGAATGCGCGATGGCTGCAGCGCCGCCATCAACAGGCTGACGGCCTGCCGCTGGCCTCCCGACAGCAGGCCGATGCGGTCCGTGAGACGGTTTTCCAGGCCCAGGCCGAGCACCGCCACGCGCTCCCGGAACAATTCCCGCATGGCCGGCTTGACCGAGCGGCCAAACCCGCGCCGCTTGCCCCGGCATGTCGCCAGCGCCAGGTTTTCCTCGATGGTCAGGTCTTCGCACGTCCCTGCCATCGGATCCTGGAAAACACGGGCCACGCGCTCCGCCCGCGTCCAGACCGGCTCGCGAGTGACATCGCGCCCGTCAATGGCAATCGTCCCGCTGTCAATCGAAATGTCGCCCGAGACCGCGTTCAGAAACGTGGACTTGCCGGCGCCATTTGAGCCGATGACCGTTACGAACTGGCCTGCGGGAATCTCCAGCGACAGGCCGCGCAAGGCTCGCGTTTCGATAGGCGTGCCCGCATTGAAAGTGATAGCTACGTTCTTGGCGCTCAACATGTCAACGCCCTCCTTTGCCGCGCAGTCTCTGCTTGAGCAGCGGAATCACCAGCGCGATCGTCACCAGCACGGCGGTGACCAGATTCAGATCCTGGGCCTTGAGCCCGATAAAGTCGGCATTCAGCGCAAGCGCAATGAACAGGCGATACAGCACCGCGCCGACAATCACGGCCACGGTGGCAATGACCAGGCGCCGCGAAGGCATGATGCTTTCCCCGACGATGACTGCCGCAAGGCCGATGACAATGGTTCCTATGCCCATCGAGATGTCGGCGCCGCCCTGTGACTGGGCAAACAGCGCCCCGGCCAGCGCGCACAGCGCATTGGAAATGGCCATGCCTGCCAGGATGCGATTGCCGGTGGCTACGCCCTGGGAGCGCGCCATGCGGGGATTCGACCCCGTCGCCCGCATGGCCAGACCAATCTCAGTGGAAAAATACCAATCAAGCGCCAGCTTGACCACAATGACCAGCACCAGCAGCATAAGCGGGCGGAACACAAAATCCTGCAGCGAAGACGGCTGCAGAACCGTGAATACAGTCGGCTCCATGATCAGGGGAATATTGGGCGCCCCCATGATGCGCAGATTGATGGAGTAAAGCGCGATCATCATGAGGATGCTGGCAAGCAGATCCATGATCTTCAGCCTTACATGCAGCCATCCCGTCAGCGCGCCCGCCAGCGCGCCGGCAAAGGTCGCCACCAGGGTCGACAGGAACGGATCCACGCCAACGCTGATGAGTGTGGCCGCCGTGGCTCCGCCCAGCGGGAAGCTGCCGTCGACAGTCAGGTCGGGAAAGCGCAGTATCCGGAATGAAATCAGCACGCCCAGGGCAACCAGCCCGAAAATCAGGCCGATCTCCAGGGCGCCCCATAAGGAATAGATTGACATTGTCCTGCTCGTTGTAGATAAAAAAGAAACAGGCGGGCTGCCGACGACAACCCACCTGTTCTGCCTGGCCAGCGATTTTAACCAATCATGTGCGCCAGTGCGGGCCCCGCAGGGCTATTCGATAACCTTGGTGGCCGACTTCAGGAACGCATCAGACAGCGTGACACCCTGTTTGGCCGCGGCGGACTTGTTGACATAGAGCTCCAGCTTGTCGCTGGTCTGCGAGGCGATGGCGCCGGGTTTTTCGCCCTTGAGAATGCGCACCACTACCTTGCCGGTCTGCAGCCCGAGGTCATGGTAGTTCACGCCCAGCGCCGCAATCGCGCCGCGCTTGACGCTGTCGGTATCGGACGCGATCAGCGGAATTTTCGCATCATTGCCCACCTTGACCAGCGACTCGTAGGCGGAAACCACGTTGTTGTCTGTATTGGTGTAGATGACATCCACTTTGCCCACCAAGCTGCGTGCAGCAGCGCCGACATCCACTGTGCGGGCGGCAGTGGCTTCCACCAGCGACATGTCAGACTTGGGCAGCATTTCGCGCAGCGCCTTGACCACTACAGCGGAGTTGGCCTCGCCTGGGTTATAGACCATGCCCACGCGCTTGGCATTCGGCACGACCTGCTTGATCAGCTCCACCTGCTTTTCCAGCGCCAGGCTGTCTGACACGCCGGTGACATTCGTGCCCGAAGGCTCCCAGGACGGCACCAGTTGGGCAGCGACCGGATCGGTCACGCCCGAATAGACGACCGGTATGGTTTTTGTGGCAGCCACGACAGCCTGGGCCGACGGGGTTGCGATGGCCACGATGACATCGGGGTTGTCGCCAACAAACTTGCGCGCGATCTGCGCTGCAATGGCATTGTTGCCCTGCGCAGTCTGGAACTGCCACTTCAGGCCTTTGGGCTCGGTATAACCCGCTGCCTCAAGCGCCTCTTTGACACCGTCCTTGACCGCATCCAGCGCCGGATGTTCGACGATGGATGTGACAGCCACCGACTGCGCGCTGGCCGGCGCACAAGCAAACGCAGCCATCACTGCTGCGCCCGCCAGGAGACTGGCCGACTTGATCAACTTCATATGAATGCTCCTTGTCCGGTTGAAAAAGGCATCAACATGCCCGGCGAGGCTCCGCCAATGGCCGTAAGTCTAACAAGTTGGCCAGCGGTTTGCCTCAAGGGATATCCCTGCACGCTGGGCCGCTCAAACGACCAGCGCAGGCCCGCTTCCCTGGCGCGCCAACAGTTCGCGAACCCAGCGGCGCGCAGGCAGCCCATACTCGGATTCCACCTGCTCGGCACGCTGCAGCATGCGCTCGACCGTAACGTCCAGCACAGGCCCCTTGAACGCCAGCACAACGCGGTTGCCTTCGTCGATTTCCGGCAGCTCCAGAACCCTGCCGCCGAACGCGCTGCGGATGTTCTCGAGGTTGCGGGGAAAGCTCTCGTGATTGCCAAACAGATTGACGGTCATGACGCCCACATCGCCCAGGGTGTTGCGGCAGCCTTCGTAGAACGCCAGGCTTTCACGCACAGGCCCCTGCGCGGCGCTGTCATAGAGATCCACCATCAGCGCCTTGCAGCGTCCCGTGTTGCGCCCATTCTGCACCCACTCGGCGGCATCGCAATGCTCGATCACCGATCTGGACGTGCCGGGCAGCCGGAAGTACATGCGGCAGGCCGCCGTGACAGCGGGATTCCATTCCACCGTCACAACGCTGGCCTGGGTATGCTTGAGCGTATAGCGCAACAGGGCCCCCGCCCCCAGCCCCAGAATGCCGATCTCATCGTCCCGACCGGGCTCCAGGAACAGCAGCCACGCCATCATCTGCCGCGTATACGCCAGCACCAATTCGGACGGAACGGATACACGCATTGCGCCCTGTATCCATTCGGTACCGAAATGCAGGTAGCGCACGCCGTCCTGCTCGGACAGCGTGGGTTCGTCATCCGTGCCGGGACCGGGGAAAGCGGCGGAACGACGACGATTGCGCGGCTCAGACACGTTCAAAGATCGCCGCGATACCCTGCCCCCCGCCGATGCACATGGTAACCAGTGCATAGCGTCCCTGTATGCGCTCAAGCTCATACAGCGCCTTGACCGTAATGATTGCGCCGGTCGCCCCTATCGGGTGCCCCAGGCTGATGCCGCTGCCATTGGGGTTCACCTTGGCCGGGTCAAAGCCCAGTTCGCGGCTGACAGCGCATGCCTGCGCGGCAAAGGCTTCATTGGCCTCGATGACATCCATCTGCCCGACCTCCAGCCCCGCCTTCTGCAGGGCAATGCGTGTCGCGGGCACCGGGCCTATGCCCATGTAGCGCGGGTCCACACCGGCATGGCCATATGACACCAGGCGCGCCATGGGTTTGATCCCACGCGCCTTGGCCGCGCTGGCAGTCATCAGCAACACCGCGCCTGCGCCGTCGTTCAGCCCCGACGCATTGCCTGCCGTCACCGTGCCATTTTCCTTCTGAAACACAGGCCGCAGCGACTGGAAGTTCTCGGCGGTGGCCCCTATGCGCACATGCTCGTCGGTGTCGAAAACCACTTCACCTTTGCGCGTCTTGATGGCTACAGGCACGATCTGCTCTTTGAAATAGCCCTGCTTGATCGCATTCTCCGCGCGGTTGTGCGAGGCAAGCGCCAGCTCATCCTGGGCTTCGCGGCTGATCTCGTATTTCTTGGCGACGTTTTCGGCCGTGACGCCCATGTGCATTTTCTCGAACGGATCCGAGAGCGCGCCCGTCATCATGTCGATCATGGCGGCATCGCCCATGCGCGCGCCCCAGCGCTGCGCAGGGGAGATATACGGCGCGCGGCTCATGCTTTCGGCGCCAGCGCCGATGGCCACCTCCGCATCGCCCAGACGCAAGGTTTGCGCCGCGGAAACAATGGCCTGCAAGCCCGACCCGCAGAGACGATTCACATTGAATGCCGGAGTGGACTGCGGCATCCCGGCGTTGAGGGTAGCCACGCGGGAAAGATACATGTCGCGCGGTTCTGTATTGATGACATGGCCAAATACCACGTGGCCGACATCTTCGGCGGCAACTTTGCTGCGCTCCAGCACGGCCTTCAGAACCGTTGCACCCAGATCGCAGGGCGCTACGTCTTTGAGCCCGCCTCCAAAATCGCCAATAGCTGTACGGCACGCGCCAACAACGACAACTTCTTCCATTTTCAGTCTCCCGGTGATTATTCCGATGTATGCAGCGATACGCTTGCAAGGTTCCAATAGTACCTTGTCTGGCGCAAAAATGCGGCAGCGCAGCACAAGACATGCGGATCGCCCCATCCAAGCAAAAGGGCCGGGTCCTGCGTGCTGGACCCGGCCCTTTTGCTTTACCCGGCATAGTCTGGCGATCTACCTGGAAAGTGTCCCGAAGGTTTCCTCCCATGCCATCCCGACATCGGCGCCTGGCGCCATACCGGTAAAACGGTGAATCAGTCTTGGGATTTCTCCGCTGGAGTCGACTGCTGGCTCTCGGCATTCTTTTTCGTATCTTCGCTACGCGTACCCGGCGCAACCCAGTTCAGAGGCTCAATTACAAAAGGCTGCTTTTTCGCCGCGGGTTTTGTTGCCATGTTCTATCTCTCCTGAAGCATTACAGGGGCACCCCGTGCGCCCCGTACTCTTACAGGGTACTACATTTAAGCCAACAAAATCAAGCCTTTAAGAAAATTAGCATCAAGATGCAAGAAGATAGGCCATATCTCGCAGCAAATAATTACATATAATCGATTCTCCCACGGCCAGCACAGCCACACCCAGATCCCATGCGCACTTGTATAACCCTGCCAATTCCGTGGCAATACAAAAAGTATTGGGCACCGCGGCACCACGATCAACGAGCATCCGAGAAACTTCCTCTCTCTGTGAGACAGGAACGTCATACCCTCAGGCACGCTGGCCCATGATCGGCAATATCATCCACTCCGGAAAACTTCCCGGAACCCGCGCATGAACCTCGAGTTGGAATTTATCCCATCGCCAGAAGTGTGTATAATTCGTAACAACAAGACCCGCCAAGGCTATGTACGAAAGTACATCCTCAAACCGGCGGGTTACTCGTTTATGGCCCACGAAACAGCAATAAGCGCGCAGATGGGCCTGCGATGACACGCCATCCCCTTCCCTTCGCCAAACCAGCAACGAGCTATACCGAACAGGTAGCCATCCTCGAGTTGCGCGGGATGGACGTTGATGACCGTGCGGCTGCAGAATTCTACCTGCAGCACCTGAACTACTACAGACTCAGTGCCTATTGGTTACCCTTTGAGGCGACCCACACACCCCATACCTTTGTCCCTGGAACCCGCTTCACAGACGTTCTCAATCTGTACCTGTTCGACCGCAGCCTGCGCTTGCTGGTCCTGGATGCGATTGAGCGCATTGAGGTTTCGATCCGCAGCCAATGGGCTTACCAAGTCTCCCAGCGACACGGCCCCCATGCATACCTGGATGCTGGATTGGCCGCAAACCGAGGCCGTTGGGAATCCGATCTTGCAAAACTGGAAAAAGAGGCCCAAAGGTCCGACGAAGTGTTCATCAGACACCTACTGGCAACATATTCTGAGAAACTGCCCCCAGCGTGGGCCATCTGCGAGGTCATGTCCCTGGGCCTGCTCTCACGCTGGTACGGCAATCTCAAACCCATGCCCACTCGCAGCGCCATCGCATCAGTCTACGGTGTCAACGAAAAGGTCTTGGGTTCCTGGTTACACCACCTGACGATGGTACGAAACACTTGCGCTCACCATAGCCGCCTCTGGAATCGGGAGTTCACCATCACCCCGCTGATTCCAAAAACCAAGCCACTGAACCTGCAGCACCAGTTCCAACCAGGCTCCCGCAAACTGTACAACACGCTAGCGATCTTGCTGCACTGCATGGACATCGTAGCCCCACGCCATAGCTGGAGGCAGCGGTTAAGAGCCCTGATTGAGCAACACAAGCCTCCCACTCGGGCCATGGGTTTTCCACCACGATGGGATCAACTATCCCTCTGGCAGTAGCCAGGTCCGTTGCTCTCTATTTTTCGTCCCCCAAGGCTCGGCAGCCCACCTCCGACATGATGCATCGATTGGCCCACTACCGCGAACTGGAGTTGATCAGGATCTGCGAACGATACAGCGGCGCCACTGCCATCGGCCCACACGCCATGATCAAGCGAAGCAAGGCGCCGTGCTGATACTATAGGCGGATTCGCTCAACATCAGGACGGAATGCCCGCCGGGACGGAACTGGGCGGCCAAGTCAATAGCCAGCCCGAGAATTCATCTTGTGCTGATGTGATAAACAACTGATTAATCAAGATATTAGATTGAATGAAAATAGCCACCTGGAATGTGAACTCGCTGAAAGTACGTCTGCCCCAGGTGCTCGACTGGCTCGGAGAAAACCCTGTCGACGCACTGTGCCTGCAGGAACTCAAGCTGGCCGACGAGTTCTTCCCTCTTGATGCATTTACCGAGATCGGCTACCAGGCAGTCTGGGCGGGGCAGAAAACCTACAATGGCGTCGCCATCATCGCCAAGGCCCAATGCGGGGATGTCCAGCGCAACATACCGGCGTTTGACGACCACCAGCGCCGTATCATCGCCGCCACCTTGCAGTGCGATGACGGCCCGGTGCGCATCATCAGCGCCTACTGTCCCAACGGGCAGGCCGTGGGCAGCGACAAGTATGCCTACAAGCTCGAATGGTTTGCAGCCCTGCGGGAATGGCTGGCCGGCGAGATGGAGCGCCATCCGCGCCTTGCCATTCTGGGCGACTATAACGTTGCGCCGGCGGATGCCGATGTTTACGATCCGGCAAAATGGGAAGGCGACGTGCTTGTATCCGAGCCCGAGCGCCAGGCATTCAATGCTCTGCTCGACCTAGGCCTGACGGATGCCTTCCGCCTGTTCCCGCAAGAAGAAAAGTCTTATAGTTGGTGGGACTATCGCCGCTTCGCGTTTCGCCGCAATGCAGGGCTGCGCATCGATCACATTCTGCTCTCCGAGGCGCTCGCGCCTCTTTGCTCAGGCTGCGACATCGACAAGGGTCCACGGGCCAACGAACAGCCATCCGACCACGCGCCGGTGATCGCCACGCTGGACTTCAGCCGCGGCGCCTGACCCTATTTCCGCCTCCGAACGCCATGAGCATGCACCCTACCAGCCAGATCGTCGACACGCTGCAGCAAGGCCTGATTCTGGACGTCACGATCGAAGATTTCACATTCCGCTCCTACGTCGTGGTCAGCGCGCCAGACATCGACCTGGTGGCCGATTTCGTGCCGCCAGAGCAGTTCGACGAGGACGGCGACGTACATGTCACCGCCGTCAGCCACCCCGATGAGGCGCTGACCCAGGTAGAAGACATCGCCTTCAACATGAACCCCGGCGATGCGGCGGTCTTTCTATGCGGCAACCGCAACAGTTACCACCGCACACTGGAGGTGCTGGGCCTCGAGCCTCCCCCTGTCCTGGACGGCCAGGGCACTCAGGGCTGAATACGGGGCGGCACCGCCGCCCAGAGCCATCGGCATCGTCGCGTCACTGTCCACCGCGACAGGCGCCATGCTTGCACGATGTAAAATGACAAGCCTTTTCAGTCAGACGCTCGGAACTCATGTCATCTTATCCCGGCAATATTTTCATGGTGGTCGCGCCCAGCGGCGCAGGCAAATCCAGCCTGGTCAACGCCCTGCTCGCGCAGGACCCCGCCATGGTGCTATCCATTTCCTGCACCACCCGAGCGCCCCGGCCAGGCGAAGAAGCCGGCAAGCACTACCGCTTCGTGACCCATGACGAGTTCCACGCCTTGCGGGAACAGAATGCGCTGCTCGAATGGGCCGAGGTTCACGGCAATTTCTATGGCACGCCGCGCGACCGCATCGACAGCGCGCTGGCCGAAGGCTGCGATGTCGTGCTGGAAATCGACTGGCAAGGCGCGCGGCAGGTCCGCAGCCACTTTCCCCAGGCAATCGGCATTTTCATCCTGCCGCCATCCGTGGAGGCGCTCGAATCACGCCTGACCAAACGCGGGCAGGATGCCCCCGAGGTGATTTCACGCCGGCTGCTGGCTGCGGGCAGCGAAATGTCGCACGCATCGGAATGCCAATATGTTATTATTAATCAAGAATTTAGCACGGCATTGCTACAACTTGGGCAAATTGTTTCCGCGGCCCGTCTGCGCTATCCGGCACAGGCGGCACGCAACGAGGCGCTTTTTTCCCAGCTTGGCATCAGCAAAACCGTTTCCTGACAATACCTTACCTACAGACCACCTCTTACAAGGTTAAACATGGCCCGCATTACCGTCGAAGATTGCCTGGATAACATCCCCAATCGATTCAACCTGACCCTGGTCGCCGCCTATCGTGCGCGGGAGCTGGCCCAGGGCCACGAACCGCGCCTCGAAACCAAAGACAAGCCCACGGTCACGGCCCTGCGTGAAATTGCCGCCGGCTCCACTGGCATGGAAATGCTGCGCAAAGTCCCGACCTGATCGTAGAGGCGGCCCATGGCATTTTCAGCTCTGCGCGGCGCGTCGTCCGGCCTGCTGGCTGCCCTCAAGAAGGGCCCGCGCCTGCGCCGCAAGAAATCCGCCAAGGCGCCGCCAGCGCCAGCACAGGCAGAAGTCGCACCCAATACCATTGCTTCGCTTGCGCCGCTGACCGAAATCATCGGCCGCTATCTCGATCCCAAAGATGTGGAACGGGTCAAGGAAGCGTACCGCTTCGCCGACCAGGCTCACCTGGGCCAGTTCCGCGCCAGCGGCGAACCCTATATCTCCCACCCCATCGCGGTTACCGAAGTCTGTGCGGGCTGGAAGCTCGACGCCGACTCGCTCATGGCAGCGCTGCTGCATGATGTCATCGAAGACCAGGGCGTTTCCAAGCAAGAGCTTGCCGAGCGGTTTGGCGCCGACGTTTCGGAAATCGTCGATGGCGTTTCCAAGCTCGACCGGCTCGACTTCGCCACCAAGGCCGAACAGCAGGCGGAAAGCTTTCGCAAGATGCTGCTGGCCATGGCGCGCGATGTGCGCGTCATCCTGATCAAGCTGGCCGACCGTCTGCACAACATGCGCACGCTGGGCGCCGTGGCGTCCGAGAAACGCCGCCGGGTGGCCCGCGAAACCCTGGAGATCTATACACCCATCGCGCATCGCCTTGGGCTGAATGCGCTGTTCCGCGAACTTCAGGATCTCTGCTTCAAGGCTATCTATCCCAACCGCTACGAGGTGCTGCGCAAGGCGCTGTTGGCCGCGCGCGGCAACCGGCGCGAGGTGCTGGGCAAGATTTCCGACGCCGTGCGCGTCGCGCTGCCGGCGGCCGGCATTGAAGCGGAAATCAACGGCCGGGAAAAATCCCTCTATGGCATCTACAACAAGATGCTGGAGCAGAAGAAAAGTTTTTCCGATGTGCTGGACATCTATGGCTTTCGCGTCATCGTTCACACACTGCCGGAATGCTATCTGGCGCTGGGCACCCTGCATCAACTGTACCGCCCGGTGCCGGGGAAATTCAAAGACTACATTGCCATCCCCAAGGTAAATGGCTACCAGTCGCTGCACACCACGGTTGTGGGTCCATATGGGACGCCTGTCGAATTCCAGTTCCGCACGCGCGAAATGGACCATGTCGCCGAGGAAGGCGTTGCATCACACTGGCTGTACAAAGACGAAGACGTTACGCTGAACGATCTGCAGAAGCGCACCCATCAGTGGCTGCAGTCGCTGCTGGACATCCAGAGCCAGACCGGCGATTCCGGCGAATTCCTCGAGCATGTCAAGGTCGATCTCTTCCCCGACGCGGTGTATGTCTTCACTCCCCAGGGGAAAATTCTCTCCCTGCCGCGCGGCGCCACGCCAGTGGACTTTGCCTACGCCATCCATACCGACGTCGGGAACCAGGCAGTCGCTTCCAAGATCAACGGCGAATTCGTGCCGCTGCGCACCGAACTCAAGAGCGGCGACTCGGTCGAGATCATTACCTCTCCCGCCTCGCGTCCCAGCACCCAATGGCTGAATTACGTTCGCACAGGCCGCGCCCGCTCCGAGATCCGGCACTACCTGCGCACCGTCAAATACGAAGAATCGGTTGCCTTCGGCCAGCGCCTGCTCAATCAGGCTTTTGACCAGCTCAAGCTGCCCCACCCCGCCAATGACGATCCCGAATGGGAAAAGCTGGCCAAGGGGTCGGGCGCCAGCTCCCGTGACGAGATTCTGGCTGACATCGGCCTGGGCAAGCGCCTGGCGGCGGTCGTCGCCCGACGTTTTGCGCCCGAGAATACCTTGCTCGCCACCACGGCTGCCGCCGTGGACGAGCTGACCACAGCCGCAGGCGCCCCTATTGTGATCCATGGCAACGAAGGCCAGGCGGTACAGTTGGCGCCCTGCTGCGGGCCGCTGCCGGGCGATGCCATCATCGGCGGCATCCGCCTGGGCCACGGGCTGGTCGTGCATATGGAAGAATGTGCCGTGGCCCAGCGCCAACGGGCAAGAGAACCCGAGCGCTGGATCCCTGTTGTCTGGGATGCCAATACCGCACGGCACCTGTCCACCCGACTGGACGTGACGCTGATCAATGAGCGCGGCGTGCTCGGACGACTGGCCGCCGAGATCACCGAAGCCGACTCCAACATCATGCACCTGACCATGCAGGACGAGGCAGGCGCCACCGGCGTGCTGCACCTCACCGTTCAGGTCGACAGCCGTAAACACCTGGCTCAGGTCATCAGAGCCATGCGTCACGTGCCACAGGTACAGAAAATCGTCCGCGTCAAGGGTTAGCCGGCAGCTTGCACCAGCCACACGGCGGCGCCGTAGGCCAGCACGCCCGTCAATGTAGACCACGCAATCGTGTGCAGATAGCGCCGCCCCGCCACGACCCCCAGCAAGCCTGCCAGCAGGGGCAAGGCCGATGCCACCGGCTCCTGGGGCTCCAGCAGGCCAACGAGCGATACAGTCAGCAACGCAACAATGGCAGCCGGGCCAATGGCATCCAGGGCACGCCGCAGCCAGCCGGCCTTCATCGCCCCGCCCGTCCCTCTTTCCTGCCACCGCATGGGCAGCCAGCGAATCAGGAATGTGCCGATACCTGAACACAGGATCACAGCCAGCACGGTTGCTGTCTTCATCGCCCGTCCCCCTGCCCCGGCCCGGCTTTGGCTGCCGCCCCGGCTTGCGCCGGAAAGCGCAATGCCAGCAAGGCCCCCGCCAGCATGCCCGCGATAATGGCGGCATAAGATGGCAGCCACAACAGGGCGCAGGCTGCCGCAATACCCGCCCCCGCCAGCACACGGCCAGCCACAAGAGTGCGGATTTCCAGCAGCAGCGCAAAGAACAGCGCGGGCAGCACAAAGCCCAGCATGCCTGCCAGCAAGGCAGACTGCTCCAGCCAGTCTTGCCCGAACCAGGCGCCAATCGCAGTGCCCCCTACCCAGGACGAGTAGGCGCCAAGCTGCAGGCCAGCGTACCAGTATTCCCGCCCGGACGCAGGCTGCTGCCGCAGCCTGGCCATGGATGTCGCAAACACTTCATCGGTCAGCCCCGCGGCCAGCGCGGGCAAGGGCAAGCGCCTTTGGCCCGGCTCCAGCTTTCCAAGCACGGCCGGGCCGTAGAACAGATGCCTGAGATTCATCAGCAACACGATGCCGATCACGCTGGCTGGCGCGCCGCCCGACGCCAGCAGGCTGAGCAGGATGAACTGGCTCGCCCCCGCATAGACAAACAGCGATGTCATCAGGGCCAGCGCCGGCGACATGCCCGCATAGATGGCCGCCAGGCCAAACGAAATGGCCACCGGGATATAGCCTATGGCAATGGACAGGCTGTCTCTCAGGCCGGCAATGAAAAAGCCATGCCGCGATGCCGCTCCCGAAGACTTACTGGTCATAGGCATTGATGAAAATGGCTGGGTCCACACGGGCATTGTTCAGGCTGACATTCCAATGCAGATGCGGGCCGGTGGCTCGGCCGGTAGCGCCCACGCGGGCGATGACCTGGCCTCGGCTGACACGCTCGCCAACCTTTACATCAAGAGCGGACAGATGGCAGTACATGGTCACCAGCCCCTGGCCATGGTCGATGAACACGGTCTTGCCGTTGAAAAAGTAATCGTCCACGATGGTCACCACACCATCGGCAGGCGCTTTGACCGGCGTTCCCGCGGGCACGGCGAAATCCAGGCCCGAATGGGGGTTGCGCTCTTCGCCATTGAAGAACCGGCGCAGGCCGAACCTGCCCGAAAGACGCCCGTCAACCGGCCGGTCAAGGGAAATATTGCTCGGCCCCTCGTTGCGAAAACTGGAATAGGCGTCAATCTGCGCCTTGTACTCGCGCTCATAGCGGCGCAGCTGATCGGGGTCCGGGTTGACCTGCCGCTTGTTCTTGAGCTTGATATGCTGCGCGGGATATTCACGCGGCAATACCGTGAAAGCAATCTGGCGCCGCTTTCCATCCGGCATGCGCAGTTCAATTTGCTCTCGCCCCGTGCGCGTCTTGAGATCGATTCCGACAACAGCTATCCATGATTCATCGCTGTCGCGAAGTATCATCACCTGCCTGTCTTTCAGAAATGCGCTGGCCCCCGCAGCCACCCCACCCAATGGAACGACCGCCACACCTCCGGGCACGGGATGGTTCAACAGCCGCGCGATATAGCCCTGGGCGCCCGCGCCCAGCGGCGCGAGCAGCCATGCAAACAACAAAACCCTCAAAATCAAGCGCATGAATGTAGATACTCCTGTCACCCGGCCTGCCAGCTTGCTCCAGGGCGCGGCTCTGAAGCATCCGGCTCCGGCCTGTCTGGCATCCGCTGGAAAGACACGATTAGAACGCTTTGGCGCCCCGGGCGCAAACCAGGCGGCATTCCCGCCCCAAGCCAAGCGCGGACAATACCGCACTGGGTTTCCGTGCCTAGGATTTACCCCTAAATTACCCGAAGGGCGTCACGGTTTGCAAAACAGTCGAACTACAATCGAGCGGCCACGCAGCGCCCGGTGCCTCACGAAGGCACCGCCGGCGCAGGCGTCCGATAAAAGCACCGGCAGCACGCGCTGGATTGGGGCGTGTCTCGCCATCAAGAAAGAGGCCATCAATGAACAAGACGCTCGCCCTGCTCGCCGCCACCAGCGCCGCCATGCTCAGCATCAACGCACAGGCAGCCACCACCTGGGATCTGCCCAGCGCTTACCCCTCCTCCAACCTGCACACGCAAAACCTGGAACAGTTCATCAAGGATGTCGACCAACTCAGCGGCGGTGATCTGAAGATTACCCTGCACAGCAACGCCTCGCTCTTCAAGGCTCCGGAAATAAAGCGGGCTGTCCAGGGCAACCAGGCTCAGATGGGCGAGATTCTCCTGACCAACTTTGCCAACGAAGATCCTATTTATGCGCTGGACGGCCTGCCCTTCCTGGCGACCGGATACGATGCGGCCTGGAAACTCTACCAGGCACAAAAAGAAGCACTGCAAAAGAAGCTCGCCTCTCAGGGCATGATGCTGGTCTATACGGTTGCCTGGCCGCCTCAGGGGATCTTCGCCAATAAAGACATCAAGACCGTCGACGACCTGAAGGGGGTAAAGTGGCGCGCCTACAGCCCCGTGACGGCACGGATTGCCGAACTGGTCGGCGCCCAGCCAGTGACCATCCAGCAGTCCGAGCTGGCGCAGGCCATGGCCACCGGCGTGGTCGATGCCTTCATGACCTCGGGCTCGACAGGCTGGGACACCAAGACCTATGAATACATCAAGAAGTTCTACGACACCCAGGCCTGGCTGCCCAAGAATGCTGTCATCATGAACAAGAAGGCTTATGACAAGCTGCCGGAAAAGGACCAGAAAGCACTGATGCAGGCGGCGGAAACTGCCGAGAAACGCGGCTGGGACAGCTCACGCGAGAAAACACAGTGGTATCTCGATAACCTGGCCAAGAATGGCATGGAAATCATCAAGCCTTCCGACGCACTGATGCAGGGGCTCGACAAGGTGGGCGAAACCATGCTGAATGAATGGCTGAAACGGGCCGGCCCGGACGGACAGAAAGTCATTGACGCATATCGAGCGGGCAAATAAGCGGAATCACATGCGCAAATTCCTGGACAGTCTCTATACGCTGTCTGGCGGGCTGGCAGCCGTCTTCATGATAGGCGTGCTGGTGGCGATCACGCTGTCTATCGCCACCCGCCAGCTCGGCACACACATCGGCGGGCTTGACGCCTATGCAGGCTACAGCATGGCGGCCGCCGGCTTCCTGGCGCTGGCCCACACATTCAAGCGTGGCGAGCACATACGTGTGACCTTGCTGCTGGCCGCCCTGCCCGCAAAAGGCAGGCTGCGGCTCGATATCTTTGCCCTGGTGGTGGCCTGCGCCATCGCAGCCAACCTTGCCTGGTTCAGCATCAAGCTGGTCATGGACTCCTACGCCTACCAGGATATCTCCACTGGAGACGATGCCACACCTCTCTGGATACCCCAGATCAGCATGGCCCTGGGCACGGTGATTTTCCTGATCGCGGTGGTTGACGAAACCATACGGCGCATGAAGGGCATACCCGAAACCGCACAGGAAGACGCCCATCATGAATGAAGTTCTCATCATTACGCTTCTGGTGGTCTCGATCTTCGGCTTCCTGGCATGCGGGGTGTGGGTGGGCCTTACGCTGGCGGGCACGGCCTGGGTAGGCATGGAAATCTTTTCCAGCCGCCCCGCCGGCGACGCCATGGCCATTACCATATGGGGTGCGGCCTCCAGCTGGACGCTGACAGCGCTGCCGCTGTTCCTCTGGATGGGCGAAATCCTCTTTCGCTCACGCCTGTCCCAGGATCTGTTCAAGGGCCTGGCGCCATGGCTGGACCGCATTCCCGGACGCCTGCTGCATACCAACATCGTGGGCTGCGCCATCTTCGCGGCGGTCTCTGGATCATCTGCCGCGACCTGCGCAACCATAGGCAAGATGACTATCCCGGAGCTGACGCGGCGTGGCTATCCCCAGGACCAGATTATCGGCACGCTTGCGGGCGCGGGCACGCTCGGGCTGCTGATTCCGCCGTCAATCATCATGATTGTGTATGGCGTAGCCGCGGATGTCTCCATTTCCAAGCTGTTCATTGCCGGCATATTGCCCGGCATCATGCTAGCCTCTCTGTTCATGGGTTATATCGCAGTCTGGTCCATACTGCACCCCGACCGGATTCCGCAGGCAGACCGGGCGCTGAGCTTCGGGCAGAAGCTGTATGAATCACGGCACCTCATCCCCGTCGTCATCCTGATCGCCGTGGTGCTGGGCACCATCTACACCGGCTTCGCCACGGCCACGGAAGCTGCCGTGGTCGGCGTGATCGGCGCCTTGATCCTGTCGGCCGCGCAAGGCTCCCTCACCTGGCCGGTGTTCAAGGAATCACTCATGGGCGCCACAAGGCTTTATTGCATGATTGCACTTATCCTTGCAGGCGCCCAGTTCCTGACGCTGTCCATGGGGTATATCGGCCTGCCGCGCCAGCTGGCGGAATGGATTTCCTCGCTCGGGCTGTCGCAGTTCGGGCTGATCTGCGCCTTGACCGTGTTCTACGTTATTCTTGGCTGCTTTCTGGATGGCATTTCCATTGTCGTGCTGACCATGGGCGTCCTGCTGCCCACTGTCACCGCGGCAGGCATCGACCTGATCTGGTTCGGCATCTTCCTGGTGTTTGTCATTGAAATGGCGCAGATCACGCCACCGGTGGGCTTCAATCTGTTTGTGCTCTCGGGCATGACAAAAAAAGAGCTCCCCTATCTGGCCCGCGTCTCGCTGCCCATGTTTTTGCTGATGATTGTTGCGCTGCTGCTGATCTACACTTGGCCTGAGATTGCCGTCTGGCTGCCCAGAAACATGAAAATGTGATCGCCTGCGCAAGCAAGGCTCTGCGCCGCATGCCTTAAAAAAAACGCCACGCATTGCCGCGTGGCGATTTTTTTGGATGCAGCCGCTATCCTCCCCGCATCCGTTTTGCTGCCTCTGCCTGCTGGCCGCTTACTGGCCTGATTTCTCTCCGGCGCTAGCCTCTTCGCCTTCAGGCAGTATCTGCACCCCCGCCTGCTCGCGCATGGCGTGCAGCACTGCGTTTTCTTCCGCCTGCCCCCAGAGCCGCGAGAGGTCGGATTGCAGCCCGGCCAGCATGGGGCTTTCTGTCGTGCCGGGCTTGGCGCCTTCGACGCGCAGGACCACATAGCCCTGCGGGCCGGCCACACCCTGGTATTGCGGGAAGGCATCTGTCGCCGTCGTGAAGGCGGCATCGGTCACCACCTTGGGCAGCCCCTGCGGATCAATGCGGCTCACCTCGAGCGCCGAGCCAAAGCCTTCAGGCGCATCCTTTGCCTCGGCCTGCCGGTAGGCAGCCAAGGCGGTTTCCCCTGCCTTGGTCGCAGCCTGCAGCGCCCGCTCGCTGGTCAGCGTATTGCGGATGTGATCGGTCACCTGCGCCAGATCAGGCACATGGGCCGGAATCCGCTCCTGGACACGCACGACAACCATGGTGTCGGGCGAGATTTCAATGACGCCGGAATTCTGCTTCTCGTTCAAGGCCTGCGTGGTAAACAGCGCGCGGCGCACCCGCACATCGTCAAGCACCGCCGCGTCTTCGCTGGCCGAAGCCGCATTGGCTGGAATCTCGTCCGACGCGAGCAGGCGATCGCGTGCGATGCCTGATGCGGTACGCAGTTTGATGCCCAGCGCCTGGGCCGCCGGATCGAGGCTGCTCGGGTTGTCGTAGACCAGGCTGGTAAGCTGCGTGGCCATTTCGGCAAACCGGCTGGCGCCCATCTGTCGCCGCACCTCAGTCTCGATCTTGGGCCTGGCCTCGTCGAAGCTCTCTCCGTGTTCAGGCTGAGCTTCGTTGACGTGGAAGATATGGTAGCCGCCGGGGCCGTCGATCACCCCCGAAATATCCCCCTGCTTGAGGGAGAAGACAGCGTCCTCGAGATTGGCTGGCCATGAGCCTTTGGTGATCCATCCGAGCTTGCCGCCATCGGCCGCGGTGCCTGCGTCCTGCGATTGCGCCTTGGCGACAGCGGCGAAGGACGATGGATCGGCCTTGAGCTGCTCGGCCAGGGCCACGGCCTTTTCATGGGCCTCTTTGCGCGCCGCGCCGGTGGCATCGGCGGCGACATTGATCTGAATGTGACTGACGTTCACGCGCGCGGGACGCACATAGCGGCTCTTGTTCTGCTCATAGTAGGCGTGCAGGTCGTCGTCGCTGGGCTTGGGCAGATTGCTCATCGCGGCTGCCTCGTTCAGCAGCAGGTACTGCGCCGTAACCTGATCGGGCAGCTCCAGGCTTTGCTTGTTCTTCTCGTACCAGTCCTGAATATCCTTGTCCGTGATTTCCACGCCTTTTTCGTAATCGGAAGCGGGGAAAGACTGGAGCCGGACGGTGCGTTGCTCCGTGAGGACAGTTTCGATGCGCGCCACGACAGGCGCGGGCAGGCCCGAAGTGCTGGCCACAGGCCCCAGGACACGATCCAGGGCAAGCTGTGCGCGCTGGCTTTCCTCAAAGTCGCGCGTGCTCAGGCCGGCGGCAGCCAGCGCCTGGTTATAGCGCTCGGGCGAGAATTTCCCGTCCACCTGCAACTGGGGCATCGAGGCAATTGCCTGGCGCAGTGCCGTATCAGATACGCTGAAACGCTCCGAGGTCGCCGTGTCGATCAGCAGCTGGCGATCAACGAGTTGGTCCATAAGCGCCCGGCGCGCCTGCGGGGTATCAAGCACGCTTGGATCGAAGCCGCCCGAACTGTTCTGCTGCATTTGCTGCAACTGGCTGTTGCGCGCCTGATCGAACGTCTGTTGCGTAATGGCGCCCGAACCTACCTTGACCAGGTCTCGATCGCCCGATACGTAATTGGTGTAGCCACTGACCCCTATCAGCGCGAAAGACGGCAGGATCAGTATCAGCAATATGAATTGCATCAGGCGCTGATGGGTACGAATGAAATCAAACATGCATCACTCACTGTCACCGCGCCGGGCTGGCCGGGCGCTTGACGGTTGTATCGAAGAAATGTATCGAAGGCGTATCGGAAAACCTTGCGAGTTTACCATTTGTGCCCGCCTTCCCTTGAAAAATAACGGACAGCGATAAAATACCCAGTTGTTTCGCTCTCGCATTCCGACAGGACATCTTCCATGCCTCAGAATATTTCCGCCTGGCCCTATCCAAAGCTGATCGCACATCGCGGCGCGGGCCGCCTGGCGCCAGAAAACACCCTCGCATCCATGCGCCTGGGCGCCGAGCACGGCTTCAAGATGATGGAATACGATGTCAAGCTCAGCCACGATGGCGTGCCCATACTGCTGCACGACGACACCATGGACAGAACGTCCAGCGGCCAGGGCCTGGCTGCCGATCTCACCTACGCCGAACTGGCCAATATCGACTTTGGCAGCTGGCACTCGCCCCGCTACGCCGGCGAGCCCATCCCCTGCCTGGGCGCCATCGCCGCCTTCACCATCGCCAACGGCATACACAGCAATATCGAGATCAAGCCGACCACGGGCGCCGAGGCGGACACAGGCAGGCAGGTCGCGCTGCTGGCACAGTCCATGTGGCGCAATGCAACATTGCCGCCGCTGCTGTCGTCCTTTTCCGAAACGGCGCTGCAGGCGGCGCTGGAGGCAGCGCCCGCGCTGCCCCGCGCCCTGCTCATTGAAAAAGACCTGCCATCCGACTGGGCCGCGCGCCTGTCGCGCCTGCAATGCGGCGGCGCCAACCTGAACGACAAATACACGACCCGCGAAATCGTTGCCGAGATCCGCGATGCCGGCTACACCGTGGTCGTATGGACGGTCAATGACGCCGAGCGCGCCAGGGAGCTGCTTTCCTGGGGCTGCAACGCCATCGTGACCGACGAGGTGGCCGCCATGGCGCCCGCACACTTCAAGTAACCGGAATTTTCCCTTGTTCAGCTACCGACACGCCTTTCATGCCGGCAACCACGCCGATGTCCTGAAGCACGCCATCCTGATCCATCTCCTGGATTATTACAACCGCAAGGACACCCCTTATTGGGTCATAGACACGCATGCTGGCGCCGGCATCTACGATTTGCGCAGCGACTGGGCGTTGAAGAACGGGGAATTCGCCGATGGCCTCGACCGGGTGCTGGCGGCGGAAAACCCGCCGCCCATGATAGAGCGCTATCTGCAGGCAATCGAGCATTTCAACCCTGACGGCGTGGCCAACTTCTACCCCGGCTCGCCCTGGCTTGCGCTGGGCTCCATGCGTGAACATGACCGGCTGCGCCTGTTTGAAATGCACCCCTCCGAGGTTGAGGTGCTGCGTCAAAACCTGCGCAGCCAAGGCCGCGTGGCCCTGCGGCAGACTAGCCTCTACGAATCTGACGGCTTTGCGGGGCTGAAAGCGCAGTTGCCGCCCGCGCCACGCCGCGGCATCACCATCATCGACCCATCGTACGAAGACAAACAAGACTACCGCAAGACACTCCATGCCATCAACGACGGGCTGCGCCGCTTTGCGACCGGCTGCTTTGCCGTATGGTATCCGCTGGTGCAAAGGCGCGAAGCCACTGAAATGGTGCGGGCTCTTGAACGGCTGCAGACGCCATGGGTGGACGCGGCCCTGACCGTATGCAAGCCGGCGGCGGACGGCTATGGCCTGCACGGCAGCGGCATGTTTGTCATCAACCCGCCCTGGACGCTGCATGACAGCCTGCAGGCCACCCTTCCCTGGCTGGCTGGCGCGCTGGGCCAGGATGCGCGGGCAGGGTTTTCGCTCAAGCGCAAGGAAGGCTGAGCTTCCGCATCAAGGCGTGCCGTCGGTGGCCGGCACGCCGGCACGGGCCTAAAAGCGCTCGCCTTCTTTCAGATAGCGCCATTTTCCGGGCGGCAGGTCGCCCAGCACCACGCGGCCCATGCGGACCCGCTTCAGGCCAACAACCTTCAGCCCCACCAGCTCGCACATGCGGCGAATCTGGCGCTTGCGCCCTTCGCGCAGCAGGAAGCGCAGTTGATCCTCATTCTGCCACTCGACCTGGGCCGGCCGCAGCGGTTTGCCGTCCAGCGAGAGGCCATGATTCAGCAGTGCCAGGCCATTGGAGGCGATACGCCCCGTGACCCTCACGAGGTATTCTTTTTCTATATCGGAATCATCGCCGATCAGTTGACGGGCGATGCGGCCATCCTGGGTCAGGACAAGCAGCCCCTGCGAATCGATGTCAAGCCGGCCCGCCGGCGCCAGGCCGCGCAGGTGCGCCGGCTCGAATACCTGGGGCGCGTGGTCGGCGCGATAGCGTGACTGGGCGCTGACCAGCGACACCGCCGTCCGGTAGCCCCCTTCCGCCTGGCCGGACACATAGCCGACGGGCTTGTTCAACAGGATGGTCACACGCGAAGTCTGACGGCGGCGCGCCTGACGCTCCAGCGTAATTTCCTGATGCGGCCAGGCCTTGCTGCCCAACTCGGATACCACCCGTCCATCGACCCGCACCCATCCGCGCTCGATATAGCTGTCGGCCTCGCGGCGCGAACACAAGCCACGCTGGGCCATGAGTTTGGAGATGCGTACTTTTTCTTCCATAAACCATCTGTGACGGCGCACTGGCGCCTGCTGCGAAATGGCCGGCGCACCGGTACTGCCCGGGCCGCCCCATTCCAAAGCGCTATTTTACGCTGACAGGCCCGAATGCCATTGCGCGGACATGTGAGATTGCGGATTTGCGATAATACGCGCTATGCAACTGATACCGCCCCGCCATAGCGACTGGCACGATGTCCCATCACCCTCATATACCCGGCAGCAAAAGCACTGGCTGTTTCGCCCCGGCGCGCTGACCGCAGGCCTGCGGCAGCTGGGCGCCGTCGAGCTGCGCGTAGCCCGCGAATTCTCGCAAGGGCTCACGACCGCCGAGGCATGGATGCTGGACCTGCCGCCCCGCAGCCCTGTCTGGGTGCGGGAGATCATCATGTCGGTCCACGGCGTCGACAGCGTATTTGCCCGCAGCTTCACGCCCCTGCGGGCGTCCCATGGCTGGTGGCAGGGCATGCGCAGCCTGCGCACGCGTCCGCTGGCAGACATGCTTTACCACGACCCGCAGATCCTGCGATCGCCTTTCGTGGCCTGCCGCATCCGGCGGCAGAACCCGCTCTATGGCACGGCCTTGCGCATTCTTGGCGACGATTGCCCGGCACCCGCAAAGATACTGGCGCGTGCCTCGGTATTCTGGCGTCACGGCCAGCCTTTGCTGGTCGCCGAAGGCTTTCTGCCAGCATTCTGGTCTGTAGCCGCCAAGGCCGCCTACGACCTGGGGCTGGGCGTAGAGTCCATATGAGCATGCCACTGCTCAACATGCATTGTCATGCTGTCTGTCCCGGAAGACACCAGGACAGCCTCTTCATCGATGCTGACATGCAGCGTCATGGAGCGCTGGGCGTAGGCGCCCAGCTCACGCACAGCGGCGGGATCGACCGATAATACGGTGAGATTGCGGAGGCGACGGGCGGCGCCCTGGGCGCCGCGCCACCAGACCTGGCTTGCATGGCCGCCGTAGCACAGCACGACCACCTCGGCGGCGCGCCCCGCCGCCTGCAGCAGGCGGCGTTCATCCGGGTGACCCAGCTCTATCCATTGCTCGATGGCGCCGGTCAGATCCTTGCGCCAGAGGGCGGGCTCCTCGGTCGTGCTCAGCCCGCGCGTAAAGGCAAGGCCTTCGTCGGCGAACAGCGCATAAGCCAGCACACGCAACATCATGCGCTCATCGGTTTCAGAGGGATGGCGCGCCAGCGTGAGCGCATGGCTGTCGTAGTAGCCGCGCCTCATATCGGCGACATGCAGATCCAGCTTGAATACAGTAGCCCGCAACGCCATGGATCAGCCCTCCGCGCCTGCGGAAGGCTTACAGGGCATCAATGCCGCTCTCGCCCGTGCGGATGCGTATGGCCTGCTCCACCGGCGTGACGAAGATCTTGCCGTCGCCGATCTTGCCGGTAAAGGCGGCCTTGATGATCGCGTCTATGGCCGCGTCCACCATAGGGGCCGGCAGCACAACCTCGATGCGTATCTTGGGCAGGAAATCGACGACATACTCTGCGCCACGGTATAGCTCGGTATGCCCCTTTTGCCTGCCGAAACCCTTGACCTCGGTCACTGTCAGGCCGCTGACGCCAATGTCGGCCAGTGCCTCCCGCACCTCGTCAAGCTTGAACGGCTTGATGATTGCCGCAATTTGTTTCATGTATTGGCTCCACAATAAAGAAAAATTATCGCATGTCTGGTGGCCCGCGTCGCGCGGCAGCCTCGGCGCCCGCTCCGCCGCCCCAGCCCGACGAGAAATCGGCGCCCGAAGGCGCCTGGTAGAGCCTCAGCGACAATTCCGGCAGAATAGCCAGCAAATGATCGAAAATATCGCCCTGGATGCGCTCGTATTCCACCCATGCGGTCTTGGCGGAAAAACAGTACACCTCGACCGGCACGCCCTGGGAATCAGGCTCCATCATGCGAACGATCATCAACATATCGGTTCGCAACTCTCGGTGCTGGCGCAAATACGCCAGCGCATACGCCCGAAACGTTCCGATATTGGTCAGGCGCCGCCGGTTGATTTCCAGGCTGGCCTGTTCACCCAGCGCCTGATTGCTTTCCTGCAGCTCCCGCTGTTTGGCGGCCAGGTAATCGCCCAGCAGGGAAAAGCGGCTCAGGCTGGCAATCTCCGCCTCGCTCAGAAAGCGTATGGTGCTGGCATCGATACGCAGCGTGCGCTTGATGCGCCGCCCGCCCGATTCAAACATATAGCGCCAGTTGCGATAGCTTTCCGAAAACAGCTTATACGTGGGAATGGTGGTGACGGTCTTGTCCCAGTTCTGCACCTTGACGGTATGCAGCGCGATATCGATCACGAAGCCGTCCGCGCCCGATTGCGGCATTTCGATCCAGTCGCCGATACGCAGCATATCGTTGGTCGTCATCTGCGTGCTGGCGACCAGGGAAAGCAGCGTATCCTTGAATACCAGCAACAGCACCGCCGACAGGGCGCCCAGCCCTGAGAGCATGAGCAGCGGAGAGCGATTCACCATGACAGAGATCACGAGAATGATGCAAATCGCCCATGCCGTGATCTTGCCCAGCTCCAGATACCCTTTGATCGAGCGCGTCTGCGCCCGTTCGGTAGCCGAATAGGTATCCTGCCACGCAGACAGGGCGCCGCTCAGCGCCATGAAAACGAAGACCAGCCCCGCCGACAGAAACACCCGTGCCAGCAGACCCGTATATTTGTCGTCGACCGGCAGCAAACCAACATTGCCCGCAACCACAAGCAGCGGCACCGCATAGCTCAGGCTGCGGAATACACGGCGGCGGGCGAGCGCCATCGACCAGTTCTCCCGCCCCATCGCCACCAGCATGCGCCGCGCAACTGTCGTCACGATACGGGCGGTTATCCAGCCGGCAAGCACCATCAGCAGCGCCAGCGTGGCCAGCCCCGCGAGCACCTGCGCCCAGAGCGCCTGGGGGAGGAAGCCGGCAATGCGTTCGTCAACCAGCCAGCCGGCCAGCATAGTGTGTTGTTCCATATTGCAATGCGTGCAGCCTGCGGCTGGCACAGAGAGTAGCGCTCCGCCGGATCGCCCGGCGCGCCAGGCATGGCGGCATGGGCACGCCCGGCGGGAAAACGGGCCAAGGGGGATAATATAACGTAGCCGAGTCCCTTATAATTGCGGCACTATGGCTAAAAATACTTCTTCCGACCTGAACAACCAGTTCGCCAACAAGGCGCAGGCTTGGTCCGCGCGCTTTTCCGAACCTGTTTCCGACCTCGTCAAGCGCTACACCGCATCCGTCGACTTCGACAAACGCCTTGCGGTCTTTGATATCCAGGGTTCGCTGGCGCACGCCGACATGCTCTCGGCCATCGGCATCATCAGCGCCGAGGACAAGGCCGCCATCGAGCAAGGCATGGCCACCATACTGAAGGAAATCGGCGATGGGCGTTTTGAATGGTCGCTCGACCTGGAAGACGTGCACCTGAACATAGAAAAACGTCTGGTCGAGCTTATTGGCGACGCGGGAAAACGCCTGCATACCGGCCGCTCGCGCAACGACCAGGTTGCCACTGACATCCGCCTGTGGCTGCGCAGCGAAATCGACATTGCGCTTGATCTGTTGCGCCAGTTGCGCCAGCGTCTGGCGCAGCTAGCGCTCGAACATGCGGCCACCATCCTGCCGGGCTTTACGCACCTGCAGGTGGCCCAGCCCGTCACATTCGGGCATCACCTGCTGGCGTATGCGGAAATGTTTGGCCGGGATGCCGAGCGCCTGGCCGACTGCCGCAGGCGGGTCAACCGCCTGCCCCTGGGTGCCGCGGCGCTGGCCGGCACTTCCTACCCCATAGACCGGGAACGCGTGGCCAGGACGCTGGGCTTCGACGAGGTATGCCGCAATTCGCTCGATGCGGTCTCCGACCGGGACTTCGCCATCGAGTTCTGCGCGTCGGCGGCGCTGATCATGACGCACATTTCACGCCTGTCCGAAGAGCTTGTGCTCTGGATGAGCCCTCGGGTTGGGTTTATCGACCTGGCTGACCGGTTCTGCACGGGCAGCTCCATCATGCCGCAGAAGAAAAACCCCGACGTTCCCGAGCTTGCCCGCGGCAAGACGGGCCGCGTCAATGGGCACCTGATCGCCCTGCTCACGCTCATGAAGGGCCAGCCGCTCGCATACAACAAAGACAATCAGGAAGACAAGGAAGGCCTGTTCGACGCCGCCGACACCATACGCGACACGCTTACAATTTTCGCCGATATGGTGGGCGGCATTCGTGTCAAGCCCGACGCCATGCGTGCAGCCGCCCTCCAGGGCTACGCCACCGCAACCGACCTTGCCGACTATCTTGTCAAGAAAGGCATACCGTTCCGGGATGCCCACGAAACTGTGGCGCACGCCGTGCGGGCCTGCGAAGACAAGGGTTGCGATCTGGCCGATCTCAGCCTGGCCGAGCTGCAGGCCTTCCACAGCGCCATAGAGGCCGACGTGCATCAGGTGCTGACACTGGAAGGATCTGTGGCGGCCCGCAAGCACATCGGCGGCACAGCGCCCGAACGCGTCCGGCAGGAAGCGGAGCGCGTGCTTGCGGATACGGCTGAAACGGCCTGAAGCCGCGGTCGGGCGCCCCGCCCTGCCCCCTCAGGCCTCGAATACCGCTATCGACTCCACATGCCCGGTGTGGGGGAACATGTTGATAACGCCTGCGGCCCCGATACGATAGCCTCCCTCGTTGACCAGGATGCCCGCATCGCGGGCCAGGGTTCCTGGGCTACAGGAGACATACACGATTCGACAGGGCCGCTCGGCGGGCGCCAGCGCTGCCAGCGCCCGCGCCACCGCTTCGGCGCCTTCGCGCGGCGGATCAATAAGCAGCCGGTCGAACTTGCCGAGATCGCGCAGCCATTGCACATCGACCTCAAATAGATTCAAGGTTGCAAAACGCATCCTGTCATCCAGACCGTGGCGGCGGGCGGCTTCCATGGCGCGCTCAGTCAGCGCCGCGCTGCCCTCAATGCCGGTTACCTGCGCAGCCCTGGTCGCCAGCGGCAGCGTGAAATTGCCCAGCCCGCAGAAGAGATCGGCGATCCGGTCCTGCGGTTGCGGGTCCAACAGGCTTAGCGCCCGCGATATGAGGCTGCGGTTGATGGCGTGGTTGACCTGCGTGAAATCGGTCGGGCGATACGGCATGCGCAGCCCGAATTCCGGCAATGAATAGGCCAGGCGGTCCGCATCGTCACGTTCCAGGGGATGGACACTGTCCGGCCCTTTGGGTTGCAGCCACCAGCTTACATTCCACTGCCTGGCGAAATCGCGCAACAAGCCAAGATCTTCGCTGCCCAGCGGCTCCATATGGCGCATCAGGAGCGCGGTCACCTGGTCGCCCACGGCGACCTCGATTTGAGGAATGCGATCCGGCTTCTCCAGGGATGAAACCAGCTTGCGCAGCGGCAAAAGCATATCGGACACGTGCGGCGCAAGCACGCGGCATTCGCCCATGTCCGCAACATAGCTGCCGCGTTTTTCGCGGAAGCCGACCAGCACCCCACCCTTTTTGCGTACCAGGCGCACCGACAGGCGGGCGCGGTAGCGGTAGCCGTATGAAGGTCCATGCATGGGCGGCAGCATCCTGCCCGCTTTCACCTTGCCTATGTGCCACAGCGCATCCTCAAGCACCCGCTGCTTGACAGCGACCTGTGCGGCGACATCCAGATGCTGCATGGCACAGCCCCCGCATACGCCGAAATGCGGACAGGCCGGAACCACCCGCTGGGAGGACGCCTTGATCAGCTTCTCGACCCTGGCTGTGTCATAGGAGGGCTTGCGGCGGGCAATGCTCGCCAGCACACGCTCGCCAGGCAGCGCGCCTTCGACGAAAACCACTTTTCCATCGCGGCGGGCAATGCCGCGCGCCTCGAGATCCAGGGACTCTATGTCCAATACTTCCTGTGTCATGTGCGGGTGTCCAAATCAGGCAACCTAAAATTTTAACCTGTATGCGTCCGTCTCTTTTCCCGCTGTATATCCCTGCCGCAAACGCCCGCCCTATGCAGTCGGCCAATGGCACCGCGACAGCGGAGCCAAAAAGGCCAGCCCGTGCAATCATCGCACGGGCTGGCCCGAGGCCGGCAGGCCGCTCAGCCTGCCTTGAATTCGCCCCCAGCATGAAACGCCGGGGTCCCATCCACCTGAAAATCAGGAAGCTACAGGCTTGGCAGCGTCCTGTTTCTGCTGCTTGTGCTGAGCATGACGCTCCTTGCGCTCCTGCGCTCGCTTGGCAAACTTTTCGGCGCGCTCGGCGAAATGCTGACCCACTTTTTCCTGCTGCGCGGTATCGAGAGCATCCCAGACGGCCAGCCATTTGTCGTCGATCTTCGCACGCTCGCTGTCGGCTTGATCACGCGCCTTTTCGCGCGCTGCCAATGCAGCCTTGGGATCAATCTTGCCCGCCTTGATCTGCTCGGCATGCTCACCGCGCTTTTCCTTCATTTGCTCGAAGCGAGCCTTGCGCGTCTCGTCCTGCGCCGTCCGGGCTTCATCAATGAGCTTGTTCTGAGCGTCCGTAAGGGAAAGAGAGGCAACAAATGTCTTGCTCAGAGGTCCGTAGCCAGGCACCCACATGCCGGCGTCACGCATTTGCTTGGGACCGTGCTTATGATGATGGCCACGCCAGTGATGACCACCTTCATGCCCGCCTGCCTTGCCCGCCTGCGCACTCACTGCCGCAGGTTTCGCATCCTGGGCGGGCGCTGCCGCATCGGTGGCGGCAACGGCGGAGCCAGCCAGCGCCAGCGCGGCGGCCACAGCGGCAAATTTGGCGGAAAGAGAAAAACGGTGGTTGGCTTTCATGAGGACTCCTTAGTCTTGCTTGTTAGGAGCCCTCAGTATGCCGGCCTAGTGATTTCCGGCATGTTTCATACGAAGGTATAAATCTTTCAGCCGGTTGCAGAACACTGGCCGCCATAAAGCCTGTCCCAGCCGCCCCATGATCTATAGATCTATAGGTGCGTCCTTGCCCTGCCGGGTTTGGTCGGGGCTGAAGCCATGCCGGAAAAACGCCCCGGGCGGCGCGCTCTGCGCATTGTTCAGCTTTCGTCCCAGGCCGCCAGGTATTCTTTCCAGTGCTGGGCGCCGCTGGCTTCAAGCGTGCTGCGCACCAGGGCAACCTCGGCATCATAGGCGTCACGGTCAAGCTCGCCGCGCATGAAACGGAAACGGCAATACACCAGCCAGGTGTTGACCACATCTGTTTCACAATAGGCGCGAACCTCGTCGGCCCGCCCCTCGGCCCAGGCGCGCCATACCTGGCTGCCATCCATGCCCAGCTTGCCAGGAAACCCGCACAGCTTGGCCAAATCATCCAGCGGAGCGTTGGCGCGTCCGTTGTACTTGGCCAGCAAATCCATCAGGTCAATATGACGATTATGGTAGCGGCTGATGTAGTTGTTGAACTTGAAATCGCGGTCGTCCTCGCCCATATCCCAGTATCGCGGCGCCTGGACGCCGTGGATCAGGCTGCGATAGTGCAAAACCGGAAGATCAAAACCGGAGCCATTCCAGCTCACCAGCCTGGGGGTGTAGCGCTCGATCGTCTTGAAAAAGCCACTGAGCAGAACCGGTTCGGGATCGTCGGCGCTGCCCAGCGTCTTGACGCGAAAACCCTGGTCGTCGCGGAATACACAGCCGACCACCGCCACCTTGTGCAGATGCAGGGGCAGGAAATCCGTGCCATGGGATGCCTGGCGCGCGGCCAGGGCCGCCTCGATCACATCGCCATCGGCCATGCCTTTCCATTCCGGGTTCAGACGCCTCAGGCCGTCCGCATCCGGAATGGTTTCCAGATCAAAGACCAGGACCGGTATCATCGAACCGGCAGGTAAGACAGCGGGTTGACAGGCGTGCCCCGGCGGCGGATCTCGAAGTGCAGGCGCGGCGATGTCGTGTCTGATTGCCCCAGGGTGGCAATCTTGTCGCCCTTCTTGACCGACTGCCCGGTCTTGACCAGCAATTCCTGGTTGTGGGCATAGGCCGTGACAAAGCCGTTGCTGTGGCCAAGCAGTATCAGGTTGCCCAGGCCGCGCACCCCATTGCCCGCGTACATGACGCTGCCGTCAGCCGCGGCGTAGATCGGGGCGCCTACTGTGCCTGAAATGTCTATGCCCTTGGTGTTGGTGTTGAAGCTCTGGATGATGTCGCCCGATGCGGGCCAGCCCCAACTGAGCAGGTTTGAATCGGATGCGCGTGCGGTTGTGGTCGGCTCCACAGGCTGGACGGGCGTGACCGGCAGCGGCGTGGCCGTGCCCGTGGCGGTACCCGAACTGGTCTGCCCGGCGGGCGCAGGCACGGAAGCATTGAGGCGCAGCACCTGTCCCACGCGCAGCACATTGCCATCGGTCAGATTGTTCAGGCGGGCCAGCTCGTTGACATCCATGCTATTGGACGTGGCGATCTTGTACAGCGTGTCGCCAGGCTGCACCGTATACGTGCCCTGCGCGGTCGTGGCGGGCGCCGGCGCGCCGCCCGTCATGTCAGTGATGGGCGCCTGGCGCGTATTGCTGGCGCAGCCCGCCAGCAGCGCGGCGGCCAACAGCGCGCTCACGGCGAGCGCATGGCGGGATGAGCGGCTGGTGCCCAGATTCGCGTGCCTCGCAGCGGTCCCTGCTTGCATATGATTCTCCTGTACTTAATACGGCTGTGTTCCCGAACGCAGAGGCACGAAACGCACTGATTCGAGCTCGGACCGGCGCCAGTTTGCCGCGCCGGTGCGCTCTATGAGAATCAGCCGCTGTGCCGTCGTACCCTCGGGCGCAATCAAACGGCCCCCAATGGCAAGCTGCTCCAGCAGCGCCTGGGGAATCTTCATGCCGGCGGCCGCCACGATAATGGCATCGAACGGCGCCACGCCGGGTAATCCTGCCATGCCGTCGCCGAATATCATCCGGACGCGCGCCATCAGCCTGAGTGCTCTGAGGCGATCACGGGCGGGCTCATAAAGCCCGCGGATACGCTCGATGGCATGGACTTCTTTTACAAACTGGGCAAGCACGGCCGCCTGATAGCCGCATCCCGCGCCTACTTCCAGTACTTTAACCGGAACCCGATTTTCGCATACAGCCGAAATCATCCTGGCCACGACCCAGGGCTGCGAAATAGTCTGGCCATGCCCGATGGGCAACGCGGCATCTTCGTATGCGCGGCTGGCCAGCCCCTCGTCCACGAAAACGTGACGCGGGACAGCCAACATGGCGGCCAGCACCCGCTCATCATCGACGCCCTGCTTGCGCAGGCGGTCTATCAAGCCGGCACGCAGGCGGTCGGAGTTCAGGCCCAGATTGCCATTGGCCGGCAGCGCGGCAGGCGAACGCACGACGCTTCCCGGCACGCGCAGCGGCATCGCAGGCAAGGCCCCGGCCCGCGCAGCGCCCGGCCTGGCAGGCGCAGGCCCGCCGTCCGTGGGCAGCTGCCCCGCCTTCATGATGCGCGTGTTGCTGTTGGACGCCGACACACCGCCGCCCAGGCTGGAGCGCCCAAAGCGGTTCCGCGTACCAGTCGCGTGCGGGAACGGCGCTACGGGTTTGCGCATAGTGGCTCCGCCCAGCCTCGCAGAAGATCAAGCTGGTCGTAATGCGTCAGATCGAAACGCAGAGGCGTCATGGAAACGGCATTCTGCTCAATCGCGCCAAAATCGGTGTCGGCGGCGGAATCGGATACGCTGCCCACCGGCCCTATCCAGTAAACCGGATCACCGTAAGGTGTGCTGCTCTTGACGACAGGCTCGGAAGGATGGCGCTTGCCCAGCCGGGTCACCCGGATTTCCTGGATTGCATCGTAAGGTAGCGCCGGTATGTTGACGTTGAGCAGGAAATGCGCCGCCAGCGGCTGCTTCGCCTGGCGTTCAACCACATTGCGCGCAACGCGCGCCGCGTCTTGAATGTTTTCCCACCCCTTGCGCACCAGCGAAAAGGCGATGGAGGGAATGCCAAACAGATAACCTTCGGTCGCCGCGGCCACAGTGCCCGAATAAAGCGTATCCTCACCCATATTGGCGCCATTGTTGATGCCGGACACAACCAGATCGGGCCGGAAATCGAGCAAACCCGTCAGTGCGATATGGACGCAATCGGACGGCGTGCCATTGACATAATGAAAGCCATTGGACGCCTGGCGCACCGAGAGCGGGCGGTTGAGCGTCAGCGAGTTGGACGACCCGCTGCAGTTGGTTTCCGGGGCAACCACGGTGATATCACCCAGCCCGTCGAGCGCCCGCACCAACGCCTCAAGCCCTGGAGCATTGTAGCCATCGTCGTTCGATACCAGTATGCGCATTGCCTTCCACGAAAACACACCCGAATGTAGCGGATTGTACCCGGTCGTTTTGGGATTTTGGGCCGTACTGGTTATAATCCTGCAGCAAGACGGCAACTTGACGTTCCTTTACGGATCCTCGCGAAAATCTCCCCATGTCCATTCTGATCTCACTTGTCCTCGTGCTGGCCGCTTATCTGGTCGGTTCCATCCCTTTCGCCGTGGTGGTCAGCCGGATCATGGGCCTGGCCGATCCTCGCAGCTTCGGATCAGGAAACCCAGGGGCCACCAATGTGTTGCGCACGGGCAACAAGACCGCCGCCGCACTCACGCTGCTGGGCGATGCCGCAAAAGGCTGGGTGGCCGTATTGGCAGCCCAAGAGGCAGCACGCTACGCGGGCCTTCCCGTCGCCGTCGTGGCGCTGTGTGCGATCGCGGTTTTCCTTGGCCATCTCTTTCCTGTTTTCCTGAGCTTCAAGGGCGGCAAAGGCGTGGCCACGGCCCTGGGCGTGCTGCTGGGCATCAACCCCTGGCTGGCCCTGGCCACGGCGGCCACCTGGCTGATCATGGCCTATGTCACGCGCTACTCGTCGCTGTCCGCCATCATTGCCGCCATTTTCGCGCCGCTGTACTACCTGCTGGGCGGCAATGTCGCCTGGCCGCGGGTGCCATCGCTGGCCCTGGCCATCGTGATCATCAGCGTGATCCTGCTCTTTCGCCACAAAGCCAATATCAGCCGACTGCTCAAGGGAACCGAAAGCCGCATCGGCGGCAAGAAAGAAGCCGGCACCGCTGGCAGGCAGCCTCGGCGCCGCCGCAAATAAGACGTATCGGGGGCCGCTCAGAATGTATCGGGGGCCGCTCAGGCCACGCCACGGGCTGGCGTATCGACGCAAATATCTTGCAGGTCCCAGCGCGGGCGCACAGTGAAGGCATGATCGGCCTCCCGCAGGTCCACCAGCCCCGCATTCACCCGGCAGGCCGCCGCGTAGGCAATCATCGCGCCATTGTCAGTACACAGCGAAAGCGGCGGGAAAAACACCTCGCCCCTCATCTTTTCCATGGCCCGCGCCAAGCGCTCGCGCAACAGGCTGTTCGCCCCCACGCCACCCGCCACGACCAGACGGCGCAAACCGGTCTGCTTCATCGCTTTCAGGGATTTTGCCGCCAGCACATCGACAATGGCCGCCTCGGTGGCAGCCGCAAGATCGGCCCGTTGCCGGTCGCTAAGCCCCCCCTGTTCCTTTTCCAGCGCCTTGAGTCGCGTAAGCACCGCCGTTTTCAGGCCGCTGAAGCTGAAATCCAGATCGCCGCTGTGCAGCATGGGCCGCGGCAAATCAAATACGCTGGCGTCGCCCTCGCGGGCCAGCGCCGACAGCGCCGGGCCGCCGGGGTAGCCCAGGCCCATCAGTTTTGCCGTTTTGTCAAAGGCTTCACCGGCGGCATCGTCCAGCGTCTCGCCCAGCAAACGATAGGCGCCCACGCCATCGACCCGCATGATCTGGGTGTGCCCGCCAGAAACCAGCAAGGCGACAAAAGGAAACTGTGGCCTAGGTTCGGCCAGCATGGGCGACAGCAAATGGCCTTCAAGGTGGTGCACGGGGATGGCGGGCAAGCCACGGGCCCACGCAAAAGACTGGGCCACGCTCGCGCCCACCAGCAGCGCGCCGGCCAGACCGGGTCCAGCCGTATACGCCACGGCATCGATCTGGCTCATGGAGATGCCTGCCTCAGCCAGCACCTGCCTGGTCAGCGGCAAAACACGCCGGATATGGTCTCGCGATGCAAGCTCGGGCACCACCCCGCCGTACTCGCGATGCATGGCAATCTGGGTGTGCAAGGCATGGGCCAGCAGGCCCTTTTCCGTATTGACCACGGCGACGCCGGTTTCGTCACAGGAACTTTCAAAACCAATGATATTCATGCCGCCAGTTTACAACTAGCCGCAAAAGCGACTTAGAATTCACATAGTCTGAATGTCGCGATAAAAACACACCGGCCCGGTCCAGCACCCGTCGCCGCCCATACAGCGAAGCATGCCGTCAGGCGGCGCGACCATCCACAGGAACAATAATGCTAGAACGCCTCTTCAAGCTGCAGGAACACGGCACCACGGCACGCACGGAGCTGCTCGCGGGGCTGACGACCTTCCTGACGATGTCCTACATTATCTTCGTCAACCCGGACATCCTCTCCACCACAGGCATGGATAAAAGCGCCGTGTTCGTGGCTACCTGTCTTGCCGCCTCGCTCGGCACGCTGATCATGGCCTTCGTGGCCAACTGGCCCATAGGCATGGCGCCCGGCATGGGGCTGAACGCGTTTTTTGCCTTCACCGTGGTCGGCAGCATGGGCTACAGCTGGCAGCAGGCGCTGGGCGCCGTCTTCATATCAGGGGTGATATTCGTCCTGCTGACCGTGACGGGCGTACGCTCCTGGCTGATCGCCGGAATTCCAAAGTCGCTGCGCTCGGCAATCGCCGCGGGCATCGGTCTCTTTCTCGCCCTTATCGCCCTGAGCAGTTCAGGCATCGTGGTGGCAAACCAGGCCACCAAGGTCGGGCTCGGAGACCTGACGTCCGCGCCCGCGCTGTTTGCGATGCTCGGTTTTTTCATTATTGCCGCGCTGGACGTGCTCAAAGTTCGCGGAGCCATCCTCATCGGGATACTCGCGGTCACCATTCTGTCCATTGTCACAGGCAACAGCGAATTCTATGGCGTATTCTCCGCGCCCCCCAGCCTGGCGCCCACCTTGCTGCAACTGGATATCATGGGCGCGCTGCATACCGGCTTCGTGCATGTGATCCTGGTTTTCGTGCTGGTCGAGGTTTTCGACGCCACAGGCACGATGATAGGCGTGGCAACCCGCGCGGGGCTGATCCAGGAAGGCAGACCCAACCGCCTGGGCCGCGCGCTGCTGGCCGACAGTACAGCCATCGTGGCGGGCTCCTTCCTGGGCACCAGCAGCACCACGGCATATGTGGAAAGCGCATCAGGGGTGCAGGCAGGCGGCCGCACCGGCCTGACGGCCCTCACCATCGCCGTGCTTTTCCTGCTCTCGCTGTTCCTCGCCCCGCTGGCCGGAGCCGTGCCCGCCTACGCCACAGCGCCTGCCCTGCTCTATGTGGCCGGGCTGATGCTGCGAGAAGCCGTGCATATCGAATGGGGCGACATCACCGAATCCACCCCCGCCGCCCTCACGGCCATGGTCATGCCCTTCACCTATTCGATTGCCAATGGCCTGGCCTTCGGATTCATCAGCTATGTCGTGCTCAAGGCAGTGACCGGGCGGTTTCGCCAGATTCACGCTGCCACACTGCTGGTGGCCGTACTTTTCGTCATCAAATATGCCTTCTTCCCCGACTGACCCTGCCCGCCATTCGCCTGCTGGCGCAGTTTTCCGCGCCCTGCAAGGCTTGTGCAAAGCGAGTACACTGGAATCATAACTATCAGGAACAGGCGGCTACACAGGCCGCCTTTTTATTGCAAGGACACGCATGAGCACCATCGACCTGGACAAAGACAGCTTTCAGTCCGCCATTGAGGCGGACAAACCCCTGATCGTGGATTTCTGGGCGCCGTGGTGCGGCCCGTGCCGCAACTTTGCGCCGGTCTTCGACAAGGCTTCGGAGCAGCACGGCGACATCACGTTCGCCAAGGTCAATACCGAAGAGCAGCAGGAGCTCGCGGGCGCGCTGAACATCCGTTCCATACCCACGCTCATGGTATTCCGCGAGCAGGTATTGCTGTTTTCCCAGGCCGGTGCGCTCTCTTCTTCGCAGCTTGAAGAGCTCATCACCCAGGTCAAGGGCTTGGACATGGAACAGGTCCATGCGGAGATTGCAGCGCAACGTGAAGGGAAAGACGACAGCTCCCAGCCCTAGCGGGCCGCGCGAACGCCATCCTGGGGCCGTGGCACACATAGGCACGGCCGTTTGAGCTTGATCTGAAGTATATTCACCCAGCCCCCTCAACGGGCCACACACCTCAATGCTGTACCTTCTTGCGCGAGCCTGGAGTCTATGAGTCGGGACGGGCTTACGGCGACGCCGCCTGCGTCGCAAACTTTCGATCACAAAGAAATCAAGGCCGTGGTGGCCGGGCTGATGCTCACCATTTTGCTGGGCGCGCTGGATCAGACCATCGTATCGGTCGCCCTGCCCAAGATGGCGGCCGACCTGGGAAGCGCCGGGCTTCTGGCCTGGGTGGTATCGGGCTATCTGATTGCCATGGCCGTCACCACGCCGCTCTACGGAAAGCTGGGCGATATCTACGGCCGGCGTGTCATGCTGATGTGGGCACTGAGCATCTTCCTGCTCGCATCGATCGCCTGCGCGCTCGCCCCCTCCATGCATTTCCTGGTACTTGCCCGCATAGCGCAGGGCCTGGGCGGCGGCGGCATCATTTCCCTGTCGCAGGCCATCATCGCGGATGTTGTATCGCCACGGGAGCGCGGACGTTTCCAGGGCTATATCAGCGCCGCATTCGCCATTGCCAGCGTGTCCGGCCCGCTGCTGGGCGGGCTGCTGACCTCTTATCTGTCCTGGCGCTGGGTTTTCTGGATCAATCTCCCGCTGGGCGCGGCGGCAATCTTTGTTTCCCACCGCACCCTGAGGCGTCTGCACACGCCGCGCGTAAAACGGCCTGTCGACTATCCTGGCGCAGTCTTCATGATTCTGTCGCTGACGCCGCTGCTTGTCGCGGTGACGCGCGCAGGCCAGGGCAGCGGCTGGCTGGACGCCCTCAACCTGCAGATGTTCGGCGCCACGCTGATCGCCATGGCCCTCTTCCTCTGGCAGGAAAAGAGGGCCAGCGAGCCTGTGGTGCCGCTTGCGCTGTTCAAAAACAGCACCGTATCGCTCTCGTGTACCGTGATGTTTATCGCCTTCATCGTCCTGGTGTCGCTGTCGGTGATGATACCCCTGCGGGCGCAGATGCTTCTGGGCGTGAAAGCGGATGAGGCCGGTCTGCAGCTGGTTCCATTTTCCCTGTGCATTCCCATAGGCGCCTATTTCAGCGGCAAGCTCGCCTCGCATACCGGGCGCTTTAAATACATCCAGCTGGCTGGGACCTTGGGCGTCCCTCTGGCGCTGCTGGGCCTGACACTGATCGACGCCCAGCATATAGCCGCCACGCTGGCCTGCCTGGCCTTTGCCGGCATATCCATAGGCCTGCAGCTGCCAACTTCCACGGTGGGCGTACAGAATGCCGTGGCGCAACACCACATGGGCATTGCAACCGCAGTGGTCGCATTTTGCCGCTCGCTGGGCGCGGCCATAGGCGTTGCGGTGCTGATGGCCATCCTGATGGCAACCCTGCACGATCCGACAGGCAGGCTGTCAGGCGCTGAAATCATCAAGCAGCTGGTGGCAAGCGCCGGCCATGGACCAATGGGCGATCTGCCCGCCATAACGCTGGCAGCGTCCGCCCAAGGCGCTTTCGATGGCGTGTTTGTGTTGATGGCAGGCGTGGCCTGCATATCCATCGTCTTGACCTTGATGCTGCGCAACGAGATATTGGGAGAACAGGCCCCTCGGCCCGACTGAACCGCCTGTGCCGGCGCTGCCTGCCACGCGGCGCCGGCACAGGCGCTGGCCCGGGAGACGCTCAGCCCGCGTCCAGGCGCCTCCAGACGCCTTGCCCGCGCGTCAGATTCACGAAAGCGCTGGCCAGTGCGGCCTCCCTGTCGCGAACGACCGCCAGATGCCAACGCACGCCCTGGGCGTCAAAGGTTTCACCGACAAGACGGGCTTGCGGCTCGACGAGCCGCGCACGGACAATGGCCATGTCTGCGAAGCTGCAACGGCAGTCCACCATGACCTCATCGACAATAGGCGTCTTGGAGGCCAGACGCAGGCATTGGGCAGCGGCGCCGCCATAGGCGCGCACCAACCCGCCGGCCCCGAGCTTTATGCCGCCGAACCAGCGCACAACCAGTACCACCACGCGGTCGCATTGCTGGCCTTCTATTGCCTGCAGGATAGGCCTGCCGGCAGTGCCGCCCGGCTCACCATCATCATTGAAACGATACGCCTGGCCAATGCGGTACGCCCAGCAGTTGTGCGTTGCCTCGGGCACGCCATAAGCCTCGACAAAGCGCAGAGCCGCCTCAGGCGTGGATGCGGCATCTGCCATCGCCACAAAACGGCTTTTGCGGATTTCCTCCTGGTGGGTGGAAAGACCTGTCAGCGTATAAGACACTGTCATGTCTGCCCGGACCCGGATCAGGCCTCAATGCCCCGCGAAGCGAGGTAGTCGTCGTAGTTACCCTGGTAATCGATGATCTGGCCATCAGGCATGATCTCGATAATGCGCGTAGCCAAGCCGGATACAAACTGCCGGTCATGGGATACGAACACCAGCGTGCCCTTGTACAGTTCCAGCGCAAACTGCAGCGACTCGATCGACTCCATATCCAGATGGTTGGTGGGCTCGTCCAGCAGCATGACATTGTGCCGCCCCAGCATCAGGCGGCCAAAGCTCATGCGATTCTTTTCGCCCCCCGAAAGCACGCGGACCTCCTTGGAGATTTCATCGCCGGAAAACAGCAGCCTGCCCAGCACCGAGCGGATGGACTGATCGTCGTCTCCCGCCTGGCGATAATCCGCCAGCCAGTCGAACAGATTGTCGCTGCGGTTGAACTGGTCGGAGACATCCTGGGCCATATAGCCAAGATCGGCGTTTTCCGACCATTTGACGCTGCCGCTGTCCGGCTCCAGGTCAAGCGCCAGCAGACGCAGCAGCGTCGTCTTGCCCACCCCGTTGGCGCCAATGATGGCAACCTTTTGCCCGGCTTCGATCATGGCAGAGAAAGAGCGTATGACCGGCCGGTCATAACCCTTGGAAACATGTTCGACAGTGACTGCCAGCCTGTGCAGCACCTTTTCCTGCTCGAAGCGGATATAAGGGTTCTGACGCGAGGACGGCTTGACCTCGACCGCCTCGGCCTTGATCCGGTCGATCTGCTTGAGGCGTGATGTGGCCTGGCGCGCCTTGGACTTGTTTGCCGCAAAGCGGCGCACGAAATCCTGCAGCTCGGCCACACGTTCTTTTGCCTTGGCATTTGCGGCGCTCAGGCGCTCTCGCGCCTGGGTGGAGGCCAGCATGTAGTCGTCGTAATTGCCCGGATAAATGCGCAGCTCGCGGTAGTCCAGGTCAGCCATGTGCGTACACACCTGGTTGAGGAAGTGGCGGTCATGGCTGATGATGATCATGGTGCTCTGGTAGCCGTTGAGCACATCCTCGAGCCAGCGAATCGTATTGATGTCAAGGTTGTTGGTCGGCTCGTCCAGCAGCAGCACATCCGGGTTCGAGAACAGAGCCTGCGCCAGCAAGACCCGCAGCTTCCAGCCCGGCGCTATTTCCTTCATCGGCAGCTCATGCTGCTCGCTCGGGATCTCGAGGCCCAGCAGCAGTTCGCCGGCTCGCGCCTCAGCCGTATAACCGTCGTACTCGGCAAACTTGGCCTCCAGATCGGCGGCCCGCATATAGTCTTCTTCGGAAGCGTCGGGGTTGGCATAAATGGCATCGCGCTCGGCCATCACCTGCCACATTTCGGCATGCCCCATCATGACGACATCGAGCACCCGCTGTTCTTCAAACGCGAACTGGTCCTGGCGCAGCTTGCCCAGGCGCACGCCTGGCTCGAGCGACACGTTACCCGAGGAGGGCTCCAGGTCGCCCCCGATGATTTTCATGAAGGTGGACTTGCCCGAGCCGTTCGCGCCGATCAGGCCATAACGGTTGCCTTCGCCGAATTTGACGCTGACGTTCTCGAAAAGCGGCTTGGGGCCGAACTGGATGGTAAGGTTTGCGGTGGAGATCACTTGGAGGGTGCTTGCTTGAAAAAAAGTCAATTGAACAGACTAGTTTAACAAGCCGCGCGCAACCCTGCAGACTGCCGATGCGCCAGGCCCCCGCACAAAAGCTCCCCACCCACATGCCGGCTGCCCCTGGAGGAGCACAGCTCAGTGGCTGTGTTCCTCCAGCACGATATGCGCCATGCCTTGCTCGGTTGCTATACCCACCTTGCGGCCCACGGGCAATGTAGCCTTGACCTTGACATGGCCGTACGGCAAGCCGGTCACGACAGGAACCCTGACATGGGCGCGCAGCCACGCCACCACGGAGGGCAGGTCATAGCCATTGTCGTTGGCGCCCAGGCGATATTCAGTAAAACGACCCAGCACGATGGCCTTCTGGCGCGCCAGTATCCCCGCATGCAGCAACTGGATCAGCATCCGCTCGACACGGAAGGGATGCTCCGACACATCTTCCAGGAACAGAATGCCGCCACGTATTTTGGGCATATAGGGCGTGCCGACAAGCGAAGCCACCATGGCCAGGTTGCCCCCCCACAATACGCCGCGCGCATCCACCGCATCCGCGTCCGGCGACTCGAAGCCCAGCACCTCAAGCTCGCCGCGCATCGCCTCGCAAAACAGATCCGCCGTGAGGTCATCCATGCGCGAACCGCCAAAATCAAATACAGCCGTTGGCCCGGCATAGCTGGGCGCGCCGGTGCGAGCCAGCAAGGCCAGATTGAAGGCTGTGAAATCGCTCTGGCCAATAAAACGCTTGCCGCTGTCAGCAACCGCCTGCCAGTCGATATGGGGCAGCAAACGGCTCAGGCCGTAGCCCCCGCGGGTCGCCATGACAATGTCGTGCTTTTGCTTGAGCGCCCGCCCGATGGCGGCAAGCCGCTGTTTATCCGTGCCGGCAAAGCGTTCATGCACCGCCAGCGCAGTGCGGTCAAGCGCGGTACGAAAGCCCAGTTCGCCCAGGCGCCCCCTGGCCCGTTCAACAGCTTCGGGATCAGCCACCGCCCCCGAGGGGGAAATCAGGTAAACCCCTTTGGGCGCGGCGCGCCCGCCTCCATGTGCATGATCATGGCCCGCATGGCCGTGGCCCGCGCCATGATCGTGAGCATGCGCCTTCACATGCTGGTGCGTGCTGTCATTCTTCTTTGCCTTGGCCATGGACGGACTCTCTGGTGCTGTTTGAAACAGACGTAATAGTAATACGTAATACCTTATGCGCGCCCGCCGTCCCCGGCCCCGTCCCTGCGCAGACAACCCGATCCGCGCCAGACCGCGCCTGCTATGGGCTGGTTTGGCCGACGCCGGCACGCCGCATCTGCCGGCGCGAGCGAAAAAACTGGCGCAGCACGTCGCCGCAGGCAGCGGCAAGAAGCCCTCCCTCGACAACGGTATGGTGATTGAGCCTGTGCTCCGCGTGCAGGCTGATCACGCCGCCGCAAGCGCCTGTCTTGGGATCCGGGGCGCCGAACACCACTCTGGCCAGTCGGGCATGCATCATGGCGCCCATGCACATGACACACGGTTCCAGCGTCACATACAGGCGCGCGCCCGGCAGCCGATAATTGCTCACCGAGGCGGCGGCCTGTCTCAACGCCACGATCTCGGCATGCGCGCTTGGGTCCTGATCGGTGATGGTCCGGTTATAGCCGCGGCCTATGACCTGCCCTTGCGCATCGAGCACGACTGCACCCACGGGCACCTCGCCCAGTTCGCGAGCCATTTCCGCCTGCTCCAGCGCCCAGCGCATGGCAGCCTCGTCGGCCCGGTCAAATACGGGCGCAGCCCCGCCTGCCCCTGGCGCTTCCGGCAGCGCTATATCGTCCGGTATGAGCATTCCGGTTCCTGGCATAAGCTCAGCCACGATAGATGCGGTTGTTGAGGGCAATACGGCCGGCCAGGCTCTCGACGGCCTCCTCCAGCCATTGATAAAGCTCAGCCTCGTCGTCGTAGCGCGCCTGGTTGAGATTCGACACCCGGCCTTCCTGGATGAACCCCCAGGCCCGGCTGCGCTTGTCGCGATGCCGCGGATCCCAGACGCCAAACGCCACGCCGCCGGAGCGGCGAATCAGCGAAAAGCAAGGAATGTCTGTATATCCGTCGCCAACGAAAATCATTTGCTCGAAGGGCACCCGCAGCTTGTCCGGAGGAACCTTGCGGTTGACTTCAAACGGCTTGCTGCGCGACTGCGCGCCAATAATGCCTTTCTGGATATGAAACAAATAGCGTGTCTTGTCGGTGAAGCTGACAACACGGCGCGGGAAGCAAATGCCCCCGCCCTGCTCCTGATCGTAGACAAACTCGGAAGCCCAGATATCGGTAAATTCGCTGGCAATCGGGGTACTGCGAACGACATCCCCTATGCCGCTGCTGATCAGATAGAACTCAATCTGCACCTGGGGATGCTGGTCCCTGACAATGCCGCGCAGCCTGCTGAACAGCGTTTCCACACCCGAATGCATAGGCAGGCGCCGGCCCCAGTCTTCCAGGCGCTCCTTGGTAATAAGCCCATGGGCTCCGGTGCGCGACAGTTCTATCATTCGGTGCAGGTAGGCCGGCACAGGGTCCCAGTCGTGCTCGTAGAGCAGCGGCCCCACTTCGCGCGCCCAGAAATGCTCCACATCGACGCCAATATCGGCCAGAAAGCCGCTGGTGCTGTCGGGCGCCAGCGTATCGTCAAAATCAAAAACCAGGGCGATGACATCGGACATGGATAGTTCTCTGTGTGCGGGGCCCGGATATGCAAGACACCAGGCCAGGTACTCGGTATACAGCCGAAGTTTACCGCGAGCCCGCCTCAGGCAAGCCTTCTGAGCCTGCGCAGGACGCGCGGGATGACATCTGGAAGATCCTGTGCGATCAGGCCGGGGCCGAACAGCCGCGCGGCCTCGCCATGCATCCACACGGCTGCTGCGGCGGCGAGAAACGCATCCATGCCTTGCGCCAGCAAGCCGGCGACCATGCCAGCCAGCACATCGCCTGTACCGCCTGTGGCCAGCCCCGCCGGCGCATTGGCATTGATGACGGCACGTCCGTCCGGCGAGGCGATGACGGTATCCGGCCCCTTGAGCACGACAATGGCGCCGCTTTGACGCGCAGCGCTGATGGCGCGCGCCAGCTTGCTGCCCTGGACATCGAAGATGCGGTTGAACTCGCCTTCGTGCGGCGTCAGCACGCAAGGCCCGTTGATCGCGCCGAACAGCGACAATGGGTCGGAAGAAAAGACACTGATGGCGTCCGCATCAAGCACTACACCGCGAGAACCGCCCGCCAGGGCCTGCAGGGCGTGCTTGCGGGTCAGGTCCGACACACCGGCCCCAGGCCCCACCACAACGGTATTGATGCGAGCGTCGGCCAGGATATCCTCCAGCGAGCCGCTTTCTTTCATGGGATGCACCATGATGCTGGTCAGCGAGCAGGCATATACCGTCCAGCTGACCAGGGGCGCCGCGACGGTCACCAGCCCTGCGCCCATGCGCGCGCATGACAGCGAGGCCAGCCGGGCGGCGCCCGTCATCAGGCGCCCGCCCGCGACAAGGGCGTGGCCCCGCATATATTTGTGGGTGCCCACTTGCGGCCAGGGGTAGCCCCGCAGCCACAGCCTGGGCGAGTTTTCAAACGTGGCCGGCTGCAGCTCGGCCAGCACCGAGGGCGGAATGCCTATTTCCGCCACGCGCAGCTCGCCGCATAGCGCCCGGCCTGGCTCCAGGAGGTGGCCAGGTTTTTTTCGGAAAAATGTCACTGTGAGCTCGGCAGGCAGCGTCTGGCCCAGCGTCTCGCCTGACGCCCCATCCAGCCCGCTGGGAACGTCGATGGCGCAGACAGGAATACCTGCCTGAGCGACAGCAGCCAGTACTCGAGCCGCGTCACCCTCGACTGGCCGGGACAGGCCTGCGCCGTACAGCGCGTCGACAACAAGCTGGACACCTTCCAGGGACACTGCGGGCAAGGGCTCCACAGGCCCGCTCCACGCAGCGGCGTGCAGGGCGGCATCGCCCGTGAGGGATTCCCTCGGTCCCATCAGCGCAATGCGGACAGGCCATCCGGCGCCATGCAAGTGCCGGGCTGCCACAAACCCGTCGCCCCCATTGTTTCCAGGCCCGCACAGCACCAGCACAGACCGTCTTGACCATCGCCCGGCGATCTCATTGGCAACCGCCGCGCCCGCGGCCTCCATGAGTGCGGCGCCGCTGACCCCGCCCCCCATCGCCGCCCGGTCGGCCGCCGCCATCTGCGAAGGCGTCAGCAAGGCGTCATGATATGCATCGCAGGAAAACCTGCCCTGCGCCCCGCCAGGCGCACCCTTGTTGTCAGTGGTCATGGTTGTACATCCCGGCCCGGCACACCGGGCAGCGTGGCACGAAGATTGATATGGTATTGTGCCGCAGAGCAAGAGGAAAATCATCACCATGCCGCCAGTCATATCCATCACCGGCCTTAACAAAGTCTATGCATCCGGCTTCCAGGCCCTGCGCAACATCAACCTGGAGATACGCCGTGGCGAGATCTTCGCGCTGCTGGGCCCGAACGGCGCCGGCAAGACAACGCTGATCAGCATCATCTGCGGCCTTGTCAGCCCCAGCAGCGGCACAGTGCTGGCTGACGGGCACGATATCGCGTCGGAATACCGCGCAGCACGGGCCAAGATCGGGCTGGTTCCGCAGGAGCTTACGACTGACGCCTTTGAAACCGTGTGGGCGACGGTGAGCTTCAGCAGAGGCCTGTTTGGCAAGGCGCCCGATCCGGCCCACATCGAGAAAGTGCTGCGCTCCCTGTCGCTCTGGAACAAGAAGGACAACAAGCTGATCACCCTCTCGGGGGGGATGAAGCGGCGCGTCCTGATTGCCAAGGCGCTGGCGCATGAACCGCAGATTCTGTTCCTGGACGAACCCACCGCAGGCGTCGATGTATCACTGCGCAAAGACATGTGGTCGCTGGTGCGCACCCTGCGGCAGACGGGGGTGACTATCATCCTGACCACGCACTATATCGAGGAAGCGGAGGAAATGGCCGACCGGGTGGGGGTCATCAATCATGGCCAGATCGTTCTGGTCGAAGACAAGGCGGAACTCATGCACAAGCTCGGGAAGAAGCAGCTGATCCTGCAGCTCAGTGAACCGCTGGAGGCGATTCCTCCATCGCTTGCGCCTTATGAGCTGGAGCCAGGGACCAGCCCTTGCGAGATCGTCTACACCTATGACGCCAGGCAAGAGGATAACGATATCGCCGCCCTTTTCCAGGCGCTCGGCGATGCCGGCATCGTCTTTCGCGACTTGCGCACCACGCAAAGCTCGCTGGAGGAGATATTCGTCAACCTGCTGCAAGACTCGACGCCCCCGGCGGCACAACAAATCGGGAGCACACGATGAACCTGCATGCCATGCGCGCAATCTACCTGTTTGAAATGGCAAGAACCTGGCGCACGCTGCTGCAAAGCATCGTTGCGCCCGTCATTTCGACATCGCTTTATTTCGTGGTCTTCGGCGCCGCGATCGGTCACCGCATCAGCGAAATCGGCGGCATAAGCTACGGCGCATTCATTGTGCCGGGCCTGGTGATGCTGTCGCTGCTGACGCAAAGCATCTCAAATGCATCTTTTGGCATTTACTTTCCCAAGTTCACGGGCACCATCTACGAAGTGCTGTCGGCGCCCTTGTCTTATCTTGAGATAACCATCGCCTATGTGGGCGCGGCCGCGACAAAATCGCTGATTCTGGCAGCCATCATCCTGCTTACCGCAGAGTTTTTCGTGCCACTTCGCGTAGACCATCCGATATGGATGCTTGCATTCCTTATCCTGACTGCGCTGACTTTCAGCCTGTTTGGCTTCATCATCGGCATATGGGCCGATGGCTTCGAGAAGCTCCAGCTGGTGCCGCTGCTGATTGTGACACCGCTCACATTTCTTGGCGGCAGCTTCTATTCCATAGATATGCTGCCGCCTTTCTGGCAGAAGATCACGCTGCTCAACCCGGTCGTCTACCTGGTGAGCGGCTACCGCTGGAGCTTTTTCGGCGTGGCCGATGTCAACGTATATCTGAGCCTGGGCATGACCTTGCTGTTCCTGCTGGCCTGCATCGGAATCGTGGGGTGGATATTCCGGACGGGCTACAGGCTCAGGCCGTAATCAGTCGCGGAAATTGTTGAACTGCAGCGGCAGGTCGACCTGGGACTTGCGCAGCAGGGCAATGGCCGCCTGAAGATCATCGCGCTTTTTGCCGCTGACGCGCAGCTTTTCGCCATTGATCTGGGCCTCGACCTTGAGCTTGGCCGCTTTCAGCTCGCCAATCAGCTTCTTGGAAACAGCCTGCTCGATGCCCTGGCGTATCGTGACCTTGCGCCGCGCGCCGGCCAGATTCTCCAGCGGTTCGCCCACGTCCATGCAACGGACATCAATGCTGCGGGCAGACAGGCGGCCCCGCAAGATGTCCAGCATTTGATTGAGCTGGAATACGCTGGGCGCCGATTGCGTCACGACATAGCCTTCGAGCTCAAATGAAGCATTCGTGCCCTTGAAATCGAAACGGGTGGCAAGCTCCCGGTTCGCTTGATCCACCGCGTTGCCGAGCTCGTGCTTGTCGACCTCTGAAACCACATCAAACGACGGCATAGGTTCTGTCCTCTCTCAAAAAGCAGGCCCGGTACTAGGCCGGGCCGATACAAAATATAGCGGGAACGGCATGCTCTCTTGCCAGACCATGCCGAACGTGCGCCGCCGGCATGACTATGAGGCAGCCGTTTCCTCCAGCGCCTCAGCCTGCTTGCGCAAGGCGAATTTCTGGATTTTACCTGTTGATGTCTTGGGCAGCTCGCAGAACACCACCGTCTTGGGCGTCTTGAAACTTGCCATATGTTTCTTGCAATGCGCCTTGATCTCTTCCGCCGTGACCTGCGCGCCTTCCTTGAGCTCCAGGAAGGCGCAGGGCGTCTCGCCCCAGCGCGCATCCGGCCTGGCCACAACGGCGGCGGCGAGAACATCCGGATGACGGTAAAGCACGTCCTCGACCTCTATGGAGGAAATATTCTCGCCCCCTGAAATAATGATGTCCTTGCTGCGATCCTTGATCTTGACATAGCCATCCGGATCCATCACTGCCAGATCGCCGCTATGAAACCAGCCGCCGCGCAATGCTTCCTCAGTCGCCTTGGGGTTCTTCAGGTAGCCCTTCATGGTAATGTTGCCACGGAACATGATCTCGCCCATCGTCTCGCCGTCAGGGGGCACCGGCAGCATCGTTTCCGGGTTCATGACACTGATGCCGCGCTCAAGGTGATAGGTCACGCCCTGCCTTGAGTTGAGCCGGGCGCGCTCGCCAATGTCGAGCCGGTCCCAGGCTTCGTGCTTGGCGCAGACAGTTGCCGGGCCGTAGACCTCGGTGAGGCCGTATACATGCAGCAAATCAAACCCCATGCGCTCCATGCCTTCTATCATGGATGCGGGCGGAGCCGCCCCCGCCACCATCGCCTTGACCCCGGCGGGAACCCCCTGCTTCATGGCATCCGGGGCATTGACCAGCAGGTTGTGGACAATAGGCGCGCCGCAATAGTGGCTCACCCCGTGCTCTCGAATGGCATCGAATATGGCCTGGGCCTCGACCCGGCGCAGACAGACATTCACGCCCGCCCGTGCCGCAATGGCCCATGGAAATGTCCAGCCATTGCAGTGGAACATCGGCAGCGTCCAGAGATAGACGGCGTGCTTGGGCATGTCCCACTCCAGGATATTGGAGATCGCCGCCGCAGCCGCCCCACGATGATGGTAGACAACCCCCTTGGGGTTGCCCGTGGTGCCGCTGGTGTAATTCAGCGCGATGGCATCCCATTCGCTTTCAGGCAAAGCCCATTTGAACGTGGGATCACCGCCGGCGATGAAGCGCTCGTAGTCCACCGACCCAATGGGCTGGTTGTCGCCAACGTAGAGGCTGTCGGACACATCGATCACCTTGATCGGGGCGGTTGACTTGCGCAACGCCAAGGCCTTCTGCATGATGGGCGCAAATTCGGTATCCACGATGACAGCCTTGGCCTCGCCATGATCGAGCATAAAGGCGATCATCTCTGCGTCCAGGCGCGTATTCAGCGCATTGAGCACAGCCCCCACCATGGGAATGCCGAAATGCGCCTCCACCATGGGCGGCGTGTTGGGCAGCATCGCGGCCACCGTATCCCCCTTGCCCAGGCCCTCTTTGGTCAGCGCGCTGGCCAATTGCCGGCAGCGGTCATACAACTCGGACCAGGTGCGCTTGAGCGCCGTCTCGCCCGACCCATGCACCACCGCAAGCCTGTCGGGGTAAACCTGGGCGCTGCGCTCGATGAATGAAAGAGGCGACATGGGCGCGTAATTGGCCGGAGTCTGGGGCAAATCCTGGTCGAAAATGCTGGACATGAAAGTCTCCTGATCGTTATCCCAAAATAATAACGTCAGCGCACTGCTTGCGCCACAAGGGGCGGCATCGACCTTGGTCTAAACAGGGTGTAAACCCTAAGCCCGGCAGGCCTTCGGCGCTCAACCGCAATGCACCCGCACCACTACGTCGTAGGAGTCGAGCTGCAGATTGAGGCGATCAGCACGATATTCACGCGTAATGACTTGCCCTGGGCGAAGCACGCGAACCTCGGCCGCTCCGCTCAGCAGCTGCGCTCTTTGCTCAAGCTCGGGCGAAATGTGATGACCAGGTATGGGGCTGGTGCGATCCGTGCTGCAAACGCCCGCGGGAGACGAAGGCGCGGACTGCTGAGGAACTGTGCAGGCAGCCAGCCCCGCCACGATTGTGCTAGCCATCAATATGCGAAACATGCCATTCTCCCTGAAAGAAGCCCAGCCGGGGTGCTGTTACTCCGTGGCTGCCGGCTCGCCATGTGTATATTTGCCATCCTGCCTGAAGTTGGCATCCTGCATTTCATTGCTGCAGCGCGAACTGCCGTAAAAAACCACCCGGCCCTCTCGCGCCAGGATAACTGCCGCTTCGTCCGCGGAATAGACAGACGGAAATTCGTAGCAGGTGTAACCATATGTATTGCCCGATTTGATCTTGGGCGGCTCGCCGATCTGCTCCAGCACAGGCTGGACATCCTGGCCGATTTCGATGGCGTTCATGATGGCCTGCAGTTTCTGCTGTCTTTCGGCTGCGCTTGCCGAAGCAAGATCCCCTATGCCAAAAGTGTTCCTGGCGGCGGAATACCCCGCCTCGGCAACCTGCCCTGCCATCATGGGCGAACAACCGGACAGCACACCCAAACCGGCGGCACAAGCCATGCTGGCAAGCAATACCCCGCACAGACGGCCCGCATTTGAAATTTTGTTCATAGTGGCCTCGCGTTTCATAACTGCAAGCGTATGATTTACCTGTATATTACCGCCAGCCGCACAGATCCCGGAGCGTTCCCCGACGCACAGCAAAGTCTGTGCCGGCAGTCTGCCGAATCCGCACATGATGGGGCACCCTTGGGCAGATCCCGCATACCGGCAATTCAACCGCAAGGACCGGAGTTTTTGCAAGCGATCGGGTTTCTATACTGGAGCCGTACTAAATTTCCGTGGAAGAAGCGCCATGCACAGCAACCATTCCTCTGCGATCAGATATCACTTTCGCCAGCCAGGTTCCAGGCTGCGGGGGCCGATCAGATACGCCATCGGGCAGACGGCACTGGGCGCCGTGCTGATCGGCCACAGCCAGCCAGGCGTATGCGCAATTTTTCTCGACGATCAAGCCTGCGCCCTGCCCCCACTGCTGCGTGCCGCATTTCCTGGAACTGAGCTGCGGGAGGCGCCGCAATTGCTGCGGCATGAAATGTGCCAAATACTTGATTTGCTGCACGGCAAGAATATCGAGGACAGGCTCACGCTCGACATCGGCGGCACTGCGTTCCAGCAGAAAGTCTGGCGCGCGCTGTGCGACATTCCCGCCGGACAGACACGCAGCTATGCCCAGCTCGCCGCGCAGCTTGGCGCGCCACAGGCTGCGCGAGCGGTTGGCAGTGCCTGCGCCGCCAATTTGCTGGCCGTCGCCATTCCATGCCACCGTGTATTGCGTCACGATGGATCGATTACCGGCTATCGCTGGGGCGCTGAACGCAAGCGTGCCTTGCTGGACCGGGAGCTTGCGCCGCGCATGGACCCAGTACTGTCATGACAACACTCGAACTCTTTCCCCCGGAGGTATCCAGCGCACCTGTTCCCATCGGTCCCAATGCGTTTGTGCTGCGTGGCTTTGCACTGCCCTTCACCGACGAGTTGATAATTGCCGTGCGCGAGGTCGAATCCCACGCTCCTTTTCGCAATATGGTGACGCCTGGGGGACACACCATGTCAGTGGCGCTGACCAATTGCGGCAGCCTGGGATGGGTAACCGATCTCCAGGGCTATCGCTACACGCGCCACGATCCCATGACAGGCCAGCCATGGCCGACCATGCCTGGCTGCTTCGGATTGCTTGCCAGGCAAGCAGCTGCGGCGTCCGGCTTTGACGGCTTTGAACCAGATGCCTGCCTGGTCAATCGCTACCTACCGGGGTCCCGTATGTCTCTGCACCAGGACAAAAACGAGCGTGACTTCTCGGCGCCCATCGTCTCCGTGTCGCTGGGCATGGCCGCAGTTTTCCTGTTTGGCGGGCTGGCCCGTTCAGCCAGGCCGTTGCGGGTTCCGCTCTGCCATGGCGATGTGGTCATATGGGGAGCCCAGGACAGACTGCGCTACCATGGAATACTGCCGCTCAAAGACGAACCGCATGCCCTGCTGGGAAGCCAGCGCATCAACCTCACCTTGCGCAAAGCGGGCTGATGTCCGGGGCTGGCGGGAAAATTCCAGCGCAAGATGCGGAGTGCCGATGTCTGTGTCTGGACCTATGCTGTCAAGATAATCAAAGCGCTCCAGGAAAAAGCAGATGCATGAGCCTTCACCCGCCCCGTATGCGACCGATGATTTGCGCTGGCAGGCTGTCGTGTCCCGTGACGCCGCGGCCGATGGCCATTTTGTCTACGCCGTACGCACAACAGGCATATATTGCCGGCCCAGCTCGTCCGCCCGCCTGCCGAAACGCGAAAACGTCTGCTTTTTCGATTCCGCGCAAGAAGCGCAAGCCGCAGGCTATCGGCCCAGCCGCCGGGCTGCCGGGGACCAGACCAGCGTGGCTGCGGCCCACGCACGCATGGTAGCCCAGGCTTGCCGGCAGATCGAGCGTTCCGAGGATCTGCTCAGCCTTGAAGCGCTTGCCGGCGCCGCCGGCGTGAGCACCTTTCATTTCCATCGCGTCTTCAAGGCGGAAACAGGCCTGACGCCCAAAGCCTATGCGAGTGCCTTTCGCGCCCGAAAACTGCGTGAGGAGCTGAGTGCGGCGGATGGCTCGGTCACGGATGCGATCTACAACGCCGGGTTCAATTCCAATAGCCGCTTCTACGCAAGTTCAGATCACTTGCTGGGCATGCGCGCACGCGAATACCAGTCGGGCGGAGCAGGAACGTCCATCCGCTTCGCCATCGGCCAATGCTCGCTGGGTGACATTCTGGTCGCCCAAAGCCAGCGCGGCATCTGCGCCATTCTGCTGGGCGATGACGCCGATACACTGCTGCGGGAGCTTCAGGACCAGTTTCCCAAAGCCCACCTCATCGGCGGCGACGCAGCATTTGAACATCTGGTAGCGCAGGTGGTCGGCTTTGTGGAGGCGCCCTCCATAGGCTTGAACCTCCCCCTGGATGTGCGTGGCACAGCATTCCAGGAACGCGTGTGGCAGGCGCTGCGTGAAATTCCGCCAGGCACCACTGTAAGCTACACCCAGGTTGCGGCGCGCATCGGCGCGCCAAAGGCCGTGCGCGCGGTTGCCCAGGCCTGCGGGGCGAATCATCTCGCTGTCGCCATACCCTGCCATCGTGTCGTACGGCGCGACGGAGACATCTCAGGCTACCGCTGGGGCGTGGAACGCAAACGCACGCTGCTGAACCGCGAAGCCAAGGCCTAAGCCGGTCCCAAGGCCTATGTGGCACACGCGCTGGCCTCTGTCGATGCGCCCTGATCGAATGGGCGGGCGATGGGTCAATGGCTGTTTTCTAATGCGACCGGGCTGCTCCATCACGGCCTGACAATTTCCGGCCATCGACTTCTGTGGCGGGTCTCGCCATTCTGGCGATTCTTAAGTTATTTACAGGTTCTTGATACGATGTCTTGACGCTATATCGTAAGCCTATACAATATATCGTAGCAAATAACGAGACATATGCATGTACTTTGATGTGCAGAAACTGGATCAAGCCCGTAGCTACAAGCTGCTAGCGTCCACTATCGTACCCCGCCCCATCGCATGGGTTATTACTGTTGATCGAGACGGTACTCCCAATGCGGCACCTTATTCATTCTTCAACTTTTTCTCAGGTTTTCCGCCGATAGTATGCATAGGCATGGGCCTGCTCGAAGGCAAGCCAAAGGATAGTTTGGCACACATCCGTGCAAACGGTCAGTTTGCTATAAACCTAGTTCCCTTTGAGCTCGCCGAAGCCATGAATATCACCGCCGTCCCGTTCGCCTCAGGAATCAATGAGCTGGAGAAGGCGGGCCTGCGGACGTTGCCGTGCAAATATATAAACGGTGTACGGATCGAGGCCAGCCCTGTATGCATTGAATGCGAGCTGGCAGATATTGTTAACGTAAAACCGTCGTCAGTCATTGTGATGGGGCATGTTCGCGCTGTGCATATCGCGGACGAGGCCATCACCAACCCCGAGCGGCTTCATATCGATGCGTCTAAACTCAGGCTGATAGGTCGTATGGAAAGCCCTGGCTGGTATACGCATACAAGCCAACGCTTCCATATGCAACAACTGAACGTTGCACAATGGGAGCAGCAATCAGGAAAATAATGGGACGCATCATATAGTTGTATGAAACCTCCCGATCAACCGGTCACTTACGTCCCAAACTGATCCCGTATATCGCATAACGCTTGGAGGTAGGCTTTTCGTCTAGCTTTCAGGCGCGACACAGGCCCGGTCAGTGCCAGCCCTATCCAGTCATCAGAAATACGAACTGCCACAGCAATGGCGGCGATGTCTTCTCCGCCTTCATTTTCCACCAGGCACCACCCCTGCTTTCCCGCCTTACGGATCTGTACACGCAGAGCATCAAGATCAGTGATGGTCTGGGGCGTCAATTGACGCAGAGGCTTGAGGCTTAATTGCCTGGTGGCTTCTTCAGCAGGCAGATTGGCAAGAATCATGCGCCCTATAGCAGAAACATGCAGCGCGAGCTTTTCTCCGGGAAAGCTCGCGTATCGCAATTGGTGACGCCCATCACATTCCGCGAGTACGCGTACAAAACCCGACTCGATACGGCCGCACATGGCAGATTCATCCGTTGCATCACGCAGCAGGTCACATGCCTCTTGCGCGACCGCAAACAAAGGATCATTCGCAGATATCTTCTGACCCAGTCTCAGGAGACGCGCAGTAGGATATAAACGCCGGCTGTTAAGCGTACGCATTAAATAACCGGCGTTCAACAGCGTATGCACAAGATCGGAACAACTGCTTTCGGGCAAACCCAAATGGCGGGCCAGCTCAGAATTACTGAGTTCACGCTGTTCACGAGAAAACACCTCGAGCAGTGACAAGGCACGCGCTGCGGCAGGAACGAGAGTTGGCACAAATTACCTTTGAAAACGGTTCAGCAAGAGACTCCGGGCCTAATATGGAATGTATTCCACAATACACCTCCGAACTCGCCATTATATGATCTCTTCAGTCAAGGATGGGCTGAGTGCCGATGGCTCTCCTATTCCCGCAAGCCTAACAGGAAAACGCATCATGGCTCCCGCCGCCGTCTTTGCAGGAAGCCCTCGTGAAGTAACATGCTCCTCCTGGGCAACATCCAAGGGCTGGTTTACACGTCCTACCGGTATGTCAGCGTCCATCAGCCGACGCTCAAGCGTTTCCAAGTCGTACCGCTTTACCTCCTTGGCAATAATCGCGTTAATCTCTCTCGCTCTGGAACTACGCGCGGAAAACTCGTTCAATCCGGACGAAAGAAAGCCCGGCAACGGCAATGCACGACATAAGCGTTGCCAAAAATGGTCCTCCAGCGCGCAAATGGTTAGATGTCGAGCATCTGCCGTTTCAAACACACCGTATGCGGGTTTGATCAGCACATCCCGCCGCTGGGACTCAAGGCTATCAATGCCCGCATGATGAAAATGGCCCACCCTCACATTAAGCCAATGCGCAACACAATCAAGCATTGCAATATCCAGGTACTGGCCTTCACCCGTCGATGCGCGCTGGTATAGTGCGGCCAGAATGGCGGAGAAGCCATACATCGCACCACATAGATCCGCTGCAGGCAGCCCAAAGGTATGTGCCGGAGTGCTTGCGCCATGGCCCGACAACGCAATTGCTCCCCCTACAGCGAGATAATTCAAGTCGTGCCCTGGCAACGCAGCCATCGGCCCACTTTGGCCGTAGCCCGTCAAAGATGCATATATCAGACGGGGATTAAGCACTTTCATCGCCTCATAACCGAGACCCAACCGGCTCATTACACCTGGCCGATAGGTCTCAACCAGAATGTCAGCCTGGGAAATAAGCGCAATGGCCCGCTCACGCCCGGCAGGCTGTTTCAGGTCGAGCACACGGCTTTGCTTGCCACGGTTGACGGCCTCAAACAAGCCTGGCGCCATACGACGTGCACTATCGCCATGCGGAGGTCTTTCTATTTTGATTACCTCCGCGCCCAATTCGCACAAATTCTGCGTCATGAACGGCCCAGGCAAGAGCTCTGAAAAATCGACGATGCGAACACCTTCCAGCGGTTTAATCATTGCTTCTTCTCAGGAGCTACATTACGTGGATCCTGGGTGAGAACAAGATCCCATACTTGTTGGCCCGTCGGGGAGTCACGTTCTTCCATTACATGAGCCACCAGACCGGCAGACCGCCCGATCAGGATCAAACCACGGCCTAGCATGGGATCAAGATTCATATCGGCCATGACAGCACCTAATCCCCCCGCACCATTCAAAGGCAATACCTTGCCATATTCCTTTTTGAACACTAACGGAATGGCAAGGGCAAGTCTCCAGTGTTTACCAAAATAGCCGTTTTCCTCAGATATTTGACGCAATGTCGGAACACGGGGATCTCCGTCAACATGAATGGGGTGCCCGATCCCTGTGATGACTCTTTTTTCCTCCTTGAAGCGGCGCAGCATTGCCTTGGCGTGCTCATAAAACACATCATCCGCATCGTCATCATGCAATGCGGCCGCCTCCTGCATCAACATCTCGGTAACATTCTGGATAGTGCCCAGGAATTTGCTGCCAGCACCAAGCAGGCCCGCAGCCACCGCTCCTTGTATAGACTCTGGCGCCCCGAGATAGGTCAATCGGGCTGACAAAGCGCTCGGGGTAAGGCCATGATCAGCGGCGGTCACCAGCATCATATTGACCATATTCTTCTCACGCGGTTCTGGCTTGCGCCCGAACGTAACCCAATAAATCATGTCGACAAAATCAAATCGGCCAATAATTTCGGTCGACAGATTTTTCCCACGAACAGTGATGGCGTCCGGGGTCGTGTATCCAATTTCGGTCTTTACTGCCATATCTCGCTCCGCTTGGTTTCTTCGTTCATGATTTCGACTCTTTTGATAATGACCGCATCAAGAGGAATAGCGCCTTGCCCTTGAGGGCCAACCCAGACCGGATTGAGCTCCACCTCTTGAATATCAGGGGCCTCACTTACAAAGTCTGACACCCTCAACAAGAGATCCACCAATGCGTCCACATCGGCTGGCTGCTGGGCACGTATACCCTCAAGCAGAGAATAGCTGCGTATCTCGCGTATCATCTGCTGTGCCTGAATGCGGTTGAGCGGCAATAAGCGTCGAGCTACGTCTTTGAGAACCTCTACATAAATCCCACCTAAACCAAAGGTGATCATGGGTCCAAAGACATCATCACGATGCACACCAACCAAGACCTCTATGCCTCCAGACTTTGCCATCTGCTCCAGCAATAATCCGTCTATCGCCGCACCGGGGCGCACATCGCGCACTGAGGACATAATGCGATCCCACGCATCCGACACTGCGGAGGCATCTTGCAAGCCTATCGCCACACCGCCAACATCAGATTTGTGCGTAATATCTGCACTGGCAATTTTTGCAACTACGGGATATCCCATATCATTGGCCAGGGCAATAGCCTCTTCACGACACCTCGCCAAGCCTGAGCGCAAAACAGGCAGTCCATGCCGGCAGAGCAAGGCTTTAGCATCAAATTCAGACAAAGTGCGCATAGCGTACGGTACTGAAGACACCTGCAATGCGTAGTTCTGCCTGAGCAACAAGGGCTCATAGGCAGGATCGTATGTTTTACGCCAGACGCCATACTCTACCCAACGCCGCGCTGCCTTGACCGCTTTTCCTAAAACACGGGCGGGCATCATCCCAGCTCGCACCCAGGCTTTGTATCCATCACCAAGGCGATCGCTCATCCACACGGGTAGAATCACCTTTTCTGTTTTCGCCTGTACCCGAATAGCGCTTTCTGCTCCTTGAAGAGTAACCAAGCCATACTCAAGTGGTGTCGGATACAAAACAAGACTGACTCCGGGATCATCGACCACAACCTGTAGCGTCTTGTCCACTACCTCTGGATCAGTAAGAATGGATGTTGTTGTATCGACCGGATTCTCTATGTTTGCGTAGTCAGGCAACAACTTCTTTAGCGAGGCAATTGTTTCTGCGCTGAACGTTGCCAGTTCCAGCCCCGCATCGCCTATCATGTCTGCAGCCAGCGCCGCGGCACCGCCAGACGAACAATACACCGCCAACTTGTCATCACCTGTGGGCAAGCGCCGCGCCAACAATGCCGACGTATCTATGAGTTCATCAACATCATCAACCTCAATGACTCCTAGCTGTCGCAACACTGCGCGGTTGATATCCGCCGAGCCTGCGATGGCGGCAGTATGAGATTGCGCTGCCTTCACACCATAGTCAGACTTGCCCACTTTCAAAGCAACCACCGGCTTTCCGTTTCGGGCAGCATGCTGAATCGCCCTTATGAATTTTTCGCCATCTCGGAAGCCTTCAATCAAGGTGGCAATCACCTTAATATCCGGCGCTTCCGCCATGTAGTAAATAAAATCGCTCACTTCCAGGTCGGCTTCGTTCCCGCCCGACGCCCACAGACCAACGCCCAGCCCCCGCTCCATTGCCTGCAGAAAGCTCCGTCCCAGACCACCACCCTGGGTAGCAAGCCCAATCGGGCCAGGATTTAGATCCAGCTTAAATGCAGGTGAAAAGGTGAACCCGAGCCTACTGTTGATATTGTTCAGCCCGGGACAATTGGGACCATAAATCCTCATACCCGACCTGCGCGCTATCTCTCGCATCTTCGCTTCGGCGCGCTGCCCATCAGAGCCTGTTTCACTAAACCCGGAAGTAAAACAAATAGCGAACTTTACGCCTTTGTCAGCCGCATCCTCGAGCACCTCCAACACAGCCTCCGCAGGCACGGCCACAATTGCCAGGTCGGGAGCATCGGGAAGATCGGCTATTGTCTTGTAGCAAGGCATCCCTCTTATAGTCTCTCTGGTTCTGTTGACCAAATACACCCCACCTGAAAAACCCGAGACGTCGAGCAGATTGGCCAATGTTCTGCCACCGACACTGTCGGCACGATCGGACGCACCAACCACGACGACCGACCTGGGATTAACCAACAGCGACAAGTCTGCAAATTCAGTATGCATATACTTACTCCTGCACAGGACGGCACATCACGAGCATCTTGGCGGAGCATTCAACAACCACCTCCTCTCGCTGGTTAAAAGCTCTGCGGCAGAAAGTAACGATTCCCCTGTCAGGCTTGCTCGTTTTCCGCACATCTACTACCTCTATGTCGACACGGATAGTGTCCCCAATGAAAGTAGCCTTGGGAAACTTGAAGTTAACTTCCAGCAGGCCCATCAACGAAGGCTCCAGAAGCTGATTCACTACTGTTCGCGTATTCAGGCCCGCCATGTAAGACGCCACCAACATGCCATGAGCAATACGCTGGCCAAAGGACGTGTGCGCCGCAAATTCGGCATCCACATGAGCACGGTTAAAATCTCCCGTGTAAGAAGCGAAAGCAACCACGTCCGCTTCTGTGATGGTGCGCGATGAGGTACTGTAGCGAAATCCCACCTCCATATCCTCAAAGTAATATCTTTCCGTACGCGAGCGCCCGGCAGGAGCATCCACAACTTGAAGGGGCTGCTGACATTCAGCCCGCATAGCAGCCTGAGTTTTAATTTTCATATGGGTTCCAGTAATCGGGTGACAGCAATCAGGCAAACGCCGACATACCTAAAATTTCTCGACCAATAATCAAAGTCTGAATTTCAGTTGTTCCCTCAGGAATCATGCCGCCGCGCGTATCACGGAAGATGCGTTCGATCGGGTAGCCCGTCGCATAGCCCAAGCCACCATGCACCTGGACAGCCATATTAGCCACCTCATGCGCTGATTCCGTAGCGTATGCTTTTGCAATCGAGCAATCCATACGAGCGTTCGCTCCTTGCTGCAGATTATTCGCTGCTTGGTAGCCAAGCGCTCGGGCAGCATTTACCCGAATCGTCATATCCACGATATGCTTCTGAATCAACTGAAAGCTGCCTATAGGCCGTCCGAATTGCTTGCGTGTTTTTGCATAATCTATGGATAAATCAAGCGCACATTGGGCAGCACCCACCGCACCCATGGCGATGTGCAAGCGACCGAGATCAAGGCCAGTGAGCACGATTTTCAATGCTTCACCTTCCTTGCCCAGCAAATTTTCCTTTGGAATTTTTATATCGCTAAAGCCAAGCTCCGCCGTCCCCGTGCACCGCAGCACCATTGTCTCGACAGGGCGACGATCATAAGGCGATTCACTATGCTCAACAATGAACATCGAAAGCTTGCCATCACAGTCCGGGCTGAAAGTCCGGGCGATCACAATTCCAAAGTCACCTTGCGCGCCGTTTGTGATCCACATTTTTCGGCCATTCAGTACATAATGATCGCCCCGCAAGTCGGCTCGGGTCTGAATTCCAGCGATATTCGAACCCACATCAGGCTCCGTAATCGCAGAAAAAACAGAGCGCTTTCCCTCGTACAGGGGATTCAGGAATTTTTCCCTTTGCATTGCGTTCGCGTGCCCAGCCAGCAGCAACATGGGAATGTTGGTGGTATTGATGAGTGTCCGAAGTGACAGCCAGTGATAGCCAGCCTCTTCCATCATCATCGCCCAGGTGAAGTAATCAAGACCCAGCCCACCCACCGATTCCGGTAATATCCCTCCCATATATCCAAACTGTGCCAACTCACCAAGCAGCTCGCACGGAAAAGTCCTGGCAGCTTCATGCCTGTCAATAACCGGCAGCACTTCACTCTTCATAAACCGTCGGATACTGTCGCGCAAAGCAGACTGCTCGCCGTTCAATTCATATGCCATATCTGTCTGTAGCCTTAAAAGTTTCGATGCGTTTTTCTTTGCAATCGTCAGCGCTACCGCCACGACGCGCCTGCAATTACCCTACGACGAGTAGCGTCCTCCAGTCACGAAAACAGTAGTGCCGGATATATACCGGGCAAGCTCGGATGCTAAAAATGCAACGGTATGCGCGACATCTTCCGGCTCGCCAAGGAAACCCACTGGATTCTTCGCCGTGGCAGCTTCACGCAGCTTCTCGAAATGCGGCAGACTGGTCATGCCCTCGGTCATGATGAAGCCTGGTGCCACAGCGTTAACCGTTACTCCGAATTTTCCGCTTTCCTGGGAAAGAGAACGCGTAAACCCGATGATGCCGGCCTTCCCCGCCGCGTAATTTGCCTGCCCTGGATTGCCGAACAAAGAGCGGGATGAAATATTGATGATTCGCCCCCATTTCTGCGCCATCATTTGCGGCAATGCGGCGCGTGAGCACAGAAAGGCTCCCTTCAGAATAGTGTCTACGACTGAGTCCCATGCTTCGGTAGACATCCTGGTCAGATAACCGTCCCTGACAAAGCCCGCATTATTGACCAAGATATCGAGCGAGCCAAAGGCACGAACTGCCTCCTCAACCATATGCGAGACTTGATCTTCACTCGTAACATCACAACCCACAGCGATCGCCTCAACGCCTTGCCGGAGCAATTGATCACGCGTTTCCTGAGCGGCATGCGCGTCGATGTCGGATACGACGATTTTGCACCCTTCCCTTCCCAGCGACGCCACTGTGGCAGCCCCAATGCCGCGCCCAGATCCTGTGACTACCGCGACACGTCCTTTGATACCCATTTCCATCAATACATCTCCTTTTTCCGCCCCTACCCATAGAAGCATGCTTGTCAAAATATGTTTACGTTTCCCATAGTCTACGATATATTGCACACTAGTACCATATATCGTAGATTTTATTTACCATTATTTTTCAAAAACAGGAGACAGATAAGATGAAATTCCTCTACAAAGGTTTGGCCGCGGCCGCCATATCTATGATTGGTTTGGGTGCGAATCAGGCTTGCCTGGCTCAGAATTATCCCGAGCGCCCCATAACGCTGGTCGTTCCATTTACAGCCGGAGGCATAACAGACTTGCTTTCGCGCACCGTGGGCGAAGCTCTTTCCAAACGGGTGGGGCAACCCGTTGTTGTAGAAAATCGGCCAGGAGCCGGAGGATCAATCGGCATGGAGAGCGTAGCCCGCGCCAAGCCCGACGGATATACGATCGGAATTGGCACACGCGGCACACAAGCCACGAACCTTATGATCTACGACAACATAAAATATGATCCCATCAAAGATTTTGAAGCTATCCATACGATTGGTGATGCCGCAACCGTATTAGTGGCAAACCCCAACAGGCCTTACAAATCAGTCGCCGAGCTCATTGCCTATGCGCGCGCGAATCCTGGCAAGGTCAATTTCGGCACGGCAGGCAATGGCACGGCCGCGCATCTCACAGGTGTACTGTTTCAACGCTTGGCCAAGGTTCAGCTAGTGCATGTTCCATACCGTGGCAGCGCCCCTGCCGTACAGGATCTCATGGCAGGTGTCGTTGATATTGCTTTCGATTATCCTGCATCGACCATTGGCGCCATCCAGGCAGGCCGGCTCACCCCCCTGGCAGTCATGTACGGTGAGCGTATCTCAGTCCTGCCCGATGTACCAACAATTGCGGAGGCAGGCCTACCCGGCGCAGAAGCGTCTAGCTGGATGGCTATGTTTGTTCCGGCAGGTACTCCGAAGCCCGCGGTCGAGAAACTTGTTCATGCCATGTCGGACGTCATGGCCGATCCAGAGATAAAAAAGAAGATCGAACACCTCGGCGCCATTCCTCTGGCCGTAGGTGGGGATGATCTGACCGAATTGGTGAAGAAGGAAATCGTCAAATGGGGGGAAGTCGTGAAGCAGGCTGGCCTTAAAGCCAACTGAACCTGGCCAATGAACCGAACGCCCGGGAATGCTTGCAGCTTTGCGCTGAAATACAAAGTATTAGCTTCATTCAGAACTCAAACCTGCAGCATTGCCGGCTGTACGACAATGCGTCGCCAGTGCGTCCTGATAGATGATGCTTCCGCTATGTTAATGATTTCCACCAACCGGAATGCGAACGGCACATGATTCGCCAACCACTAGTTCCAGCGGAACCATACGGGTAAACTGCTCTGCAGCTGATGGATCAGAAAGCCTGCGCATCATCAATTCAGTCGCCGCCTGCGCTACCTGGTTTAGGTTGAAGCGGAGTGCTGTCATAGGCGGATGCATGAGTGCAAACCCGGCTTCGGTTCCGATGCCGATTACTGACAAATCCTCCGGTATGCGCCGGCCTGCCCTGCGGGCCGTGCTAATCGCGGATGCCAACATGGACGTTCCCAGGCCGATCATCGCTGTCAGAGGCTTATCAAGCTGCAACATCGCCTCCATCTGCCTGACTGGAGCCCCCGTGACAGAGCGCAGCATGCATACTAATTCTGGATCAAAAGCAATACCCTGCCGCTCCAACCCCTCCTTGTATCCTTCAAGCTTTTCACGACCTCCCCGAATGGCAAGCGTGGGGCCGAACAGCGCGATACGCCTATGTCCCAGCGCTGCCAAGTATTCTGTTGCCTGTCTTACACCAGCACGATGGTCTTGAAGAATTAAGTCGGCTTTAAACTCCACATCCCGGTCGAACACCAGCAGAGGAAGCTTGCAGCGGTCATAGGGATTGTTTTCATCAGAAAAATCCTCGCGGCTAGGCGACACAATAACCCCCTCCAAACGTCTGCTTTCAAACAACGCTAGCAACTCCGCTTCGCGTGACGGCTGATCATAAGTGCTGGCGACAAGCAGCGAAAATCCAACTGAATGCATATGCAATTCTAGGGCGGAGAACAGCTCGGAGAGCAACGGGTTTGCCATGTTTGAAACCATGAGGCCTATTGCCCTACTGCGACCGGTGCGCAAATGTCTGGCATTGAAGTTCGGCGCATAGCCCGTCGTCTTGACTGCTATTTCTACGCGACGCCGCACTTCCTCGCGAACATAGCCATTGTTGTTCAACGTTCGCGAAACTGTTGCTACAGAAACGCCTGCCGCACGCGCAACATCAAGGATGGAAACTCTCTTCATAGGTGTTTTCCAGTATGAAAACGTTACTCACATTGTAAATATATATCTCTATTTTTATTATAGAAAAAATATGTAAAGGATTACACACTTAATGCCTAACTACCCAAATCGCCATTTGAATGGGAAGACAGTCCTCGTCATAGGTGGAGGCCAATCTCCAAAGGCAAGCTCTCCTATTAATAATGGTCGTGCAATTTGCCAATGGCTCAGTCGCGAAGGAGCGACGGTGATCTGCGCTGATCGAGATAAAGCAGCCGCGCAACTTACGATTGACATGATCCGGCGTGAGGGCGGCAATGGCTCCACCATGCAACTAGACATCAAGGAACCCAACCAATTCGAACAAGCAATTGAACAAGTGCGCTCACAGCCACGCTTGGATGGTGTCGTCCTGAACGTTGGTATCAGCGATCGCAGGAAGCTAAACGAGATCACGCCCGAAAGCTGGGACAACATCCAGCATGTCAACCTACGCGGCAATATGCTCTGCACCCAAGCAGTATTGCCGTATATGAAGGATGGTGGCGCGATAGTCTTTATTTCGTCCTCATGCGCTCATCTTCCATTAGCCCGCAATCCTGCCTATGAGGTATCTAAGGCTGGGGTAGCCGCATTGTGCCGTGCGGTTGCTCAAGAGGGGCATACAAGAGGCCTGCGGGCCAACGTAGTCGTTGCTGGATTTGTGGACACACCTATGGGACGTATGGCCAGCCAAGCCAGGCCAGAAAGGGCCTTGCGCTCGCTACCGTTCGGACGCATGGCCACCGGTTGGGATATTGCTGCTGCGGCAGGATTTTTGATTTCTGATCAAGCGCAATATATCAATGCCATCGAACTTCATGTCGATGGAGGACTGGCTGTTGGCATCACCCGAGAGCCCGCACAATCTGCTAACGATCCGAGCAACGAACATGAAACCCATTGAGCATTTTTTGCGTAGCGCAAAGCGTTACCCCCACAAAATCGCATTAAGGGGCCCCGAAGGTAGCCTTTCGTACAGTGAGCTAGCGCGCGAAGTCAAGGCTTGCGCTGCGGCTTTCCAAGCGTTAGTGCCGGATGAACGAGGCAGAATTGCAATTCTCGCTCGCAATGATTTTGCACATGTAGTTGCCTTGCTGGGGATCATGCTTGCCGGGCGCGTCTGGGTGCCCTTGAACTATCGGTCGGGGGATGCGGAGTTGAAACGCGCAGTGGATTTTGTTGAGCCAGCGCTCATAATCACTGAAGAGGACTTTCGATTCAAACTGCCTAAGTCCACGCAGCCAATATTGACCTGTTCTCATGGGAAGTATGGTCAAGGAACCTGTGAGCTAACCCGAACAATTAAGAGCTTCGCCAGACATGCACCAATCCCAGTAAACCACCCATTAAGCGAAACACAAGCAATCAAGTTCACCGGTGGAACTACAGGTGCTCCTAAAGGTGTCATGCAGAGCTATCGTTCCTGGAATGCCGGTATTGTGTCGTTCCTTGCCGCTATGGGGCTTGACGAGCAGGAAAGATTTCTTGCTGTTGCATCGATTTCGCATGGCACCTCCACGTTTCTGCTACCAGTATTCAGCCGTGGAGGTACCGTTGTGTTTCCTTCTTCCACCCAACCGCGGGAACTTCTCGAAATTCTGGAACACGAGCGCATTACCGCAACCTTCATGCCCCCCACGTTGGTATATAGCCTGCTCGAAGACCCAACTGTCAGGCAGCGAGACTGGTCCTCTCTTCGCCACTTCATTTATGCAGCAGCCCCCATGCGTGAAGAACAGATAACAGAGGCCCAACAAGTGTTTGGACCAATGGAGACTACATATGGACAAACCGAATGTCCGGCAATTATCTCTTATCTGACTGCAGACGAGGCTCGGGACGCGAGTACAAGGAACTCCGTGGGTCGTCCTGCACTGATGACAGATGTAGCGATCCTGGATTCCTCAGGTAATCCGGTAGCTCAGGGTAATTGGGGTGAGATCGCGGTACGCGGAGATTTAGTCATGTCAGGTTACTGGAAACAGCCCGAGAAAACGAGCCAAGCCTTCAAAAAGGGTTGGCTCCTTACAGGTGATGGTGGCTATATGGATGAGCGCGGCTACATCTTCTTGAAGGATCGTATCAAAGACATGATCATCACCGGTGGCTTTAATGTCTATCCTACAGATGTTGAAGAAGCCCTCGGAAGCCACCCTTCAGTATTTGACTGTTCCGTGATCGGTATCGAGGATGCGAAGTGGGGGGAAGCCGTTCATGCTGCGGTACAGCTGCGTGCAGGCCAACAGGCAACCGAACGAGATCTGATTGATTGGGTGCGTCAACGGCTCGATGGCGTTAAGACGCCAAAGCGCATACACCTGCTCAAGAACCTACCACGCACGGCTAATTCGAAAATCGCCAAAAAGGACATTCGCAAAGAAATTGAAAAACGTCTGACTGAGAGCAAGTCATGAGCCAGAATATCAAAAATCGATACGCTCTTATCACCGGTGCGTCATCAGGAATAGGTCAGGCGATTGCAATGCAGCTCTCTCTGGAGGGATGGAAGATTATAAATTTTGATCGGCAGCCTCCGGAACATCAGATTGGACAGTATATAAAGGTCGATGTAAGTGACAAGGACGAGCTCGCGCATGCGCTCGCCTTGGTCGCATGCAATCCCAACTTGATCGGACTCGTCAACAATGTTGGCTTGGTGCGTCCGGCATCCTTGGATACAACCAAACTTGATGACTTTGACTACCACATGGCAATAAATGCGAGAGCATCCCTGCAATGCGTTCAGGCACTTTTAGCCAATATGAGACACATGCGCTTCGGACGAATAGTAAACATAACAAGCCGCGCCGCACTTGGTAAAGAGTTGCGCTCTGCCTACGCAGCGTCAAAGGGAGCTCTAACATCAATGACGCGTACATGGGCACTGGAGCTCGGCGCGGATCAAATAACTGTCAATGCTGTCGCGCCCGGCCCCATCGGTACTGCAGCGTTCAAAATCGCCAACCCACCGGGAAGCCCGCTCACTAGGAGGATCATTGACAGCGTACCGCTACGGCACATAGGCGAGCCGCAGGATGTGGCCAAAGCGGTCTCCTTCTTCATGAGAGAAGAAACAAAATTCATTACGGGCCAGACCTTAAATGTCTGCGGAGGGATCACGGTGGGACTTTCGCCATGAGGAGGTATTAAAAATGGCGATCAAATATACAGAAATCGTGCTTCCGACGGGACAAGAGCCAATCGAGGTGAGGAACCTATGACACAAAACAGAGGAATGTTCCGTCAATACGCTCTTGAACGGGTAAGTCATGGTACGCCGTGTGACCAAGCGATCGACCGTGAAATGAACGAAATCGGTGCAAGTCGCGTTTTCTTAATGGCATCGCGGCCCGCTTCGGCATCCCCCGGTCTAGCACGATTAATAATCACACTGGGAAAAAGGCTGGCAGGCATGTACTGTACAGTGACCGGGCACGTTCCTACTCCTTGCGTAATTGAGGCGACTCAGGCCGCACGCGACTGCCACGCGGATCATATCATCGCATACGGCGGTGGCTCCGTTGTAGACGCAGCAAAAGCTGTAAGCCTGTGTTTGTATGAAAAAATCACATTGGAAGAACAACTGCATCACAAACATGGTGTCAATGGTCTAGATGCCAGTCAGAGAAACTCCGATGACTTTGAATGGATACGAATAACCGCAGTGCCGCTCACGTTTTCGGCTGCAGAATTTACCTGGTTTGCAGGGGTTACCGACCCACGGGAAGGCGTCAAGAATATCATCGGGCATCCCATGTTAATGCCGCGCTTTGTGGTGCTAGACCCCGCACTTACACTAGACGTTCCACTGAATGCACTTCTTGCGAGCGGAATCAAGGCGGTAGACCACGCAGCGGAAAGATTAGCTTCAAACGAGAAGCATCCCTTTAATGACGCTGTCTGCATCAAATCGCTGCAGATGCTGGCTGAAGCCTTGCCTGCTATACAAAGGGATCCGCAGAATCTGGACGCACGACAGCAGTGCCAGCTTGCGGCCTGGCTTTCGATCGCAGGTTCTGGCACCGGGGTGCGAGTCGGAGCAAGCCACGCTTTAGGCCACGTACTAGGGGCGCATTCCAACATCGCTCATGGTCTGACATCCTGCGCCTTGCTGCCGGCAGTCATGCGCTGGAATCAATCACATAATGCTGTGCGACAGGCACAGATCAGTGTCGCAATGGGACGTCCCGACGTACCCGCTGGTGACGTCATTGAGCAATTGATACTAAGTCTGGGGCTACCCACCCACCTCAGGGAATTGGGTCTGACACGGGCCGACTTGTTGACTCTGTCAGAAAAAAGCGATCACGATCCTGGTCTGAACAACAACCCACGTCCGATTCGTTCAGCAAAGGATGTACTGGAGCTGCTGGAAAGCGCGTGGTGATTCACGCCCATTCCAAGGCCTTCACATCATAAAAGGAGATATTGACATGAAACGTAGTTTCGCCGCACTGCTGATGACAGCCACCTCAATCCTGCCTCTCGCACATGCTGGATCAGATTACCCAACTAAACAGCTGAAACTTGTGGTTCCGTATCCCGCGGGAGGAAGTACCGATGCAATTGGACGCATAATTGCAAATAGTCTTTCTAAGGAGCTTGGACAGACAGTGGTGGTGGACAATCGCTCGGGGGCCAATGGCAACATTGGCGCGGAACTTGTCTCGCGCTCTGTCCCTGACGGCTATACGTTTTTAATAGGAGGATCGGCAAACGCAATCAACATGTCTCTTTACAAGAGCTTCCCGAATGATCTCACCAAAGATCTCAAAACAGTGGCCATAATTGGTGTTCTACCCAATATGATGGTAGTGACAAATAGCGTGCCTGCAAAAGACGTCCAATCTTTCATACAATGGGCAAAAGCACAGCCCCACGGAATCAACTACGCATCATCGGGAACCGGTGCCACGACACATCTTACTGCTGAGCTCTTCAAAATGGTTACAGGGACCCCAATGAATCATATTCCCTACCGGGGTAGCTCGCCCGCCCTAATGGATTTAATCGCAGGTCGCACGGTAGTGATGTTTGACAATATGACCTCAGCTCTGCAACAGGTGAAGACTGGACAAATAAGAGCTCTAGCACTAGCTGGGAAGGACAGAAATCCAGCACTTCCGGATGTTCCTACGCTCAAGGAAAGCGGTGTGGACCTCGAGGTAGAACCCTGGTTTGGATTGTTCATGCCTGCTGCCACCCCGAAGGCTATCCTCGGAAAAATGAACACAGCAGTCGGTAAAATCGTCATGCAACCAGAAATCCGGGAACAATTGAAAGAGTTTGGTCTGGAAACCCGTTATCTGAGCCTACCTTCGTTGCAGCTGTTCGTTGACAACGATGTACGTAGATGGGCATCAGTTATTGAAAGCGCCGGAGTGAAAGTTGAATAAACCTTGATATAGAATTTTCTCATACTTGTGAAACAAACAAGCTATATTTTACTATTAGCGATCTCAGGCGTTGGGATAAAAAGCGAGTTGTTAAATTGCTATTTATAGAAAATACCGCATGCGCCACCGATCCTCCCGCCGTCTGCTTCTACCCCCAATCAGATACTTCTATGTGTGCATAGCATCTACATTATTAGATCGCATAGATCCACCAACACATAAAGGCCTTACGCATAAGCATAACGACCACCACGCACTCGAAACTGTGCTTGATACCGACTGGGCTAGCTAGGGGTGAGAACAAGCAAAGATATGACACGCTTTGCACCGAAGCATAAGCTAGGCACGAAAAGCTCCTGCATATTCCTGGCAAAGCTCAGTGTCAGCGCATGCGCATATTCTACAATCGGGTGCTGCAATGCCCCGAACTTGAGGCTGACGCCGGGACCGACGGCAGTGTGCTCATCACATTGCGCATGCCAGTCGACTTCAGATGCATGGCCGCGTCCAGAAACGTAGATGGGCAATCGATTCCAACGAAAGAAAAACAGTCCGACGCCTTGTCCCGCAGCTGCGCATCTGTCAAAGGACTGTCAGGCCCGCCTCGCAGCGTGGTGACCTTCTTTTCGATACGATGGCCTTGCGCCGTATGCAGCACAATCCGATTCCACCTGGGGAAAGCAGGCCCTTGATCTTCCTGAACAGTGACACGAGGGAAAAAGGCCTGTATATCAGCCCGCCGCACGCTCTCTTGCGTAAAGCTGCGCAATCTTACATAACCGTCAGCCAGTGCTGCGGCAACTGCATACTGCATGCTGAACTTAGCCTCCAGGCCAGTTTGAGGCGCAGAGTAAATCAAGGGTGCCGTCGCCCTGAAATTTGAAGTGATATGCACCCGCTCAACTGCGCTGAGAGAAAGTCCATGCGCTTCACGAAGATCAAGGACACCATCAATCGTCCTGTGCGTAGCATAGCAAAGCGGATATTTCTTGATCTCTATGCCGCTGGAGATAATCTCTAGCTCAGCATCTCCAAGCCGCATCAATGAATCGGCTAGGCATTCATTATTCGCATAGAGGGACATAAACCCATACTTGCCGTCCATGGCCTCAGGTGAGCTGTCGAACCCGCAAGCTGCCAGCAAAGTTGCACGAACTGCGCAGGCGGCGGCATTCCCCGCCTGGAATGACTTGGCCATCGTGCCAAAATTAGCCCGTGTTCCAGCTGCTTGCGCCACAGCCAGACCCAACGCGTTGATCGTTTGCGCTTGCGTCAGCCCAAGCAGATTCGCACACGCTGCCGTGGCACCCAGCACACCAACTGAGGCTGTGGCGTGCCAGCCGTTGGCATAATGGTCGCTTATCATGGGCCTGGACAAACGCACAATGACTTCGAAGCCAACAACATACGCGGCGGCAAACTCGGCCCCCGTCTTGTGAAAGGCCTCGGCCAGTGCAGTCAGTGCCGGCAACAGGACGATGCTTGGATGTCCCCGCATCGGTGAGCTCACGTCATCAAAGTCGATCACATGGCCCGCCACGCCGTTATAAAATGCGGCTTCTTCTAACGGCAAGACATTGGATGGCCCCCAGAGGCTGGCCTGCTGTTCGGCCTGCCGCCCTGCCAGATAGGCACGCGCCGCGGATGCGGCTGGCTCATGGTAGCCCGCAAAAGCGACCGATACCGTGTCGACCAGAGCGCGGCCAACCGCTGCATAATGCGCATCACACAAGACATGCGGCGTAAATCTCGTGACGAACTGCCCTATCGCATGGCTCGCGCCACGCCATGCTTCATCATGATGCACGGTCATGCAGACCTCCGGCTATTCTTTGAATAGACCTTTCCGTCTGCGATTCGCCTAGCAGTGCGCAAGATTTTGGCGGCACCAACTCGTATATTTCCATCGAGCGTATCCACCACGCTTTCGACATTGATAATCCCGCTGGGATGGCCGATGCTCACCCGCTGGTTCGTCGATGCCCTGTCGCTCAAATAGCGGTTTGCGACGGAACCAGGCACACGACATGCAACGCCTGTACATGCCGTCACCGTGGCAGCCATGGCTTTGCTGGTCGCCCCCGTGGAAAACTGCCGGCACGTCAAATCAATGGACGTGGCCAGAATCTCCCGCCCTCCCGTGTAAGGGCGATAGGTCAAGGGACGCTGTACAACGACGCACATCGGCGTCGAGGGGACGCTGCGTGAGCGCCAGTATTCCTCCAGACCGACACGCGCCGCCACCTCCGCCCTGATGGCATTCAGCACGGTCTTCAGATCGACGTTATGATCAATTTCATCGGGGGTTTCATCCCCACGCATTCCCACGGAATCGGCGCTGACGAACACCACCAGGTTTGCACAATCGACAACAGACACCTCAAACTGACCATGCCCTGGAACAGTCAAGAGTGTCATGGCCGCGCCCAATGGCAGAAATTTTCCGGTAATGGCGCCAGTCGCCTGACTAAAATCCAGGCTGATCGGTGCGCCCGTGCCTGGAACACCGCCGATTTCCAGATCGCCTTCTACGTCGGGAACGCCCCCCGTTACAGGAACATCGACACGGATAATGCGGTCTGTATTCAGATTATGAACGCGTACCGATGCATTTCCATCGGCACCATGGACAAACCCCTGCTCAATCGCATAGACGCCAACAGCGGCGGTCAGATTGCCACAATTCAGATTGAAGTCGACCTCGGGAGCCTGTATACCCACCTGGCCAAACAGATAGGTCACATCGGAATCAGGCCTGATGGGTCTACCAATAATTGCTGCCTTGCTCGTCAACTTGTCAGCCCCGCCCAGGCCGTCGATCTGCCTTTTATCTGGAGAGCCAAAGATATCGAGCAAAAAAGATGTCAATGCCGCGCGATCCTGAGGCACATCGCCTTCATCAAAGAAGACGCCTTTACTCGTCCCGCCTCTCATAAGCACGAAGGGTACGCTTGCTATTTTTGCCACTGCTCTCTCCTTATTCATATTCATCATTTCCGCCGCCTTGCCGCACAAGCAAAGCGCCCGTCTGCGCACCATGCAGAAGAGTGCACAGACAAGATGGATAGCCGTGATGGTCACCATCGCTGCCCACAAAAGCGGCATCACGATTCATGTACCGACTCACCATGCCTCGAGTACAAGAGCACCTAGTGTTTCTTCGTAAGCGGATAACTCCCGCTGGCGATCAGCGTTGAAATTCGTCAGTGACAGCCTGACGATCTCTTCGATATGATCACTGCCCACGCCCAGGTCCCGCAGGCGATCTGGCACCCCCATCATGGCAAACATCTCGGACAGGTGCTGAATCAAACGGTCTTGTGGGCTGGCAGCTGGTGCATTCCAACCCGGTATCTGAAGCGCCTCACACATATTCTCGATAACCTGCGGACACAAATGACCAAATCGCCTTATGGCGGGAACAGTGTAGAGAGCATTGGCGCAGCCCTGATCGACCGATTCCACAAGACTGCATGTGGCGGCGACCAGCGCATAAACGACACGGGCGATCCAGTGCGCGTCGAATGGCCTGCCGCCGTCTTCCTCATCTCTGTTCTGAAGCAACGCCGCAGCACAAACGTCAATGCGTGCCGCTCCATCCCTGGCATCCCGCAGTCGAGGCATCGCCCGCGTTGCAAGCAAAAAGGCTTGTCGCCGACTCCCTTCGACCAGGGGATTCGCGGTTGAAAGGCTTCCCATATTCATCAAGGCGCGCCAGTACACAGACAGGCCAGTCGTAAACGCCAGAGAAGGAGGCGCGGTAAGCAGCGCCCGCTCATCCCAGAAAATTGCCACCGGACGAGTCTTGGGATCGAAAAACTCCAGGCGGATTCCCCTGGCAGAGTCTTTCAGCGCAGCGCCACCACGATTCTGTGCGCTGGTTCCAGCCGTCAACACATTGATCAAAGGCAGCTTCGCGGCGCATAGCCGTGGACTAAAGGGAGGCTTGTTGGGTGGATACTGGGTAACAAGCGTATCGACTGCTCCAGTTTCGCCAAGTAGTATGGCAACAACTCTTGCTGCCTTGAGCACGCTTCCGGCGCCAACGGCAATCAGAATATCGGCCTTGCATTCGCGCGCGACATCTGCCGCAGCCTGCACATCGGAAAGCGGAGCGTCTTTTCCTATGCTGCTGAATACCCCTACCAGCCGCTCACCCAATAACTGGGCGAGCAATGCGATAAGTTCTGTCTTTGTTGCCACACTGCGCCCGCAAAGAATCAGCGCCCGGCTGGCACCGGTGCGATCCACCTCGGAGGGCAACAGCGAAAGCGCTTCGGGACCGGCATGCACTCTGACAGCGTGATTTATGGACGAAAAGTTGAGCATGGTGGAAACCTTGAAACGGGCGCTTTCCTTCTATAGCCTAAACCGACGGCATGCCATTGCGCAGCAGGTCGCGTGCAATAACCCAACGATGAACTTCGCTTGGACCTTCAACGATACGCAAGACACGAACCATACGCGAGATATACTCAAGCGGCAGCTCCTTTGAAACCCCCATGCCGCCAAAGAGCTGGATAGCCCGGTCAACCACTCGCCCTATCATTTCAGTTCCCTGAACCTTGACCAGCGAAGCATCACGCCGCACATCCGTATCCCCCCGGTCCAGCTTCCACGCCAACCGATAAACCATCATCCGAACCATTTCAAGCTCCTGATAGCTGTCAGCTATCCACCACTGAATGGTCTGCCTATCAGCCAGCAGAGAGCCGAAGGTGACGCGTGTATTAGCCTGCTCGATCATCATATCCAGGCAGCGCGTTGCAAGCCCCAGACACCGCGCAGCAATATCCAGGCGGCGAACACCAAGACGCTGAGACAGTGGTGCAAACCCGCGCCCGACATCGCCCAGCACCTGGCTATCATCAAGAACTACGTTGTCAAAGACGACCTCATACGGGTGATACTCACCAATCATGGGAAATGAAGTGGGAATGCTCACGCCCGGCGTCCCCTTGTCGACCAGGAAGGCGGTAATGCCCTCTCGCGCTCCTTTGGAGGAATCCGTGACTGCCATAACGATCATGAAATCAGCACGGCGCGCATTGCTGATCCAGATTTTCGAGCCATTCAAATTCCACTTTCCGTTCTTGCGCTCCGCCTTCATCTTGATGGCTGCCGCGTCCGCGCCCGCACCCGGCTCGGTCAGCGCCAGGCAACTCTTCTTCTCGCCACGGGAGTATGGCAACAGATAGCGTTCCACCTGATCTCCCTTGCATAGCTCCTTGAGCATGAAAAGATTGGGACTTTCAGGAGGCAGGACAAAAGGGACGATGCTGTGCTTGAGCTGCTCTATCACAACACACTTGGCAAGCATGCCAAAATCTTGTCCCCCAAATTCCTCGGGAACATCGATACCCCATAGTCCTATATCGCGGGCCTTTTTTTGCAGTTGTGCCTCAAGCTCGGGTGGAATCAAAGGCTCATCCGAGAATCCGCGTTCAGCTTCACGACGAATAATGAGGTTTTCATGCTGCATGAGCTCGTTGCTGACAAAACGCGCTACAGTTTCGCGCACCATGCGCGTGCTCTCTGGTAATTCGAAATCCATATCTATCCTTTTCACCGGAACTACGTCATACAGGCATCGCCGATAATCCGCTCCGGAACCGTCTGTCGACGAATCGCGCAGAGCTAGCATCGACTTTGTTTTCCGCAAAATCTATCAACGCCCCTTGTACTGCGGTGGGCGTTTCTGCTGAAAAGCAATACGCCCCTCGATTCGATCCTCTGTATCGCGCAGCAGGCCAAAGGCAAAACGCTCGTGATCGATCCCCGCCTCCAATGGCATATCCATTCCCTGATACACCAGACGTTTGATAGCCCTGACAGAAAGGGGAGCATTGGTTGCAATGCGCGTAGCGATTGCCTGCGCAGTAGGCAACAAGTCTTCTGGGGCGACGACTTTACTGACCAGCCCTACACGCAACGCTTCTTGCGCATCCATCCTGTCGCCAGTCAGCAACAGAAGCATTGCACTCGATATGCCAATAGCGCGGGGCAAACGTTGCGTTCCGCCAGCCCCTGGTATGCTGCCAATACGCACTTCGGATAAGGCAAACTGGGCATTCTGGGAGGCTATTCGTATATCGCAAGCCAGGGCCAGTTCAAGCCCTCCCCCCATGGCGTATCCATTGATAGCGCAGATCAGCGGCTTGTCGGTATTCATGCCTGCGAGCAGATGGTCAGACTCCGCACGGCCAAACATCAGCTCGGCGAACCCCTCTTTTGGCGGCATCGTCTTTTTCAGATCAGAACCTGTACAAAAGGATTTTTCTCCTGCCCCAGTCAGAATGGCCACACGGATATCATCTTCATCACGAATCCGCGCCCATGCCTGGTTAAGCTCCTTTCGTGTTTCAGGGTCTATTGCGTTCAGCGCTTCCGGCCTATTCAAAGTAAGCGTGGCAACGCCGTTTTCGACAATAATTGTCAGGCTCATCAATTTCTCCTCTTTTTGCGCATAGCGCTCAAACCAAAATATTTCGCTCGATCAGCGCGGCGATCTGGGCCTGGTCTAGCGCAAGCAGCTCCTGCGCAACCTCAAAGGTATGTTGTCCCAATAACGGTGCCGGAGACAGCGGTGCGGACTCGGCGCTGGAAAATCGGAACGGGGCTGCGTTGTAGGTACTAGGCCCCATTTCCGGGTGATCCAACTTTATCCAATGGCCTCTTGCCCTAAGCTGTGGATCGGCATCCAGCACGTCGCTCGCGTCCTGAACCGGGCCTGCGGCGATACCTGCAGCTTGAAGCACCTCGGCAAGTTTCACGTTATTCCAGTTGGCGCACGCGGCGGAAAGCATCGCCTCGATCGCCTCAGCATTCCGCCGACGCTCAGCCTCACTCGACCACTCCGGCGGCAGCGCAAGAGCAAGACTTCGGCCCAATGCCTGCCATTGCTCATCGGATTGAACCGTAATGGCGATCCAGCGATCCTCGCCCTGGCAGCGAAATACACCTTGAGGAGAAAATTTCGTGTGTCGATTTCCGTTTCGGTTTTCCACTACACCATTAACGAAATAGTTCATGACCGCAGGTCCGATCATGGCGATGGTGGGCTCGATCTGGGCGATGTCTATACTCTGTCCCTGGCCAGTTCTACGCTGATGACGCAGGGCAGCCAGGATAGCAAAGGCGGCGTGAGTCGGGTTTGGAATGTGATCAGGATAATTAGTCCCCGTGCCAGCCGGCTCTTTGTCGGGCAAGCCAGTCAGGTGCTGCAGGCCGGTGACCGATCCTATCGTCAAGCCGTAACCAAGATCATTTCGGTCCGGCCCGGTTGCGCCTTGCATCGACATGGCTACGTAAACGATGGCAGGCTGTAGAGCCCGCACGACGTCGTACCCCAAGCCCAGCTTGTCCATGACACCCGGCGTAAAATTATTGGTAACCACGTGCCCATCCGCAATCAGGCGTTTAACCAAATCCAACCCTTCCGCCTCTTTTATGTTCACGGTAATGCTACGTTTACTGGAGTTTCGATCGGCAAAATAACCGCTCCGATTTATGCCTGGAACTTTATTCTTATATGGCCTAGCCATACGTAAAGAATCCAATCGTTTGGATGTCTCAATTTTCACGACATCAGCCCCCAGATCAGCCAGCAGCTTGGTCGTATATGATCCAGCACCTATCCAGGTAAAATCGATAACCCTGACCCCATCGAGCAGCCGCCTCATTTCACACACCCTTTTTTCCTCAACGCGTTGATTTCAAGCTCGCTATATCCAGCCCGTCCAAGTATTTCGTCAGTATGCTGACCCATCAATGGCGCGGGAGAGCGCAGCGACCAGGGTGTCTCCGACAGCATATAAGGAGCGCCAGGCATGCGAAGGTCGACACCATCCTGTGATTTCAAGCCGACGAAGTACTGTCGATGCTGTCGCTGTGCGGTATTCAGTTCCGACGTATCGTTGATTGCAGCTATAGGTATACGCCGTGCCTTGCCCTTGAGATGAAGCGCCTGCTTGGTGTGGGCCAATGCAAACGGCCCGAATATTTGTGAAAACCTGTCCTTGGCCGCCTGGGAAGTTAAAAACTCATTTTCCTGCCAGCATGGTTCCATCAGGCTCTCGGCATGCTGGACGCCCTCTTCGATCAACCAGCGAGTCGTGTCTGGCCAGAAGCGGTTGCCTCCAATGCCACCGGCCATAAGATAGATGTACCCATCCTGACAGGGAAATACGCCGGTACCAGCCAGGCGCTGCTCGCCCGCATTGCGCTTACGGACTGTCCCCTCAAGCTCATAGAACTGGACCGCGTTCTCCATGCCCATTACCACACATTCCTGCATGGATACGTCAATGTGCTGGCCCACCCCGCTCACTTCGGCATCGAATACACATGCCATAGCGGCAACCGCGCCGAAAAGATTCAGCGCGCCGACAGCCTGCTCACCGAACGCGACCATCGGTGCCGTGTCCTTATAGCCGGCCAGGTACAACATACCGCCTGTTGCCATCGCCACCAGATCGCTGCCATGCCACCGGGCATAGGGCCCTTCTTGACCAAAAGCAGTCAGGCTGGCCACTACCAAATGCGGGGCGATCTTTTGCAGGTTCTCATAGCCCAGGCCTCTACTGGCCATGACACCTGGCGCATCGCTTTCAATCATCAGATGGGCTTTCCGCGCAAGCTTGCGCAGCACCTCTGCTCCATCCGCCGAATCAAGATCCAGCAAAATACTCTTCTTGTTCGTATTCTGATACTGATATAGGAGACTGGCTTCGGGATCGGCCCGGCCTTTGATTCGAGGCTCCAGCTGTCTTGTAGGCACTCCCGATATAGGTTCCACCAATATGACTTCGGCTCCCATATCCGCAAACAATTTTCCACAATACCCGCCCCAGGAGCCGGCAACATCCAGGACGAGCAACCCGTCCAGAGCGCCATTGCTCAACGTCGTTAAGGCGGATTCCATCGTACAATTATTCATGCTGCAAATTCCATTATATGAACCTATTAATGCCCGCTATCGCACGACTATGTGCGTCAATCCTAACTTATAGAATGCCCGCTAACTCTTAAACATCTCTTGTTTATTCCATATATTGAACTTTCCGATAACTGTGCGCTATCATTCAACGGCAAACAAGAAACCGTGGAATCAGACATGCAAGACAAGTCTCCAAAATCGTCCCCAAATGCCGTTTCGGGCACGCAGACCATACAACGCGCAGCCAGCCTGCTGCGTCTGCTGGCCGCCCATAACCGCACCGGCCTGCGGCTGGTAGATCTGTATCAAAAGGCGGGTCTAGAAAGATCAACCACCCATCGCATTCTTCAGGGCCTCATCTCCGAACAACTGGTTGCGCAACACCCTGATCACAGACGCTATTTCCTGGGCGCAAGAATCTACGAAATGGGCCTTGCGGCAGCGCCCCCCTTTAACTTGCGCGATCTCTGCCACCCTCACATCAAACAACTGGCAGAAATCACCGGAGACACAGTCTTCTTGGTGACACGCGCCGGCTTTGAAGGTGTATGCGTCGACAGACAGGAAGGCTCCTTCCCAATACGCGTATTTGTCATGGACGTCGGACGACGGCGTCCCTTAAACATCGGCGCAGCCAATATCGCCATGCTCAGCACCCTGTCTGACGAAGAAATCCGAAGAGTCTGTCTGGTGAATCAGGAAAAAATCGAACAAGACTACCCCCGATATAGCGAAAAAGACCTGTGGGATAAAATTCAGCATAGGCGCCGAAAAGGCTATGTCGCCCATACCGTGCTTGAAGTTGCCCGCGCCAAAGCTGTCGCCGTTCCCCTGCATACATCATTCGAAACAGCCGCCTCTGTTGCCATCAGCATCTCAGCTGTAGATGAGCGCTTGGATGCCGATCGGGTCAAAGAGGTATCTGCGCTGCTGCTCGACACCGCAGCAAAGATCGAATCCGAAATCAGGCAACTGCTACGCTAGCCCAGGAGCGCCAGCCAATCGGCAAACATTCCTGTAGATCTGCTCGTCGCACTTGCTTGCATTGCCTATTGCGCCTGATAGATCCCCGCCGATTTGGCCAGCCCTCCCCACTTCTTGATATTTTTCTCGATGCTTTCGCGCATCTGCTCTGGGCTGCTGGCAACCACCACATACCCCTGATCTTCAAGGGTGGCGGCGTTGTCTTTCAGTGCCTTCACAATGGCGCTGTTGAGCTTGGCAACCACGGCCTTGTCAGCCCCCGCAGGCATACTGAATCCATACCAGGTATCGGCATCGTAGCCTTTCAGGCCAAGTTCATCGAAAGTGCGCACATCCGGAAGTGCTGGGCTGCGCGTTGGGCTGCCAATACCCAGAATCCGGACTTTACCGGCTTCAGCCAGTTTCACCGCAGAGGCAGATTGCACAAACATCATTGAGATATGCCCACCGAGCAGGTCATTCATCGCTGGCGCTCCGCCACGATACGGAATGTGGTTGATATCCACGTGGGCAATTTCCTTGAATAATTCACCTGCCATATGCTGGGAGGAGCCTATGCCTGCAGAGCCAAAGGTCAATACACCAGGGCTGGCCTTGGCGGCATCAATGAGATCCTGCAGGGTTTTGTAGGGCGAATCAGCCCTGACGGCGAGAACGAGTGGTGCATTTACCGCAATAGACAAAGGCTGAAAATCCTTGAGCGAGTTATATCCAATCTTTTTGTAAATAACCGGATTTACCGAAAGGATCCCATCAGTCGAAAGCATGAATGTATATCCATCCGGCGCCTGTAATTTGACATGGTCAGCGGCTACGGTTCCCCCCGCCCCCGAACGGTTTTCAACCACAACAGGCTCGCCCAACTGATCTGCCACCGACTGCCCCACCAATCTAGCAAGGGCATCCGTGCTTGCTCCCGCGACATAAGGCACCACCAATTTGATAGGGGCTGATGGGTAGTCTTTGGCAGACACCCCAGAATGCGCGAACATCAAAGAGCCGGCCAGCGCAGCGGCTGTAATTAATCTCTTATGCATAATAAAATCTCCTTTTCCTCCTCTCTGCGTTTGTCCAGAAGCAGACATGACAATCAAAAAGCAATGGACACAACGCTTCGGCTGGGTCTGTGGATATCGCCACATACCGGGAACATAAACACTGAAATCAAAACGAAATGCCAATGCCTGAGATGTTCCAGCGCAGGGCAGTTCTAGTGCGTTTCGTCAAATACAAAACTTGGCAGGCGATAGCCATCGGGATGATCGATGTAGATCATGCGTACCGGAGCATCCAGGCGCATGCGATCAAGCACGCCATGATCCATGTTCGACACCATGATTGGCCCTTCCTCCAGTTGAACGGCAACAACCAGGTGCGGCGCTGGATATGCCGGCAAATATGTCCGATGGAACACAGTCCAGGAAATGATGCGCCCGCGGCCTGAAATCGGGCGCCATTCATATTCCATGCTCAGTGAGACGGGGCACGCCGGCCCGGGAGGATAGCGAAACAGCTCCGAATCAGGACACCATTGCAACTTCATGCAATCCTGGTTGATGCTCTCCCACATCGGCGCGTCATATGGAGAAAATAAACGAGGGGTTTTTGCGGCTTCAGTCATATTGGAAGCTCCTTATGCGCCGTAGATAATCGACATCGCCTTACCTGCGACATCTGATGTGTATTGGACATTTCGACAGTTCGGCACCTGGCGAGCACCCAGCCCGCCTCGGACCTGCCGAACCGCCTCAACCTGATGGTTCCACCCCTGCATATACGATTCGGACAGGTGTCCCCCGCCAGTGTTGATCGGCAACTTTCCACCGACGCCGATTCCATTGCGCGCGATGAATTCACCAGCTCCGCCGACGTCGCAATAACCAAACCCTTCCAGAGCAAAGAGAATGTGCGGACTGAAACTGTCGTACACCATTAAGGCATCGATATCTTTCGGCCCCATACCGGCCGCATTGAACACCTGTTCCGCAGCTTTTCTCTGGGCAGGCAAATAAAAGTCGAGCAGGCGCGGACCAAGACTGGTTGCCTTGCTATTAAGATCTGAACGCCCGATACCTCGGATGTAGACTGGATTTTCCGCGACCTTCTTCGCCCGTTCCGCCTCCATGATGATCAGCGCGACTCCTCCGTCGTTGATCAGGCAGTAGTCGTATAAATGCAAGGGCTCGGCAATGTACGCGCTGGCAAGATAATCTTCCATAGTGATTGGCTTGCGCATGATGGCATTTGGATTCAGGGTCGCCCACTGGCGCTGGGCCACCGCCACCTGTCCCAATGTGCTATCGTCCAGCCCGTTCAGCTCCTTATAGCGCTGATACATAAGCGCGTATAAAGCTCCTTGAGAGGTCAAGCCCCAGGGGCTGTGATATACATAAGACAGGAAGGCGCCGCCGCCCATCGCCTCAGGCCCGCCATACTGCACCGCCGCCGACCGCTGGTCATTGCCATAGACGAGCGCAATGACTTCCGCCATACCTGACTTGATTGCCAGCACAGCTTGCAGGACCGCCTGAACAGCATCGGCCTGCCCCCCCCAGCGCGGGTTGATGTTAAGGATCTCCCCCATGCGCTCGTAGGCGGTCGTAGGACCAACAATCAGCCCATCCACCTCGTCACGGGTGATTCCCGCATCCTGCAATGCACGATTGAATGCAAGCGTTGCATAACCATTTGAGTCGTGCGGTTTTTCGCCATTACGCACACGCTTGTAGTCATCCACCCAGTCGGTATGTCCTACGCCGACGACTGCCGCAATACTCGCTGTACTTTTACCCATCCTGATGTCGCTCCCTAAGCCTGTGGTCTCTCTGGCGGCATAAACACCGTGAAAGACCAAATATGGGCGTATGTGATTCAAAAAATTATTGGTATGCAAAAACACCGTGATTCAGTTTTTCGGCGTTTTTACATTGACTACGATGGTTCACATTATAGAATCTTGATCTTAATAAAGCGGCAATAAACCAATATTTCCATCTTTATTCTCACATAATGGACTATTTATCTGGCGTGCAGGATTGCAGCTGTCGCAGGACTGCCTGGGAAATGCGAGGAGCATCACCGCCATACAACGCGGAAGGGCCGGCAATGACGAGATATTTGAATAAGTAGAGTCAGCCCACGTGCAGATTCAGACGCTTTATGACGGGCGCCCACCACTGGGCCTCGGAACGCATCAGCGCATCCACTTCGTCAGGAGATGCTGGCCAATGCTCATAGCCCATATCCGCGAACAACTTCTCCTTCTCTTTGGCGGTCACCATCGACTGGACGGCGGCCACAAAGCGAGATATCACAGGTCTGGGGGTCTTCGCCGGCACATACAGTGCATAGCGGGAGCGCGAATCAACGTGATCGAAACCTGCTTCCGAAATAGCAGGGACATCAGGGAGTAGTTTTGAACGAGTAGGCTGCAATGTCGCGATAACGCGAACCTTTCCGGATTTGGCCATTTCAATCACGGATGTATAGCTCAACGAACAAAAATCCAGTTGGCCTCCAAGAAGATCCGTCAGTGCCTGGCTGGATCCTTTATAGGGAATATGCATCCAGCGCACTCCCCGCGTCCCATTCATATACTCCATCGCAAGATGGCCTGGCGTGGCGATGCCTGCGCTTCCATAGTTCAATTCGGGCTGGTGTCTGGCTCGCTCAATCAGAGATTGCAGGTTTTGTATGGAGCTATCAGATTTGACCACCAATACGTTAGGTGACTGCAAGACACCGCCCGCACTTACTAAATCAGTGATTGGGTCATATGGAAGACTCGAGAACAATTGGGGCTGTATTGCAATGGATGGACCACTTACAAGGATCATGCTTCCGTCTGGGGCCGATTGTGCAACCATTGAATTGGCCAAGACCCCGCCAGCACCCGGACGGTTTTCGACGACTACGTTACTACTCAATGTATGCTGCATGGCCTCGGCCGTCATCCGAGCAACCACATCCACGCCGCCTCCCACCGCATACGGCACAATCATTCGGACTACGGGCGGAATCGGCTGTGCCACAGCAATGCTACTCGTGAACACCGACAGTACAGCAACAAGCAGTTTCCTAAACATTCCTATCTCCAGACTGTTATTTTTTTACGGCGTGTTCGTCAAGGCCCTATCGCTGCTGGGCAACTGCTCGATAGTGCCCAGCAATGTTTCTATTCCAATGTGATATTCAGCTTACGAACGAGAAGCGACCATTTAGCGGCATCCGCTTTGGTATTGTTTATGTAGTCGTCGGCAGAGGTGTGCTCCGAAAGATTGACTCCTTCGCTCTCAAACTGGGATCTAAAGCTTTGGTCCTGCAATGCGCTGTTAAGCGCCGCAGTAAGCTTGTCCCGAACATCCTTTGGCGTACCCTTCGGAACAGTCAAGCCGAACCGGGCCTGCGCCGAATACTCAGGAAAGCCCGACTCCTTGAACGTAGGAATCTTTGGAAATGCAGCCAACCTCTGGTCGGCGGATACGGCAAGCGCTCTTAACTTGCCAGCGGCAATATGGGGCGCAAAAGTAACTAATGCGCCAAAGACGGCTTGCGTGTCCCCATTGAGCAGCGACACAATGAAGTCGCCGCCTCCCTTGTATGGAATATGCGTTAACTTAATGTTGTTCTGATCTGCCAGCAGCTCCCCCGCCAGATGATAAGCGCCACCGGTGCCAGTGGAGGCATAGTCAATTTTCCCTGGATGGGCGCGGGCATATTCCACAAAACCGTGCACATCGTTTGCCGGAAGACTTGGATTCACCACCAGAGCAAATGGCGTGTAGCCGATCTCGCCTATCGCGTCGAAATCTCCCTCGAATGTGTATTTCACGTTTTTGTAAAGCAGAGGGCTTAGCGTGTTCGTGGAATCACTCGCCAGTAATACAGTGTATCCATCGGCGGGCGCACGGCTTACAAAATTTGCGCCAATGGTAGAGCTTGCTCCCGGCCTATTCTGTACCACGATAGCTTGACCGACGGCTTTACTCATCCTCTCTGCGGTGCTGCGTGCCAGAGTATCCGTGATACCTCCCGGCGAAAACGGAACGATTAACGTAATGGGTCGTTCCGGCCAGTTATTATCTGTCGCATGCGATACACCACTGGATAGAACCATCCCCAATAAAACCGCCGTTCCCAGCCTGATTCCGTTACCTATGCACATACTGATATCCTCCATTCATTGGGTAGTTATTTATTGTGCGAATGAATCCCGGCATGGCGGGTTCATCCGCGTGGGCACTGACTAGCCGCCAAGATCCAGCAAGCGTCTCAAATCATCCGGCCCTGTGATTTCGCGTGGGTTGTATCGAGTCAAAATTGGATGCTGCATTGCGATGGGAATTGCCGCCTCTATGTGCTCACGCGTAATGCCCAACTCCGAAAGCGTGGTAGGCAACTCGAGCATTACCAGCAACTCCTCCAGCGCCGAGGACAGTCGGTCATGAGACGATCCTATGGCCTGAAGAATGACCTTGTGGCGAGAGCATCCTATTTCTTCAATCCAGCGTGCCTGTGCCAGCATGAGGACGCCACCTGTTTCACTATGACTGGCCAACGCCAATGGCGCCAGAATATGAGTCATCCAGTGACTGAAGCCATGCACTGGCGACATCGTGGTCTGCACCATGCCGGTATACCAAGTCGCCAACTGCACACCTGATAATGCAACCCGGCTCTCACGCTCCTTCGCGAGCGTCGAAAGGTGCTGGAAGAACAAGCGAATCGCTTCCAAAGAGGCCAGATCAGATAGAGGGTGCGGAACGACAGCCGTGTATGTATTGATCGCGTGGTCCAGGCCACGAATGGCTGTGGCAAACAGCAACCTGGATGGCGTATGACGAAGGACATCTGGGTCGTATACGATGGCCCTTGGCGCGCCGCGCTCCGCTTTTAACCTTGCTTTTTGGCGTGTGATCGAATCCACTGGGGTTCCGCCAGAAGTCCATTCTGCCGTCGCCAGCGTGGTTGGAATAGCGATTTGCCTGATCATAGGCTCGGCAGTCGATGTAGACAAAGACTCCAGGCCATCGGGCGACATTTGCCATTGATATCTCAGTAAATCTTCCTGCGTGAAAGCTTTTTCAGATACAGCCAGTTGAACAAACTTGCAGAAATCGAGTACCGAACCACCACCGACCGAGATCAGGACATCAGCACTGCATTTACGCACTTTCTTAGCGGCGGCAAGAATATTAGCGATGGGAGCATGCTCACCCACTTCATCGGTCAGTCCGACGACCAGTTCGCCAAGCTCTGAACGTAGCTTTTGTATTAACTCGGTGCGGGTATTGATGCTTCGCGAGCAAACAATGAATGCACGTCGATATCCGAAGCGGTTGAGTAGATCATGAGTGGACTTGCAGAAGGACTGGTTGTATACAACGCGCTCGACGCCTTGAGGGAAAATAAACTGGTTTAGTTCCATTATCATTCGTTCCGTAATAACAGGGTCTGCCTTATGCCGTGGTTGCCGCGTGCAGCCAGGGCAGGCGCGAGGTCGGTGCGTAAACGTGTCCATCCGCGATCCGTCTTGCTGTACGAATGAAGCTGGCCTGCTCTACCTTCAGACCTCCAAACGCATCCGTCTGCACGCGTGCCGTTACATCGAGTACGCCGCATGGATGTCCGATCCGCAAGGGCATCGCGCTCTCAAGACTCTTCGATACTAGTTGCCACGGAACCGAACCTGGAATCCTGACGGCTGCGCCGAGGCACGCACTACCTGTTCCTGGGTAGGCCTTGTGGATATTGCGGCGCGTATAGAGACGGGCGGAAATATCGCATTCATGCTTTTCATGGGGCTTTCCGGTTGCGAAGTCCGGCCAAGCCTGTGGCGGCGAAACAATACTCAACCATGGTGTGGGCGAAGGTTGGCGAAGTGCCGTGCTTATGTCTGGCCGCATGCCCAGCATCACTGCTGCGGTTAGCCGGATGCGCTCACATCGCTCCATGAGTTCCATATTGGAGGCCAGTACCAAGGGGTCTTCGTTTCCTTGTAAGCCGAGGGATTCAGCTTTGACGTAGCAAACCAGATTGGCCAGATCGATAATCGTCATTTGGATCGGCCCGACGCCTTCGACCATCACTGTGTCCATCGCGTTGCCCGTTGGCAGCAACTTTCCGGTAATCCCACCAACGGTATCCCGAAAATCCAGAACGATTGGCGCGCCAGTTCCCGGAACACCGTCAATGCTAGTGTCGCCCGACACCCTGGCCCGGCCGTTTAGAACCGGCACCGAGGCGTGAATAATCTTGCCGAAATTGGTGGCATGTATACGCACGGGAGTAGTGCTGTCCACAGCCGCAACCAAACCCGCATCAATAGCAAACGGGCCGATGGCGGCAGAGATATTCCCGCAGTTCAAATCACGCAGGACGGCGGGTGAGCGGATATCAACCTGAAAGAATGAATAGTCCACATCCGCATCGGGCCTTGTGGGAGGCCCCACGACAGCAAACTTGCTTGTGAGTATGTCCGCGCCCCCGATACCGTCGATCTGCCTTCGGTCAGGAGATCCATAGATGGCAAGTATCCATGCATCCAAATCCGCTTGATTGCTTACTGGCAGGTCCTTGCGCAGCACTATTGCGGCCTTGCTCGTTCCTCCCCGGTAATATGCATAGGGCGTAGCAATCTGCTCCTCCATGATCAATTTTTCTCCTTATCGTTGTCTTTACAGGGCCTAAAGGTCTTGACCCCATCGCTCGGGCACTGAGCTATACAGCAATGAGCGCTAATGATCATCCAATGATAGTGAGCGCCATCCTGAAAGCCGTCCCGATACCTCGCACTGAATTGCTGCACTGACGGGCGGATCTTGCAGGGGGTGGCGTGCAATTGAAAAAAGCACTTAGAGTGATCAACGAGGAAACTCGATGGGCCTCTTCTCAAATACATGCCGCTTCCAGAATATGGCTCAAGCCTTCGGCATGCTTGTCCAGAGCGCGATCATAATTGCCGTTGAAATTGTGCAGCGCGTATGCCACCAAACCAGGAAAATCGCCCTGCTGTATGCCGTATTCGCGCAGCGTATCGCTCCAACCCAGCGACGCGAAGCGCTGCGACAGTGCATTAGCCACAGCCTCTGGATCGGAGTTGAGGCAATCCGATGTGATTAATAGCTTGGCCAACTCATCCACAACCCCTGGATCTCTCTGGCCCAACTCACGTATCGCCGCCCCGGATAACGCAATAGCGGCGACAGTCTGATTAACTCCTTTAACGTTGAACAGAGCGACAGCCAGTACGTAAATAGCCCGCACAATCAGATGAGCAGACAATGGACGGCCCCCATCATCCTCGTCACGAGTTTGCAGCATTGCGGCGGCGCAAAGATCCATTCGCGCCGTCATATCGCCTTCTGTGCCTAACGCATGAATCGCCTCATGAGCAAGCGCATAGGCTTGAATGCGAGAGGCTCTGACAAGTGGATTAGCCGCGCGCAAAGCCCCCATACTCATGATGGATCGCCAGTACAACCACATCCCCGCGGAACGCGCTAGCCCCAAGGGTGCTGTCTCCAACGCATCTGTGTCCCAGAATAATGCCTTCGGTCGCGTTTTAGGATCGTAAAACTCCCATTGATGCCCCACAGCGGAATCACTAATCGAAGCACCTGCTCGGCTTTGTGAGGTCGTTGCCGCAGTAATCACATTGAGAATGGGACACTTCGGCGCGAGAAGCCTAATGCTTTGTGCGGCACATCCTATGGAATGACGGGTCGCAATGGCTTCAAGGGGACGATCTTCCGCCAGCAGAATAGCGAGGACGCGAGCAGCCTTGGTTACGCTACCCGCACCCACGGCGATAATGCCGTCGATCTGAGCACGACGAGCCATTGCGACTGCATCTTCAATGCAGTGACGAGGTGCGCTCTGCGCCATGCGATCATATGTAAGCGCATGCCTATCGCCGCATAAAAGTTCAATTCGGGAAATTAGATTAGTGTTCTCCGCAACACTGGTTCCACACAGAACGAGAACGCGCTGCATGCCATGCCGCGTCAATTCAGCTGGCAAGCGCTCAAGTGCTTTAGGCCCCGCATGAATCCGTAACGGATGAGCTACCGAGGTGAATTCTTCGTAAGCCCCGGTTTGAACTGAGGATGCCGCGGCGTAGCTAGCATTCGGTCGAATCGACGTTTCCATACCATGTGTGCCCAAACAGAAATTGTGCTGCACACATTAGCAATTAATTTTTAAATAAACAATAAAAACGCCACGAATAATAAATTATTCCATTATTTGTTGTTGATAATGAAACTTTAACGCCGAGAGCAACCGCTATTGGCATACATCTCGCGAGCCTTGCAATAGCTCACAATTGTCGACCATCTGCGTGCCGGTTTCAGGATATCGGCTGAGTTTGGTGCGTGGCGGAAGAAGGAACGATCGTCAAAATATCGGCGCCAATTTTGCCTGGCATCTTCATGCAAATCAGGCGGTCGCCAACCCTGCCTCAATTTGTCGCTTGGCTTCCAGCACTGCTTCAAATATGAAAGCCTCTCGTGCTCCCGTCATGCGTTCAGTGATTCCAAGTACTGACACGCTGCCCACTGGCCGGCCTGCATTTGACAGTAATGACATTGACACGGTCCACGCTGCCGCGGTCTTGGCCGTGGGCTGCGACGCGTAACCTGCTTTGCGTATCCGTTCTACCGCGTCCATTATCGAGGATTCGTCCAATCCAAGCTCCAAGCAGCGAGCAAGATTGCGCATGACAATGGTGTAGCACTCTACTTCTGGAAGCGCCGCCAGCAACACTTGCGTACCGGCACCGACACCCAATGGCCTTCGCGCCCCTTCTTCTACCGCAAACACTTGAATAGGATAGGCGCCAGAAATACGGCGGACACAGAGCCCATCGAGCCCCTCCCGAACACTAAGCATGACAGTGCTTTCAGTTTGGTCGGCTAAAGCCCGCAGTACCGGCTCTGCCAAAGCCCGCAAGTCAAAACCCGGCGACGCCACCCCGACCAGCTCATAAACAAACGGTCCAAGGTGATAATGACGAGAGTCCTCACCTGTTACCAGCAACCCCGTGGCGACCATCATTTTGAGCACCCGGTGAATAGTGGATTTGTCTATGTTCGAAAGCGCAGCAATATCGGTCATGCGCAGCCCGGAGCGATTATTTTCTGCAACCTGTCTAAGAATATGTGCCGTGCGTGCGATGCTGTTTTTTGGTCGCATTTCTAATCTCTTGCAATCAACCCCCTGTTACCTTGGGCACTATACCATCACACCCTTTCGTATCTTTTGCCTGTTGCCCCTAAGAATTTTCCAACTTCTGGCGGGACCGACCTATTCCGCTAGGCGACGCGGTCGTGTCCACTCACTGTAAATGAGATTTATTTACATATATAGTAAACTATCCTTACTTCCACCGTAGCTTACTGAATCAATAGCCCGCGCTGTTTCCGAAGCGGTCGACACTATTGTGAAGATACGTTGGCAATTTGCGATGGTTTTCCAGGCACATCTTCACAACGCGGTTTTCTTTATCGTCAACACCATGACTATGAGTGAATTCACTTTTACGGGCCAGCCAGCGGCTGAACAAGGTGTACAGCCGGCCAGGATGCTAAAAAACCTCAAGCAAAGCACGTTCGATCATTGGCGTGAACCCATGGCTTTGCCCGTTACGGTATCTGAAGTGACCGCGAACGATCCGGACAGGGGTATTCCTGCCTGGGGGGCAGGCGCTGCGAATCCCCCGCAGCACTCCACAGCGGATAACAACGATGCAGTAAAGAATACGCACACACTCAGTTGGCTGGGCGTGCGCCTGCTGGAAATTTTTGGCATTACAGCAGGTGTCTTCATCGCAATCGCCATGAGCGCCGTGCTATTTATCTGGGCCTTGATGGAACCGCTGTATTAAACATGCCGGGAAACCGGCCGACAGGCCTGCAGCGCACTCGTTAAATGGCGAAAACACGGGACACCCAACCACTCGGATGAAATAGCCATGACAACGATAAGGCGGCGTGACAGTCGCAGCATTCAGCTCGGCAGTTGCAACACGGCCGATACGTGTTCGCCTCACTCCCCGAGCGAGCGCTTTCTCTGTTTTACGTGGCTGGCGGTGCAAAGCCCCTACTCTATCGAGCGCTTCACCCACTGGCTCGGCGTCACCCGATGGGCGTCGCGAAAGCTCTTGCTGAAATGGCTGAGATTTGAATAGCCTACGGCAAGCGCAACCTCGGTAACAGTGTGGCCAGCGGCCAGCATGGATGCGGCTGCATCCAGCCTTACCTCGCGCAGATAGGCATGCACGGAATGCCCAGCCAAGGCGCGAAAGCCCGCCTTGAGCTTTTTCTCGCTCAACCCGACGGTGCGCGCCAGCCGCGCCACGGTCCAGGCCTCGTCGTAACGCTGGTCAATCAACTGGCGCGCCTGCGCCAGCTGGCGTCGCTCACGCGGGCCAACCGGCGTATCAGCCGCATGCTGCACAGTTTGCAGCACGACGGCCAGCGCCTCCAAGGCTTTGGCCCGCAGGTACAAATGACGTACCGTCTGATTCCGATAAGGGCATTCCAGAATCTCCCGCGCCGTACGCAGCAGCGATGCCGGCGCGGGAAAACCTGCCAGCAGGGAGCCCGCAGCCGGCACGCTGCGATCCTGCAGAAAATCGCCCTGCAGCGCCAGCAAGGGATGGCCGCCCGCGCGCAGCAGCCCGACAGGCGTATAGCGAATATCCACAAACTGCACTGGCTGGCCGCCCTCCATCTGGAAGCGCCCGCGCACCCGGCGGTCACCTGTCTGGATCACCGCCGTGCCGGGCTCGGCCAGCAGCGGCGCCCCACCATCGATGGCCATGCTTGCCCGGCCATCGAGGAACACGGCAATGCAGAGCATCGGCGGCCCTTCGGCCTGAACATCCAGCGGCGCATCGGGCGTTCCACGCCACGCCGTGAGCGTAATGTCGTCGTCGAAATCTTCATGGCTCACCAACCCGAGCCATGCCCCAGGCAAGACCACATCGGGCAATAAATGATGCCCATGCATGTGCATGCCGTCTGAAGACGCGGTGGTGATAGCGCGCAAGTTAGGCCCCGAAATCGCAAATTTCCGCCCCGAAACCGTTAGCCGGCTGGGATATTTGAGGGTTTAATAGTAATCATTCTCATTTGTTATGATACCTGAGTCCCGCCACCCGCGTCTATATGAAATACCCTACCGCCCGATACCTGAGCTTGACAGCGCTGGCACTGATCTGCACGCACCCGGACGCCTCTGCAGCGCAATCCCCCACCGCATCCACACCCGCCGAGTTATCGCCCATCGTGGTGACGGCCTCCAAACGTGATCAGACGCTTGGGAGCGTCAATGGCGCAGCCTATGTCGTTCCGGCGCAGAGTCTGAGCGATGCGCAAGTTGAAAGCACCATGCAATTAGGGCGCGTGCTGCCGGGAGTCCAGCTCGAACAAAGCGGCTCCTTCCTGTTTCCCGTTGTATCGGTGCGCGGCATCACATCCGCGCAGGATTTCTATAATCCGGCGCTCACGGTCTACGTCGATGGCGTGCCGCAATTGCCCACCATCTCGGCGCAGCAATTGGTGGATGTGGATCGCGTGGAACTGCTCAAAGGCCCGCAGTCCACCCTTTACGGCAAAAGTGCCACGGGTGGTGTGCTCAACATCATTTCACGCCAGCCTGACAACGATCCACACTTTCGAGCCAGTGCCGGCGTATTCAGCCGTGACGGCTACCAATTCAGGGCCGGCGCAAGCGGCCCCCTGGTGAAGGACCTGCTCTATGGGTCGGTGGCCGGGGTTGTCGGCGATGCGCCGGGACGGTTGAACAACCCGGTGACGGGCGCAGACGGCGTGGGCGGCTCGCGCAGCAATGCCGGTTCGGCGCGCCTACGCCTGGCTCCACAGGGCCAGCCTTGGGAACTGGGCCTGGCGGTATCGGGCGAATGCACGCGCGCCAGTCAGGATGCCTATGTGCCATTCGATGATATCGACAGCCGCCAGGCGGTAATCACGCCGGGCATGCCGGCTGACCGCAGCGATTTCTATCAACGACGCTGCGGAAACAGTCAAGCTGTTACTGGCCAATATGATTTGGACGGCTGGCGGCTATCGGCCATGGCTGCATGGCAAAGCCTGGATATCAGCCGAGAATATCCCATTGGCCCGTATTACACACAGCAGCCTGAGCATTGGCGTCAGCAGGTCCAGGAGCTGCGCCTGGCCACCATAGGCAGGCACACCGTGGACGCAACCCTTGGCCTATACCGCCAACGGGTCAATCAGTCTCGCGATTACATCAACGACTTGTACGTGCCGCTCAGCGTCAATGCGCTGGCAACACAATCACGCAACGAAAGCGAATCGCTGGCCGCCTTCGGCGACCTTACCTGGCATGCCACGCAAGCCCTGGATCTGTCGGCCGGACTGCGTTATTCCCGTGACAAGGCCAGCACAAGCTTTGACGGCCGCTCGCTGAATTTTGCCACTTTCGGCTACGACAGCTTCTCAGGCCGCGACAGCACCGCCGGCAATACAATGCTCGGACGGCTATCGGCAGGCTATGACTTGACCGATAACTGGCGCATTTATGCCAACGTCGCCCAGGGCTATAAGCCCGGAGGCTACAACCTTGCGCCCTCCAGCCCTGCCGATGCCGAAGCCTTCGGCAAGGAAAAGTCCGTCAGCTATGAAATTGGCACCCGCTACACCGGGGACACGGTGCGGCTAAGCGCTGCTGTGTACTGGATCGAGACGCGTGATGCGCAACTCTATGTGAGTAATCAGATCGGCTACCAGCACATACAGAACGTGGGCAAAGCCCGTGCGACCGGCATTGAGCTGGATGCCGCCTGGGATGTCACACCGCATTGGACGCTTGGCCTGGAGGGCACTTACACACACGCCACATTCCGCGATCTGGATGCCGGGGTCTGCGCCGGCTGCAGCGGCAACCGCGTGCCCTTCTCGCCAACATACATACTCACGGCCCGCGCCCAGGGAGATTTCCAGACGGCGGTTGGCGCGCTGCGGCCCATGCTCGCGATTCGCCATACTGGATCGCAATACTTTGATGTCGCCAACAGCCTGCGCCAGGGCGCATACACGCTGGTAGACCTGGGCGTGGCCTGGCAGCCTCGTACTGGAGTGGAGGTCACCGCCTACGTCAATAACCTGGCCGACAAGCGCTACCGCACTTATGGTTTCGCGGGCGGCCCTCTCGGCAACTACGCTCAAGTTGATCCGGGGCGCACCCTGGGCCTGAACGTCGCCTACGAGTATTGACACAGTGCGTTCAAGCACAGCTTTCGCGCTGCTCGCGATGGGTGGGATCTATGCCGCGCAGGGTGTGGTCGGCGGCATCACCCTGCAGGCCGTTCCAGCCGTACTGCGTGATGCCGGGCGCCCGCTCCAGGAAATCGGCCTGATGTCGCTGGCAATACTGCCCTGGGCACTGAAATTTCTGTGGGCGCCCATGCTCGAGCGTGTGCGACTGCCCGCTGCTTCATCCGCGCGGCGCAGTCGACGCATTGTCGTACCTGGTCAAATACTGATGGCATTGATGCTGTTGGCACTGGGCTGGGGCGCCCAGCTCTCCGCCTCGGTGCTACTGGGTTTGCTGGCCATACTCGCTCTGCTGGCTGCCAGCGTAGACGTGGCTTGCGATGGCTACGCCGTCGAGCAATTGCCGCCGGCGCGGCGCGGCTGGGGCAATGCGCTGCAGGTCGGGGGCAGCTACCTGGGAATGTTCGTCGGTGCAGGTCTGTTTGTCATGGCAGTGGCTGCTTATGGATGGAGTGTCGCGGCTATCAGCATGGCCGTGCTGATCGTGCTATTTGCCCTGCCATTTGCCGCAGTGCGGGAGGGGCCGCGGCCTGACCACACCATGCACCGGCCATCCCTGGCGGCCGCATGGCGGCGTAGACCCATCCGCCAGGGGCTGGCGCTGACGGTAGTGTTCCAGGCGGGCGCGCGCCTGGCTTATGGCATGACCGGGCCGCTGCTCATAGACCGAGGCATCAGCCTCACAACCCTAGGCTGGGTCAACGGCGCGGGCGGCGTAATGACGGGTATGGCCGGCACATTGATCGGTGCCTGGCTCGTACAGCACTGTGGCGCGCGCAAGGCGCTTCTGGCCGCCACGATCCTGCAAACGCTCAGTCTGTTGGGATTCTGGCTCACCATGACTGCCCATTTCACGCCCGACTGGCTGATCGCCGGCGCCCTCCTCAAGAATGCAGCGTCGGCCATCGGATTCGTCTGCCTGTATGCCTATCTCATGGACTATGCCTCACCTCTGCAGGCGGGCGTGGATTTCACGCTATTCCAATGCGCAGATGCCATGACGGCGGCTGCAGGCGGCTTGGCTGCAGGCATCGTGGCCCAGCACTATGGCTACGGCATGAGCTTTGGGCTGGCGACGGGCCTGGCGCTCGCCGCCTGCATCGTCGTCCCATGGTTCGTGCAAGCCATGCAGGCAACGGAGCCTCGCGCACAACATCCCGCAGGAGATCTTCAATGAGTACAACACCCCGTCTGGCCGTCATAATGGGGGCTGGCGTTGCCGGCCTGTCCTGTGCATGGTGGCTTGCCGGCGCCGGCTGGCGCGTCATTGTGGCCGAGCGCGCACAGCACCTTCGCGACGGAGGCTACATGATGGGGCTGTCCGGCCCCGGCTTATATACCGCGCGGCGCATGGGACTTGTACCAGCCCTGCGCGCTGTCGAACGCGAGATTGGCGAGAATGTTTATCGCGATCGGCAAGGCCGCGAATTGATGCGAATCCGTTATCGGGAGCTGCTCAAGGAGATCGAATGGATCACTTTGAAACGCACCGATCTCGTGCGTGTCCTGCATGAAGCGATCATCAACCGCTGCGAGCTGCGGCTGGGCGTTACGCTGTCCGCTTGCCGAAACAATGAACAAGGGGTGGAGGTGACGCTTTCCGATGGCGAAGCCTTGCGCGCCGATCTCTTGATCGGTTCCGATGGCATTCACTCAGCACTGCGCGAGCGCATATTCGGCGCGGATATCGAGGCGGGCCGCATGGAGCAACTGGGCTATCGCTATGCTGCCTATGACGTGGATGATTCGATTGATCTCGCTCACGATTTCGTATCCTATGCAGCCGTCGGACAGCAAGTGGAATACCATGGCCTGGGCGACGGCCGCCTGGCCGCACTCCATGTCTGGCGCAGCGCAGAGCACGGGCCAGTAGCGGCCTCACAGCGCCGTGAACTTCTTGCTCGCATCGCTGCACGCACACACCCTGAAGCCGCGCGCATCCTTGCCAGTGCTCCTGTCGACACACCTATTGCGCTGGACGACCTGGCGATGATCGATATGCCACGCTGGCATCAAGGCCGCATCGTACTGATGGGCGATGCAGCCCACAGCCTGTCGCTGATATCGGGCCAGGGCGCGGGCATGGCCATGGCCTCGGCGGCGATACTCTCTCAGGAACTGCAGCGGCATCCCATTGAACAGGCGCTGCATGCCCACGATACGCGCCTGCGCCCCATCATCGCGCAATTGCAGCGGCGCAGCCGAAAGCTCGCGCCCGTCTATGTCCCGAATTCGGCGTGGGGATTTGCGCTGCGCAACGGCGCCATGCGCGCCCTGCCCCGCGTATTGCTCAAGCGCTATTTTCTAAGCGGCCTGAAATCCGAACAGGAAGCGGCGGCGGCATTGGCTTAGAGAGAGAAAGTGCAGGCGATGGGAACCATGGTGAAGCGGAGCCAGTAAAGGCATTTACCTACGGGAATCGGCTGCGCCATCTGATCGCGAAATACTCACCGCCTTGCCACTGAAAATCTTGGCATGCGGGCTGTATGGGTTCATTGAGCCAGACATTGGCAATGCTCCTCAGGACTCCACATTAGTTCACATATTGGACCAATAAATATTGCCGGCATTCGACCCTACACCTATTATTAAGCCGGCCATTTCAATAGATTTCAAACTAAAAATACAGATGAGTTGAGGGAGACATGATTAAAAATAGCTGCCGCATGACTAGGCGCACGATGATAGGAACTTTACTTGCCACTGCATGTCCGCGTACGTGGTCATCACCTTTGTATCCAGATCACCCCATCAAGATCGTCGTGCCGTTTGCTCCGGGTTCTGGTATCGACATCGTTACACGCATTTATACCGCCAGCTTGGGCAAGGAGCTGGGATCCACTTTGATCACAGTAAACATAGCGGGTGCAGGTGGAAACATTGGTGCAGCAAATGTCGCTCGATCAGCACCAGATGGATATACGCTGATGAGCACATCCCCTGTATTCACAGGCAGTGGAGCCCTATACAAAAGCTTACCTTTCAATCCTGACACCGATCTGTCTCCCGTCGCCCTATTAGCTGCTATTCCGTCTGTGCTTATCGTTCGTCCGGGACTGGCCGCCCACACAGTAGAGGAACTTTCCTCCCTCGCAAAAAAAACTCCTAATGAACTCACATTTGGATCCACTGGCATGGCAACCCTTCCTCACATTCTTGGAGAAGCGTTCGCCCTGGAAATAGATGCAAAAATGCTCCACGTACCATATAAGGGATCTCCACAAATTTTGAACGAGCTAATTGGCGGCCGTCTTGACTTTGCCTTTGCGAATCTCGCTTCTGTATTATCCCAAATAACTGCTGGCGAAGTACGTGCTCTCGCAGTGACTAGCAAGCAACGAAGCAAGCACTTGCCGAACGTACCAACGATGGAGTCCTTAGGATTTAAAGACTTTATTTTTGACACGTTGATCGCATTGATGACTCCGGCTAAAGTGCCGCCCCTAATCAAAAGGCAACTGAATGAAGCGGTGGTAAGAGTAGCCGGTACCGCTTCCATCCAGGAACAACTCAGTCTGCAGGGCGTTGAAGTTCGCTATGGCGATGAGATAGAGGTAGTTAAAATTGTTCAGCAAGACCGAATAAGACGAGAGCGTGTAATTAGTCGTGCTCACATTGAGGGAGCATGACAAGAATGCTGACTCAATTTCAAAGTCAATCTGAGCTACTTGGGCCAACTCAGCAGTTGGCCAACTATATCGCTAACTTTCCCAGCGCGAACATCAGTTCAAGTGCCCGGGAAGAGGCAAGTAAAGGCGTACTTAACTGGCTGGGTTGCTGCCTTGGTGGCTCACAGAGCCAGGCGATAAACAGTGCTCTTTTAGGCTTGCGGGCAACGTTTGGCCCACCGGCGGCTGGTATTTACGGTAAACGGTTACGAACGGATGTATTAAATGCTGCATTATTTAACGGAATCGCCTCTCACGTATTGGATTTTGACGATACTCATAGCAAGACTATGCATCCGAGCGCACCTATTCTTCCCGCCGTTTTTGCACTCGCTGAGGCAAATAACTCGTCGGGAAGCGAGCTTCTGGACGCTTACATCATCGGCGTAGACTCCGCAATCAGAATCGCCATGTCTGTGACCCCAGAGCACTACTTACAAGGATGGCATATTACGGCCACCGCTGGTGTTTTTGGATCAGCAGCAGCTGCCAGCCGGCTTCTTAAACTAAATGCTGAACAAACTGCACACGCGCTGGGACTGGCCGCAACACAAGCTTCTGGCCTGCGTTTTACCTTTGGAACTATGGCAAAAAGCATGCACGCTGGACAAGCCGCGAGAAACGGTCTTTTATCCGCACTACTTGCAAGCTCTGGATTTACCGCCGGCACTTCGAGCATCGAAACAAAGAATGGATTTGGTGCAGTGATGTCTAATCGCTTTGATCCCGAACAGTTGACAGCCGATTTAGGCCAGAGGTTCGAGATTGAAGGGAATATGTACAAACCTTACCCTTGTGGGCTCGTGCTACATGCCGCAATCTTTGCGGTGCTGGAGCTTCGCAAGAAGCGGCCATGCCCATGGCAGAACATCGCAAGTATTGAAGCGACCGTCGGCCCTTTAGTGCAAGAGCTGACCGCTATCCCAAACCCGACTAACGCACTGCAAAGTAAGTTCAGTATTTTTCACGCACTCGCGGTTGCAGCAATTCGCCGTTCCGCGACAGTTGCTGATTTTGACGATGCTGCAGTGATTGACAGAGATATCCAACAACTACGGCAACATATCCATCTGAAAGTGAGCTCAGGGATGCATAAACAAGAAGCTTTCGTCCGCATTTTCTATCATGATGGATTTCAAGAAGAACTGCATGTTCCACGCGCTCCTGGTAGCCTAGACTTACCGTTGACAAAAGAAATGTTGGAAAACAAGTTCCTCAACCTATCTAGCAGCAGAATCTCCCAGGCGCAGCAACTCGATATTCTTCAAATTTACCTAACAGTAGGTGAGCTGGATAGTCTAGATAGGCTATTTGACGCACTTCACTAGCAGTTGACTCCACCTACCATAAACGAAATGGATCTACCTTTAGCGTACTGCGGTAGTCAGCACCTGGCAATTGACTCGACTCCCGGTTCTTGACCAACGCGTACCTGTCAATCTGGCACGCCTGAGCATCCCATTCTACGGCTGTTATTCGAAGGGGGAAGCCCATTACATTAATTACAAGGCTCCCTGGGAGCTTACGTATGTTATGCGACTTGCGTAAATCGCTTTTCATCCAACCGCGTCAGGCAAGCCGGATCGTGCGCGAACTGCGTTATGACATTGTGGCGCTTGCATAGATCTCGAATGCGTCGCGTGGTGTCTTTGTGCGCGGCATAATCCGCGGCGACGCCATCCACGATGCCCGCAATGAGCGCCTGCTCGTTGTAAGCAGCATCCCCCGCGAAAAACACAAGGTGGTCGTCCTGCTCGACCACGACCGACTGGTGCCCTTCAGTGTGTCCGGGGGTGGGCACGATACGCACGCGCCCGTCTTTGGTTAGCTTGGTGCTTCGGTCAAAACTCTCCCACGGGCCGTCCGCATATTTGATTCGGCTCGGATCGAAACCCTTGGGGTAATGCATATTGAGAAAGCCTGTGAGTGGTCCCGTCCACGCGAGGGAAGCAGCGGCTTCCGGGGCGCTGAGAACGAATTCACTGTTGCGGAAATTGGGAATGCCGCCAGCATGATCACCGTGCATGTGGGTCATGACAACCCAGCGAACATCGGCAGGGTTAAAGCCAAGCGCCTCGATCCTAGCCCCCGCTTCTTCCTCAGGCTTCACCCAGCGCCGTTCGCAGGTCTGCATGAACGGGTGCCACCACGGTTGGTAGTGATAGAAATTGGCACGGGAACTCTCGCCCGTATCAACCATGATAAGACCTTCCGGATGCTCAATCAGCCAGCATCCTATGGGCAGGAGCGGCGTCCAGTTCTTGTCACGCAGCACATCGAAAGCGCGCGCAGGAAGGGCAACTTTCTCGGACACGGCATGACGGCTTTTGATCTGCACGTCACCTGTTTGAATATAGTGGATCTTCATCATACAATTTCATTAACAAAACACTTGTTGCATTAATTTTATACGGAAGATAGCAAGGATGTCCACAGAGCTTGAGAATGTTGCATTTGATGAGGTGCGGGCACGACCGGGCGGGCGTAGTGGCCGGGTGCGCGAGGCGGTCATGCAGGCGGTACGGGCAGAGTTGACCGCAAAGGGCTACAGCGGTATTTCCCATCGCCAGGTTGCCTTACTGGCAGGCGTTGACCATGTAACGGTCTATCGACGATGGCCGACCCGTGCCCGACTTGTCGCCGATCTGATTATTGAGATCGCCGATACGCTTGTTCCCATACCGGATACTGGAACCATTAAAGAGGATTTACACGCCTACCTTGAAAGCATCGTTCAGCTGCTTCTTGATCCCAGCATCAAACCTTTGATGCAGGCGTTTGTCGTGGCTTCGGTTGACGGAGATGAAGAAGTCCGTACCGCGCTTTCCGAAATCTGGAATAAGCGATTTACAGGTGCCTATACGATGCTTGATCGAGCCGTAGAGCGCGGAGAAATCCCTCCAACGATAGATCGGGAGCTATTAATCGAAGCCCTGGTCGCACCTGTCTGGTTCAGAGTCTTTATTCGGCAGTCGCCGATCGACACGCTATTTCTATTCAAAACAGTCAACAAAATAATACTACTGGCATGCGCCGATTAGATCTGACGTAGAGGACAACGTTGTTGATACGCAGAAGCGCCTCGCCTTGTTAGGATTCACTTGCCTGGATAGTCGAACCTCGCCTCCCATGGCAGCAACCGCTTCGATGCCGTTGCCGGCCTTGCGGGCGGCTGCCAGCACATCGGCAAGGGCGCGTGTGCAAGCCATATCAAACGACAACACCCGGCCCGCAAATACCGGTAACACCTAGTGTTCAATGCTGCCACTAAGCGCTGTCCAGCGCATGCCTGCGGGCATCAGAGCAACACCGGCCCGCAGTTCGGCCACGTTCATGGATGTCAGATAAAGCGTTTCCAGCGGCTGACGATTCAACCAGCCGATCACCGTTTCATCGGGTACGGCTCGAAACTGCTCCGATATAACGTTTGTATCCAGCAGAATCGTTCAAAACTCGCTGCGCGGGTTGGTGAGTGGTCACGGTCAAAAACCGCCATTTCTTCGTCGGTTAATTTCACCTTGCGCCCGATGTCTGCCTCAAGCATATGAAGGGCTACCGAACCCGCCCCTTGCACTGGTTAGGCCTGTCTTTCTTGACACTCAATCTCGCAAGAAGCGCCATTCAGCATTGACTCGTGCGTATTGCCAAGGCCATTTTCAAGTGTCCGATCGCAGTATTGTCGCTCGTGTCCGCGCACCACAGTAGGGCATTCTTGGCTTCAAAAATCACAATTGCAGTGCACAAGAGCGCCAGTGAAAAGCCCTTAACACCGGGTTACGGCCTCACGCACCAGTTGGCATAAAACTTGCGTTGCTCAAAGGTGATGTATCCAAGAAAAGAAATTGCCAATCCTATGTCATCTCATGGCTTCAAATACCGTTAATAGCGTCTGCCCATACTGCGGCGTCGGCTGCGGCATCGTGATGGAGGTCAGCGACAAGCGCGTCATCAAAGTCTCGGGCAACAAGCAGCATCCCACCAACTTCGGTCGGTTGTGTACGAAGGGCAATACATGTATCCAGGCCATTGCCGAATCTGGAAGGCTCGAGCACCCCTACTTGCGATCTGACCGCTCGCGCGAGCCGGCGCGGGTGGATATGGACCATGCAATCAAGGAAAGCGCGCGGCGACTGCGTGCCATCATTGATACACATGGGCCTGACTCGGTAGCTATGTATGTGTCGGGCCAAATGTCGCTGGAAGCACAGTACCTCGCCAACAAACTCGTCAAGGGCTTCATCGGCACCAACAACATCGAATCTAACTCGCGCCTGTGCATGGCCAGCGCCGGCAGTGGCTACAAGCTTTCGCTCGGCTCTGACGGGCCGCCGGGCTCATATCAAGACTTCGATCGAGCCGACTTGTTCTTCGTGATCGGCGCGAACATGGCTGACTGTCACCCCATCTTGTTCTTGCGCATGATGGATCGGGTCAAGGCAGGCGCGAAGCTGATCGTCGTCGATCCGCGACGCAATGCCACTGCCGACAAAGCCAGCCTCTTTCTGCAAGTCAAGCCTGGAACCGACCTGGCGTTGCTTAACGGGCTGCTACATCTTATCGTCAAGAACGGCCATGCCGATGCGGCTTTCATCGCCGAATTCACGCAAGGTTGGGAAGAGATGCAGACTTTCCTGGATGACTATCCGCCCGAGAAAGTGGCCGAGATTTGCGACCTGCCCGAGGCCGACATCCGCATGGCCGCCCAATGGATCGGTTCCGCGCCCGAATGGATGAGCTGCTGGACGATGGGGCTCAATCAAAGTACGCACGGAACCTGGAACACCAACGCAATCTGCAATCTGCACTTGGCTACCGGAGCTATCTGCCGGCCTGGCAGCGGCCCGTTCTCACTCACCGGCCAACCCAACGCCATGGGCGGACGCGAGATGGGCTATATGGGCCCGGGCTTGCCAGGGCAACGTTCAGTGCTGGTGGATGAGGACCGTGCGTTCATTGAGAACATGTGGGGGATCGCATCCGGTACCCTTCGCACCGAAGTCGGCGGCGGCACAGTGGCGATGTTCGAGGACATGCAGGCCGGCAAAATCAAGGCGTGCTGGATCATCTGCACCAACCCCGTTGCTACCGTTCCCAACCGCAAGAATGTCATCGCCGGACTCCAGGCGGCCGAATTGGTCATCACCCAGGACGCGTTCCTAGACACCGAGACCAACCGTTACGCCGACATCCTGCTGCCCGGCGCACTCTGGGCCGAGGCCGAGGGCGTGATGATCAATTCGGAACGGAACCTGACACTGATGCAGCAGGCCGTCGATCCTCCGGGCGAGGCCATGGCCGACTGGAGAATCATCGCCCGCATTGCCTGCGAGATGGGCTACGGGGCTAGCTTCAACTACGGCACGGCCTCGGAGGTATTCGATGAGATCAAGCGTGCCTGGAACCCCAAGACGGGGTATGACATTCGCGGTGCGAGCTACGAGCGACTGCGTCAAACACCCTTGCAGTGGCCCTGCTCGCCGGACGATGACCAGGACCGCCATCCGATTCGCTACCTCAACGATGGCGTAAGCCAGGCGCCCAAGGAAAGTGCTGATGGCCAGCGTCCGCGCATTGCTTTCGCGACCCAAAGCGGCAAAGGTGTCTTTCTGCCTCGGCCTCACATGCCGCCCGCCGAGATGCCAGATGGCGATTTTCCATTCGTGCTCAACACCGGACGCTTGCAGCACCAGTGGCACACAATGACCAAGACCGGAAAGATTGCCACGCTCAATAAGCTCAATCCCGGGCCCTTTGTAGAGATTCACCCGGAGGATGCCACTGTTCTAGGCATTCACGACAATGACAAGGTGGAAGTTCGCTCACGTCGCGGGCGGGCAGTGCTGCCGGCAATAGTAACGGATCGGGTACGCCCAGGTAACTGCTTCGCCCCATTCCACTGGAACGATGTCTTTGGTGAGGATCTGGCGATTAATGTGGTCACCAGCGACGCCACCGATCCGATCTCCCTGCAACCTGAATTCAAGTTCTGCGCCGTTGCCTTACTTCGGATCGCAGAAGCGTCGTCACCCATTTCCTCGGCCAGCGGAGACAACGAGATTCTTGCGCCCACGCTGGACAGTGCCAGCGTGGACGCGGCTATTGTCATCAAGGAACTCAACATGAAGCACATCGACGCGCTGGCTGCGCTCATCGGCCTCGATGCCGCTCCGGCCATTGCGCTGGATGCTCACGAACAACTCTACCTGCAAGGCTATTTGACGGCTCTGCGCACTGACGTATCGAGACAGGCGGGTGGCGTTCCCGTGCTGCCTGTTACCGCACCACTGGAGGCCTCCAGGCGTCTGATGCTCGATGGCATGTTGGCCGGGCTCTTCGCACGCACCTGGTTGCCTAGCAGCGAAGCGGGCTCTCCGCCAGTATGCAGTCCCGCCGCGCCCGCTGCCGTAATGGCCCCAGTGAGCCCTCCGATTACAGTTCTGTGGGCGTCGTCCACCGGAAACGCCGAAGGCTTTGCCATAAAGTGCGCTGACCGTCTGAAGGCCGAGGGGCATGCCGTGACCATTGCGTGCATGGACAACTTCAAGACCGCCGACCTGGCTTCGGCACCCCGTGTGCTGCTACTGGCCAGCACCTTCGGGGACGGCGATCCCCCAGATAACGGAAATGCATTCTGGACGGCCTTGCAGGCGGGTGCCATGCCAAAGCTTAGCGCGACGGAGTTTTCCGTACTCGCATTTGGCGATTCCAACTATGAGCAGTTCTGCGGATTTGGCCGCAGGCTCGATGCCCGAATGGAGGCCTTGGGCGCTCGGCGACTGTTGAGCAGAACCGACTGCGAGCCCGATTACGAGGATGCCGCGATTACCTGGCTGGATGGCGTGGTCAAGGCGCTGGCTGGCGCAACTGCGCCAATAGTCGTTAACGCGACGATGGTCCCTGTGACAACACTTGCCGGCGATGGTGATGAAGCGGTCGGTACATCGCCATCACCCCAATCGCAGATTTTCGGGCGCAAGTCGCCCTTGCGCACCCGGCTCTCACTCAACCGGTTGCTCAATGCCCCCGGTGCCGAGAAGGAAACCAGGCAGTTCGCCTTTGACCTGGCGGGCCACGGTTTCAGCTACGAAGCGGGCGATGCGCTGGGAGTCTGGCCCGCCAACTGCCCGGAACTGGTGAGAGACATGCTGGCGGCCCTAAAGCTAGCGCCATCGACTGCTGTAGCCGTCCAGGATCATGGCGACATGCCACTTGCCGAGGCGCTGACACGCCACTTTGAGATCGCGCGCATCACACCGGAGGTTTTGCAATTCGTGCGTGAACGCTCAGGCAGCGAAACGTTGACCCAGTTGTTGAAGGACGATCATAAAGAAGAGTTGAAACAGTGGCTGTGGGGACGGCAGGTCATCGATCTGCTACAGGCATTCCCGATCGCCGTACAGGCCAGTGAATGGCTGGCAATACTCAAGCGCCTGCAACCCCGCCTGTACTCCATTTCCTCGAGCCCAGAAGTCGAAAGAAATCAGGTGCATCTGACCGTTTCGACAGTGCGTTATGACTGTGAGGGTGAAAAACGTGGGGGGGTATGCTCAACCTTCCTCGCGGATCGTGCCCAAGATGGCACAGTGCCAATCTTTCTTCAAAAGTCGGCTCATTTCCGCCCACCCAAGAATCCGGATGCGCCAATGATTATGGTAGGGCCTGGTACGGGGATCGCTCCCTTTCGCGCCTTCTTGCAGGAACGGCAGGCTGGTGGCGCCAGGGGGAAGAACTGGCTGTTCTTCGGAGAACGAAGCGCCGCGACGGACTTCTACTACCGGGAAGAATTGGAAACGATGCAGCGTAACGGCTACTTGCATCGGCTGGACACGGCGTTCTCGCGCGACCAACCCCAAAAGGTCTACGTGCAACACCGCATGATCGAACACGGTGCACAGCTCTGGGCTTGGCTCCAGGATGGAGGGCATTTTTACGTCTGCGGCGACGCCGGCAGAATGGCCAAAGGCGTGGATGCAGCCCTCAGACAGGTTGTGCAGACACACGGGCTTATGAGTACCGACAATGCGGCGGCCTATGTCGCCCAGATGACGCAAGAAAAGCGCTATGTGCGGGATGTGTACTAAATATGCGCCAGCATTAAATGCGGGCATGACCGCGGCACTTCATGCCATCAGGTGCCTGGCCGTGCCAGACGCGGGATCATTGCCACTCTATTATCAATGGAACAATAAAATTCTTTTAAATCAATATTCTACAAAAGCCAATCTCCCTAATACCAAGAAAAATACCATGCCCTACTGACCGTTGGACACGCCTCTCATCGAGTCCTGACGATCCGCTCCAGAGTTGCTTCCAACAAACCTCGATCCGTCACTCGCTTGGCGTCGGTGCGCTTAGTCAAGTTATGCAGTTTGCGCCGCACCCCTGGCAACTCCGCCGCATGTGCAAGCCCGATCAGGCCGAAGTCCGGCTGCTCGCTCTCCACGGACCGCAGAAACGTACACGATGATTCATCCAGCCACTCGGCCACACGCGCCAGCAAGCGCTCGTGAACATCCAGCAAGGCTTCGGCCTCGACGGGCTCAGCCGTCATACCTTTGAAATGCGCTTCAAAGGTGGCTGCAAAATCTGCTGGCACACGGGGCGCCAGCATTTCCCATGCAGGTTTAGGACTGCAGGTCAGGTAGACGAGAAATGTTCTCCAGAGCACCTGATCTGTCCGCTCGTCCTCCAGCAACAAACCAACATCAAAAAGATCACGCGGATGCTGTCTCGACAATGCGGCTGCCAGCTTGCCTGCATAGAGATCGGCAAAGCTCAATACTTGCATCGAGGCAAAACCAAACATCTCTTCAACCCTCGGACGAACCACCATATTCCGCGCCGGATGCACCGTGCCGCGCATTACCGGTGTCGTCTCGATCTGCACTCGGACACGACCGCGACTTACCACCAGTCGCGTAACGCCTGTGCCCTCGCCCGCCGATAACTGCACTTGAAGTTGCAGTGGCCGGGCACGCAGCATATCGGCCAAGCGCTCAAGAGCTTCCGCGATAAGCCTTGCGTCTTCGGCATAGTCATGCACTGGCAACCACGCCAAATCAATATCCACCGATAGGCGAGGCAAATCATGCTCGAACAGATTGATTGCCGTGCCGCCCTTGAGCGCGAAACGCAGCTCCTGGCCAAGTACCGGCAGAATATCGACCAACAGCCGTACACGGTCGGTATAGCGGCGGTCCCAATGATCAAGCAAGGTGCTCATCAAGATCTCCCGGCAAGGTTATCTGGTAAGTGGGATGCAGGCGTCCGCCAGGCACCAGTGCTCGTTTGCCCCGACCCAGATCAACACCATCCAATGGGACATGAGGCAACCACGCATGACGATGGCGTTCGGCCAACGCCAGGAACAAACGTTTGGCCTTGATGCTGCGACAGTGCTGCAACATCTGGCCGACCCGCTGCGGACGCAACGTGGTCATGGCTTGCATCAGCGCATCCACCTCGTAGACCAACGTTGCATCCACAACGCTATCGCACAATTCCAGTATGGCCCGCTCGGGTGTGGAGCAGACCAGGGCGTCAGTACTTGGCGCGATCTGATGCCAAGCCAGCCCTTGCTCGGTCAGTGTCTTCTCCGACATCTCTGCTGTGAAGGACAAGAGTGGCAGATCGAACGGCCCCTTACCCAGGAACTCGAAACGCTGCTCCAATGGCAACTTGCCCAACCAGTTCGGAGGCCGCGCCGACCCATACAGGGTGATCGTTCCTGCATCCCCAAGACGCAGGTAGTGCTCATATCCCTCCAGACTCAGTGCGTAGCGGCCGCCGACATGCAGTGGCATCCCTTCCCCGATCTGCAGGCTGCGTACCACCCCCTCCCACTGCAGGTAGCCGCCCTTGCGCATGTAGACTCCACGGGCAGGCGACACCAGCCAGCCGCTGCTCACATAGCGTGCGACCAAGCTGTTGGAGTAGCCGTGGGTCCGCAGCCAGCGACTCGATATCAGTCGAGTGTCACCCAGCTCGGCTAGCAGAAGGTTTAATTTTCCTGTATTTTGATGACCCATAGTGATCAAAATACAGCTTCTATGAACTCTTGCCAAGTGAAAAGAGTTCATCGAGTTTAAAAAAGATCACTTTAAGTCATCCTTTCAGGAAAAAAGCAAACCCAACGACACCCTGGGACAACCGCTTTGCGGGAGTTCTCTCGATACCATGCCTGGCATAACCCTTCCCGATCATGGTACCGGCGCCCGTTTCAGCGCATGGTCTCCAGATACCATCAAAAATGCCATGATGAGCCAATCGGTCTACTCACCAGTGACTCAGTCATTGTTCGGTTTCTTTTCGTTTATTTCGTTTTTCGTTTATTTCGGATACTATAGCTTCTGAAATTGTTATACAACCCGGGAATTAGCCATGACCACTACCGCCCCAAGCAAGATGATGCTGCCCGCTGAGCGGGAAGTTCAGGCAGCCGTGCAAAGTCAACGCGCCTTGGCGGCCTACTTGGCAACACGCTTCGAAACGCAACATATCCAGATCTTCGATGACAAAAACCAAGCCCACCAGGTGGAGTTGCCCACCTCCGCGCTGCGTTTGCTCGTCGATATCCTGGCTGAGTTGGCCGACGGCAATGCCGTGAAAGTCGTGCCTGTCCATGCGGAACTGACGACCCAGGAAGCCGCAGACATGCTCAACGTCTCCCGCCCTCATCTGGTCAAGCTACTGGAGGATGGTGCGCTGCCGTTCCATCGAACGGGGAAACACCGCCGCGTGCGGTTCGCAGACCTGATGCAATATAAAGATGCACGCGACCGCACTAGCGCAGAAGCCATGGCAGAACTCGCACGCCAAGCACAGGAAGCGGGCATGGGGTACTAATGAGGCATTCCCCCTTCACTGCCATCTTCGATGCCTGCGTTTTCTATTCCGCACCGCTGCGCGACTTTCTGATGTGTAATACGTACGTTGCGTTTCGATCTAAGCGTGCCTCACCGTAACCCCTTGGCGAAGTACGCCGTCGCTTTTCCCAGAATCTCTGCGTCCAGCCGAGCGCTGGCCAGTTCTTTGCGCAAGCGCGCATTCTCGGCCTCAAGCTCCGAAACGGAACGGGCAGGCATCGCCCGCTCCAGCACGCCGCTTGACACCAACGTATTGGCCGCTAAACGGCGGGTCCAGTTGCCTAACGTCGCGGGTGGCACTCCTAGACGCCGTGCTGCCTCATTCCCACTCAATCGTCGCGGGCGGCTTGCTCGACACATCATAGGTGACGCGGTTGATGCCTCGTACCTCATTGATGATGCGCGAAGAGACTTTTTTCAGCAGCGCATAAGGCAACTCGGCCCAATCGGCGGTCATGAAATCCGAGGTCTGTACCGCGCGCAAGGCGACGACGTAATCGTAGGTGCGGCCGTCGCCCATTACGCCCACCGACTTAACGGGCAGGAATACGGCAAAGGCTTGCGAAGTGAGGTCGTACCAGCTTTTGCCGCTGTTGTTATCGACCGTGTTACGCAGCTCTTCGATGAAGATGGCATCGGCACGGCGTAGAAGATCAGCATATTCTTGCTTGACCTCGCCCAGGATACGCACGCCCAGGCCAGGGCCAGGGAAAGGATGGCGGTAGACCATCGCGGGAGGCAGGCCAAGCGCGATGCCCAGCTTGCGGACCTCGTCCTTGAACAGCTCGCGCAAGGGTTCGAGCAGCTTGAGGTTGAGCGTGTCGGGCAGACCGCCGACGTTGTGGTGCGACTTGATCGCAACAGCCTTTCCGGTCTTGGCGCCCGCCGATTCAATCACGTCGGGATAGATGGTGCCCTGGGCGAGCCAGCGCGTATTGGTGAGCTTGCCTGCTTCAGCCTGGAATACCTCCACAAACTCCCGGCCTATGATCTTGCGCTTGGCTTCCGGATCTGCCACCCCTGTGAGCTTGCCCATAAAGGCGTCTGTGGCATCGACATGGATGACCTTGATGCCGAAGTGATCAGCAAAAGTGGCCATTACCTGCTTGGCTTCGTTCAGACGCAGCAAACCGTGGTCGACAAACACGCAGGTAAGCTGGTCGCCGATCGCTTTGTGAATGAGCGCGGCGGCAACGGAGGAATCCACACCGCCGGACAGGCCCAGAATCACCTCATCGTCCCCGACCTGCGCACGTATGGCCGCAACCGCCTCTTCGACATAGTCGGGCATATTCCAGTCGCGCGTGCAGCCGCAGATCTCGGTGACAAACCGCGCCAGCATGGCCTCGCCCTGGACGGTATGCGTGACCTCGGGGTGAAACTGCACTGCATAGAAGCCACGCGCCTCGTCGGCCATGCCCGCAATGGGGCAAGAAGCGGTCGACGCCATGAGCTTGAAGCCCGGAGGCAAGGCAGTGACTTTGTCGCCGTGACTCATCCAGACCTTGAGCATGCCGTGACCTTCGGCGGTGGAAAAATCTTCAAGGCCATCGAGCAGCTTGGTGTGCCCGTGCGCCCGAACCTCGGCATAGCCGAACTCGCGATGATCCGACCACTCTACCTTGCCTCCGAGCTGCGCAGCCATGGACTGCATGCCGTAGCAAATTCCCAGGACGGGCACACCGGCCTCGAATACGGCGGAAGGGACCTTCAGCGATTCCTCGGCATAGGCGGATGCGTGGCTACCAGACAGAATAATGCCGCGCAGGCCTTCACGCTGCCCCTGGATAAAGGCATTGTCCACATCCCCCGGGTGTATCTCGCAATAAACGCCTGCGTCGCGCACGCGGCGGGCAATGAGTTGGGTGACCTGGGAACCGTAATCGAGGATGAGGATACGCTGATGCATGGTTTTGAAAGAAAAGGGATTCAAGGCGTTAATGTACCGTATCGGGCTGGATCACGCTGGCGTATTCGCACGACGGACGTTACTGTTACAGTACTTGCCTGATCATGAGAACACGAGCAGACAGAATGACGCATTCTCACCGCCCCCCTTCCGCCACTGCGCTGGCCATGGCTGCCTTCGTGGCGCTGGCTGTCTGCATGGGTATTGGGCGCTTTGCCTTTACACCGCTGCTGCCGATGATGCAGGCCGACGCCGGCCTAGGGCTGGCAGAGGCAGGATGGCTGGCCAGTGCAAATTACCTGGGCTATCTGGCTGGCGCGCTGGTGGCGGGCGCCCTGCCCTGGTCCAGCGCAAGCCAATTGCGCCTGGGGCTTGGGCTGGTTGTGCTGACGACCGCGCTCATGGGGCTGGGCCATAGCTGGCCTCTGTGGGCCGCCTGGCGTTTCATTGCGGGCCTGGCCAGTGCCATTGGCCTGGTGGCGACAACCAGCCTGTGCCTGTCACGGCTGGCCGCGTTGGGCCAGAAACAGAAGGCTGGGCTGATGTTCTCCGGCGTCGGCGTGGGCATCATGATGGCTGGCCTGCTATGCATGGCCATGGGGCTTGCCTATGTGCCCTCGCCCATCGCCTGGCTCATCATGGCCGCCGTGGCGCTGCTGGGAATGTTCAGCGCGCGTGGGCTCTGGGCGGCCCCGGCGGCGGGGCCTCGCTCCACACCGCCTCCTCCTGCCGCCTCATCTACATCGCAAGGCAAAAGTATTGAGGGATTATCCCTGCTGCATCACACCCGCCTTGTTTTTTGCTACGGATGCTTTGGCTTCGGTTACATCCTGCCTGCAACCTTTCTTCCGGCGCAGGCGCGGCAGCTGGTCACAGACCCAGCTGTGTTTGGTCTGGCCTGGCCGTTATTTGGGCTGGCGGCGGCCTTGTCCACCCTGGCTGTTGGCCGAGTCAAGCGCGATTACTCGCGCCGTCATGTCTGGCTTGGCGCCCAATTGATCATGGCGATTGGGGTTCTGGTGCCGGCGATATGGTCGAGCATCGCCGCAATCGTACTGGCAGCGGTCTGCGTAGGCGGCACCTTCATGGTGGTAACCATGATGGGTATGCAGGAAGCCCAGGCTTTGGGCGGCGTCCACGCCCGCAAGCTGATCGCGGCGGTCACGGCGGCTTTCGCGGCGGGCCAATTGCTGGGGCCGGTTGTGTTCAGCATACTGCACGACGTGCTAGGCGTCAGCCTGGAAGGCGCCCTGGTACTGGGCTGCGCGTTGCTGCTGCTCAGTTGCGCGTTATTGCTCAAACCCTTTGCACCGCAACCAGTCAAGGAATGATTCCATGTGAATGCGCTGATCGGCATTGCTGATCGGCGCAGCTTCGCAGCACAAGCAGCGAGGCACGCAACGCTGTGATACGCCGCGCCAGTATTCCATTGTGAACCAGCGGCAAGAGAACACTCAAGGAGACGCCAGTATGCCAACCTCGATATCCGACGCCCCCGCCCAGGCCTGCGGTTCAGGCTCCCACACCTTCCTGCTTGTGCATGGCGCCTGGAACGGCGGCTGGTGCTGGGCGTGGGTGGCCGAGCATTTGCGCGCCATGGGACACCGGGTCTACACGCCAACCTGCAGCGGTCTTGGCGAGCGCAGCCACCTGCTCTCGCCGGACATTGACCTGAACACGTTTGTGCGCGACATCGTCAATGTCCTGGTCTGGGAAGACTTGCACGACGTCGTCCTCGTGGGCCACAGCTTCGGGGGGCTGGTTATTACAGGGGTGGCCGAACAGGCAGCCGAACGGCTGCGGCAGCTTGTCTATCTGGATGCCTTCATTTTGCCCAGTGGCGTTTCCACCGTTGACACGCTGGACGAAGAAAACCGGGAAAAACTGCAAAAGGGTGTGGAAAAAACGGGCGGCCCCGTCCCTGCGCTGGCGCCGCCCCGGCCTGAAAGCCTGGGGCTGACAGACCCGCAGCACATCGCATTCGTGCAGGGACGGCTGACACCACAGCCCTACAAAAGCTATACCACTGCCGTGGATCTTCACCACCCGGTTGGCAATTACCTGCCCACGACCTATGTTCAATGCGTCGAGCCGGTGTTCCGCGCGGTCGAGAGCAGCGCAAACTGGGCGCGCGAGATGCATGGCTGGCAGTTGGAAACCCTGGCCACCAGCCATTGCGCCATGATCACAGCACCGGAGGCAGTGGCCAGCTTGCTTGATCGCCTGGCAGCCAACCCCTGAAGAGGTACTACCCGCCGGACGCCTGGGTAAATCTCACACCCTTTCGATCGTTTATTAAAGACAAGGCTATTCAGCCACAGCAAATCGTCATGATTTGCGTCTTGATAAACACCTGATCAGAAAGGCGTCCCAGCCATGCACCTTAGCCGCTTCAACGCCAGGCTCGCCGGGCAAGGCCTGGTGTTCCTGCACCCCACCCCGCTTTGCTACGCCCTGTCTGCCTTGCTCGCCTTCAGCACCTTGCCCACCCAGGCGCAGCAGGCTACACCTGGATCAGTAGGCGTGACCATGCTCCCGCCCATTCGCACGGCGGGACATGCCGCAACCGCAACAACAGAAGGCAGCGATACCTATACCACGACGGCAACGCAGGCGGGCATGGGCCTGATGCTGCTGCCTCGCGACACACCGCAATCGCTTACCGTCATCACCCGCCAGCGTATTGAAGACCAGCACATGACATCCCTCACCGACGTCATGGCCAGCTCGCCGGGTATTTCCGCCCAGAACTACGATACCGAACGCTATACCTTCATGTCTCGCGGCTTCAGTATCGACAACTATCAGTACGACGGTATCCCTACCGCCTTTGTGGCTGGCTATAGCGCCGGCGAATCATCCATCGACCCCATCATCTACGATCGCGTCGAAGTGGTGCGCGGCGCCACCGGGCTGCTCACCGGCGCGGGCAACCCAGCCGCATCCATCAATCTGATCCGCAAGCGCGCCGATAGCAAGGCACTCAAGGCGCAATTCAGCACCTCAGCGGGCACATGGGAAAACTACCGGGGAACGGCAGATATATCTTCACCACTGTCGAGCGAGGGGGCCGTCCGCGGCCGCATCGTGGCGGCGTATCAGCAACGCCACAGCTTCCTGAATTACTACAGCAACACGAAAAGATTGTTTTTCGGCACACTGCAAGCCGATATCTCACACAACACCACGCTACGCCTGGGATACAACGATCAGCAGAACATCCCCCGGGGCTCAACTTGGGGTGGATTCCCGTTGTGGTATGCCGACGGTGGGCGTACGGATTGGAGCCGCTCACTGTCCACCGCTGCCCGCTGGTCGTCCTGGGGCACCCACACACGCGGCGCATTTGCCGGGCTGGAACACCGTTTCGCCAACGATTGGCGCCTGGATGCCCTGCTGAGCTACAGCAAGCACGAAATGGATGCCCATCTGTTGTATCTATCGGGCCAACCAGATCGGCACACAGGCCTGGGCATGAATGCATCGCCTGCTTACTACTTTGGTGACCGCATACAAAAGAGCGTTGATGTGAAAGCATCAGGCCCTTTCGTGCTGTTTGGCCGGGAGCATGAACTGATCATGGGCCTGAGCCGCAGCAAGCAAACCTCCGATTTTCAATATCGGTCACCGATAGACCCCGCTCCGGTGGGCAACTTCTTTGCCTGGGACGGATCATATCCTGAACCGGCGTGGAATCCGGCACCAACCAGCACCCTGTACCAGCGCATTTACCAGAACGGAACGTACGCGGCTGTGCGATTCTCGCTCGCGGAACCTCTCAAACTCATTATTGGCGGCCGCTATAGCCAGTGGAAAAACGAGATTGGGGGAAGAGATGCCCGCTCCTTCAGCCAGAATGCCTTCACGCCATACGTCGGCCTGCTCTACGATCTGAACGACAACCTCACTGCCTATGCCAGCTACACCAGCATTTTCAAGCCCCAGGATCTGCAGGATCGCAGCGGCGGATGGCTTGCGCCCCTTGAAGGCCACAGCTACGAGGCGGGTATCAAGGGCGAGTACCTGGAGGGCAGGCTCAATGCCAGCGCAGCTGTGTTCCAGATCAACCAGAACAACGTCGGGCAAATGGACGAAGGCCACAGGGTGCCCGGCACAACAAAGCAGGCCTATTTCGCGGCGCAGGGCACACGCAGCCGGGGTTACGACCTTGAACTCAAGGGCCAGCTTGCGCATGGGTGGAATATCGCCGCAGGCCTGACGCACTGGACGGGGCGCGACCAGCATGGCGATGCCATTCAGACGGGCCAGCCCCGCACCCTGTTGCGCCTTTTCACGACCTACCGCCTATCTGGTGCCTGGCATCGCCTGACCGTTGGCGGCGGTGTCAACTGGCAAAGCGAATCCTATATGATCGTCTCTGGGCCAAGAGGCAAAGAGAAAGTGGCACAGCCTGCATACGCACTGGTCGAACTGATGTCGCGCTATCAGTTCAACAGGCAGTTATCACTACAGGTCAACGCCAAAAATATTTTCAACAAGAAATACTACGACCAGATCGGCTTTTTCAAGCAGGGGTCGTGGGGTGCTCCGCCCAATATCATGGCAACAGCCAGTTATAAATACTAAAAAAGAGACCTCACACATGGCGGTCTCTTTTCTTAACAAGCTACCCGCAGCAGGCAACTCGCCCGGCCTTCCGCGCGGTCGAGAGCAGCGCAAACTGGGCGCGCGAGGTACATGGCTGGCGGTTTTGAGCCGCCCGCCCTGCTTTAGTCTGCGCGATAGTTAGGCGCTTCCTTGGTGATCTGCACATCGTGCACGTGGGATTCACGCACGCCGGCCGAAGTGATTTCGACGAATTCCGCTCGTGTACGCATTTCCTCGATCGTGGCGCAACCGCAATATCCCATTGACGCGCGTATGCCGCCCACCAGCTGATAGATGATGGCAATGACGCTGCCCTTGTAGGGAACGCGCCCTTCTATGCCTTCGGGCACGAGCTTGTCGACGTTGTTGGCCGGGTCCTGGAAGTAGCGGTCGGCCGATCCTTCCGCCATGGCGCCCAGGCTGCCCATGCCGCGATATGATTTGTACGAACGCCCCTGGAAGAGCACAACCTCGCCGGGGGATTCTTCCGTACCTGCAAACATGCCGCCCATCATGCAGGTGCTGGCGCCCGCCGCAAGCGCTTTGGCAATATCGCCCGAATAGCGTATGCCGCCGTCAGCGATGAGCGGAACGCCTGAGCCTTCAAGCGACTTGCAGACGTCGGCAATAGCGGTGATCTGGGGCACGCCCACACCGGCAACAATGCGAGTGGTGCAGATGGAGCCAGGTCCGATGCCGACCTTGACGCAGTCAGCGCCAGCCTCCACCAGCGCCTTCGCTGCGGCAGCCGTGGCGATGTTCCCGCCAATGACCTGTATGTTGGGATAGTTTTTCTTGACCCAGCGCACGCGATCTATCACGCCCTGGGAATGGCCATGCGCCGTGTCGACCACGATGACGTCCACACCCGCGTTGGCCAGCTTCTCGACCCGCTCCTCGGTGCCGTCGCCAACGCCGACCGCGGCGCCGACACGCAGCTGCCCCTGCCCGTCTTTGGACGCGATAGGGTGTTCGGTATTCTTGACGATGTCTTTTACGGTTGCGAGGCCGCGCAGCTGGAACTGGTCATTGACGATCAGCACGCGCTCCAGGCGATGCTTGTGCATCAGCGCCTGTGCTTCGTCCAGCGTTGCGCCCTCTTTCATGGTCACCAGGCGATCCTGGGGCGTCATGATATCGCGCAGGGGAACATCCAGACGATCCTCGAAGCGCAGGTCCCGGTTGGTGACGATGCCCACCAGCTTGCCGCCCTCGACAACCGGCAGGCCGGAAATGCCATGCTGGCGCTGCAGCGCGATGGCATCGCGCACCTTCATGGTGGGGGTGACCGTGACCGGATCGATCACGATGCCGAATTCGTGGCGCTTGACGCGCGCGACTTCACGGGCCTGCTCGTCGGCGCTGAGATTCTTGTGGATGATGCCGATGCCGCCTTCCTGTGCCATTGCAATGGCCAGGCGGGCTTCGGTGACGGTATCCATGGCGGCCGACACCAGCGGGATATTCAGCGTGATGTCGCGGGTGAACCTAGTGCTGAGGGAAGTGTCGCGAGGAAGGACATTGGAGAACGCCGGCACCAGCAACACATCGTCGAAAGTGAGCGCTTTTTTGATGAGACGCATAAAGACAAGCTCCGTGCAAAGCAAGATTATACGCTAACCGAGGGTATATACCTAGCGCGCCGCCTCCCTGCGGGACGGCGCGCCCTGTTTTACCCCAGCCACACCCGTGCATTGCGGAACATGCGCATCCAGGGCGTATAGCCGCCATGCGCGCTCTGCCCGGCGCCGCTGTCCCGGCTGCCCCAACGTTCCGGCGCCCAGGACATCATCACGTTGCGCGTTACACGCTCAGGGTGCGGCATCATGACCGTAAACCTGCCATCGTTCGTCGTGACGCCCGCCAGCCCGCCAGGGCTCCCATTCGGGTTGGCTGGATAGCTCTCGGTGCGAGCGCCCCGGTTATCCACGTAGTAAAGCGCGCCAGCCACGCGGGCCTGGTCGCCCTGCTGGGAAAAATTGGCAAAACCCTCGCCATGCGCCACGGCGATGGGAACATGGGTGCCTGCCAGGCCTTGCATGAAGATCGAAGGGCTGTCAGGGATCTCGACCAGCGTCAGGCGCGCCTCATATTTCTCGGACTGGTTCCGTGTGAAGCGCGGCCAGTGCTCGGCACCCGGAATCATCCCGGCCAGCGCAGCCATCATCTGGCAGCCATTGCACACCCCCAGCGCAAACACATCGGGCCGGGCGAAGAAGGCGGCAAACTGGTCCGCCAACTGCTGGTTGAAGCGTATGGTACGGGCCCAGCCCTCACCCGCGCCCAGCACGTCGCCGTAGCTGAAGCCGCCCACGGCGACGAAACCCTGCATGTCGTTGATGCTCGCCCGCCCGGACAGCAGATCCGTCATATGGACATCGATCGCCTCGAAGCCTGCCGTATCAAAGGCCCAGGCCATTTCGACCTGGCTGTTGCAGCCTTGCTCGCGCAACACGGCAATGCGCGGCCGCGCGCCTGTTGCAACGAAGGGAGCCGCCACATCCTCCTGCGGATCGAATTCGACCTTGGGCGACAGGCCAGGGTCGCCGTGATCTTTCCAGAGATCGAACTCAGCTTGGGCGCAGGCGGGGTTGTCGCGCAGGGCCATGATGCGGCGCGTGACCAAGGACCATTGCTGGCCCAGTTCCGCGCGCGGCTTTTGATAGATGCACTTACCATCGCGATAGATCTGGATTTCGTCCACGCCATTCAGACTGCCCAGCACATGGGCATGGGCCGACAGGCCGTTTTCCCGCAGCAGTTGCAATACCGCGTCGCGGCGGCCACGTGGCACCTGGATCACTGCGCCCGCCTCTTCGGCGAACAGCGCCTTGATCGTCGCCTCATCGCGCTGCACCGCAACCTGTTCGGGGCGAATCTTGTAATCGCCCCAGTCGGCGGAATTCGGGTCGAAAGTCAGCATATCCACATTGATGGATACGCCCACATGGCCTGCGAAGGCCATCTCGCAGACCGTCGCCAGCAAACCGCCGTCCGACCGGTCATGGTAGGCAAGAATATCGCCCTGGGCGGCAAGCTGCCGGACACTGCCGAAGAAGGCCCGCAGCGCCTGCGCATCATGCATGTCGGGCGCTTCCTGGCCCACCTGGTTGAATGCCTGGGCCAGTACCGAACCGCCCAGCCGATGCATGCCAAGCCCCAGGTCAATGAGAATAAGCGCCGTTTCACCCGCGTCCGTGCGCAACTGGGGTGTCAATGCCGCCCGCACATCGCCCACCGGCGCAAAGGCAGTGACGATGAGGGACACCGGCGCCAGGACCTCCCGCGTCTCCCCGTCCTGCTGCCAACGGGTGCTCATGGACAGAGAGTCCTTGCCGACGGGAATAGAAAGATCCAGTGCCTGGCACCAGTCGCTCACCGCGGCAACGGTGTCATACAGTGCGGCGTCCTGGCCGGGCATGCCGCATGCCGCCATCCAGTTAGCGGAAAGCTTGATGTCTTTGAAAGAGCGCACATCGGCGGCCACCAGGTTGGTAATGGCCTCGGTGACAGCCATGCGCCCGGAGGCAGGCGCATTGATCACGGCAACAGGCGTGCGCTCGCCCATGGCCATGGCCTCGCCACGCGTGCTTTCGTAGTCGGCCAGGGTGATTGCGCAATCGGCCACGGGAATCTGCCAGGGGCCGACCATCTGGTCGCGGCTGCTCATGCCGCCGACGGTGCGATCGCCAATGGTGATCAAAAAGCTCTTGCTCGCAACCGTGGGATGGCGCAGCACCCGCTCGACGGCCTCTGCAAGGTCGATGCCGACCACATCGATATCTTCGTGCAAATATTCTTTGCGCGTCACATCGCGCGTCATGCGGGGTGGCTTGCCGAGAATGACGTCCACCGGCACATCGACGGGGCGCGGCCCGTCGCCGGATGTCGGCTCGACACCCATGTCGGCACGCGCCTCTGGCGGAATGCCAGGCAGGCCCTCGCCCAGCGTGACGCGCAACTGGCGCTCCTCGGTGGCGACCCCGACTACCGCGTAGGGGCAGCGCTCACGGCGCGCGATCTCGTCAAAGCGCGGCAAATCCTCCGGCTGGATGGCCAGCACGTAGCGCTCTTGCGATTCATTGCTCCAGATTTCGGCGGCTGACAGCCCCGACTCCTCCACATGAACCTGCCGCAGTTCAAATATCGCCCCCCGGCCCGCGTCATTAACCAGCTCGGGAAAGGCGTTGGACAGGCCGCCGGCGCCCACATCGTGGATGGCCAGCACCGGATTGTGCTCCCCCTGCTGCCAACAGCGGTCTATGACCTCCTGGGCCCGGCGCTCGATTTCGGGGTTGCCGCGCTGGACTGAGTCGAAATCAAGCTCGGCGGTGTTGGCGCCCGCACTCATGCTCGAGGCTGCTCCGCCTCCCATGCCAATCCGCATGCCCGGACCGCCCAGCTGTATCAGCAGCGCGCCCGGCGGAATGGGATCCTTGTGCGTCAGCCTGGCATCAATGGCGCCAAGGCCGCCGGCAATCATGATGGGCTTGTGATAGCCCCAGCGTAGACCCGCCGAACTTTGCTCAAAGCTGCGAAAGTAGCCGAGCAGGTTGGGACGGCCGAATTCGTTGTTGAAGGCGGCGCCGCCTATCGGCCCTTCGATCATGATGTCCAGCGGCGAGGCAATACGATCAGGAATACCGTAGGGATTGGTTTCCCATGGCTCGGCCGCATCGCTGAAATTCAGGTTGGATACGGTGAACCCTGTCAGTCCCGCCTTGGGCTTTGAACCCCGCCCCGTGGCGCCCTCGTCGCGGATCTCCCCCCCGGCGCCTGTGGCGGCGCCCGGGAAAGGCGCTATGGCTGTGGGGTGATTATGCGTCTCTACCTTCATGAGCGTGTGCAAGGTGGCATCGTGACGCCCATAGACGGGACCCGCCTCCGGATGGCCGGCATGAAAGACCGACGCAGGTCCCCCTTCCATGATGGCGGCATTGTCCGAATAGGCCACCACCGTGCCTTGCGGCTGCGCGGCATGCGTTGCGCGAATCATCCCAAACAGCGTATTGGGCTGCTCCTGGCCATCGATCACCCAGCTCGCATTGAAGATCTTGTGCCGGCAGTGCTCGCTGTTGGCTTGCGCGAACATCATCAGCTCGACATCCGTAGGGTTGCGCCCCAGGTGCCTGAAGGATGTATGAAGATAGCTGATCTCATCCGGCGACAGCGCAAGCCCCAGATCGCGGTTAGCCTGTTCCAGCGCCGCCAGCCCGCTGCCCATGACATCGACCGTCTGCATCGCCTTGCCCGGCAGGGACGCGAAAAGCGAGGTTCCGTCAAAAGACCCGTCGACCACGGTTTCGGTCATCCTGTCGTGCAGGCAGCCGGCAATCGCCGCTAGCTGCGTCTCATCCAGGCTGCGCACGCCCAGCAGGCCGCGCGATGGCGTCACCACGTAGCGGATGCCCCGCTCTATGCGCCGCACAGCGGCCAGCCCGCAGTTGTGGGCAATGTCGGTTGCCTTGCTTGCCCAGGGCGATACCGTGCCCAGGCGCGGAATCACCCGCAGCACGATGGCGCCGCGCCCCTCCTGCACGGCCTGCGAGGGCATGGTGCCATAGTCGAGCAATTGCGCGAGGCGCTCCTGGCCCGAGCCATCCAGCTCGCCATCAAGCCACACAAAGTGCTCGTAGCGCGCGTCGATATCTCCGACGGGCAGGCCCAGTTGAGCGAAACGCTGGAGCAGACGCTCGCGGCGAAAGGAGGACAGTACCGGGGAGCCGGGAAAATGCAGGATGGAATTCACAATGCAGCGGGAGCAGTTGATGGGAGAATCCCGCATTTTACCTGTTTGCGGCAGCTGTGGCCGGCCCAATGGCCAAGGCTCCCCGGCGTTCCCGCCCACGCAGGGAACAGCCTCCCGCACAGGCATCGGCTTGCGCCAGCGGCCCCCGGCCAGCGCCATCAGGCATGCAGCCTGACTGCCGGGCGGCACCCACGCTCAAGGTTGCGGATAGATCACTTCCAGGATGTCGAGCTCGTCCAGGCCGGCAGGCGTGCGCAATGTCACCGTATCGCCCTCCCGCGCCTTGATCAGGGCCCTGGCCACCGGGGAGATCCAACTGATTTTGCCGCGCAAAGGCTCGGCTTCGTCCACACCCACGATAGTGACGCGGAACTCTTCGCCCGCCTTGTCGCAATAAACAACTGTTGCCCCGAAGAACACCTGATCACGGTTCGGCTGCTGCGCGGGGTCGACCACTTCGGCAATTTCCAGCCGCCGGGTGAGAAAACGCATGCGCCGGTCAATCTCGCGCAGACGTTTCTTGCCATACAGGTAATCGCCGTTTTCCGAACGATCTCCGTTGGACGCAGCCCATGAGACCACTTGCACCACATTGGGGCGCTCTTCATTCATCAGATGCGCCAGCTCCGCCCGCAAGCGCTCATAGCCCTCACGAGTGATGTAATTGCGCGTGCCCTTGGGCAGCGCGACTGCTTCGGGACCGACGTCATCATCGTCGTCGCCATCTTCAGATTCTTTGACAAAAGCCTTGTTCATGCCAATACCGCAAATTGATGAGTTGCCCGAGCCAGGCGTCAAGGTTCAAAGCCAATCATGCCACACGGGCGTGAGCCCCGCTGGCAAGGGCGGAATCCCGCCCAGGTCGATCTTGCCTTCGCTCGGGCTGTGGAAATCGGAGCCCGCCGAGGCCAGGAAGCCATAGCGCTTGGCCACTTTTGCATAATACGCATACTGGTCGGGCGTATGGCTGCCTGTGACAACCTCAATGCCTGTGCCGCCCAGTTCCTTGAACTCATCGAACAAGGCATCGAACTGCATGGGGGTATACAGATAGCGCCCCGGATGGGCAATGACTGCCCTGCCGCCCGCGCCAACAATCCAGCCAACCGCATTTTCCAATGAGGACCAGTACATGGGCACATAGCCCGGCCCGCCATCCGCAAGATATTTGTCAAATGCCCCTTGCATGCTCTTGCAATAGCCACTGTCCACCAGGAAGCGGGCGAAATGCGTGCGGCTGATGAGGTCCGGGTTGCCGGCATAAGGCAGCGCCCCCTCGTAGCTGCCGGGTATGCCCAGGCTGGTCAGCTTGTCGGCCATCTTGCGCGCGCGCACGGCCCGGCCTCCCCGAATGCCCGCCAGCCCGGCATTCAGTGCTGGATCATGCTCATCAAAATTCAAGCCCACCAGGTGTACGGTATGGCCGGACCATGTCACCGATATCTCGACCCCGGTGATGAACTGCATGCCCATGCCTAGGGCGGCTTCGCGCGCCTGGGCAACCCCCGACACCTCGTCGTGATCAGTCAAGGCCCACATATGGACGCCGTTGCCATGAGCGCGCGCGGCAACCTGCGCCGGGGCAAGCACGCCGTCGGACATCAGGGAGTGACAGTGCAGATCAACCTTCAAGCGCTCTCCTGTTAAGCTGGCCCGATATTCTGAAATATTTTTCCGGGCAGGGAATCATTAAGTTTACAGGACTTGGGCTGAAAGCTTCGTAACGCCGCAGCCCCCGTCAACCAAGCAGAAATGCCGCGACGGGATCGATTTCCAGGTCGGAGCGTAAAGTGGGGGCATGGCCCACCCCTTCGACGGTATGCAAGGAAGCCCGCGGATTGCGCTTCAACATCTGCGCAGCCGTTTCCGCCGTCAGCAAATCCGACAGCTCCCCGCGGACGATCAGGATAGGCCCTGCCATGCTTTCGTATGCGTTCCACAGCAAAGCCTCGGAAGCCAGCAGCATGGCTTCCGTCTGCCCCGCCATCGCCTGCGCAATGCGCAGGTCGTAATGCTTGACCCAGCGTCCATCGCGCTCGACGAACACGTAACGGGTCAGTTCCTCCCATCCTTTGCGGTCATGCTGGCCAAAGCCCTGGGAGACGCTGTGTACGTAATCAACAGCCTGGCTGAAGCTGTCGAACGACATCTGCTCGCCGACATAACTGCCTATGCGCGACAGGCCGCGAAAATCGAGTGCCGGCCCGATGTCATTCAGCACAAACTTGCCGAGCGGGAGCGTCTCATCGGCCGGCAATCCCGCCGCGCCGTTTGCGGGACGCGCGCTCGCAGACATGGACAGCGCCCCAACCAGCCCAAGACCTATCAGACCGCCCATCGAGGTGCCCACCCAGTCCAGGCGGCGAGGCGCCAGACGCGCGATGAGGGTCAGGATATCCGCCACATACTGGGGGACTGCGTAAAACGCAGCATTGAGCAGCCAGTCGGACTTCCCGCGCCCTGCTATGTCGGGGCACACAACCCGATATTTGTCCGCCATGCGCCTGGCAAGCGCGTCAAAATCCCTGCCTGTGCGGGTCAGCCCATGGACACACAGCAGGACATCGTCATTGTCCGGGTCGCCCCATTCCCAATAAGCCATGCGATGTGTGCCCGCAGGACTGGCGCACATGACATAGTCCAGGCGAGGTTCTGATGCGCAGTCAGAGGCGACGGGCGGGGTTGCTTCAAATGCTTGAGTCATGAAAGGCTTGCTCCGGAATGGCTGGATCGACGCTACGCAACGATTGTACGTCGCTCCCGCGCCGGGATGCAGGCGGCTGCGGCGCGGCATCCCGGCGGGGCATCAGGTCAGATATGCAGCGCGTGCCCGAGCGCCCGCAAGGCCGCTTCCTGCACCGCCTCGCCCAGCGAAGGATGGGCATGAATCGTGCCCGCGACATCCTCCAGGCGCGCTGCCATCTCCAGAGACTGGGAAAAGGCGGCGGCAAGCTCGGAAACCCCGCGCCCGACGGCCTGCCAGCCCACAATGCGATGATTGTCCTTCAAGGCGACAACCCTCACAAACCCTGCGCCCGACTCCAGCGTCATGGCCCGGCCATTGGCGGCAAATGGAAAGGATGCGCTGAGCACATCCAGCCCACGCTGGCGAGCCTGCTCCGGATCCAGCCCGGCCACCACCACCTCCGGATCGGTGAAGCAGACGGCGGGAATGGCTTGCGGCACGAACTCGCGCCTATGCCCGGCAATGATCTCCGCCACCATTTCCCCCTGGGCCATGGCGCGATGCGCCAGCATGGGCTCGCCCGCCACGTCGCCAATCGCCCATACGTCTCGCATGGAGGTACGGCATTGGGCGTCTATCCGGATGGCCCGGCCTTCCATATCCAGACCCAGCGACTCAAGGCCAAACCCCTCCGTGCAAGGCCGCCTTCCCACCGCAACCAGCACCTTGTCGGCCTTGAGCTTGCCGGGCTTGCCGTCGGCATCCTGCAATTGCAAGGCACCCGATTTCGCATCCAGCCCCTGGACGGAAGTCGAAAGCCGCAGCTTTATGCCGAGCTTGGCGGCCGCGTCGGCCACCGGCTTTGCCAGCTCTGCATCGTAGGCAGGCAATATGCGGTCCTGCGCCTCTATGACGGTGACCTCCACCCCGAGCTTGCGGTACGCCATGCCGAGCTCCAGCCCAATGTAGCCGGCGCCTATGATCGCCAGGCTCTCCGGCAGCTGTGCCGGGGAAAGGGCTTGCGTGGAAGAAATAACCTTGTCCCCAAATGGGAGGGAAGACAACTCTGCCGGAATCGACCCCGTCGCCAGCAGCAAGTGCTCGCAGCCTATGCGCAGCGGCTTGTCGGGGTCATCTTCCTGCGTCACCTCGACCGTCTTGCCGTCGATGATGCGCGCCCATCCTTTTACAACATGGACACGATGCTTCTTGAGCAGTGCCGCCACGCCCCCCGTCAGGCGCTTGACGATGCCATCCTTCCAGGCGACCGTGCGGGCGATATCGATGGTCGGCTTGCCGCCCAGCGCGATGCCCAGCGGCGAATCATTCGCATGGCTGCTGACCGCGTGAAATTGTTCCGCCGCATGAATCAGCGCCTTGGAGGGAATGCAACCTATGTTCAGGCAGGTTCCGCCCACATTGCCGCCTTCCACCAGTACGGTGGGAATGCCAAGCTGGCCGGCGCGTATGGCGGCAACATAGCCGCCCGGGCCGCCGCCAACAATCAATAAGGTAGTCGTTTGCATCGCGCCTCCTAGTCGACGAACAGCATGGCCGGACATTCGAGGCAGCCGCGTATGCGCTGAATGAACTGCGCCGCGTCCATGCCGTCCACCACGCGATGATCAAAGGACGAGGACAGATTCATCATCTTGCGCGCCACCACTGCTCCATTGATTATGACGGGACGTTCGACAATGCGATTCACGCCGACGATAGCGACTTCCGGATAATTGATCACAGGCGTGGATACCACGCCACCAAGTGCGCCCAGGCTGCTGAGTGTAATAGTCGAACCCGACAGCTCGTCACGTGTCGCCCTGCCGGTGCGGACGGCTTCGGCCAGCCTGGTGATCTCGGCGCCGCAGGCCCACAGATCCATGGCTTCCGCATGCCTGACGACCGGCACCATCAGCCCGGCGTCAGTCTGCGCCGCAAACCCCAGATGTACCGCGCCATAGCGCGCCACCACGCCTCGATCATCGTCGTAACGCGCATTGATATGGGGAAAATCGCGCAAGGCGATAATCATGGCCCTGGCAAGGAAGGGCAGCAGGGTCAAGCGCCCGCGCTGGGCTCCCCATTGCGCATTGAGCCGGCTGCGCAGCTGCTCAAGCTCGGTGACATCGACCTCTTCCACATAGCTGAAGTGCGGGATCCGCCGCTTGGCCTCCTGCATTTTTTCCGCAATCTTTCTACGCAGGCCGACTACCTGTACCTCCTGGACGTCATCTCGCTGCGCATAGGCGGCGCCAGTGACGCGCGCGCCGCCGGAAGCGCCTGAACCGCGCTCCAGGAAACGGTCAAGATCGGCGTGGGTAATCTGCCCTGCCTGGCCCGTGCCCGGCAGGAACTGCAATTCAATGCCAAGATCCCAGGCCCGTTTTCGGACTGCCGGCGAAGCTAGCGGTTTTCCGCCGTGAGGGCGCGCAGCCGCCACGCCTGCCATGGGCGCCGCAGGCCGGACGGGCTCTGCGCGCGAACCGCCGTCGGCCTGAGATCCTTCTGTGTGGGGCCTGGTCTGTGGCTTTGCAAGGGCCTGGGCATCCTGTGGCGGCGCACTTGCGGCGGCCGCTTGCGCGGACGCGGCTTCCGCCTTGCGCGGCGCCGGCGCGTCCGCCCCGGCCGGCGCTGCCGTCATGACGGCATCACCCCCGCCCTGAGCCGGCGCTTCTTTTCGCCGCCCACGATGCAGATGCTCATTGCCTTCGCCTTCGACCTCGAGCCGGATAAGCTCCGCCCCCACCGCCATGACTTCCCCGACGGCGCCGCCCAGCGAAACCACCTTGCCATCCACGGGCGATGGAACTTGCACGGTCGCCTTGTCCGTCATGACATCCGCCAGGACCTGGTCTTCGACAACAGCATCCCCTGGCTTTACGTGCCACTCAACCAGCTCAACCTCGGCAATGCCCTCGCCTATGTCCGGCATCTTGATGATATGCGTACCCATGCTCAGCCTCCCCTCTTGCTGCTGGCTGCGAACCCGCTCCCCGGCCGGCCGGGGGACTCATCCAGAACCTTGCGGAACGCGTCGCCGACCCGTTTCGGGCTGGGAAAATAAGCCCACTCATGGGCGTGGGGATACGGCGTATCCCACCCGGCAACGCGCTCAATGGGCGCTTCCAGGTGATAAAAACAATGCTCCTGTATCAGCGTAGCCAGCTCGGCGCCGAAGCCGCTGGTCTGGGTCGCCTCATGCAACACCACGCAACGCCCGGTCTTGCGCACAGAGGCAACAATGGTGTCTATGTCCAGCGGCCACAGGCTGCGCAAATCGATGATCTCCGCATCGACACCGGATTCGCGGGCGGCAACCTCGGCCACGTACACCATGGTGCCGTAGGTCAGCACGGTAAGCTCGCTGCCCTGCCTGAAGACTGAGGCAGATTCGAGCGGAATGGAATAATAGCCATCCGGCACATTGCCCAGCGGATGCTTGGACCAGGGAACCACAGGCTGATCATGGTGCCCATCGAAAGGCCCGTTGTACAGGCGCTTGGGCTCCAGGAAAATGACGGGATCATCACACTCGATCGCTGCAATCAGCAGGCCCTTGGCATCATATGGGTTGGACGGCATGACCGTGCGCAGCCCGGTGACATGGGTAAAGAGCGCCTCAGGGCTTTGGCTGTGCGTCTGTCCGCCATAGATGCCGCCGCCGCAGGGCATCCGTATGGTCAGCGGCGCCGTGAATTCGCCTGCCGAACGATAGCGCAGGCGCGCCGCCTCGGAAACGATCTGGTCCGTGGCCGGATAGAAATAATCCGCAAACTGTATTTCCACCACCGGACGCAACCCGTATGCGCCCATGCCTACAGCCGCGCCCACGATACCGCCTTCGGAAATGGGCGCATCGAAAACACGATTGCGCCCATATTTGGCCTGCAGGCCTTCCGTGCAGCGGAAAACGCCGCCGAAATAGCCAACGTCCTGCCCGAAAATTACCACATTGTCGTCACGCCCGAGCATGACATCCATGGCGGAACGCAGCGCCTGGATCATGGTCATGGGTCGCGATTGATTACTGCTTGTCTTGCTCATGATCACACCCCCGCCTGCTGGCGCTGGCGACGCAGGTGCCAGGGCATGTCTTTGTACACATCCTCGAACATGGTCGCCACGCTGCTTGCCTGGCCATTGGCAAGCGTGCCATGCGCTTCGGCCTGTTTCTGGGCGGCCACAACCTCGGCCTCGATATCTTTCTGCACCTGCTTGTGCTCTTCAGGCGACCAGGCGCCCAAGCCCTTCAGATGCAGCGCAAGGCGCTCAATCGGATCGCCCAGTGGAAAACGCGACCAGTCGTTGGCCGGACGGTATTTTGAAGGATCATCGGAAGTCGAATGCGGGCCCGCCCGATAACTGACCCACTCGATCAGGGTGGGCCCCAGGTTGCCGCGCGCACGTTCCGCCGCCCACTTGGACACCGCATGCACGGCCAGAAAGTCATTGCCATCGACACGCAGGGACACAATACCCGTCCCGGTGCCGCGCGCCGCGAAGGTGCTGGCCTCGCCACCGGCTATGGCCTGAAAGCTTGAGATGGCCCACTGGTTGTTGATCACGTTAAGGATCACCGGCGCCTGATAGACATGCGCAAAGGTAAGCGCAGTCTGGAAATCGGCGGCGGCCGTGGCGCCATCGCCTATCCACGCGGAGGCAATCTTGGTATCGCCCTTGATGGCCGACGCCATCGCCCAACCCACCGCCTGCACAAACTGCGTGGCGAGATTGCCCGAGATCGAAAAGAACCCATGCTCGCGCATGGAATACATGACAGGAAGCTGACGCCCCTTGAGCCTGTCCTGATCATTGGAGAACAGCTGGCACATCATGTCCACCAACGGAACATCCTGGGCGATCAGCAGGTTCTGCTGCCGGTACGAGGGAAAGCACATGTCGCCCTTGCGCAATGCCATGATCTGGGCAACGCCTATGGCTTCCTCGCCCAGGCTTTGCATGTAAAAGGACATTTTTTTCTGCCGCTGGGCGATCAGCATGCGCGCATCGTAGATGCGGGTCTTGATCATGGCCTTCAGGCCATTGCGCAGTAATTCGGTATCGATGGCGGGCTCAGCCCAGGGTCCGACCGCATGGCCTTTGTCGTCAAGCACCCGGATAAGCGAATAGGCCAGATCGGCTGTGTCGGCAACCGTGGCATCAAGCGCGGGTTTGCGCGCCTCGCCTGCCGGAGCAAGCCTGAGATAGGAAAAGTCGGTGGCGTGGCCTGGCCGACCTGAAGGCTCCGGCACATGGAGCCTCAATGGCGTTGTTTGTCTCATGTCTGCTTCTTGAAAATATCTTGTGGATTTTTCGTGCTGCTTTTTCATCGCTGCCCCAGCCTTGTGGGCCGGGATAACCAGCCTGGTCGGCGGGCTGAAATAATCATCGCCGATTCGGAAGCGATGTGCAAGTAGCCCTGCGCCGCTGCCTTCCGGCTGCATTGCCGGCAAGGCCGGTCACACAGAAGCAATACGCGAGACCTCGCAAAAAAGACCTGCCGGTGCCATGAATGCGGCATCGCAACATTCCCTTGGCGCCGCCGGGGCATTGAACTGCGCGCCGCATGATTCTGATCAAATTCATTCGATAATCAAATGCCGCGGGTATTGCAGCAACCCTGGACACGGCTCTATCATGGCTTGATTCGGCTTCCATACCGCCTGGCGCCCGCCCGCCGGACCTGCACACATGCCAGCCGCCATTCGCCTCACCGATGCATCGACATACGGAGGAATTATGGTTTACGAGATCAATGCGTGCACCATGCCCTGTCCCTCAACCTGTACTTCGGAGGGCATGCTGTGAGCCACTTCGTAGACCGCCTGAAATACTTCTCCACCTCCCGCCCCACATTCTCGGATGGTCATGGCATGACCATACAGGAAGACAGAAAATGGGAAGATGCGTATCGCAAACGATGGCAGCATGACAAGATCGTGCGCTCCACTCACGGCGTGAACTGCACGGGTTCCTGTTCCTGGAAAATCTATGTCAAGAACGGCATCGTGACCTGGGAAACCCAGCAAACCGACTATCCGCGTACACGCCCCGGAATGCCCAATCATGAGCCGCGAGGCTGTTCACGTGGCGCCTCTTACTCCTGGTATCTGTATAGCGCCAACCGGCTGAAATATCCGCTGGTGCGCAGCGCGCTGCTCAGGCTGTGGCGCGACAAGCGCGCTTCGCTCGAACCCGTGCAGGCCTGGGCCGCCATCGTCGGCGACAGCGAGGCGCGCGCTTCATATACGCGGCGGCGCGGCCTGGGCGGTTTCGTGCGATCAACCTGGGACGAAGTCAATGAAATCATCGCGGCAGCCAATGTCCACACCATCAAGGAACACGGTCCCGACCGCATCGCAGGCTTTTCACCCATTCCCGCGATGTCCATGGTGTCTTACGCCGCAGGCACCCGTTATCTCTCTCTCATCGGCGGCGTGAACCTCAGCTTTTACGACTGGTATTGCGACCTGCCCCCCGCCTCGCCGCAGACTTGGGGCGAACAGACCGACGTTCCCGAATCCGCAGACTGGTACAACTCGACCTTCATCATCATGTGGGGCTCGAATGTGCCGCAGACACGCACACCCGATGCCCACTTCATGACCGAGGCCCGTTATCGCGGCACCAAAGTCATTTCCATTTTTCCCGACTATGCCGAAGGGGCGAAATTCGGCGATCTGTGGCTGCATCCCAAGCAAGGAACAGATGCCGCGCTGGGCCTGGCCATGGGTCATGTCGTGCTCAAGGAATATCACGCGGCGGGCAAAAGCGCATATTTCGCCGACTACTGTCGCCGCTATACCGACATGCCCATGCTGGTGCGCATCGTCAAGCAAGGAGAACACTACGTTCCCGAACGCATGCTCCGGGCGGACGAGTTCGACGATGCGCTGGGACAGGAAAACAATGCAGGCTGGAAGACTGTGGTTTTCGATGAGATCAGCGGCAAACCTGTCGCTCCTGTCGGGTCCATCGGCTTTCGATGGGGCCAGCAGGAAGGCGGCGACGCGGGCAAGTGGAATATCAAGGAAGAAGACGCGCAAGGCCGCCCCATACGCCCATTGCTCTCGCTGGTGGACGGACACGATGAGGTCGTGGAAGTCGCTTTCCCCTATTTCGGCAACGCCGAAAGCACACATTTCACACACACCGGCCATGCGAGCGTGCTGCCCCGCCGCATAGGCGTTCGCCGGCTGTCCACACAAAAGGGCGAAGTGCTGGTCGCCACTGTCTATGATCTCTTTCTGGCGAACTACGGCGTCGACCAGGGGCTGGGAGGGGAAAACGTAGCATCCAGCTTCGACGATGATATTCCGTACACGCCCGCCTGGCAGGAAAAAATCACAGGCGTGAGCAGGCGCGATGTGATCGCCGTTGCGCGCGAGTTCGCCGAGAACGCCCACAAGACGGAAGGCAAGTCGATGATTATCATCGGCGCGGGCCTGAACCATTGGTTCAACATGGACATGAGCTACCGGGCGGCCATCAACCTGCTCATCATGTGCGGCTGCGTGGGCAAGTCCGGCGGTGGCTGGTCACACTACGTAGGGCAGGAAAAACTGCGCCCGCAGACAGGCTGGATACCGCTGGCCTTCGCAACGGACTGGCACAGGCCGGCGCGCTTCATGAATGGCACATCATTCTTCTACGCCCACACCGACCAATGGCGCTACGAAACCATGAAAGTCTCGTCGCTGCTGTCGCCACTGGCCGATGCGGGCAATCATTCCGACAGCCCCATCGATTACAACATCCGCGCCGAACGAATGGGATGGCTGCCCAGCGCGCCGCACTTTTCGGCCAACCCGCTGGAGATAGGACGCGCGGCCGGAGACAATGCGGCCGCCTATGTGGCCGACGGGCTCAAGCATGGCGCTATCCGCATGGCCTGCGGCGATCCCGACGCACCGGAGAACCATCCCCGGAACTTGTTCGTCTGGCGCTCGAACCTGCTGGGGTCTTCCGGCAAAGGGCATGAATACTTCCTGAAGCATTTGCTGGGCACCGAGAATGGCGTGCGCAATGAAGACCTGGGAGAAAGCGCGGGCGTCAAGCCTCAGGAAGCGGCTTGGCGCGATCCCGCCCCGCAGGGAAAGCTCGACCTGCTTGTGACGCTGGACTTTCGCATGTCCACCACCTGTCTCTATTCCGACATCGTGCTGCCGACCGCCACATGGTACGAGAAAGATGACATGAACACATCGGACATGCATCCTTTCATACACCCGCTGTCCGCCGCTGTGGATCCCGCCTGGCAATCACGCAGCGACTGGGAGATCTACAAAGACATCGCCCGTACATTCTCCCGGCTGGCCCAGGGCCATCTTGGCGAGGAACGCGATATCGTCCTGGTTCCCCTGCAGCATGACAGTGTCGACGAGCTGGCCCAAGGCGGCAAGATCGCCGACTGGGGCAGAGGCGAATGCGATCCGATCCCCGGCAAGACCATGGGCAATATCGTGCCCGTACTGCGCAACTACCCGGACACCTACAGGAAATATACGTCCGTCGGCCCTCTGCTGGACAAGCTGGGCAATGGCGGCAAAGGCATCAGCTGGAAGACCGGCGAAGAAATCGAACTGCTGCGGGGTCTCAACCATGCTGTGCAAGAGCCAGGGGTGTCGCAAGGACGACCGCGCATCGAAACAGGCCTGGACGCCGCCGAGGTGATCCTCTCGCTCGCGCCGGAAACCAATGGCGCGGTGGCGGTCAAGGCATGGGAGGCTGTCGGCAAATTCACCGGGCAGGACCACACCCACCTGGCGCGCACACGCGAAGACGAGAAAATCCGCTTCCGGGACATACAGGCGCAGCCGCGCAAGATCATTACTTCGCCAACCTGGAGCGGCATTGAATCAGAGCATGTTTCCTACAATGCCAGCTATACCAATGTTCACGAACTGATCCCCTGGCGCACGCTGTCGGGGCGGCAGGAACTGTATCAGGATCATCCCTGGATGCGCGATTTCGGCGAAGCCCTTTGCGTATACAAACCACCGCTCGACACCCGCAGCACACAGGGCATGCAAGGCAGCTACTCCAATGGCAACCCAGAGATCGCGCTGAACTTCCTGACGCCGCACCAGAAATGGGGCATACACAGCACCTATACCGACAATCTGCTCATGCTGACGCTGTCGCGCGGCGGACCCATTGTGTGGATGTCGGAAACCGATGCACGCAAGATTGGCGTGAAGGACAACGACTGGATCGAAGCATTCAATGTGAACGGCGCGCTCACTGCGCGCGCCGTCGTCAGCCAGCGCATTCCCGAGGGCGCGGTGCTGATGTACCACGCCCAGGAAAAAATCGTCAACACACCGGGCTCCGAAGTGACCGGCGTGCGCGGCATACACAATTCCGTCACCCGCATCATCCCCAAACCCACCCACATGATCGGCGGCTATGCGCAGCTTGCCTATGGCTTCAACTATTACGGCACAGTTGGGTCCAACCGGGATGAATTCGTGATCGTGCGCAAGATGAAAACCATCGACTGGAAGGATGAATCCACGCCCGCATCGGTGCTGTCCGAGGACGCGGCAAACCGCCATGAACACACGTTGCAGCATGGCGCCCCCACCCTGGCTATGGCCGACAAGGAAACAGGAGAAGCCAAATGAAGATCCGTGCACAGATCGGCATGGTGATGAACCTGGACAAATGCATAGGCTGCCATACCTGTTCGGTCACCTGCAAAAATGTCTGGACCTCACGCGAAGGCATGGAGTATGCCTGGTTCAACAATGTGGAAACCAAGCCCGGCATTGGCTACCCGCAAGACTGGGAGAACCAGAAACGCTGGAAGGGAGGATGGTCGCGCAAGGCCAACGGCAAGATCGAACTGACCGCCGGCAGCAAATGGCGCGTGCTGTCCAAAATCTTCGGCAACCCCAGCCTCCCGGAAATTGATGACTATTACGAACCCTTTACCTTTGACTATGCGCACCTGCACGACGCGCCCGATGTCAAGGTAGGCCCCGTCGCCCGTCCCCGCTCGCTGATTACCGGCGAACGCATGGAGAAAATCGAATGGGGGCCGAACTGGGAAGAGATTCTGGGCGGCGAGTTCGACAAGCGCAAGGCCGACTATAACTTCGACCAGGTGCAGAGGGACATTTACGGCGAATTTGAAAACACCTTCATGATGTATCTGCCGCGCCTGTGCGAGCATTGCCTGAATCCGGCCTGTGTTGCTTCCTGTCCCTCGGGGGCCATCTACAAGCGGGAAGAAGACGGCATCGTGCTGATCGATCAGGACAAATGCCGTGGCTGGCGCATGTGCGTATCCGGATGCCCGTACAAGAAAATCTATTACAACTGGCAGAGCGGAAAATCTGAAAAGTGCATCTTCTGCTATCCGCGCATCGAAGCGGGGCAGCCTACCGTATGCTCAGAAACCTGTGTCGGCCGCATCCGCTACCTCGGGGTCGTGCTGTACGATGCCGACCGCATCGAGGAAGCCGCTTCCGCCAAAGACCCTGAAGACCTGTACGAAGCGCAGCTATCCATTTTCCTGGACCCCGAAGACCCTGCGGTGCGGGAGCAGGCCGCGCGCGACGGCGTGCCCGAGAACTGGCTCGAGGCCGCGCGCCATTCGCCTGTCTACAAGATGGCCATGGACTGGAAGGTCGCCTTCCCGCTGCACCCGGAGTATCGCACCCTTCCCATGGTCTGGTATGTGCCGCCGCTCTCGCCCATCAGCTCGGCGGCCAGCGACGGGCGCCTGGAAATGAGCGGATCGCTGCCGGATATCGATGCGCTGCGCATACCCGTGCGCTACCTCGCCAACCTGCTGACAGCCGGCAAGGAGGCGCCGGTCAAACTGGCGCTCAGGCGCATGCTTGCCATGCGCGCGTTCATGCGCGAACGCCATGTCGATCAGTACGACAACCCGTCCGTCCTCGAGGAGGCCGGGCTGAGCGTCGCGCAAGTCGAAGAAATGTACCGCTACATGGCGATAGCCAACTACGAAGACCGCTTCGTGATTCCCACCACGCACCGCGAATATGCGGAAGACGCATTCGATCTGCGCGCATCCTGCGGTTTTTCATTCGGCAATGGCTGCTCGGAAGGCACCACGGAAACCAGCCTCTTCGGTGGCCACAAAGGCATAGGCAAAGAGCGCAAGACCATACCGATACGACAGGCGGGGGAATGAAAATGAAAAACCACGCCCCCTTGCTGAGCATGCTCAGCGCCCTGCTCGACTACCCGGACCAGTTTCTTCTGGACGCCCTGCCGGAGATACGGGCCACAGTCTCTGCGCATCCCGATCTGCCGGCAGCCTCGCGACGCAACCTGTGCACCTTGATAGATCAGTTGCAGGGGCAAGCTCTGCTTGACCTGCAGGAAGCCTATGTCGACGCTTTCGACCGTGGCAGGGCCAGCTCGCTGTATCTCTTCGAGCATGTGCATGGCGAGTCGCGCGACCGTGGGCAGGCCATGATAGATCTGCTTGCCATGTACGAGCGAAAAGGCCTGTTTCTTGGCGCAGGCGAGCTGCCCGACTATCTGCCGGTCTTTCTGGAATTCCTGTCCCGTGAAGATGCGACCCAGGCTGGTGGCCTGCTGCTGGAAATTGCCGACATCAACCGTGCCATCGCAAGCCGGCTGGCCGAGCGCGGGCTGTGGTACTGGGCAGCCGTGGCCGCCCTTCTGCCGCTGGCTGGCGAGCCAGCGCTGCGGGTGGACACCTCGAACATGGCGACGCGCAGCATCGAGCCCGTGGACACCACCGAACTGGACAAGCAATGGCAGGACGAACCGGTCAATTTCATGGGTTCGGCCAACCCGCTCGCGGGCCAGCCCCAGCCCATCAAGTTCTATGACAAACGCCCCACATGACGACAACGGCGCGCACGCCGCAATGCCCCGCTCGCTTGCCGCGCCTTTCCTTGGAGAGCATCCATGAATGAGTCTCTGGCGAACACGCTCCTGTTTGGAGTCTATCCATATATCTGCATGACCATCTGGCTGCTGGGCAGCCTGATACGCTTTGATCGCGAACAGTACACATGGAAAAGCGATTCCTCGCAATTGCTCAGGCGCAGAATGCTGCGGCTGGGCAGCAATCTGTTCCACTTCGGCGTGCTTATCGTCATTGCGGGGCATTTCGTTGGTTTTCTCGCGCCACACTGGATGGTGGCGCCGTTTCTCAATGCCACCCAGCATCAGCTGCTGGCCATGGCGGGCGGCGGCGCAGCCGGCATCGTGGCCATTGTCGGGCTCACCATTCTCTTCTACCGCCGGCTGGCGGACCCACGCATACGCATCAACAGCGCAAATGCCGACATACTGGTGCTGGCGCTGCTCTGGGTACAGCTGGCGCTGGGGCTGCTGACTGTGCCCATGTCCCTGCAGCATATGGACGGCGCCATGTTTGAGACGCTGACCAGCTATGTCAAAGGCATTGTTACCTTCAACCCCACCAGCGCGGCGCTGCTGCTGAATGTTCCCTTCGTCTACAAGGCGCATATCTTCCTGGGCTTCACCATTTTCCTCGTGTCGCCCTTTACCCGGCTCGTTCATATCTGGAGCGGCCTGGCCACTGTGGGCTATCTCGTCCGCCCGCAACAGATTGTCCGCCGTCGCTAAGCGGGAGGCTCTATGACAACCGCTATCCCCACACCTGAAGTCCTGCGCGTCAATGGCACGCTCATTTCCGGCCATGCCATTTCCGACGAACTATCCGCGCACGCGGAAGCCTCCGACCCCGACCATGCGGCAAGGCTGGCACTGGTGGTGCGCGAACTGCTGACGCAGCAAGCCCGCGCCAAAGGCCTGCTGGCCGCCGATGAACCACTGGACGATGCCGCCACAGACCGTCTTATCGAGATGGAATGCGCCATCCCTGAGCCCACCGAGGAGGAATGCCAGCGCTACTACAGAGCCAACCCTGGAAAATTCAACAGCCCTGACCTGGTGCATGCGCGCCACATATTGTTTGCGCTCTCGCCTGGTGTATCCGTGCCCGGCTTGCGAAGCAAAGCCGAAGAAACCTTGCAGACCCTGCGCACTGATCCGGGCCGGTTCGACGAAATGGCCCGCACACTGTCCAACTGCCCGTCCGGTCAAGTCGGCGGCAACCTGGGGCAATTGAGCAAGGGCGAAAGCGTGCCTGAGTTCGACGAAGCGGTTTTCGGCGCCATGCGCCCAGGCCTGCTGCCACGACTGGTGCGCACACGTTTTGGCTTTCATATCGTGGCCATAGAGCGGCGCATCGAGGGCAAGCCCCTGCCCTTCGACGCGGCAAAGACCATCATCGCACGCTATCTTGGCGAACACGTGCGCCAGAAAGCCATACAGCAATACCTGACACAGCTTGCCGCGCGCGCCGACCTGCAAGGCATCACACTCGATCTGCCGCAGGGGCCGCTGCTGCAATAGGAGCCGGGAAGCGGGCAGCCGCTTCGCATCGATGCAAGACCGTTGAAGTGCATTTCCACCTCATTCGGAGTGACGATGGCCAATACCAAATCGCCAATGCTTGTACTGTGCGTGACCACACTTGCCTTCATGGTGTGTTTTGTGGTCTGGATGATGTTCGGGGTGCTGGGCATCGCGCTGCGCGAGGAGCTTGGGCTGAACAGCTCCGAGTTCGGTCTGCTCAGCGCAACACCTGTCTTGACAGGCGCGCTGCTGCGCTTGCCGCTGGGCGTATGGACCGACCGCTACGGTGGCCGTGTCGTCATGGCAGCCCTGCTGGTGATATGCGCCATCCCCGTATATCTGGTGTCCTACGCCCAGGCCTTCTGGCAGTTCCTGCTGATTGGATTATGCCTTGGCATTGTGGGCGCTTCATTTGCTGTGGGCACGCCTTATGTGGCAAGGCTGTTCCCGCCTGAACGACGCGGGTTCGCCATGGGTTTCTTTGGCGCGGGGACCGTGGGCGCGGCAGTCAACCTTTTCATCACGCCCGCCCTGCAATCGGCGCTCGGCTGGCGCGCCGTACCGCGCATCTATGCGGTTGCCCTGCTGGTCACCGCCGTGATCTTCTGGCTGGGCTCAGTGAGAGATCCCGTCTCGGGCAAGGCAGCGCCATCCATGGGCAGGCAGCTGGCCATCCTCAAGGATGGACGGGTGTGGAAATACTGCCAGTATTACTCCATCTGCTTTGGCGGCTTTACCGCCCTGTCGCTCTGGATACCCCAGTACATGATGGCGGAATACGGATATACCGTTGTGCTCGCCTCCGCGCTGGCCGCCGGCTTCTCCCTGCCTGGCGCTGTCCTGCGTGCCGTCGGCGGCGGCCTGGCGGACAAATATGGGGCGCATCGAATCACCTGGTGGGGCCTGTGGGTGGCATGGGTCTGCCTCTTCCTGCTGTCGTATCCGGATACCGTCTTCACCGTCAACACCATCTATGGCCCGCGCAGCTTTGGCATCCATATTCCCGCCGCGCTCTTCACCGCCCTGCTGTTCCTGCTGGGCACGGTCTTCGCCTTCGGCATGGCCTCCACCTTCAAATATGTCGCCGACGACTTCCCCGAACAAATGGGCGTTGTCACCGGCATTGTCGGGCTGATGGGCGGGCTGGGCGGCTTTCTGCTGCCCGTCATGTTCGGCGCGGCCCTGGACCTGACCGGCGTGCGCTCGAGCTGCTTCATGCTGCTCTACGGCATCGTCTGGGTATCGCTGATCCTGCTGTATCAATCCAGCGTCAGGCGCGTCGGCATCAATGGGCAGATGGAAAAAGGTTGATTGGGAAGCCAGTCAGCCTCCCACTGCATACACCAAAGAATGGGTGGAATCTGGCGAAGTTGGAACGTTCGCCATCTGGCGAGGAAGAAGGCCTTACAGCCTCAGGAATTCATTCAAAAAGAATGGCTTCGATTCGAGCCAAAGCCTCGTCAACGATGGATTGCGGCACAGCTTCTTTAAGTCGTACTTTGCGTGCCCGCCAATCCAGTGACTTCAATTGATGGCAGTGCACAGCACCCTGGGTGTCTGTGCCCGCCCCCATCAACGTGACCACCGTTCCGTAAGTTCTGGCCGCCGCAGCAGCCCCTTGCGAAATTGGACAAATCATCGCCAACCCTTGCTGGTTGAAGACCTTGCCGCTTAGAACCAGACCAAAGTGTGGGCCTTTCATCTCTCGCCCGGAAGATGGGTCGAATTCGAGATGTACGATGTCGCCACGATTAGGCACATAAGCCATCAACCGTTCTCCAGCCCAACGGAAGGCATTTCTTCCCAGCCCTCGGCACGGGGCAGGCCTTCGGACATTTCGGCCATCAGTTCGGCCAGCTTATAGCGCGGGCGGACAGGCGCCTCAACAGTCATTTTCTTGCCCTGAAGGTGCAGCTCAACCTGAGAACCTTCGCCAAGACCGTTCTGCTCAACGAACACTTTAGGAACGGTCATCACGAGCGAGCCGCCAGCTTTGCGTAGAGTTTGAAGCATAGACGCCTCCTGCTTATCCAGAATTCAATAAGTCCTATTTTAGTAGAACTTTTTATCCTACACAAGTAGGACAAAACCGCCTTGTCTGACAGGGTAATCCCCCCATTTTTAACGGTCATTACAAGTAGAGGCTATCCCAGCTGACGCAGCGTCGCGTTCATCCGCCGTCCGAGCTCGTAGTACAGCTTGACGGCTCGTCAGCCTATCCTCATACGAATACATGAACTACTCCCAAGTAGTCCAAGATTTTGTCCACATCCCCAGTGGGTCAGTTTTCAACCGGCGTTGACACGGATTACCTCCGAGTCGTCCCAATAACAATAGAATACCTATAACTTAATCTAAATTATCAAAAACCACTGATATTTATGGCTAATAGCAAGGACGCCCGTACGCTTGCGAATCTTTGGACCAAATTCACCCCCCGCCAACCACAGTCGTCCAGTAGCGCCGCGCGGCCTGTCGCTCGCTTCTGACGGTCAGGGCATCGCCCCCAGATTCGACCGTGACTGCGCCATGCCAGTCGCTGCGCCAGAAGGCGGCGCCCACCCGCCGCCATCGCGCCATCACCTCCGCGCCTGGATGACCATGGCGATTCCAGGGGCCTGCCTGGGCAATGACATGGGCGGGACGGGTTGCCTGCGCAAACTGAACGCTTGAACTCTTGCTCGAACCATGATGCGGCGCGATGACCACGTCGTTGTGCCTCAGCCCGGCGCGTACCAGCGCCGCCTCCTGGCGCGCGCCGATGTCGCCCGTCAATAGCGCGCTGTGCCGCATGCCCTGGATGCGCAGCACGCAACTGTTGTCATTGCGCCTCTGGCCCGCCTTCCGCCCCGGCACCACTGGCTCGGCGGGGTCGGGCCAGAGAAACTCAAACGCAACACCATCGGCTTCCCATCGCACCCCGCGCGCGCAGGATAGTATTTCACCCGGCAGCTCCGGCAACCCAGTCCTCAGCCTGCCATGGCCCCGTTCGCTTGCTGCATCATCCGGCAATCTATCGGAAGATCGCAAGCTGCGCTGCGTGCCGGATGCGGAATGTTCCCGCACATAGTCCTCCAGGTCAAAAGAACTGTATGCGCGGCTCACAGGCAATGCCTGCAAGACACTCAACAAGCCGCCGGCGTGGTCGCCATCCGCATGAGAAACAACCAGGGCATCCAGCGCACGTATGCCTTGCGCCCGCAGATAAGGCACGATGATGCGGCTGCCATCATCGCCATGCGCGCCTCGGCGCGCGCCCGTGTCGAACAGCAGGGTGTGATGCGCCGTGCGCACCACGATGGCGCCAGCCTGGCCGACATCCAGCGCATGCAGTGTCCAGTTTCCCGGTTCAGGGCGCTCAGGCCGCCAGAGAAAGATCGGCAGCATCAACAACCACCCCGCCCAGCGCAGCGGCAGGCCATAGGGCAACGTCGCGACTGCCACGCCACCCAGCGCCAGCAGCGTCAGCCACCAGGGCGCTGCCGCCACAGGCAGGCTTGCCGCTGGCAACGCTGCCAGCCAGGCCGTAGGTGCCATCATCGCCTGCAGCAATATATGCCCCAGCCACGCCAGGCCACCTGCCAGCGGCGTCAGGCCTGGCACGGTGGCACACATGGCTGCCAGCAGGGCCACTGGCGTCACAGCCAGCCCGATCACCGGAATGGCATAGGCATTGGCCAGCGGCGACACGATGGATACCTCGTGAAACAGCATTGCCAGCACAGGGAGCAAAGCCAGCGACACCGCGCATTGCAGTCGGGTTGCATTCCACAGCAGTCGCCGCAACCGCAGCATCCGGCCAGGCTTTTGCCGGTCCACGCTCTCACCTACCCAGCGCCCACTGGCCAGCAATATCATGACGGCGCCAAAAGACAGCCAAAAGCCGCTCGCAAGCAAGGCCCAGGGGTCAAGCGCGACTAGCACGCCCGCAGCCAGACATACCACACGGGACGAAGACACCGGCAGTCGGATCACATACGCCAAGGCAATCATGGCCAGCATCAGGAAGGTGCGCTGCGCGGGAACACCCCAACCCGCCAGAAGACAATATAGCCAGGCAACAAGCAATGCGACCAGGGCTGCCACCACCTGCGCCGGATACCACTCCGACAGGCCAGCCCCCCGCCACCGCAGGCGGCGCCAGAACCAGAACACAACAGCTCCGCCCATCGCGGCCACCATGGTGACGTGCGAACCGCTGATGGAAACAAGATGGGTAATACCGCTGCGGTTGAACACCTGCCAGTCCGATGCGGCCACGCTGGCCTGATCGCCTATGGACAGCGCCAGCAGCACAGCACCGTAGCGCATGCCTTCCAAATGAGGCAGCAAGGCTTCCCGGATGTAATGCCGCGCGCGCTGCGCAGCAATGGAGAGCCCCGCCCACCCATCATCGCGCAGCAGTTTTGGCGAACCGCGCACGGTGCCCGTGGCACGGATATCCTGGGCAAACAGATGCCCTTCATAGTCAAAGGCATGTGGATTGCGCGGCCCCCACGGGGGCTTTATCGTGACCGCCATGCGCCATACCTCCCCAGGCATGATTGCAGGAAAGCCCTCCGCTTTGCCGCTTGCATCCGGAGGCGCCAGCCAGCTTACCTGTATGCGGCGAGGCACCCCTTCAGGACGCGAGGACAATACCTCAGCCACAAATGCTCTCCGGCCCGCATCCTGGCGTGGCAAGGTCGCCACCCTGACATCCAGCCGAAAGACCTGGCCGGCATCCACGTCATCCAGTTTATCGGCCAGCCTGTATTCCGCACGCAGGCTGGCAAGCAAAAACCCGCTACACAGCGCAAATACACACAAGCCCGTGTTCCACCAGCCGGGCAGGTTCGCGCCATGCGTGAGCTTGCGCCACATTAAAACGATGCAGGCCAGCAGCAGCGTGGCCAGCACCGCCAGGAACATCAGCAGCCACCGCACCGTGCCCGCTGAAGGCAGCATTGGCAGGCCATGCACCGCCCCGCTGCCCGCAATAAAGGCCAGCACAGCCAGGCAACCCCTCATCTCCCCTTGGCCTCGTCAAAATAGGCCAGGATAATGCGGCGGCGGCCCAGGCAGCAGCCAAAGCGCCGGGAAAGGCCACATACGGAAGATACGAAGGCTGCGCCTCACACCGACAAGCGCCCCGTGGCTGAACGCCGTCGAGCGCTGGTTCGCACAGCTCAAGCCGCAAACTACGCCGCACTATCCTTCGCCGCCCTGAGGTTTGCCGTGCTTTCCGATCAATGGCCTTTGACCCAATCTTCTATGCGCAGGCCATCGACTCGTTCAAACTCACGAGTGTTGTTTGTCACCAGCACCAAGCCAAGTGAGCGGGCATGGCCAGCGATCAACACATCGTAGGGGCCAATTGGCGTGCCTTTGCTTTTCAGTTCGGCTCGGATTTGCCCGCTGTGCGAGGCTGCCGCATTGTCAAAGTGCAACACTTCAAGCCTTACGGCCATGCCTTCGATTTCCGCCAGGTTCCGTACCGGAGCCTGTGAGCGCTCTGCTCCGAAGATCAGCTCGCTAAGGGTTACAGCGCTGATGCAAAGCCGTCCCTGATTCAGATTGAATGTGTCTCTGATGTAGGACGGCCTATTTTTTATCGTGAAGATGCAGATATTGGTATCGAGCATGTAGCGCAGCATTACAACGCCTCGCGCTCTTGGGCCTCCGGCTGGCTGCGCTCACGCATGAAGTCTTCCGTCACACCAGGGCCGTCAAACCAGCTATCCCATGTGGCGTCGATAGGGCTGATCAGACGAGCGCGACCAATGGCAGTCACTTCAACTTGCTTGACGTTTTCCGGCAGTTCAAGCGCTTTGGGAAGTCTGACGGCCTGGCTGCGGTTGTTCATGAAAACTGTAGTACGGGACATGGCGCCATCCTTGTATATACACACAAGATATACATATAATCGCACACCCCTATGCATATGTCAACGGCATATACACTGGCATCAATTGCGCAATCCTTCCCCGTCGCAGTAAAGCGTATTGATGCTCCGCCCCTCAACGCGAAATTTAAAATTAATCAGATCGGACATTGCGCAAAGCCTCGCGCGGCCAGCGGCTCAGGATGCGCAGCGCATTCTCCCCCGTGCTGGCGATCACATCCTCGACACGCATGCCGCGCAGCGCTGCCATGGTTTTTGCAACGCCGGCCACTTCACCGGGCTCGTTGCGCGCGGCAGGGCTTCCTGGCGATCCCAGCCAGGCGGGCGGAATGTCCGGCGCGTCGGTTTCAAGCACCAGCGCCTCGATGGGCAATTGCTCCGCCAGCCTTCGTATCTGCAATGATCGCGGAAAGGTCATAGCGCCGCCAAACCCAAGCACAAAACCCTGATGCACAAAGCCTTCCGCTTGCTGGAAACTGCCATTAAAAGCATGCGCGATACCCATAAGCGAAGGCCTGAGCCTGAGCTGCTTGAGTATCTGATCCTGCGAGCGCCGCACATGCAGCAGCACAGGCAAGCCGTAGCGCCG
>Ga0182738_1000082_pt1 | contig 175565 bp, 130 predicted proteins | sample eDN5th30CBELigMG_FD_128876 | JGI IMG/M metagenome (GOLD analysis project Ga0182738, IMG submission 128876) | Enriched Miracle-Growth compost microbial communities from Emeryville, California, USA - eDNA 5th pass 30_C BE-Lig MG (version 2)... ...
GCAAGCGCGCCTGGTACGGAATGTTTCCGCAGCTCGGCGCGCCGCTGGGGTTCGTCTGCTCCACCGGCATTTTCCTGTTGCTCACGCATTGGCTGGACGATGCGGCCTTCCTGGCGTGGGGCTGGCGCGTTCCATTCATCGCCAGCGCGTTGCTGGTGTTCGTTGGTTTGTACGTGCGGCTGCGGCTGTCCGAGACGCCTGCGTTCCAGCAGGCCATCGACAAGGGCGAGCGCGTGCGCCTGCCGATGGCGACTGTGCTCAGAGAGCACGGCAGCACGGTGCTGCTCGGCACTTTCGCCGCCACGGCAACGTTCGTGGTCTTCTATCTGATGACGGTGTTCTCGCTCAGCTGGGGCACCACGGCGCTCGGCTTCACGCGCGAGGAGTTCCTGATCCTGCAAATGATCGGCGTGCTGTTCTTTGCGTTGACCATTCCGATCTCGGCGGTGCTCGCGGACCAGCGCGGCCGCCGCATAGTGCTGATCGCCGCCACGCTGGGCATCATGGTGTTCGGGCTGTTCTTCGCGCCGTTGTTCGGAAGCGGCAACCGCTACGGCACGCTGGCTTTCCTCTCCATCGGCCTGGCGCTGATGGGCCTGACCTATGGTCCGCTCGGCACCGCGTTGTCGGAGCTGTTCCCCACCGCCGTGCGCTATACCGGCGCCTCGCTCACCTTCAATCTGGCCGGCATCGTCGGCGCTTCGCTGGCTCCGTACCTGGCGACCTGGCTGGCGGTACGTTACGGAATCGCCTCGGTAGGCTATTATTTGTCGGCGGCAGGATTGCTGACCCTGATTTCTCTACTGCGGCTCGGAAGCCCAAGCCGGTTTCCGGCCACGAGATCCGCCCGGGTCCTGGGCTGACGCGCAGCCACGATCAGGCAATCCCTTAATTCCACTGGCAATCGCGCAAACTGCCTCCATTGCAGCGCACGGGCGCAGGCGCCCGTTCGCTTGCCAAGATCGACTGGAACATCATGCTCTCTACCTCCAACGTCACCATGCAGTTCGGCGCCAAGCCGTTGTTCGAGAACGTCACCGTCAAGTTCGTCGACAGCAATCGCTATGGCTTGATCGGCGCCAACGGCTGCGGCAAATCCACCTTCATCAAGATCCTCGGCGGCGAGCTGGAGCAGAGCTCCGGCGAAGTGATGCTGCAGACGGGACTGCGGCTGGGCCGGCTGCGGCAGGATCAATTCGCGTACGAGGACGAGCGCGTGCTCGACGTGGTGATGCAGGGTCACGTAGAGATGTGGCACGCGATGAAGGAACGCGACCTCATCTATGCCGATGCGAACGCGACCGACGAGGACTACATGAAGGCCGCCGAGCTCGAAGCGAAGTTCGCCGAATACGGCGGCTACGATGCCGAGGCGCGCGCCGCCAGCCTCCTGACCGATGCCGGCATCGATCCGGAGCTCCATAACGGCCCGATGCGCGAAGTGGCGCCCGGCTGGAAGTTGCGTGTGCTGCTGGCGCAGGCGCTGTTCTCGCGGCCCGACGTGCTGCTGCTCGACGAGCCTACCAACAACCTGGACATCAACTCGATCCGCTGGCTGGAAGGCGTGCTCAACAGCTACGACGCCACCATGATCATCATCAGCCACGACCGGCATTTCCTGAACCAGGTGTGCACGCACATGGCGGACCTGGACTACGGCCAGCTCAAGATCTGGCCGGGCAACTACGACGACTTCATGCTGGCGTCCACCCAGGCGCGCGCCCGCGTCGAAGCCGCCAACGCCAAAGCCAAGGATCGCATCTCCGATCTGCAGGAGTTCGTGCGGCGCTTCTCGGCCAATGCCTCCAAGGCGCGGCAAGCGACCTCGCGCCTGAAGCAGATCGACAAGATCAAGATCGAGGAGATCAAGCCGTCCTCGCGCCAGAACCCGTACATCCGCTTCGAGCAGGAAAAGAAGCTGTACCGCAACGCCGTCTCGGTCGAGGCGCTGGGCTTCCGCTATCCGGGCGCCGACGCCGACGTGCTCAAGAACGTGAGCTTCAGCGTCGAGGCCGGCGAGCGCATCGCGGTGATCGGCGCCAACGGCATCGGCAAGACCACGCTGATGCGGCTGCTGGCCGGCGAGCTGCAGCCCACGCACGGCAAGATCGAGTGGGTGGAGAACGCCCGGCTCGGCTACATGCCGCAGGATCCGCAGGCCGAATTCGCCGAGAAGCTGGACCTGTTCGAATGGATGAGCCAGTGGCGCACCAAGGCGGACGACGAGCAGATCGTGCGCGCCACGCTCGGCCGGCTGCTGTTCTCGGGCGAAGAGACGCGCAAGCAGGTCAAGGTGCTGTCGGGCGGCGAGAAGGGTCGCATGATCTACGGCAAGCTCATCATGAGCCGGCCCAACGTGCTGCTGATGGACGAACCCACCAACCACATGGACATGGAGACCATCGAGTCGCTGCAGGTCGGCGTGGAGAAATATCCGGGTACGCTGATCTTCGTCTCGCACGACCGCGAGTTCGTCAGCGGCATCGCCACGCGCATCATCGAAGTGCGCCCGGGCGGCGGCATCGTCGATTTCAGCGGTACCTACGACGAATACCTGAAGTCGCAGGGCATCGAGGGGTAGGCCGCTGTGCCAGCCCGCTCAAGGGCCGGCACCGTTTCGTGGCATCCTTGCCGCTGGAGCCGGGCCCGCGAAAGCGGGCCTGCGAAGCCAATTCAATAGAGGTGTGAGATGACGATCAAGCGCATTCAAGTCGGTCCCCGCATGAGCCAGGCGGTGGTTCACAACGGCATCGTGTATCTGGCCGGCCAGGTGGCGCAGGGCGAGGCGCATTCGGTCGGCGAGCAGACCAAGTCGATCCTGGAGCAGATCGACAAGCTGCTGAAGGAAGCGGGCACCAGCAAGGAGCACCTGCTGACGGCTTCGATCTGGCTGGCGGATATCAAGACCTTCGCGGAGATGAACGCGGAGTGGGATCACTGGGTGTCGCCGGGCAACACGCCGGCACGTGCGACCGTCGAAGCGAAGCTGGCCAGCCCGGCTTATCTGGTCGAGATCGCCGTCACCGCGGTCATCGCGTAACGCCACTCGGCATCGGTGCACCACCGGCCCGCGCCGGTGGTGCATATCGTCCCCACATCAGAACCGATACATGGCGACGGCATCGACTGTCGCATAGGTATCGTCCTGTACGATCGGACTGTCGCTGGCGTCGCCCTGCAAGCGGTTGATGGCAGCGCCGCAGCTCAAGATCCAGTTCGGACCGAGCAGGTAGTTCACTGCGCCGAAGGCGCGCACTTCACTCACACCGGCGCCTGCCTGGTACTGCGCGAGTCCAGAGCGCTCGCTCTGCTGCGCATCGATGCCGAAGAATGTCGTCATGTACTCGTCGTTGACCCAGCGGGCGCCGACCCCGTAGTTGAAGGACCAGCGCGGCGTGAGCGCCTTGTCTGCCTGCAGCACCAGATCGAGCACGGTGCCGTGCCCCTTGTCGGCGATATCGCTCGACACTGCAGCGGTGGCGGTCACGAAGCCCATGCGATAGCTCGCCCGGACCAACGCGATTGCGGTACGGTCCACATCGCCCAATCCGCGCAGGTGCGGTGAGTCGGATTCGTCGCGATGAGTCATTTCCGGCGCCACCGAGGCGCTGAGCTGCCAGCGATCGCCCAGATTCACGTAGCCGCCGAGTCCGTCGCGGCTCGCAAACCAGCGATCGGCATAGACGATCTCGAACGCCGGAATCGGCCGCACTTCGGTGGAGTCGCTGCCGGGAAATTTCGGGCGCAGCCCGGCGCCCGCGCCGACAGTGACCTGCCATGGATCCCTGCCGTCAGCGTTTTCTGCCGAAGCCAGGGCGCACCAGGCAAGCCCGGCGCAGGCCATCCCGAGAATCCATCGCAATCGCGCAATCTTTCCGTGCATGGCGGTCTCCAGCGCTGCGGCGAAATCTCCGGCGGAAATCTCACGGCGCTTCGTACCTGCAACGGTAAAGCGTGAGACTTAGGAGGCGCTTAGCGATGCCTGCGCGGTGTGGGACGCAAGACTGGTTTCAACCCGGTCTGCTGGCGTGGCGGTGTTGGAGGAGGCGAAGCGGATCTCGGCGATGAGGCCGTCGCCGTCCGGGCGATTGTGCAGTCGCAGGTTGGCCCCGCAACGTTCGGCCGCGCACTGGGCGATCGCGAGCCCCAGGCCGCTGCCGTTGGTGTCGGTGCCCAGCACGCGGAAGAAGCGGTCGAAAACCCGCGGCAGGTGCTCCTCGGCAATGCCCGGTCCATTGTCGACGATCTCGATCACCACGCCGTCGTCGCGTTCGTACACGTTGACGTCAATGATGCCGTCGGTCGGCGTATAACGCAGCGCGTTGTCGAGCAGGTTGTGTATCAAGCTGCGCAGATCGTCGGCGTCGGCCACGACACTGGGGCGATTGCCGCAGCTCACGCCCAGATCGATGCAGCGATGCTCGGCAATGGGCATGAACTCGGCCAGCAGATCGCGCAGGAACTCATACAAGGCAATGCGGCCGGGTGCAGCTTCCTTGCGCGGACCTTCCTGTCGCGCCAGCCGCAGCAACTGCTTGACCAAGCGGCGCGTGCGCGCGATACCGCTCTCGAGCTGGGCCAGCTGCGCCTGGGCCGGCGTGTCCCCGACAGTTCGTTTCAAGTTTTCCAGCTGCAGGCTCAGGGCCGTGACCGGTGTTCGCAGCTCATGCGCCGCATCCTGGATGAAGCGCCGCTGTGCATTGAACGCTGCGCGAAGCCGCGCCAGCAACCGATTCATGGCGAGCACCAGCGGCTGGATCTCCATGGGCACATCCTGCAGCGGCAGCTCGCCGATGCTGTGCTCGTCCTGCGCGGCGGCGGCTTGTACCACCGATTGCAGCCGTTTGAAGCCCCAGTGGATGCCGAACCAGAGCAGGAATGCCGACACCGGAATCAGCAGCACGATCGGCAGTCCGGCCTGTAGCGCCTGGCTCTTGATGATCTTGTGGCGGAATCGCAGACTTTGCGCGCTCTGTATCGTGTGTTGCGGTGTCCGCAGCGTGTAGACGCGCCATGCGTCGTCGCCCGAGCCGACGTCATGGAAGCCGGAGGTTTGCTGTGCCGTTACCGGCAGCTGCGGCCAGGAGCTGGCGAGCAGGCGATCGTTGCGATCCCAGATCTGCACGATCAGGTCGCCCTTGCGTACGTTGTGCGCGGTCAGCGGGCGCAGCACCGGTGCCTGGGTCTGTCCTGCATGCGAATCGACCAGCACGCGCAGCTGGTTGTCCATGAAGAAATCGACCATGCGGCCGAAAGTCCAGTAGGTGGTCGCCGCGGCCGCCACGGCCGCGACGCAGTAGAGCGGCAGCAGCCAGCAGGACAGCTGCCTGCGCAGCGAGTTCATGGTTGCTGCGCCCGCACGCGCCAGCCCAGGCCACGCACGTTGACGATCAGCTCGGCATCGAATTTGCGGCGGACGCCATAGATGAGGACTTCCACGGCATTGCTGCTGATCTCCTCGCCCCAGCCGTAGATGCGTTGTTCCAGCTGCGCCCGCGAGAGAATGGCGCCGGGACGTTCCAGCAGGGCATGCATCAGGTGGAACTCACGAGCCGAGAGCTGCGTCGTCTGTCCGCGGTAGGCGAGTTCACGAGTGCCAAGGTCGAGCTGGGTCGTCTCGGTGCCTATCCTGGAATGCGCATGGCCACCACGACGGCGAATCACGGCGCGCATCCGTGCCAGCAGCTCGCGTAGATCGAAGGGCTTTACCACGTAGTCATCGGCTCCGAGGTCCAGGCCCGACACTCGATCGTCGACCGCGTCGCGTGCCGTCAATACGAGTATCGGGGTCCGGTCGCCAATTTCCCGCGCGCGTCGCAGGATCTCCAGGCCCGAACGGCGGGGCAGTCCCAGGTCCAGCAGCACCGCGGCATAACCGCCGTGTGTCAACGCTTCCTGCGCATTGATGCCATCACGCACCCAGTCGACCGATGAGCCGTTCGCGCACAGCGCCTGGTGCAGGCTGTGGCCGATCATGTTGTCGTCTTCAACGAGCAGGATGCGCATCCGTGTGTACCAGGCCAGTCGGGCTGCAGCTCGACGGTAGCAGCCTCAGCTTAGGTGAAACTGAGGCCGGGAGGAAAACCCGTGTCGGACGGCGGTCCGGGATGCACTCCCGGATTCTCGCAGTGCGGCCGACAGCGCCGATCGTCCACGGCGACCTGGCGCTCGATCAGCCATTCGCGCTGGGTGCGCATGGTTTCGAGGTCTCATGACGGCTGGTGGCCTGGAACCGCTGCGAGTACCCTTTGGACGGTGTGGTCGTTGCATGGCCAACGCAGCCCGCAGGCGCTGAAGTCGAGGGATGTCATGAGCCACGAGCCCGTCATTCGCCCCTTCTTCGACGAACCGACCAATACCGTGACCTATCTGGTCAGCGACCCGGCAACCGGCAAGGCCGCGGTGATCGATGCCGTGCTCGACTACGACCATCGCACCGGCAAGGTCTCGGTGCACACCGCGGACGCGGTGCTGGCAGCCGCCGCTGCAGATGGACTGGACATAGAGTGGATTCTGGAAACGCATGCGCATGCGGACCATCTGACCGCGGCGTCCTACCTGCGCAGCCGCACCGGTGCCAAGGTCGGGACCGGCGAGCACATTCGCGAAGTGCAGGCGATGTTCGTGCCAATGTTCAATCTCGACGATGTCTCGGGCAACGGCAGCGAGTTCGACGGCCTGTTTCGCGACGGCGAGATAGTGCGCATCGGCGAGCTCGGTATCGAGGTGATGTATACACCGGGACACACGCCGGCCTGCGTGTCGTATCGAGTCGGCAACAACGTTTTCGTCGGCGACACCTTGTTCATGCCGGATTACGGCACGGCGCGAACGGATTTTCCGGGCGGCAGTGCCAAGACGCTGTATCACTCGATCCAGCGGCTGCTGCAATTGCCGGACGACACTCGCCTGCACATGTGCCATGACTACAAGGCGCCCGGCCGCGAGCACTTCGCGTGGCAGACGACGGTCAAGGAAGAGCGCGAGCACAACGTGCACATCCATCGCGGTATGACCGAAGCAGAGTTCGTCGAGATGCGCAGCAAGCGCGATGCGACGCTGGCTACGCCGGTGCTGCTGTTGCCTGCGATACAGGCGAACATTCGTGCCGGCAACCTGCCTCGCGCCGAAAGCAACGGCGCGCACTATCTCAAGATCCCGTTGACGCTCGATGCTGCCTTGACGCGAAGCCGGATGCTCTGACGAGGTGATCTGAGCTTCGCGGCCCCGATTCGTGGCAGGTACAGCGGTGCACTGCTAGCGCGCGCCGGCGCTTTCTGCATTGTGACGAAATCGGGTGGCGAAACGCCGAGCGCTATCGACCCTGTCGGCGCTTTGGCAATACCGCTCGGGTCGGTCGGGCAGCAAGATAAGGCGATGAAACACATCGTCGTTGCAGGCGCCGGCAAGATCGGCGTCACCATTGCGGATCTGCTCGCGGCCACCGGTGACTACCGGGTGACGCTCGCCGACCGCGTCGTTGGCCGGCCGTCCGCCTCGTCGGCCATCACACCAGCCGAAGTCGATGTCACTGATCCGACGCGGTTGCGTGCCTTGCTCGAGGGCAGTTATGCGGTGCTGAGTGCCGTGCCGTTCAATCTCACCGGCGATATTGCGAAGGCCGCACGGGATACGGGTACTCACTACCTGGACCTGACCGAGGACGTCGCCACCACCCGCCGCGTGAAAGAGCTGGCAGCCGACGCCGATACCGCATTCATTCCCCAGTGTGGGCTGGCACCCGGATTCATCACTCTCGCAGCCTACGATCTGATCCGTCGCTTCGACGTCCTGCACGATGTACGCATGCGGGTCGGCGCGCTGCCGAAGTTTCCCTCCAACGCCCTGAACTACAACCTGACCTGGAGCACCGACGGGCTCATCAACGAGTACTGTGAGCCGTGCGAGGCCATCGTCAACGGCGAGCGCCGCGAAATGCCGCCGCTGGAAGAGCGCGAGGAGTTCGCGCTCGACGGCGTTACTTACGAAGCCTTCAATACGTCTGGCGGCCTCGGCTCCCTGTGCGACACGCTGGACGGCAAGGTGCGCAATCTCAATTACCGCACCATTCGTTACCCCGGCCACGCTGCCATCATGAAGGTGCTGCTCAACGATCTGCGGCTGCGTGACCGCCGCGACTTGCTCAAGACTATCCTCGAGAACGCGCTGCCGACGACCATGCAGGACGTGGTGATCGTGTTTGTCACAGTCAGCGGTCTGCGCGCCAGCAAGCTGGTGCAGGAAACGTATGCCAGCAAGATCTACAGCCGGGAGATCGGCGGTGTCATGCGCAGCGCCATCCAGATCACCACGGCAGCCGGCATCACCGGCGTGCTCGATCTGCTGGCGACCGGCAAGATCCGCGACCGCGGCTTCGTGAAACAGGAAGACATCGATCTGTCGCTGTTCCTGGCGAATCGCTTCGGCCGGCTGTACGCAGCGAGCTGATTCAGGAGGATCGGGCGAGCATCGTCGCTCGCCCATTCGAATGAGCGACCGGACGAACTGATCAGCTACCTGTAGCTTTTCCGGTCTGTGCGGCCGCGCCACGTGGTACGCCAGGTATTCCTGCGTCGCACTCCAGCGCGGCGCGATCCCAGTGAGCGGATTCGGCGGCGGCCTCGTAGGTGCTTTGCAGGAATGCCAGCAATGTGGCATCTGGGTCAGCGGCGCTGCGCACGACCTCGTAGGGCAGCAGGAATTCTCCGAGCGCTTCGCTGAAGAACGCGCCTTGCGGCTGCACCCTGACTTTCTTGAAATCTTCCGGCGTCGGGTAGGCGTACGAATAGAACGCGGCGTCGTCGATGCCGCCGCCACCCGGCCAGAATCCCGCACTGCTCACTTCATGCGAGTACGCCTCGCGCATCACATTGGTGGCGAGTCCTGGCACCTTGCCAGTGAAATCGGGTGCGCGACGACCCGAAAAGCGGGTGACGGCCAGGTCGAAACTGCCCCAGAAGAAATGCACCGGGCTGCTCTTGCCGATGAAGCCGGTGCGGAACTGCTTGAACACCCGATCAGCCTGCAACAGCACGCGCCAGAAGCGTTGTGCATATTCGGCATCGTACGTGTTGTGCTGCCGGTCGCGACTGAAAGGAGTCGCGTCCGGGATCTCGCACGGATGGTCGCTGATGGTGACCGGCAAACCGAGCTCATCGAGCGCCGTCAGCACGATGTGGTGGAAGTCAGCGACCGACATCGGCCGCAACGCAATGCGTCGGCCGCTGCCATCGCTGACCTCGATATCGAGCACGTGCTCGTTGAAATCGAAGTGCAGTTCGAACGAGCGCTGACCGTGCGGGATGGCGGAGGTGGTGAGCCCGGTCGCCGTCACGTACAGCGGCACGTGCCAGCTGTGATTCAGCCAAGGCGTCTGTGCCAGACGGATTTTCCCGACAACCTGCGTCCACAGGTGCAACGTCGAGCAGGTTTCACGCCATGCGGCGTAGGGCAGCTGCGGCCAGGGGGATTGCGGCTCGCTCATATATAAGCCTCGCCGGCAGATTCGCCTGTGACGGTGCGGATTCTAGGCGCGCGATCCGCTGCCCGTGTATCCGGGAAATTTCGGGGCCTCGCGGCGGCTGTCGTCGATGGCCCGGGATCGGTCGAGCCGTGGTTTGCGCCTGATTGCCGGTGGCGACTAATCTCGGGTATCTGGCTGATCCCGCGGCACTCGGATTGCCGCGGGTCAGTCCTTCCGCAAAGGCTGTCGATGCAGATCGAAGAACTGGTGCAGGCGAGACTGCGGCAGCAGATCTCCGTCTGGCTAGCCCGCGAGCCAGAAGTACGACGCAGTGCCAACACGGAAGCACTGCGCCGGCTGCGCCGCGCCGGGCAGCGATTCGATGCGGCGCTGCGCTTGTTCGAAGACCATGTGCCCGCGGAGCTGCAACGCTTCCAGCCCGAATTCAAATCGCTGCTGCGCTCGCTGGGAGCCGTTCGGGATCTCGATATCCGTTTGCAGGCAGTCGAGCGATTCCGTCGGACGTTGACAGGGCCGGAGCGCAAGGCGTTCGAGCCGCTGCGACAGCTGATGCAAGCTGAGCACTCCCAGCTTCGTGCGCGGATGCTGCATGAGCTGGGGGATGTCGGGCCTGCCGTGCGAATGCGGCGCTGGAGACGTTCGCTGACACACTTCCCGGCACATTCGGATAGCGGACACGCTCTCGCAGTAACGGTGATGCCGGCATTGATTCGAGCGCGTCGTCGCAAAGTGCGTAAGGCAGTGCGGCGACTGAACGCCCGTTCCACGGAAACGCAGTATCACGCTGTTCGGGTGCGAGTGAAGAAGCTGCGGTATGCAGTCGAGTCGACCATCGCGCTTTACGGTCCCCGTGCAGAGAAATTCCTGCGTACGCTCCGCAAGATTCAACGATCATTGGGCGAGCAACATGATGCTTACATCGTGCGTCAAGCCGTACTCGCGCTGGTGCGTCGGCCTACTGGAGAGTTGTCAGCGGAAGCTGTCCTGTTGATGAACCGGATGGCGGCACAGCAGACAGCTGCTGCCGTCGAGGCGCGCGAGGCCTTTCACAGGAATTATCGAAAGCTGCACGGCAAGCGATGGAAGCGCTTGCGTCGCGCCATGATCGCCGAGTAGCGATGGCATGAGGCGAAGGGAGCAAAAAAAGATCTGAATCCGGTTTCCTTTTGTCGCGTCGTAGCGCTCCTAGCACCCCAGAAGCCATTGCCATCGCGGCCAATGGCCGAACATGCCGGATAAATGGCTGGGGGGTTTCATGCGCAGCGTAGTTGCAACCACGGTGGCGTGCCTTTCAATCGCGGGGCTGTCGGCAGCGCAGGTGAAAGCCGCCAGCAATGAGAGCGTCAGTAGTCGGGCGGACGAACCGGAGCGGCTTGCTCAGGCGGACACCGCTGCAGGAACCGGCCAGGCTGCTCCGGCCGGTGCGTCACGGGCAGCAGCGGATGGAGGCCCCCAGAATCTGATAAGCGAAGTGACGGTGACGTCGCGACGCTTTACCGAATCCGTCAGCGACGTTCCGATCAGCATTTCCGCCGTTGACGCCAAGACCATGGACATGGCCGGCGTCAAGGATTTCTCCGGGATCGCCAACTTCACGCCCGGCGTATCCTTCAACGCCAACAACAACATCATTGCGATACGCGGCATCTCCTCTACCGCGGGCGCTGCAACGACAGGCGTCTATATCGACGATACGCCGGTGCATATCCGGCAGTTCGGCACAGCTCCCAATTCAGGTTTGCCGGTGGTGTTCGATCTGGAACGCGTCGAAGTGCTGCGGGGACCGCAAGGAACGCTCTATGGCGCGGGCTCGCAGGGCGGCACGGTGCGATTCATTACCCGCCAACCCGATCTACGGAACTACGGTGTTTATGCGAAGGGGGAAACCGCCTTTACCGTGAGCGGCGATCCCACTTACGAAACCGGCCTTGCCGGCGGCGGCCCGATCATCGAGGACAAGCTCGGCTTCAGGCTCAGCGGATACAACCGGCGCGAGGGCGGCTGGGTCGACTGGGTTCACTACAACGACGGCGCGGTTCGCGCCGAGAACGTCAACACCAGGGACGTGTCCGCTTTTCGCGGCGCGCTAGCATGGAAGCCGCTCGAAGGCCTGCTGGTCACGCCCAGCTTCTTCTATCAGAACGTGAAAACCAAAGGCACGAGCAGCGTCGCGGAGGCCTGGTCGGATTTCGGCGCCCACGAGTTCAACTATTCCCTCAACCTGTTGCCGAGCAGCAATGACAACCTGAGGCTGCCCAGCCTCAAGGTCGAGTACGAGCTCGGCAATTATCTGCTGGTCTCCAACACGGCGTTCTACAAGCGCGATGCAGTCAACAACGGCGACGGCGCAAGTTTCAGGTTGTCGAACCTGCAGCAGACCTACGGCTTCGAGCTTCTGAATCGATTCGGTCCCAACGACGCGGTCGGCGTGCCCGATTTCCGTGCGCCTTCCAGGATCATCAACGCGCAGGACAATTTCTCCCAGGAGCTGCGCATCCAGTCGCTCAACCGCGATGCCCGTTTCACCTGGGTCGCCGGTCTGTTCTACATGGACGCCAAGCAGCACAACGTCGAGCAGGGCATGTCGGCGGTCAATCGGCAAACCGGCGAGTCCGACTACGACCGGCTGTATCGAAGGCTGTTCAACCAGACGGTGCTGGAGGTTCACGGCTTCCCGCTGTTCGAGGGCTACAACAGCTACATCACCGATACCAACGTCACTGAAGGGCAGCGCGCTGCATTCCTCGATGCAACCTGGCAGGTGACGGACAAGCTGTCCGTGGGCGCCGGCGTGCGCTACTCCGAAGTCGAGTTCAGTTTCTGGGCCGGACGCGCCAGCAACACCCAGGCGAACTGGACCTACAACTCCGGTGGAGCGAAGGAGAACGCGGTGACGCCGAGGTTCGGTGTCTCCTACAAGACCGATGGCGATCTGATGCTCTACGCGAACGTTGCCAAGGGATTTCGCGGCGGCGGTGCGAACAGCTCGTCGATCGCCCTGCGTTGCGCGCAATACATCGCGGAGTACGGCATCGGCAATGTCGGCCAGTACGACTCCGACTCCGTCTGGAGCTACGACGCCGGATTCAAGGGCTCGGCGTTCAACGGGCGCTTCGGCTATGACATCGGCGCCTACATGATCGACTGGACCAACATTCAGCAGTCCAACTCCCTGTTCGGCTGCGGCCTGTCCTACATCGGCAACTTCGGCAGCGCCCAGGCCAAGGGCGCCGATCTCACGTTCCGGGCCGCGGTCACCGATGACTTGTTGGTCGATCTTGCTGTCGGATACATGAACGCGGAGTACAGCGAACGAGTGATGTCCTCGGCGGCGCCCAACGCCACCATCCTGATCAACCAGGGCAATTCGCTGCCGAACGTGACCCCGTGGAAGATCGCACTCGGCGGCACGTACAACTTCACTGCGTTCGGCAAGGAGAGCTATATCCGTGCCGACTACGAGTACGGCAGTCGCGCCAGCGATCTGATGCCGACGCAAGATCCAATGACCAGCCAGTACAACCCGACGCTGCCGATCATCGATGCGAACGATCGCGTGCGGCTCAGAGCGGGCATGAGGATGGGCGATCTCGACATCTCGCTGTTCGCCGAGAACCTGCTGGATTCCGCGCCGGTGCTTTCCAAGTCCGCGCCGCGGCTTACCGAGTACTACACGATGTCCACGTGGCGCCCGCGCACCTTGGGCATAACGGCCCTGTACCGATACTAAAAACAGCGCGTCAGTCGGAAGACCCCCAAGGCATATCGCAATACGAACCCTGCGTCGGCAGGGTTCGGGAGGCTGTCATGAAATCCCACGCTCTCGTTCGCGTCGTTACAGCGGGCATCTTGTCTGCGGCGTTTGCTGGTTCCGCCTGCGCAGCCGAAGCCGGCAAGGCCGCGGTCGGCAATGTCACTGAAGCCCGGGTGCTCGCCGAAGCGGCTGCCGGCGACAACTGGCTGGTGAACGGCCGCGACTTCACCGGACAGCGCTTCAGTCCGCTGAATCAGATCACGGACAAGAACGTCGCCAGTCTCGGGCTTGCATGGTCGCTCGATATCGACAGTCCGATGGGATTGGCGGTGGAGCCCATCGTGGTCGACGGCGTCATCTACATCGCCGGCTCGCTCGATCGTGTCTACGCGGTCGATGCGGCGTCCGGACGACTGTTGTGGAGAGTCGATCCGCAAGTGAGCCTGACAGCGATGCGCAATTCCTGGGCAGCGCGCACCAATCGCGGTGTTGCGGTGTGGGAAGGCAAAGTTTTCGTCGGCACGGGCGACTGTCGCATGCTTGCGCTCGATGCGGCGACCGGCAAGCAACTGTGGGCGTCGCCGGTCTGTGTAGACACCACCGAGACTGGAATCACCGGCGCCCCCGTCGTAGGCGGCGGCAAAGTATTCATCGGCTACAACGGTTCCGATTCCGGGGTGCGCGGTTCGATGGTCGCGTTCGACGCGAACACCGGAAAGCTCGCGTGGCGGTTCTGGAATACCCCGGGAGATCCATCCAAGGGCTTCGAGAACAAAGCGCTGGAGATGGCGGCCAAGACCTGGGCGGGGGACAAGTGGTGGGAAGCCGGTGGCGCGTCGGTGTGGAACGCCATCAGCTACGACGCTGCAACGGGGCTGCTGATCTATGGCACGGCGACTCCCGCATTGGGGCCCGATTTTGCGGTGGAGACCACCGGCGATCGCCTGTTCTCCGGCTCGATCGTCGCCTTGAAGGCGCAGACCGGCGAGTACGCGTGGCATTTCTTCACGGCCAAGTACACCAAGGGCTATACGCCGGACAAAGTGCACACGCCCGGCAACCCCGACAATTTCAACATCGTGTTCGCCGACCTGCCGATCGGCGGCAAGAAACGCCATGTCGTGATGACGGCGCCGAAAACCGGCACGTTTTTCGTGCTGGATGCGAAGACCGGCGAGCTCATTTCGCAGCAGGCGACCGCGAATCGACCCAAAGACCAGCTCAGTCCGCCGGCGCCGAACGGAAAGCCGCGCACGGCGACCGGTCGCAACTGGTGGCCGATGAGCTACAACCCCGGCACTGGCCTTGCCTACATCCCCATGAACGATCACACCGAGGGTGGATACGGCGGCTACCCGGTCGGTCGCCTGGTGGCCTGGGATCCCATCAAGCAGAGCTCGCGCTGGTCGGTGCCGCAACCGCTGGCCGTCAACAGCGGTGTGCTGTCCACTCGCGGCAACCTGGTCTTTCAAGGCCAGGGGACGGGAGAGTTCGCGGCGTACTCGGCGCTCGACGGCCGCAAGTTGTGGTCCATGCAGACGCGCTCGGCCATTCACTCGGTGCCGGTGAGCTTCAAGACTGCGGGCGAGCAGTACGTGCTGATGCCGGTCGGCTTCGGATCGAGCAGCAGAGTGTTCGGTTCCGGCAGCACCATGGCGACGCCGGAGTCCAAGCGCGGCCCTGCGCGGCTGCTGGCTTTCAAGCTCGGCGCCAAGACACCGTTGCCTGAAACCAAGATCGTGGTGCCGCCGGTGCCGAAGCCGCCGATGCAGACGGCCAGTGCGGAGACGATCCGGCTGGGTGCGGCGGCTGCGAACAAGTTCCGGTGCACGAATTGCCACGGCGCCAACCTCGATGGCAGCGGCGCCTGGACCCTGCACGGCGCAATTCCGGATCTGCGTTACATGCCGCAGGACGCGCATGAGCGTTTCCTCGCCATCGTCATGGGCGGTACCAACCGCAGAAACGGCATGCCGGGCTTCGCGGACGGCGGGGTCAACTATCCGCTGGTCGCGACCAAGATGACCCTGGAGGATGCAAACGCCATCCACGCCTACCTCATCGATATGCAGTGGAAGGCTTACGAGTCCGAGCGCAATCCCGCGGCAAAGCCCGTCGCACAGCCGGCAGCACCCGCGGAGTAGTCGCCGATGAGCGAGATACCGCAGAGCGTCGCCGCTGGCTACGTCAGCGGCGATTTGGGGAGAGAAAACTTCAAGGTCATCGCGGCGTCGTCGGTGGCGTCGGTGTTCGAATGGTTCGATTTCTTTCTCTATGGTTCGCTCGCGGTCATCATCAGCCGCAATTTCTTTTCGGGTGTGGATGAATCCAGCGCCTTCGTGATGGCGCTGCTGGCGTTCGCCGCCGGCTTCGCGGTGCGCCCCTTCGGCGCCATCGTGTTCGGCTTCTTCGGCGATCTGTGGGGACGGAAAAATACTTTTCTGGTGACGCTGGCGCTGATGGGTGCCGCAACCTTCGGTGTCGGCTTGTTGCCGACGTACGCCCAGATCGGCGCGGCGGCGCCGTGGATTCTGGTCGGCCTGCGCATGTTGCAGGGCCTGTCAGTGGGAGGCGTGTACGGCGGCGCTGCGGTCTATGTGGCCGAACATGTGCAAGTCGAACGCCGCGGCTTCTTCACCAGCTGGATTCAGATCACGGCGACCATCGGCATGGCGATGAGCCTGGCGGTCATCTTTGCGACGCGTACCCTGGTCGGGGAAGCCGACTTCGGCGTGTGGGGCTGGCGCATTCCCTTCTTGCTGTCCATCGTGTTGCTCGCGGTCACTTTCTGGATCCAGATGAAGCTGGCGGAAAGCCCGGTGTATGTGCAGATGAAGGCTTCGGGCAAGTCCTCCTCGCGCCCGTGGGCCGACGCCTTCGGCAACTGGAAGAACGTCAGGCTGATCCTGATCGCCCTGTTCGGCGCGATGGTCGGCCAGGCGGTGATCTGGTACGCCGCCCAGTTCTACGTGCTGTTCTTCATCGAGCGCGTGCTCAAGGTCGATGCCGCACTCACCAATCTGCTGGTGGCGGCGGCGCTGATGATTTCCACGCCGTTGTACATCTTCTTCGGCTGGCTGTCGGACAAGGTCGGCCGCAAGCCCATCATTCTGGGCGCGTGTCTGCTGGCGGCGCTGACTTACTTTCCACTGTTCAAGGCGCTCACGGCGGCGGCAAATCCGGATCTGGCGCGGGCAGTCGCCACCGCGCCCGTTACCGTGTACGCCGATCCGACAGAGTGCTCGTTCCAGTTCGATCCGGTCGGCACGGCCCGCTTCAGCACTTCCTGTGACATCGCGCGTTCCTATCTCGCGCGTGCTGGCATCACTTACGATTCCGTCCACGCCCCGTCCGGTACGTTGGCCGAGTTGCGTGTTGGCGATCGTGCGCTGACGGCCTTCCATGGCGACGCGCTCTCGAATGCCGACCTCAAGGTCAAGCGGGGAGAGTGGGAGAAGGAAGCCGCCGCCATGATCGCGGCCGCCGGTTATCCGCTCATGGCGGACTCCCAGAAAATCGATGTGCCACGGGTGTTGTTGATCCTGGTCGCCCTCATGAGTCTCGCGGCCATGGTGTACGGCCCGATGGCGGCGCTGCTCACCGAGCTATTTCCGGCGAAGGTGCGCTATACCTCGATGAGCCTGCCGTATCACCTGGGTACGGGCTGGTTCGGCGGCTTCCTGCCGCCGGTGGCCTTCGCCATCGTTGCGGCAACCGGAAACATCTACTCGGGACTGTGGTACCCATTGATCGGTGCCCTCATCACCCTGGGGGTCGGTCTCATCGTCCTGCCTGAAACCAAGGGCACGGATCTGCGCGCCTAGTGCGCTGCACGAATGCTCGCGGGCTACGAACGTACCGCGGGTGTGGTAGTGAATCGAGTGCAGAGGGCGACGGCACCCGTGGCGCAGAGAGATCGTCCTGCAGGCGTAACCAGCTGATTCGAAACGGTGGCCTACACCCTGCGGGTGGCGGGCCCGTGGCCGGCGGCCAGGAACAAATGGCTGGCCGTAATTAATTGCGTGGGCTGGTTTCCTTTTGCGCTTGCCGAACGCTCTAATGCGCAAGGGGGGTGCTGCATTGGCGCACGGCAATCCGTTGGTTACAGAAAGCGGCCGCCAGTTCGTATCGACGATGGAGGAAGACCATGGTCGAGCGCTGCGCCGATTTCTCGCTGCGCGCATGCGCCATTCCAGCGCCGACGTCAACGACCTGGTGCAGGAGGTGTTCCTGCGGCTTCTGCGAATTCCCGATCATGAAGCCATCCTCAACCCGCGAGCCTACCTGTACACCGTCGCCAGCCATGTGCTCTATCAATACACGCTGCGCCGTTCCGCAATGGCCCAGCTGACGGCGCCGCTGGATCTGAGCGCCGAGGCCGAGGCGTCCACCGACAGCGACCCGGCCGCGGCGGCGCAGCTCGAGCAGCAGTTCGAGGAGATCGGCAGAGGGCTCGAACAGCTGTCGCCGCGGGCCTATGCCACGCTGCTCATGTATCGCTACGAAGGCGCCACGCTCGAGGAAATCGGCCGGCGCCTGGGCGTCACCCGGGTCATGGCCAAGAAATATCTGGTGAAGGCATTGACGTACTGTCAACAACGGCTGCAGGAGATGCAGTAGGAATGCGTATGGAGAGGCGTGCCGCAAGAATCAGCGACCAGATCCTGGAAGAGGCCAGTCACTGGTTCATCGAGTTCAACGAGAACGAGGTCGATCACGCCGGCCGTGCGGAGTTCAATGCCTGGCTGCGCCGCTCGCCCGAGTGCGTGCAGGCGTTTCTGCAGATTGCGACGTTCTGGGAGGATGCGGGCGCCTGCGAGAAGTGGTCCAGAATCGATACGGAGGATCTCATCGCGCGCGCGACGAGGAGCCACAACGTGGTCCGCCTGGATTCTCTCGCTTACGAGCGGCCGATTCCGGATCATGCGGACGTCGCGGTTTCTGCGCCAGTTGCAGCAAGCTCCAGTGACGATGATGAGATTGCCGCGCCGAACGCGGACGCTGTTGCCGTGCGGTATGCACGCAAGGGTTGGCTGGCCGCTGCTGCCATGGTGCTCGTTGTGCTCGGGGCCGGCATCGTCGCGTGGTACGAGGCCAATCTCGCCACGACCTACGTCACTGGAATCGGCGAGCGGCGCTCGATCGCGCTCGAAGACGGCTCCATGGTAGAGCTCAACGCGCGCTCGAGGTTGCGCGTGCATTTCACGAGAAAGCAACGCTCGATCGATCTGCTCGAAGGACAGGCGCTGTTCGACGTCGCGAAGAATCCCGACTGGCCGTTTGTGGTCACTACCAGTGACACCCGTGTTCGCGCCGTAGGAACACAGTTCGATGTCTATCGAAAACGCAGCGGCACGGTGGTTACCGTGGTGGAGGGACGCGTTGCGGTCGATCCGAATCAGAAAGGCACGCGTGACGGAGCGTCGAGTCCGCCGTTGGGAAACTCACAGCGCGCGGCTGGCGCGGCGTTGCGGCTGGCACCGCGCGAAGTTCTGCTAGCGGCTGGCGAGCAAATGACGGTCACACCCGTCAATGTGGTGCCCCCGGAGCTGGTCAACACCGAGGTGGCAATCGCATGGACACAGAAAAAGCTCATCTTCGAATCGACGCCGCTGCGCGAGGTCGTCGAAGAGTTCAATCGTTACAATCGCCAGCAACTGGTGATTCGCGATCCCGAGCTGTTCGATTTCCACGTCAGCGGCGTGTTCCCGTCGACCGATTCCACCCGCATGGTCGAATTTCTACGGCAGCGCTTCGGGGTGGAGCGCAACAGCGCCGGCGACGAGATCGAAATCTACCGGCGTGACGCAGTGAAGCCCGGCGCACAGGAGACGAGAACCTTCTAGGGAGTACCTGAAGCCGCAGCCGCATTGCGGAAAATGACGAGGCAAGGCCGATCGAAGTTAGGGGGACTCCATGGCCAGCGCGGTCGCAGCGGCGCTAGTGTGCCTGTCGATTGCAGGGCTGGCGCTAGCCGATGATGTCACGACAGCCGTCAGAGCGAACATACGCATCACGGCGGGAAGTCTCGAGCCGGCGCTGCAGAGGCTGTCGCGGGAACGGAGGATTCACATCATCTTTGTCAGCGAGGATGTGAGCCTGCTGAGCACGCGCGGCGCCAATGGCAGCCTGACGACCGACGAAGCCTTGAACCAGCTGCTCGACGGCACCGGCCTGACCTTCCGCTACATCGACGCCGAGACGGTCAGCATCATCCCCATTGCCACCGCGACTGTTCCGCGTGTCAGGGTTTCAGACACGCGAACGGATCAGGGACTCCCCTTGAGAATCTCGCAGACCCAGTCAGCGGCTTCGGGCGGGCAGGCAACGCCTGGCAGAGCGCGCACAGGCGACGGCGCGGTCAGTCTGATCACGGAAGTGACGGTGACGTCGCGGCGTTTCTCCGAATCGGTGCGCGATGTGCCGATCAGCATTTCCGCCTATGGCCGCAAGACCCTCGATGCGGCGGGCGTGAAGGAATTCTCGGCAGTGGCGCAGTTCACGCCGGGCGTGGTCTTCAATCCCGGCAACAATCTGATTGCGATCCGCGGCATTTCCTCGACTGCGGGTGCGGCGACCACGGGCGTCTATATCGACGATGCGCCTGTGCATATCCGGCAGTTCGGCGCCGCACCCTCGGCAGTGCTGCCGGCGGTGTTCGATCTCGAACGCATCGAAGTGCTCAGAGGTCCGCAAGGCACACTGTATGGCGCAGGTTCGCAGGGCGGCACGGTGCGCTTCATCACGCCGGAACCCGATCTGCATGCGTACCGGATGTACGGGCGTGCCGAGGCGTCGTTCACCGAAGGCGGTTCACCCTCCTATGAAGCGGGCTTCGCGCTGGGCGGACCGCTGGTGGAGAATGAGCTGGGCTTTCGGATCAGCGCCTTCAACCGCAACGAGGGCGGCTGGGTCGACTGGATCGATTACAACACCGGCCGCACTCGCGAGCGGGATGCCAACTCGGCGCGGACCAACGTCTATCGCGCGGCGTTGACCTGGGCTCCCATCGACGGCTTGTCGATCACGCCCAGCGTGCTGCATCAGGATTTCAGCTCCGACAACTCCGGCACGATGGCGCAGTTCTGGTCGGATTTCAGCAGGCACGAGTTCAGGTACGCCAACAACGTCCCGAACACCAACGACGACGGCTTTACGCTGCCCAGCCTGAAGATCGATTACCAGATCGGCGACTACCGGATCGTGTCGAGCACCGCCTGGTTCAAACGCGATGGGCTGATGGTCAACGATGCAGGCATCTGGCGGCTGTCGAACCTGCAGTTCAACTTCGGATTCCCGCTGCTGACACGGCGGGGGCCGGACGATGCCGTGGGCGTTCCCTACTTCAACTCGCCGGGCGGCTTCACCAACGACCAGGACAACTTCACGCAGGAGTTGCGGCTGCAGTCCAGGAGCAGCTCGCGATTCACCTGGATTCTGGGGCTGTATTACAGCGACGCGCAGCAGCGCAACATGGAGGCCGGCGAATCGGGCATCGACGCTGTCACGGGCGAAGCCGACTACGACAGGCTGTATCGGCGGCTGTTCGGCCAGAGCATTCTCGAACGCTTCGGCTTCCCGCTGTTCGACGGCAGGTACAGCTACATCACCGACATGTGGGTATGGGAGAAGCAGCAGGCGATCTTTGCCGACGCTACCTGGAACGTCACCGACAAGCTCTCGGTGAGCGCCGGCGTCCGCTACTCGCAGATGAAGTTCGAGTTCAACGCCGGCCGCGCCAGCAACACGCAGGCGGGCTGGACCTACAGCGGCGGCAAGACGAAGGAGCATCCGGTGACGCCGCGGTTCAATGTGACCTATCGCGCGACTGAAGACCTGATGTTGTACGCGAATGCGGGCAAGGGCTTCCGCGGCGGTGGTGCGAACAGTGCGGCGCTGCTGGATCGTTGCGCGCAGAGCATTGCGGATCTCGGGCTCGGTGATGTGCGGTCCTACAAGTCGGACTATGTCTGGAGCTATGACATCGGCGCCAAGGGCAAGCTGTTCGACGGCCGCCTGGCGTACGACGTGGGCGCCTACACCGTCGACTGGACCGGCATTCAGCAGTCCAGCTCGCTGGTCGGCTGCGGCGGCTCCTATATCGGCAACTTCGGCGAGGCGCGCGCCAAGGGCGTGGACATGATGTTCCAGGCCGTGCCGCTGCGCGATCTGCTCGTCGATCTGTCGTTCGGCTACATGAACTCGGAGTACACCTCGCAGGTGCTCTCCTCGGCGGATGCGGGTGCGCCGGTGCTGATCAACGACGGCAACTCGCTGCCGAACGTGGCGCCGTACAAGGCCTCGCTGGCGCTGACCTACAGCTTCATGGCCTTCGGCAAGGACAGCTACGTGAGGGCCGCCTACGAGTACAGCAGTCGACGCAGCGACAGGCTGCCGACACAGGATCCGGGCACCACGCAGTACCTGGCAAATCCGCCATTCCCGTATCTGCCGGAGACGCACATGGTGCGGCTGCGCGGCGGGGTGAGTCTCGGCGGCTGCGATGTGTCCATCTTCGTCGACAACCTGCTCGATTCGGCGCCGCTGCTGAGCAGGACTTCTTCCAGCCAGAGCGACTACTACCAGGTGAGCACATGGCGGCCGCGCACCCTGGGCGTGACGCTCGTCTTCAGGTACTGAATCAACCACCGAGGTGACGCATGTTGACCGTGAAAACCGGCCTGATGGCCTTGCTGATGTCCATGACAGCGGGAGCATATGCGCAGAACGCGCCGCCTGCCGACGCGCCGAAGTCCATCGCGAAGTTCGCGTCCGCGGATCTGTCATCGCTGCTGCAGTCGTCGTCGGCCGTCAAGAAGACCACCGAGATCAGGACCACCACGTCGGTGCCGATGTACAGATCGGGCGATCAGAAATTTGCGTCGGGCGTATTCTCGTCCACCGCCGGTTACGTCGAGTTCGAATCCTATGCTGCCGATGAGTTCTGCTACATCGTGTCCGGCGAGGCCACGATCACCTCCGCCGACGGCAGCGTTCTCAAGCTCGGGGTGGGCGATGCGATCACGATTCCGAAAGGCTGGAAAGGGCGCTGGGATACCAGCGGCTACACGAAGTACTTCGTGAGCTATCGATCCGAGCGATGAAGTGAGCGAGCGGCGCCCCTCCTTCCAGAGCGGAAGGAGAGGTTGCGTAACGGTATCAGCGGGCTGCGGAGGCAGCCTGCTCCTGTTGCCGCAGCACGTAGCGCTGCACCTTGCCGGTCTGCGTCTTTGGCAGTTCCATCACGAATTCCACCACGCGCGGATACTTGTAAGGCGCAATCGTCGACTTGACGAAGTTCTGCAACTGCGCCGCCAGGTCCGGGCCGGCGCTCAGATCTGGATTCAGCACCACGAACGCTTTGACGATCTGTCCACGATCCGCGTCCGGCGAGGCCACGACCGCGCATTCCCTGACGGCAGCATGCAGCATCAGCGCGCCTTCGACTTCGACCGCGGAGATGTTGTAACCGGAGGAAATGATCATGTCGTCGGCGCGTGCGATGAACCAGTAGTAGCCGTCCTCGTCGAGGCGGTACTGGTCGCCGGTGATGTTCCAGCCGTCGACCACATAGTTGGCCTGCCGGTCGTCGGCGAGATAACGGCAGCCGGTGGGGCCCTTGACCGCCAGCCGGCCGATGTTGCCGGGCGCGAGCGGTCGATTGTCCGCATCGAGGATGCAGGCGGTGTAACCCGGCAGCGGTTTGCCGGTGGCGCCGGGGCGAATGTCCGCGCCCTTGCTGCCGATGAAGATGTGGATCATCTCGGTGGCGCCGATGCCGTCGATGAGGCGAATGCCGGTCTTCGCATGCCACAGGTCCGAGGTGGCTTTCGGCAGCGCTTCGCCGGCCGAGACGCACTTGCGCAGGCTGGACAGGTCGTGATCGGCAAGCCGCGCGGCCAGTGCGCGATACATGGTCGGGGCGGTGAACAGGCAGGTCGCCCGGAAGCGCGCGATGGCCGTCAGCAACGCATCCGGCGTGACTTGTTCGATCAGCACCGTCGCTGCCCGGAAACGCAGTGGAAACACCAGCAGCGCGCCGAGTCCGAACGTGAAGCCCAGCGGCGGGCTGCCGATATGGATGTCGTCCGCCTGCGTTTCCAGCAGATGCCGACCGACCACGTCGGCCATCGCCAGCACGTCGCGATGGAAATGCATGGTGGCCTTGGGATTGCCGGTGGTGCCGGAGGTGAACGCGAGCAGGCAGACGTCGTCGCTGGCGGTCGGTGTCGCCGGGAAATCCGCCGACACCTGCTGCAGCCGGGATTCGAGATCGCCGCCGCCGTAGGTCACGATCCGGTTCAGACGCCCGGTCGATTTCGCTGCGGCCTGCAGCTCCTCGACCAGCGCGGCGTCGCAGAATGCGAATTCCACCTCGGCCTTGATGGCGACCTTGGAAAGCTCGCCCGCTCGCAGCATGGGCATGGTGGTCACGGCGATGCCGCCGGCCTTCATGACGGCCAGCCACAACGCAGCCAGCATGGGAGTGTTCGCGCCACGCAGCAGCACGCGATTTCCAGGCACCAGGCCGAGTTGCTGGACCAGCACATTGGCGATGCGGTTCACGCGTTCCTGCAACGCCGCGTACGTCAGCTGCTCGTGAGTGCCATATACAGCGACGCGTTGTCCGTGTCCTTCGGCGATTGCGTCATCGAGCAGTACCGTCGCGCAGTTCAACCGCTGCGGATACTGCAGTTCCGGCAGGTCGAAACGGAATTCCGGCCATTGCTCGCGCGCCGGCAGCCGGTCGCGGGCAAAGGTGTCGAGGTGAGCCGTGTATGTCATCGCAATCCCCGGTACAAGGTCGGCGGTCGTCAGGTGACGGCGCGACGGATCCGATAGTCCGCCTGCTGCCAGCAACCGCTTTGCAGGATCTCGCGCAGGATGGCGACGGCCTGCCACACGTCGCTGTAGCGGGTGTACAGCGGCGTGAAGCCGAAGCGCATGATGTCGGGAGCACGGAAGTCCCCGATTACGCCGCGCGCGATCAATGCCTGCATGATCTCATAGCCGTTTTCATGTCGGAACGAAACGTGGCTGCCGCGCTGTTCCGCAGAGCGCGGCGTGGCCAGTGTGAGCGCATGGCCGGCGCACTCGCGCTCCACCAGATCGATGAACAGCTCGGTCAGCTGGATCGACTTGCGCCGCACTGCCTGCAGATCGATGCGATCGAACACGGCGAGGCTGCCGTCGAGCGCGGCGTGGCTGAGAATGCCGGGCGTGCCGCAGCGATGCCGGCGTACTCCGGCCGCCGGCCGGTAATCGTCGCCGAACTCGAAGGGATCGGCATGGCCGAGCCAGCCCGAGATGGCGGGCTGGTAGCGGTCCTGCAGATCGCGCCTCACATATAAGAAGGCGGGCGCGCCCGGGCCACCGTTCAGATACTTGTAGGTGCAGCCCACGGCGAAGTCCGCTTCGGCGTCGTCCAGCGCTATCGGCAATGCGCCGACGCTATGGCACAGATCCCACAGGACACGTGCGCCCTTGTCGTGAACGCGGCGCGTCACCTCGACGAGATCGAACATCTCGGCGCTCTTGTAATGAACGTGCGTCAGCACGGCCAGCGCCGTGTCGGCGTCGATGGCATCCAGCACGTTCTCACGAGGCACCGCGCACAGCTCCACGGCGGGGCTGAGCAGTTCGGTGAGTCCTTGCAGCACGTACAGGTCGGTCGGGAAGTTGCCCAGCTCGGTAACGATCTTGCGCCGTGGGCCGCCCGCACGCAGGCAGGAGGCTGCCAGCTTGAAGATGTTGATCGAGGTCGAGTCGGCCACCGTGACCTCGTCGGTCTGTGCGCCGACCAGTCGTGCGATGCGTGTGCCGAGCCGGTCGGGCAGGCCCATCCAGTCGTGGACATGCCAGCCCTCCACGGCGTTGCTCGCCCATTCGTTCTCGACCACTTCCCGAACGCGCTTGCCGGCGGCGTGCGTCAGCAAGCCGAGCGAGTTGCCGTCGAGATAGATCTTTCCCGGCGACAGGATGAATTCGTCGCGTACCTCGCGCAGCGGATCGGCGCGGTCGAGCGCTTCGCAGTCAGCTAATGTCAGTCGCATCATTGTCAGGCCAGCTCTCTCAGAATCGCGCGCACCGGCGCTGCTTCGACGCCCTCGATCGGCAAGGGCAGGGCAATCAGTTCGTACGGTCCCGCCGCCACGTCCTTGAGCACCAGGCCTTCGAGGATCACCAGGCCGTGCTCGCCCACGGCGTGGTGGGCGTGCAATTCCTTCGAAGTCTGCGGATCCAGCGACGGCGCATCGGTGCCGATCAGCTCGACCCCTCGGGCTGCGAGCGCGTGGATGGTGTCGGCGTGAATGGCGGGGAATCCTTCCGGCCAGCGGTCCCAGGTGAAATCTCCCAGCGTCCTCAGCAGCACGCGCGTCGCGCCGGGCGGCAGGTGCGGCAGCACGTCGTCGGGTTGAACGAATCGATCCGCGTTCGCAACCTGGATCACGACGCAGCGGCCGACGAAGCGATCGAGCGGCAGCGCATCGATCGAGCGTCCGTCGCGCTGGAAATGCAGCGGCGCCTCGGCGTGCGTGCCGGCCTGGGTGGACATGGCGAAGCGGTTGATGTTGACCACGCAGTCGCCGCCGATCTGGGCGGTCTGCTGCTGCTCGAAAGCGGTATCGCCGGGCCACACGGGAAGGCGCGAATGCAATCGCTGCGAGATGTCCCAGAGGCGCGGGCGTCGCGTCGCAGATGTCGTCGTAATCTCGGGCCGGGCGTTCACGGTCGGTTGCTCACAGGCTGGTGCGCACGTTCCAGAGCTCCGGGAAGAAGCGCAGCTCCAGTGCCTGGGCGAGATAAGAAACGCCGGAGGTGCCGCCGGTGCCGCGCTTGTAGCCGATGATGCGCTCGACCGTCTTCATGTGATCGAAACGCCAGCGCTGGAACTGATGTTCGACGTCGACCAGCTTCTCGGCCAGGTCGTACAACTCCCAGTGGCGGTCGGTGGCCTGGTAGACCTCGAGCCAGCTGGCCTGCACGGTCTCGTTGGCTGCGTAGGGCAGGGACCAGTCGCGCTGCACCACGTCGGCCGGAATCGCGAAACCCAGGCGGTGCATATGCTGCAGAACGATGTCGTACAGGCTGGGTTCGTGCAGCACGCGGGTCAGCAGTTCGTGCGCGGCCGGGTTGTTCTCGTGCGCACGGATCAGCCTTGCATTCTTGTTGCCGAGCCGGAATTCGAGCTGGCGATACTGCCAGGACTGGAAGCCGGAGCTCTGGCCCAGCGACGGGCGCAGTCGGCTGTAATCGGCCGGCGTCAGGGTGGCGAGAATCGACCAGGACTGGGTCAGCTGCGCCTGGATCCGCGATACGCGTGCCAGCATCTTCAACGCCGCGGCCACGTCGTTCGCGACGATCCGCTGCATCGCCGCCTCGACCTCGAACACGCACAGCTTGAGCCACAGCTCGGAAGCCTGGTGGATCACGATGAACAGCATCTCGTCGTGCGCCGTGGAACGCCGGCGCTGGCAGGACAGCAGCCGGTCCAGCTCCAGATAACTGCCGTAGCTCAGATCCGGATTCCAGTGCACCTCGTCGGCGCCGCTCCCCTGATTCGTCGAAGACATGCAAGGCTTCTTTTTGTAAATGCAACTGCCGGCGAGGATATCGCTTGCCTCGGGCTGCCAGCCATTTCAAACTTTGCAGCCACAACTTGCATGGAATTCAAATCGTGCTGAAGCTCGATCTGCGTCACCTGGAGATGCTGGAAGCCATTTCCCAGTCGCGCACCCTGCTGGATGCGGCGCATCGCCTGAGCATTTCGCCGTCCGCCTTGACGCACCGCGTGCGCGAGGCTGAAAGGCGGCTGGGCGTGCCTTTGCTGCTGAAGGGCAAACGCCAGCCGGCCTTCACCGAGGCGGGCAATCGCATGCTGAGCATCGCCACGCGCTGCCTGCGCGAGCTGGAACGTGCCGAGGACGAATTGGCGCGCAGCAAGCAGCAGGTGACGCGGATCGTGCGTGTCGGCGCCTCGACCCTGAGCGGCTACGAATGGCTGCCGGATTTGTTGCGGCGCCTCAATACCACGCAGCCGTCGATCGAGGTCGAAGTGGTGCTGGACGTGTCGCTCAACCCGGTGGCCGCGCTCAAGGATCGGCTGATCGACGTGGCTATCATGCCGGCCCGCATCCGCCTGGCGGCAGTGCGCTCGCAGGAGCTGTTTCGCGACGAGATGGTGGTGGTGCTGCCTGCGACTCATCCCAAGAGCCGTCGCCGGTTCCTGGAGGCCGACGATCTGATCGACGAGACCTATGTCACCGACGGCACGAAGCCGGAGACCGGCCGCGAGTTCGAGCGTCTGTTCGAGCCGTCCGGCGTACGTCCCGCCCGGGTGCAGCGCGCCGGTCACATGGAAGCGGTGATTGCGCTGGTCAGGGCCTCGTTCGGCGTCACGATTCTGACGCGGCGCACGGTGGCGCCGTACCTGGCGATGGGGGATCTGAGCGTGGTGCGCCTGACGCGCAAGGGGCTTTACCTGACCTGGCATGCCGTGCTGCGGGCGGACGCGGCGAGGTCGTCGGCGGCCCGCATCGTGGCCGATCTGCTGGCGGAGGTGGACCGGGAAACCCGGCAGCGGCGCAATTGAAGTTGAACGCAGCGCGCGACGTGTGTTATTTCTACCGGCGCATGAGCCGCGCCAACCGTTATCGCTACTGGTACTTTAGCCTGCCAAAACCGGCGGACGGGTTGCGCGCGATCTGAAGATCTGAATATCGAGTACCCCAAAAACCGCCAGTCCCCTGGCGGTTTTTTTTCGCCAGTGGACGCCCGAAAGGAGCCACTGTGACCCTTCGCACTGACGATCTACGCATCCGCGAGCTGCGGGAGTTGAGCACTCCCGAGGATGTGATGCGCGAACACGCTCATACCGAGCAGGCCTCGGCCACCGTCACCGAGACGCGCAAAGCGTTGCAGCGCATCCTGCATGGACGTGACGATCGGCTGATCGTCGTCATCGGCCCATGTTCCATCCATGACGTTCCAGCGGCACTGGACTATGCCGCGCGCCTGAAGCAGCAGCGCGAGCGCTGGCAGGGCACGCTGGAGATCGTGATGCGCGTGTACTTCGAAAAGCCGCGTACCACGGTGGGATGGAAAGGCCTGATCAACGATCCGGATCTGGACGGCAGCTTCCAGATCAACAAGGGCCTGCGGCTGGCGCGCGGCCTGCTGCTCGACATCAATCGGCTCGGTGTGCCGGCGGGCTGTGAATTCCTGGACATCATCACCCCGCAGTTCATCGCCGACCTGGTCGCCTGGGGCGCCATCGGTGCTCGCACCACCGAAAGCCAGGTGCATCGCGAGCTGGCATCCGGTCTGTCGTGCCCGGTGGGTTTCAAGAACGGCACGGATGGCAACGTGAAGATCGCCGTCGACGCAGTGCAGGCCGCGTCGCACGTGCATCATTTCCTGGCTGTGACGAAGCAGGGACGCAGCGCCATCGCGGCGACCGCCGGCAACAACGACTGCCATGTGATTCTGCGCGGCGGCAAGGCGCCTAATTACGATGCGGCCAGTGTGAATGCCGCTTGCGCCGTGCTCGCCGCCGCGGGATTACCGCCGCGCCTGATGATCGATGCGAGCCACGCGAATAGCAGCAAGCGGCCGGAGAATCAGCCGCGAGTGATCGACGATATCGCCGCCCAGATCGAAACGGGCGCGCACAGCATTGCGGGCGTCATGGTGGAAAGCCATCTGGTCGCCGGCCGCCAGGATCTCGTTCCCGGTCGCGCACTGGTATACGGGCAGAGCATCACCGATGGCTGTATCGACTGGGACACTTCGGTGCAGGTGCTGGAGCGGCTGGCGCGCGCTGTCGAGCAGCGGCGGCGGATTTCGGCAGCAGCGTGACATCACTCGTAGCGCGGAGCGCCCCACGCAGCAGCGAAGTTGCAGGACACCCGAGATTTATCCGTCACTCCCGCGTAGTCCATCTGGTTGACCCGGGTGGATTCCCGCTTGCGCGGGAATGACTAGAGCGCGAATGGATCAGGCTTCTTCGAGCGATCAGCGCGGATAGAGCCCGTGGCTTTGAGCGAACAGACGCGACAAGCCCAGCAGGGCATCGATGTTCGGTGTTGGGGTGTTCAGCAGCTTGGCGATCTCGCGCGGCGCGCCGAGCAGCTGATCCAGTTCGAGCGGCCGGCCGGCTTCCGCGTCCTGCAGCATCGAAGTCTTGAACGCTCCGAGCTTGCGCGTGACGGCCATGCGGTCATGGCCGCTTTCCTCGATCGGACAGCCGATGCGCCCGCCCACTTGCGCCGCCTCGGCCATCACGCGCAGCGTGAACTCGGCGACCAGCGGATCGTCCAGCATCCGGTCGCAGGTCGCCCCGGTCAGCGCCGAGATCGGGTTCATGGTCATGTTGCCCCACAACTTGTACCAGATGTCGCGCTGGACCCGTTCGCTGGCGGTGACCTTGAAGCCGGCGCGCTCCAGTTCCGTGCAGATCGACTGCAGGCGTGCCGACCGCTCGCCGCTCGGTTCGCCGAGGATCAGTTCGTTGCCGCTCTTGAGCGTCACGACGCCGGGCGCGGACACGAATGCAGAGGCATGAACCACGCAGCCGATGACGTGGGCCAGCGGGATGGCCTGGGCGATGGTGCCTTCGGGATCCACGGAGCGCAGCTGCGTCGCCGGCAACTCGCCGCCGCCACCGAGCAGGAACCACCAGGGCACGCCGTTCATGGCCGGAATGACGCTGGTGTGCGCGCCGATCATCGGAGTGATCGCCGGCGCGATCGTTCCCAGCGCCGGACCTTTCACCGCGACGATCACGACGTCCTGCTGGCCGAGCTGGTGGGCATCGTCGCTGGCGTGCACCCGGGCTTCCAGCGTTTGCGCGCCCAACTGCAAGCGCCAGGGCTGTTCGCGCAATGTGGCCAGCGTGGCGCCGCGCGCCAACACGCTGACCTCATGTCCGGCCTTGGCCAGCCGCACGCCCATCCAGCCGCCGATCGCTCCCGCTCCGACAATTCCGATTCGCATCTGTGCTCAGGTTCCGGTCATCTGTTGCCGGCGCGAGCCCGCGCCGATGGCATCCAGGTAGCGCTCGAACGAACGGTCCACCGCCGCGCGCCCGCCACCCAGGATATTGCGTCCCCAGGTGTAGCCGTACACATCGTCGAACTCGTAGCCTTCGAGCCGGCGGCGCATGTCGCGCACTGCGTCCGGATGCATGGGGATGTAGTTCGGGTAACTGTACATGAATGTCACGTGCCTGCGGTCGGCCACGACCTGCAGCGCATCGCCCGGAAACAGCGCTCCGGCCGGACGCCGCTCGTCCTGCCAGTGCAGGGCGGTGCTGCCGGGGAAGTGCCCGCCGCAACGAAGCAGCGTCAGGCCCGGCGCGATGCGGTGCTCGTCGCCCTTCCATAGGCGGATGTTATGCGAGCTGCGTCTGATCCATTGGCGGTCGGCCTCGTGCAGCAGGATCGGCACGCCGCCCAGCGCTTCGCTCCACTCCACCATCGAAGAATAGAAGTGCGGGTGCGAGATGGCGATCAGGTCGATGCCGCCGCTGCGCTCGATGGCGGTGACGGCCTCGTCGGTGACCAGGCTGGTGCACTCCCACATGATCCGGTACATGCGGGTGCACAGCAGCAAGGCGCGCTGGTCGATGGCGAAGGCCGGGGTGGTGCCGATGCCTGGCAGGCCGCCGTCCGGCTCCATGCGCACTTGATGCTGCGTCGCCAGCTGCGGCAGCGTGGTCCAGCGCTGGCCGCTCCAGCCCACGTACTGGCGTTCGTCGCAGCAGATCGGGCAATGGTCGGGGGTGCCGGTCGCTTCGTACTGGGTGCCGCAGGTCTCGCAGATGGGGTGGGACATGGGGGCCTCCTTCGTTCGCCAGGGGCGAGGGCTTAACAGCGTGATGGCATCAGACTACGATCGGTAGCGGACCCCTGAAAGAGCCAAGTCTGGTCAGTTTCATGGAACCAATTTTCCAGCTGCCGATCGTCGTTCCGCCGCGGCATTCGCGTAACCGCCTGCGTGCCCTGCATCGACAGTTGCGGGCGGCAATTCTCGAAGGACGCCTGCAACCGGGCGTGCGTTTGCCGCCGACCCGAGCGTTTGCAGCGGCGTACGGCGTGTCGCGTAACGTCGCAGTGGCGACATACGACCTGCTGTTGAGCGAGGGATATCTTTCGACGCGGCGTGGCGCGGGCACGTACGTTGCGGATGTTCTGCCCAAGGTGCCGGAGCGCAGGGCAGCAGCCAGCCGCAATGCTGCGCACGATCGACGTCTGAATGCTTTCTGGCGCCAGCCTCCAGCTAGCGGCGACACCTTGCACCGGAGCGCGCCGCGTTTCGATTTCTGCGTGGGTGTGCCGGACATCAGGCAGTTTCCTTTCGACGCCTGGCGACGCATGTCGAATCGGGTGCTGCGCGCGTTCGCAAAGAAGCCTGCGCTGTACGGTTCGCCGTTGGGTCAGCCGGCATTGCGCGAGGCCATCGCGAAGCACGTGTCGTTCACGCGTGCGGTGGCCTGTCGAGCCGAAGATGTCATCGTGACAACCGGTGCGCAGCAGGCGTTCGATCTGCTGGCGCGCATCCTGGTGACGCCGGGCCGCACTGTCGTGGCCATGGAGAATCCTGGCTATCCGTCGCCGCGCGCGGCGTTCCTCGCCGCCGGCGGCAAGGTCGTGCCGACGCCGGTCGATGATGAAGGCCTGGTAGTCGCGAAGATTCCTGCCAGTGCCCGCATCGTGTGCGTCACGCCTTCGCATCAGTCGCCGCTCGGGCCGGTGATGTCGGCGCGCCGACGGGCGGCGCTGCTGGAGTTCGCTCAGGCGCACGGCGCGGTGGTGATCGAGGATGATTACGACGGGGAGTTCCATTTTGGTGGCCGTCCGGTAGATGCATTGCAGACGCTCGACCGCTCGGATTCGGTGTTCTACGTCGGCACGTTTTCCAAGAGTCTGTTTCCGGCGGTTCGCATCGGCTTCGTCGTCGCGCCGCGCTGGGCGCAGCGGGCGCTGGCGGCGGCCAAGCGTTACGCGGACTCGCATTGTTCGGTGCTGGCGCAGGAAACGCTGGCTGCTTTCATTGCCGAAGGTCATCTGGCGCGACATGTCCGCCGCATGCGACAGATCTACGCAGCGCGGCAGCAGGTGCTGCTCCACGGGTTGCAGAAAGATTTCGACCGCTGGCTGGAGCCGGTGCCGTCCGGCGCCGGGCTGCATCTCGCCGCGTTTGCCCGAGGCTCGCTGGATGTGGAGTCTCTGGTCGAGAAGTCATTGCAGCGTGAGGTCGGGCTGTACTCGCTGCGGCGATACCAGTTCGGTCGCGCCGGTCGGTCCGGCCTGGTGTTCGGCTATGGAGCTCTGGATGAAGCCGGCATCTATGAGGGACTTGCACGCCTGCGACGCGTTTGCAGCGAATGACACCGTGAGATTCGACGTGTAAGGTCAGGTGCATCGTGTTCATGTCGGCCCGCCGCCATCAGAACTCAGGTCGCCATCATCGGCGCAGGGCCCTCCGGCCTGCTGCTGTCGCAGTTGCTGCATCGTTACGGCATCGACTCGGTCGTGCTCGAACGCTGTACGCGCGAGCATGTCGAGGGCCGCGTTCGCGCCGGCCTGCTCGAACAGGGCACCGTGAATCTGTTGGCCCAGGCGGGTGTCGCCGAGCGTCTCGCCCGCGAGAGTCTCACCCACGCAGGATTTACGCTCGCGGTGGGTGACCGCGTTCATCGCATCGACCTCGAAGCATTGACCGGACACGGCGTCACCATCTACGGCCAGACGGAAGTCACCAAGGACCTGGTCGACGCGCGACTCGGCAACGGTGGCCAACTGTATTACGAAGCGCTCGATGTGGCCGTGCAGGAACTGAGCGATCGCGGCGCGCGGATCACTTATCGGCACAATGGCGCAAGCCACGAGATCGAATGCGATTTCATCGCCGGCTGCGATGGTTTTCACGGCGTGTCGCGCCGTAGCGTGCCGCGCCAGGCGATGCAGGTCTACGAACGGCTCTATCCCTTCGGCTGGCTGGGAATGCTCGCCGAAGTGCCGCCGGTGAGCAAAGAGCTGATCTATTCGAACCACGCCCGCGGCTTCGCTCTTTGCAGCATGCGCTCGGCGACGCGCAGCCGTTACTACGTGCAGTGCACTCCGCAGGACCGCATCGAGGAGTGGTCGGATCAACGATTCTGGGATGAGCTGCGGGCACGACTGCCGCATGAGTATGCAGAACGTCTGGTCACCGGCCCGTCGATCGAGAAGGGCATTGCCTCCATCCGCAGCTTCGTGGTCGAGCCCATGTCCTTCGGGCGCCTGTTCCTGGTCGGCGATGCCGCGCACATCGTGCCGCCGGCCGGCGCCAAGGGACTGAACCTGGCGGCGGCCGATGTGCGGCTGTTGCACCAGGCGCTGGTGGAGTTCTATTCGAGCGGTCGCCGGACGCTGCTCGATGAATACTCGTCCCGAGCCCTGGCGCGGGTGTGGCGGGCGATGCGCTTCTCCTGGTGGCTCACGCAGCTGACCCACAAATTTTCCGACGAACCGTTCGCGCACAAGCTGCAGCTCGCAGAGCTGGAGTACCTCGTCCAATCGCCGGCGGCATCGCTGTCGCTGGCGGAAAACTACGTCGGCGCCTGGCGCGACTAGCCTTGAGGCGATCCGGCCGGGCGTGTTCTGGAAGGATTTCGAGCCGCCGCCGTATACTTGTCGCCCGGTGCGCGGTCACACGCCTCGAATTCCCCGATTCCCCACTGATTTCCCCAGGATTTTGCAAGAGAGCCGCCATGTTCGAACGTTTCGATCTGCTTCCGCCCGACCCTATTCTCGGCCTGCTGGCGGCGTTTCGTGAGGATGCCTCGCCGCAGAAAGTCGATCTCGGCGTGGGCGTGTACAAGGACGAGCAGGGCAACACCCCGGTGCTCGAAGCGGTGCGGGTGGCGGAAGGCCTGCTGTTGCAGGAGCAGCAGACCAAGACCTATCTGGGCCCGGCCGGCAACGATCAGTTCAATGCCGCCATCGGCAAGCTGGTGCTCGGAGCGGAACACCCGGCATTGCGGGATGGTCGTGTTCGCACCACGCAGGCTCCTGGCGGCAGTGGAGCGTTGCGTCTGGGTGCCGAGTTGCTGGCGGCCGCCAGGAGCGGCACCGTGCACGTGAGCGATCCGACCTGGGCCAATCACATTCCCTTGCTCGGCAGCGCCGGCCTGAAGCTCGAACGTTATCCGTACTACGATGCTCGCAGCGGCGGGGTGAAGTTCGATGCCATGCTGGAAGCGCTCGAAAAGCTGCCGGCCGGCGACGTCGTTCTGTTGCACGGCGCCTGCCACAACCCCACCGGCGCGGATCTCAGTTTCGAGCAATGGCAAGCCGTGACCAAGGTGCTGCAGGAACGCTCGCTGATTCCGTTCATCGACCTCGCCTACCAGGGTCTCGGCGACGGGCTCGATGAAGATGCGCGCGGCGCGCGCCTCGTTGCCAGCTCGGTACCGGATGCGTTGATTGCGGTTTCCTGTTCGAAGAACTTCGGTCTGTATCGTGAGCGCGTCGGCGCGCTGATCGTGGTCGGCCAGCACAGCTCGAACGCCGATGCGGCTGCCAGCCACCTGCGCCGCATTGCCCGCGGACTGTACTCGATGCCGCCGGATCACGGAGCGGCCGTGGTCGCGCGCATCCTGAGTGATGCCAGTCTGGACGCGATGTGGCGCAAGGAGCTGACGCAGATGCGTGAGCGCGTCGGCGAGTTGCGTGTCGCATTGACTCAGGCGCTGGCGAAGACCTGCCCGAGTCGCGATTTCTCTGCGATCGCGCGTCAGCGCGGGATGTTCTCGCTCCTCGATCTGCCACGGGGTGCCGCCGAGCGTCTGCGTGCCGAGCATCACATTTATATAGTGACCGACGGACGCACCAACGTGGCGGGTCTGAGCAGCGGCAGCATCGACTACGTGGCGGAGAAGATCGGCGCCGTGCTCGGCTCGATGTAAACGCATGTCAGCGGCTGTGCCGGTCCATCGGTACAGTCGCTGCCTTTTCCCGATTGGAATCGGCGATCTCCCTACGCATCGCTGCGAGGTCGCCGCCCGGGCGCTCGTTCCAGGCACCGTCGTGAAACCCTTCCCGCCACAGCTGCGTTAAGCCGTTGCGACCGCCACAACGGAGAGTTTCATGAACAAAGATATTGTTCAGGGCAATTTCAAGCAGCTCAAAGGCAAGATCAAGCAGCAGTGGGGCAAGCTGACCGACGATGAGATCGATCAGCTGGAGGGCCACACCGAGATCCTGGCCGGCAAGCTTCAGGAGCGCTATGGTCTGGGGCGCGAGGAAGCCGAGCGCCAGGTGAAGGAGTTCCGTACTCGCAACAACTGGAATTGAGCGAAAGCGACGCATGCTTCGGCGCAATGCCGGGTGCCTGCGTCGCTTCTTTTTTGCAAGCAAGAGCAAGCGCGCCGATGCCCGATGCCGATACGTAGGGCCGGCGGCGCCGGTGGTCGAGCTGCATATCGAAGCGTGTCCGCGAATCGCGCCCCAGTGGTATCTTGCCGGGCCGAAGCGCACGAGGATGCGCGTGTCGTTGCTGCCCATCGAGACCATCGGAACCAGATATCATGCGGGATCTCCGGCGGCCGCCTCGTTGCGGTGTAGTGGTGATGTTGTGCGCAGCCATGCTCGGCTGTGGTATCGGCGGCAACGTGGCGGAGACGGACCATCCATCCGCATCTTCTTCAGCAGTGCAATGGCCGCGTGTGCACAGTCCCGTGCCGCGCAATCCTCGAATCGAAAAGCGCATTGCCTCGATCCTGCGGACCATGACGCTGGAGCAGAAGGTCGCGCAGATGCTGCAGCCGGAGATTCGCTTCGCCACGGTCGAGGATGCCAGGACCTATCGCTTCGGCTCGGTGCTCAGCGGCGGCGGCAGCTGGCCGGGCAACAATAAGAATGCGAGCGTTGCCGACTGGGTGGCGCTGGCGGATGCCTACTACGATGCGTCGATGAGTCCCGGCGCGCCGGCTATTCCCATCATCTGGGGCACCGACGCGGTGCACGGTCACGGCAATGTCATGGGCGCGACCCTGTTCCCGCACAACATCGGTCTGGGCGCGACGCATGATCCCAAGCTGATCGGGCGTATCGCCGAAATCACGGCTCAGGAAGTGGCTGTGACCGGCCTCGACTGGGTGTTTGCGCCCGCCGTGATCGCGGCACGCGATGAGCGTTGGGGGCGCGTCTACGAAGCGTATTCGGAAGACCCCGAGATCGTCCGACAGTATGCCGGTCCGGCGGTGCGCGGGCTGCAAGGCAGGCCGGGTGCCTCATCGTTCCTCGATTCCTCACACGTTCTCGCCACCGCGAAGCATTTCATCGGCGATGGGGGTACTGACCGTGGCGTTGACCGAGGCAACAATCTCTCGACCGAGCGGCAATTGCTGGCTATTCACGGCCAGGGTTACATCACGGCGCTGCAGGCGGGCGTGCAGGCCGTCATGGCCTCGTACAGCAGCTGGCAGGGTGTGAAGCTGCACGGTCATCGTTATCTGCTGACCGACGTGCTCAAGGGCAGAATGGGTTTCGATGGTCTGATCGTCAGCGACTGGAACGGCATCGAAGAAGTCCCGGGCTGTACCCGCGGTGATTGCCCGGCCGCGATCAATGCCGGTATCGACCTGTTCATGGTGCCGCAGGACTGGAGGCAATTCCTGCAAAGCACGGTGGCGCACGTGCGCGCGGGCGAAATTCCGCAGGCGCGCATCGACGATGCAGTCACTCGCATTCTGCGCGTCAAGTTGCGTGCTGGAATGTTCGAGAAGGGACGTCCTTCCGATCGGCCGCTGGCGAACAAGGCGGCATTGCTGGGCGCGCCGGAACATCGAGCCGTGGCCCGGCGCGCGGTGCGCGAATCTCTGGTGTTGCTGAAGAACAAAGGGGGCCTGCTGCCACTGCAGCGCAAGCTCAACGTGCTCGTCGCCGGAGATGGCGCGGACAACATCGGCAAGCAGAGCGGCGGCTGGTCCGTCACCTGGCAGGGCACGCAGACCACCAACGCGGATTTCCCCGGCGCCACTTCGATATTCGCCGGCATTCACGCTGCCGTGAGCGCAGCGGGTGGCAGCGCGCAGCTGAGTATCGACGGCAGTTACAGCAGCAGGCCCGACGTCGCCATCGTGGTGTTCGGCGAAAATCCTTACACCGAGTTCGAAGGCGACATCGCCTCCATCGACTACCAGGGCGAGGCGGGTGCTGACGTGGCGCTGCTGCGTCAGCTCAAGGCGGCGGGCATTCCGGTCGTGTCGGTCTTTCTCAGCGGCCGGCCGCTGTACGTGAATCCGGAGCTGAATGCTTCGGATGCGTTCGTCGCGGCCTGGTTGCCGGGCTCGGAAGGCGCGGGCATCGCCGATGTCATTCTCCGCAAAGCCAACGGCGAAGTGGATCACGACTTCACCGGCCGGCTCGCGTTCTCCTGGCCGCGCAGCGCTGCCCAGGTGCCGGTGAATCGGCACGATGCGAGCTACGATCCGCTGTTCGCATACGGTTTCGGTTTGAACTACTCGGAACAGGACGCGTTGCCCGACGATCTGCCGTAAGCGGCCATGACGAGCCGCCGACGAGGGAGCGATGTCTCGGTGACGCGTGTCCTGTGGGCAGGAGACTCCGGGATTATCGCTTGCGGGAACCTGCAATCGCAGCCATGAGTTGCTGTACACCTGCAACTGAAGTCGAAGAAGGTACGATGAGCGTAGAAGCAACTCCGCGCAAAGCCGGGATAAGAAGCATCGCCAGGCGCGAGGCGAGCGAACGTATGGAAGGCGAACAGCGGCGAATCGCTGCCTATTTTGCGGCAGCGGCGTTCACGCCGGGTCGCTTCATTCACCGTCGTGTGAAGCGAGATGATTACCTGGAAGCGGCCGGAGAGCTGCGCAAGCTGATGGGCAGATGATCCGGGAGCCTCTATCGGCGCAGGACGCGAGACGATTGTGGGGCTTTTACGCACATAGCCGCCGGCTCGCCGCGGCGTCGGTGCGGTATTCGCGCATCATTTCCGACAATCACCCAGGACCCGTTCAGGGAGGGGTATCCTCGCGTACGCACTGACCTTCGCTACGTCGTCCCTGTCCCGCGCGAGAGCGGCCGCGGTTGGAAGCCACAGCGACAGTGCTTACCTGAAGTTCCAGCTACATCCGACGGATTCCCGCCGGATAGAGAAAGGACGGGGCCATGAGTCACCGCGACGACGATTCGCACCGCATGTATCGCGAACAGTCGCTCCCCGTGACCGATACAACGCGCGGTGTCAACGAGAAGCTGCGCAGTGCCAATCGGGATCTCACCGCTCAGATCGAGACGCTGCGTCGCAACGGCGCGGAGTTGCGCAATCTGGTCGAGGGCACCGAGATCGGTGCGTTGTTCCTGGACCGGGACATGCGGATTCGCAGCTACACCCAGACGGTCGTTGCCATTTTTGCGCTGGGTCCGGCCGACTACGGACGGCCCATCGGCGAGATCGCGCACTGGCTCGAAAAGGTTGATCTGGTTGATCTGTTGGCCGATCTCGGCCGGGCGCTGGAACAGGGCATGGCCGTGGAACGGTCGGTACGGCAGCGCACCGGCAAGCATTCATATCTGATGCGCATCCTGCCGTATCGCACCAGCGAGGGTGCGATCGAGGGAGTATTGATCACCTTTGTGGACGTGACCGCCATGGCGGCCGTGGAAGAGCAGCAGCGACTGCTGGTCGCCGAGCTCAATCATCGAGTGCGCAACATGTTGCAGGTGGTGATCGGCCTGGCGCACCAGACGCTGCGCCGCTCGCAGTCGCTGCTGGACTTCGAGCCGGCCTTCATGGGACGGATGCAGGCGCTGGGCCGGGCCTACGAGCTGCTGTCGCACGATGGCTGGAGCAACGTGCCGATGGCGCAGCTGTTGGCCACCCAGCTCGATCCGTTCGCCAGCGAGGGCAATCGTTACACCGGCGCGGGAGAGCGGGTGGTGATCGCATCCGCCGCGGCGTTGTCGCTCGGGCTGGTGCTGTACGAGCTGGCCACCAACGCTACCAAGTACGGCGCACTGTCCACCGCGGGCGGCAAGATAGACGTCTCGTGGCAGCTGGCGGACGGCGGCAGCGGCAGCGAAGAGTTCGTGCTGCTGTGGCAGGAGAGCGGTGGACCGCCGGTGCGGCCCCCGGGGCGCTCGGGTTTCGGCACGGAACTCGTGCAGCGACAGCTGCATTATGAGCTCAACGGCACAGCGTCGATGGACTTTGAGCCGGGCGGCTTGCGCGTCACGCTCGCCATCCCCGCCAGGCACGTGGTGGTGGAAAGCAGATCCTGACACACCGACACATGAGCCCCGCAGCGCGCATCCAGATCGTCGAGGACCAGTATGTGGTGGCGCAGGATTGCGAGCGCTGCCTGACGCAGGCCGGATTCGAATGCATCGGCTTTGCCACCACCGCCACCAATGCCTTCGATCTGGCCGAGCGCGAACGGCCTGACCTGATCCTGATGGACGTACGGCTGGCGAGCCGCATCGATGGCGTGGATGCGGCCATCGCCATTTTCGAGCGGCTGGGCATCCGTAGTCTGTTCGTCAGCGCGCACGGCGATCAGGTGATGCGTGAGCAGGCTCGCCTGGCCCGACCGCTGGGCTGGCTGAACAAGCCCTACACCCAAGCCGAGCTGGTGCAGGCGGTCCGTGCCGCCGTTGCCGAACTGGAAGTCGAAAAGAAGGCGCAGCACGAAGCGTTCAAGGCCGACGCTGCCGAAGCGACGAGCCGGCTCCATGGCTGAGTACTCGGGCCTGAGTATTCGCAGCGGGCGCTGCGAATACGTTCCGAAGCGTGTGCTGTCGATCGATTCCCGCACGCTGCGGGAGCGGCTCACCCGCCGCTGCCGTACGGACGCGTGATGATCTCGAGATAGTGTCCGTTCGGATCGTTCCAATACAGCCCGCGCCCGCCATCGTGGTGATTGATCTCGAAGGCGTGCCGGTGCATGGGGTCCGCCCAATATTCCAGGCCGCGGTCACGGATGCGCTGGAAGATGGCGTCGAACTCGCTTTCGCTCACCAGGAAGGCGTAGTGCTCGATCGGCATCGCCTCGTCGCTGTGCTGGAAGTCGAGCGTCACGCCGTTGTCGAGCGCCACGGTCCAGAACGGGCCGAAGCGGCCTGGCGCATCACGGCCGAGGATCTCTGCAAGGAACACCGCTGACGCCTGCGCGTCGCGAGCGGGGACGATGGTGTGATTGAGCTGGATGGCCATGATCGAGCCTCCATGATGCAGGGAGCGTCGACCGACGATTTTCCGGCGGCTGAGTGCCGCCGGAAAGTCCTGCTCCTCCGAAGGTCGCGACCGGTTATTTCGGTGCGACGTTCAGGAACGCTTCGGCCGTGCGCACGTAGTGCCAGAACTCATCCGGGTTCCTGGAGAACGCCCTGGTCAGCAGTTCCTCGCCTTTCTCGCGCTGGCCGGTGCGGATGTACCACGCACCGACTTCAGCCTGACCAGTGTCGTCCTTCGGCTCCGCCGCCAGCGCTTTCTGGAAGAAAGACTCGGCCTTGGCGTTCTCGCCGGCTTCGGCATACAGCGAGCCGATGCGATACCAGTCGCTGGAGCCGGCCTTGCCGCCCAGCACCTTGTCGAGCAGCGCCTGGCCCCGTGCCTTGTCACCCGAAAGGTAGTACACGCGCGCCACGCCGATCAGTTCCCAGCTGCCGTCGCCGGCCAGCTTTTCGGCTTCCTGCAAAGCAGCGAGGCCGGCTTCCTGCGCCGGCTTGCCGGTCACCAGGGTCATGCCCGGCCCCTTGACCTTGGCGGCGTAGCCGATCCCCATTCCCAATGTCAGACAGGCGGCGGCGAGTCCCGCGGCGGCGATCGTCCTCATCGTCAGCTCCTTGTTGATTGTTGGCGATTGCATCGAGCGGCCGAACGGTAGCACACGCCTGAAACCGTTGCCGCGTGCGCCGGCACTCAAGGAGGTGGGAACGATGTTTCTCATCGCATCGGCGGAGGCGTCATGAAAAGACAGGCTCGATGGCTCATCGCCATGATCGCGACGATGGCCTTTTCCGGCTGCACCACCCTGCAGCCGCTCGCGGTCGATTCGGCCCGGCTGGCCAGTCAGCTCAAGCAGGGCGATGACGTGCAGCTGGTCACGACTGGCGGACAGCAGTTGGCGTTCTCGATCGAGCAGATCGATGCAGGCGGACTGCAGGGCGCCGGGCAACGGGTTGCCTTCAACGACATCCAGAGCATCAGCCGCAAGCAGATTTCGATGGGGCGCACGGCCTTGCTGGCGCTGGGCGTGATCGGGGCTGGCGCACTGGCTGCCGGCGGCGGTGGTGGCAGCGGCAGCAGTTATTGAAGACCGTCTCCTCGCGCATAATGCCTGCGACACTCATTCGCGCAGGGCATCGGCATGGCACGAGGCGGACCACTGGCCGGACTTCGGGTTCTGGAAATCGCGGGCATCGGGCCCGGCCCGTTCTGCGGCATGCTGCTCGCCGATCTGGGTGCCGACGTGGTGGTGGCGGAGCGGATTGCGCCCGGTGACGAGCGTCTCGATCTCGGGCCGGCTTCGATCGTCAACCGCGGCAAGCGGTCGATCAGCGTGGATCTGCACTCGGCGCAGGGCGTCGCGCTCGTTCTGGATCTGGTCGAACATTGCGACGCGCTGATCGAGGGTATGCGTCCTGGCACGATGGAGCGCCTCGGGCTCGGTCCGCAGGTCTGCCTGGAGCGCAATCCGCGGCTCGTCTACGGACGCGTGACAGGTTGGGGGCAGCAGGGCCCGCTCGCGCATGCCGCCGGTCACGACCTCAACTACGTCGCATTGTCCGGTGCGCTCTGGTACGCCGGTCAACCGGATGCGGCGCCAATCGCCCCGCCCACGCTGGTCGGCGACATCGGCGGCGGCGCCCTGTATCTCGCGGTCGGTCTGCTGGCTGCGGTGATGAACGTGCGTGCCGGTGGGCGCGGCCAGGTGGTGGATGCCGCCATCGTCGACGGCAGCGCACACATGATGAATCTGTTGCTGGGCTTCAGGGCAACAGGACAGCTCGTCAGCGAGCGGGGTGCCAGCCTGCTCGATGGGCCGCACTGGTACAACACCTACCGCTGCGCCGATGGTCGCCTGATCAGCGTCGGCCCGCTCGAAGCGAAATTCTATCGGCTGCTGCTCGACAAGCTCGGTCTGGCCCAGGATCCTGCCTTCGCAACCCAGTACGATAAGGATGCGTGGCCCGAGCTGCGCGCCCGCTTTGCTGCACTCTTTGCCAAGCGTACCTGCGAGGAATGGTGTGCGCTGCTCGAAGGTACGGATGCGTGCTTTGCGCCGGTGCTGAATCCGGAAGAGGCGGCGAAGCATCCGCACATGGCTGCGCGCGGCGTCTACTCGAGTCAGGATGGATTGTTGCAGGCGGGTCCGGCGCCGCGCTTTTCGGGCACCCCCGCCGACGTGCCGGGTGCAATTCCGAGCCGCGGAGCGGATACCGAAGCGGTGTTGCGCGACTGGATCGACCATGATCCCGGGACTCGATGAAACGGAGTGATCTGCATGCATTCCTTGCCGCTGACCGAAATAGCATTGCGCCTGCTGACGGCCTTCATTTGCGGAGCCGTGATCGGCCTCAATCGCGATCTGCGGCGCAAGCCCGCGGGCGTTCGAACCTTCGGACTGGTGAGCATCGGATCGGCGGTGGTGACGCTCGCGATGTCCCAGATGCCAGGGACCGGTGCCGACGCGATCAGTCGTGTCATTCAGGGTGTGCTCACCGGTATTGGTTTTCTCGGCGCCGGTGTGATCCTGCATCGTGAGAAGCCGAGCAAGGTGGCGGGACTCACCACCGCAGCCGCAGTCTGGCTGACGGCGGGACTGGGCGTTGCTGCGGGCGCAGGCCTGTTTGTCATCGTCTGGCTTTCATTGGCGCTGGCGCTGATCGTGCTGCTGATCGGCGGCCCGCTCGAACGTCTGTTCGGCAAGGTCCTGCGGGCCGAGCCCGGTGCGGAGGACGACAACCCGCCCGGCAGTTGAGCAAGTGCCTTGCCGGAACGATCGACCGATCGTTTCTCGGCGGCGTGCCGGCGTCGCAGGTACTGCAACTACGACAGCAGCGCCTCGGCGGCGAAGATGCCTGACCAGATGGCCGTGCTGGTTCCGTAGCCGGGATAGGTGGTCTGTCCCGCCTGGAGCAGGCCACGAATCGGCGTCCGATGCGGGAACTGAGCTGCGGGTCCCGCTGCGGGTGACAGGCCATACACCGCGCCGCCGAACAGATGCATGCTGTCTCGGTAGTCTTTCGGACTCACCACGCGCGATGTCGCAATGTCCAGCTTGTGAAGGCGGGACAATGTCGCAATGGCAGATTCGGCGGCCGCTTGCGTGGCTTCCTGCGTCCAGCGATCGATCGCCCAGGTCTGATCGATCGGCGGAAACATCTCGACGATGCTGCCGCCCGACGGTGCGAGCTGCGGCATCGTTACGGTCGGCACGGAATAGGTGATCCAGCTCGCCGCTTCGCTGCCCGGTAGCAGGGCTCGCTGCTGCTCTTCCATGAATGGCAGCCGACTGACTGAATGACTGCGGGCTTCCAGGTGATTCGACAGACCGAGCTGGATGCTCAGTGCTTTCTGCGATAGCGGCGCGTTGCGGGCCTTGCGTCGCAGCGCTTCCGGGACGTGCTCGGCGTCCAGCAGCGAGCCGAACGTCAGCATGCCGCTCACCGTGGAGATCGCGGCATCCACCGCTACCGTGCCGCGCCCGTGGATATCCAGGCCGAAAACACGATTGCGCGTCACCCGGATCTTTTTCACCTTGGCATCGGTGTGGATCTTCCCGCCGTGTTGCAGCAGCGTGGTGCTCAAGGCTTGGGGAATCGTGCTCATGCCGCCTTCCGGCAAATAGAACCCCGAATCGAGCAGTGCGACCAAGCCGATCAGCTGGAACACCGGCATCTGCTGCGGCGGCAAGCCGGTGTAGAGCAGCACGCCCGACATCGCGGCACGCACGGCCGGGTCGCTGAATGCACGCTCCAGCTCGGCCGCAACGGTTCCGCGGAACTTGGGCAGATGTCGCCAGGCCTTGCGCAGCAGTCGCGCCGTTGAAGGCGGCCGGGTGAGCAGATCGTCTGCGAACAGTCTCAGCACGGGGCGCCACTTGTTCAACAGGCTTTCGACCTCGGATGCGGCTCGCGCTGAACGTGCTTCACCGTCGCGGCCATGGATTTTCACGTCGCTGCCAATGCCCATGGCAACGATGGTGTCGTCGGGTAGGGTCGTTTCCACGGGGCTGGTGATGCGTCGTAGCGGAACCGACACGCTGCGATCGATTCCGAGCTTGTCGAATGCATGGTCCAGCAGTTCGGGTACGGCCACGTACAGCGCGCCGTCGTTGAATGTGTATCCCTGCTGTTGCGTGGTGGCACAGCAGCCGCCGAGCTTCTCTTTCGCCTCGAACAGCTCGACCTGGATGCCGCGCTTTGCAAGCGCCACGCCCGCGGCCAGCCCCGACAGGCCGCCGCCGATGATTCCGACCGTCTTGATCTGGCTCACGATGTTCTCGATCTCACTCCACTTGCGGCCGAGCGCACGGCGATCGGCTCGCCGGTAAGTTTCCAGCAGTCGTCGACGAAGCGCTTGTATCGAAACGACACGCCGGATGCCGACGTTCGAGCAGCGCGGCTTCCTGTTATCGCGAGGCCAGCGGGCCTCTTGCGGGCATCGCCGATTCCCAGGCGGGCTTGAGTCTGGCTGTCCTCTGGCAAGTGACGCAGCGCGCGTTCTGCACGGGCTCGTTATCTATCAGCCAATGCGAGCGGCAGTCGGCTGTCGTCGCGCATGATCAGATCGAGCTCGGTTCGCTCGTAGCGGAATGTGCTCCATCCGGGATCGGCTCCGGCATCCCGCGCGAGCTGTGTCGGCGAGCTGCCAGCGAGCGCCAGGAAGTCGCGCGTCATGTGAGCTTGATCGAAGTAACCGCAATCGTGCGCCAGCTGCGTCAGGTTGCCGGCCCGAGTGCCGGAGATGACGGCAGCCAGCGCGTGGACGAAACGTACCATGCGTCCCATCGAACGCTGTGGCAGACCGTAACTCGCAACGAAGCGTCGTTCGAGCTGCCGCAGGCTCAGTCCGTGCTGCTGTGTCAGTTCGCGGGGCGCACGCATCAAACCGCTCAAACTCAACGGCGGTAACAGCAGCTTCGGCATCCGATTCGAATCGCTGCGCGCGAGCAGCCAGGCACCGATGACCCTCGCCCAGTCTCGCGGTGCGGTGTGCTGCCGGATATCGCCGAGCAGCCGCTCGGTCTCGTGCCTCCCGATCAGCTCTTCGAGCGGCCAGCGGCTATCCGTGAGTCGATCCTGCGGAATGCCGAAAAGGCGTGCCGCCTGACCGGGCTGGAGCAGGCTGGCGATGAAAACAGTGCCGGGCAGGGCGCGGTAGCTGACCGGCCGGCTGTTGGGCCCGCCGATGAATGCAGCCGGCGTATCAGTCCATTCATCGCCACTGTGCGAGAGCGCGGCGCCGGAAACGAATACGGTCAGCAGCGGAAACGGCGTTGCCGGCAGCCGCGTCACACAGGGCTGCGGCGCCTCGACGTGGAAGTAGCGGACCAGATGAGCGACGGCGGGCAGCGGCTCGAGGATGGCGCGATTCATGGGCTGGATATTACGCGGCCATCGATGGATTGAGGGTCTTTCGGTGAATGCCCGCAGTATCCGCTTGGAACTCACGGCGGAAGGCTGCGGGGCACGATCTCGCAGCTGTCCGCAGCGCGTTCGACGACACCTTGAGTCGCGTCCCAGACGGGACGCATGATCGGGATCGTTCGGGGTTGTGCAATTCTGCTCCGACCGACACTGGCCCACTTGTGTCGGCATTCCCTTTGTATTCGCGTGCTTAGGCGTTTGCTCGCTCTGCTGTCTGCGATTGGAATGAGTCACGTTGCACACTCCGCCGCAACGTTCGGGGCGTGGCGCAGCCTGGCAGCGCACTTGCAGTCGCAAGAGGTCGCGAGTTCGAATCTCGCCGTCCCGACCGATCTCTCCCAGGTCCGGTAGCAAGGATGAAGGCTCATTATGGAGACACGACTCGTCCCTGAGTCGGCTCCAGTCGCATGAACTGCGTTTGATCGATTCTGTCGAGGAGACGAGTGCGGCGGTTCAGCTCGACACCCCGGTCGAGCTGCGGCTGTCCATTCCCAGGGTCTGCATGAGCCCTGCAGCGGGGTCGTCGTCTTCGCGGTGCTCGGAGTCTTCGTCTTCCCAGCGCGGCGTGCCGATCTCGTGCTGCCGCGGTCGGCCGATCGGCACCAGATTGGAGAAAGCGCTGAACGTGAACATCTCCGGCTGCTGTCGCTGATAGCGGCTGATCGCCCGCGTCAGGCACGAGGCGCTGTGACCGAGGTAGCGTGCGACTTCGTGCAGGCTGGCGATGCGTCGCTCGGTGGCGTACCAGGCGAACTGCGCTCTCGCCAGGACCAGGTCGCGTCGGCGCGATCTGGACATCAGCTGCGAACGAGGCATGTCGTGCGACAGCGCTACATGCGCTGCGATCTCGTCGAGCGACATCCTGCTGCGGATGACGCGTCCCCGTCGTGGCAATCGCGAGATGAACGAAGCGTCACCGAGTATTCCCGGCGTACTTGGCGAACCACGCTCAAGCAGCTTGGCGATCGGGGCGGGCGGCGGATCGGCCATGAGTCGGCGGTAGGCGACCCGTTCCTCGTCGAAGCTGTCGAGAATCCGCAGCAGCGCGCCGCAGTAGACGCCGCCCACGTGCTCCTTACCGAGATAAATCTGATGGCTGGTGTATGGATAGCCATCGGGGTGCGAAGCCAGGCCGGCCAGCACCGGAATGTAGTGCAGGTACTGGATCATCCGCGGCAGATAGGTGTCCAGATCGACCAGCGTCGATTGATACGGGCGCCGGAACAGTTGTCCGCATTCGCCCGCGCGACGATGCAGCTGTAACGCATAGCGGCTGGTGAGTTGACGCATGAAGTCGCCGACCGGTGCTTCACCGATCTGTAACGCAAGATGGATGGCATCTGGCATCCAGCAGTATCCGAGCAGGCGCGCATCGGCACGCTTCAACGCGGACGGCAACAGGCTGGCGATCAACGCATAGTCGTGCGGCTGCGTGAAGATCGGTCGTTGCGAATTGGTGCGGCGGACGATGTAGTAGGTGGCTTCCGGGACATGGATCCGTTGTCGTCGCGGCATCGGGGATGACCTCCTTTTCCGTGAGTCTCGATTCGGTCGTGCTGACGTAGCTACTACTGACACAAGGTGGCGACGAGTGTTCCGTGTCTCATGAAATTTCATATCGCTGCAGCAATTCCCATAACGCTTGCCGTCTCATGGCATCGGTGCGCTCATGGCCGTGTTCAACTGTATTCGATGAGCGCGCAGGAGATGCACGAAGAAACGGCAAAAACAGCCGCGTCCGTGAGAATGAGACGTTCGAGATGTCCTGCTCTTGCGGATTGGACGGCACGCCATCCGGATGTCATCGGTTGGCGACAGCGGTGGGTTGACAGGTTATGCGTCGTTGATAAATCGACGGAGAAGGAATGCCGGCGTCGCCAGGCTTCAATGGGGCCGGGGCGTGCCGGACGTCGGTCCGGCCCCGCTGGTGCCTAGTGAGTGCCACAGCCAATGCAGAAACAGGATCGCCTCGCGATGCGCTGGCGAGCTTTGCAGCCATTCGGCATAGCGCTGCTGTTGGTCGGCAGTGAGTTCACCTTCGCGCAGGCGCAAGAACCAGCCAGCGGCGGCGGACGCGATGCTGAGGTCTTTCGTATTGGTTCCGGCCATGGACTTACCCTCGACTTGTCCTGTCACGCCCGATATTCCGGTTGTATCGATGTCATGTTTAACGAGTGCAGCATTACGCCGGAATGCTGAATTCCTGCCTTCAGTAATCGCGTGTTCCAGAGGTCCGACAATCTCATCGGTACATGACCGAACGTTGACAGGAGTTGGGGAAGCGTCTGGCGCTCGCGTACAGCCGGTTGATCAGGGCCCGGCGGTAAAACCGGGCAAGGCGTCAGCTCGGGCCAGAGAAGGGCAGGATGCATCGGCCGGCAGGTCGATCCGACTGTTCAGGCGCAGGAGTCGATTAGTCAACAGAGCAGAAGATAAACAATGCGCTGCCGATGGCGATTTGCCGGAGATACGGGGTTTGTCGCGGCTGTTGCGATGGTGGTGGTCAGGTGCCGGACGTTGCGTTGTTGAATAATTCGCAGATGCGGTGCCGTGTGACGGCTAGAGTCGGAGCCGCAGGACGGATACCAGCCCGGACCGACATGGCACATGACTGTATCAGGTCGGCTCAAACGACAAGTTCGTGTACGTCGGTTCAGGTGGTTCAAACCGCTGAATCTGCTGCGCAGGCGATTCGGATGGATGCAAGTCGGTGATGGGTGGGGCGGGAAGCCCTGACGGCCAAGTCTCGCGTCCGCGGTCGCTTCGGACGCAGGCCTGTAAGGATGTGAACGCCGCCTCTATTCAGGCTGGCGGCGGGTGAAAGGTGGGCACAGGCGGGTGGGGCGGATGCAGCAGGCCCGCGGAGCGCGATTCAGCCGGACTTTTTATCTTCGAGCGATACGGTATTGATCGGTGCGACGGCCGGTTCGCGATCGCGGAAACGGATGACGACGAGATCACCGCTGCGTGTCACCAGGAGCGCCGGGTCCCGGGCAAGGAACTGGATCAGCGACTCGGGATCGTCGGCAGCGAATACGCCGTTGAGTCGCCGTCCCTGAAGTGCCGCGCCCTCGATTTGCAGTCGTGGCGCCACGTTGTAACGAGCGACTTCCGCGGCAACGTCAACCAGGGGCGTGTTGCTGAAGACCAGCTGGCGTTGGCGCCAGGCGGTTGCCGCTGAGACGTTCTGCGCCGGCGGCTGGTCGAGAGTGCCATCCACTGCAACGCTGACCTGCTCACCGGCGGCCAGCACCGCCAGAGCTCCAGCGGGGGCAGGGCGCCCGGCCTCGTACGGCACATTGGCTGCAACGCCCGGCGCTTTCTGTGAGCCCACCCCGGATTCGGTCCTGCCCTGTTCGGCGGATGTGCCGATCTGACTGCTGCCGGCGGTCGGATCGGTGGATGGCCCTGCCTCCGCAGCGATCCTGGACGGATCGACCACCGCGACGCGCCCCTCGACCACCGAAACGACCGTGTCGTCGTTACGGCGTCGAACGTTGAACTGGGTGCCGAGTGCCTCCACCCGGATGCCATCGGACTGGACCCGGAAGGGCCGGTTGACGTCGCGCTTCACCGTGAACAGCGCCTCTCCCTGGATCAACTGAATCTCGCGCGCAGTCTCGGTGAAGTGGATTCGCACCCGGGTATCCGTGTTCAGGTGAACGACCGAGCCGTCATCCAGCCGTACGGCCCGCTGCTCGCCGATGGCGGTCGCCAGCACTTTGCCATCATCGGGCCGCAGCCCCCAGAAGATGGTCGTCGACACGATCAGCATCAGTGCGGCCGCCAGGCCGACGAACCACCAGCGGAACCAGCTGCGAATACTTTGTGACTGGACTTGTGCGGTGCCGGGCAGTTCGATGATGTTGTCCGGACCCTTGGGCAGGTTGCCGAGATCGATGCCGCCCGGACCCAGATCGACCAGTTCGCCCCACAGTGCGCTCTGCGCCAGGAACTCCTCCATGTGTTGTGGCGACGACTTGAGCCACGCAGTAAAGCGCTTGCGGTTCCAGCGCTTCGGATCGACGTCCATCTCGACCAGCCACGCCGCTGCTTCCTTGCGGATCTCCATCAGCGTTCCAGCACCCAGCGGTTCCATGTCGCTTCTCCCTTGCCGTGTCATTTCAGTCCAAGACCGATCAGCCTGCACTGGACCAGGGCCAAGTGCATGTATTTCTTGACCGTATGCACCGACAGCGTCAGTTCCTCCGCAATTTCGCCGTAGCTCATGCCTTCCCGGATGCGCAGCACCAGCACCGCGCGGTAGAGGGTCGGAAGCTGGTCGACGATGTGCTCAATGTCGCGCTGGTTGTCGGCACGGGTGACTTCGTCCTCACCGATGCCTTCGCTTTCCGCGTCTTCGTCGAAGGTGCTGCGCTTGCGTTGCACCAGCAACATCTTGTCGTGGAGCACGTTTCTCGCGACTCTATATAAATAGGCGCGCGGCTCGCGCACCAAATCGGCGTCGGCAAAACGTAGTATCCGCAGATAGATCTCCTGTCGAACGTCCTCCGGGCTCTCCTCCTGCCCCTGCAGGCGACGCAGGAGGAAGCCATGCAACTCGCGGTCGTACGCGCGGACAGTCTCCTCGAATCCTTGCGCCGCACCTCTCGGCTTCTTCTTGTTGACTGGCAGGCTCATCCGGACTCCGTACGCATTCTGGTTGCAGATCGGTAGACCTGGATTCGGTAAAAAAAGGGTACTTGAGATGCCCGATCGTCTCGGCGCAGCAGGTGGTGTTACCCCTCTTTACCCGCGCGTCAGTCTACTAGTTCGGCCAATGCGAAATTTCGGCAAAAAGTCCTGAGCGACTAGTTCGGGTTTCCGAAGGCAACGATCGGCGCAGGCGCATCTGGGGATCGCCAACGCCGGCAAGCGAGAAGGGGGCATGTTTTCTATGCATAACAACAACTGGAACTACTGGCCTGGAATCTGTCTGTCGATGGTCGCGGTGTGCGGTGTCGCAGCAAGAGCTGAGACATCAGTAGCCCCTGCAAAGACGGTAACCGTGGACATCAAGGCGCAGCCGATCGGTGCCGCGCTCAATGAGCTGGCGCAACAGTCGGGGATGCAGGTCATCTTCTACTCGGACGTGACGGAGGGGATCCAAGCGCCGGCGATCGCCGGGACGATTACGCCGGAAGCGGCGTTGAAGGGGTTGTTGTCCAACACCGGTCTGACGTACTCGTATGTGAATCCGCGAACAGTGCTGGTGCAGGCAGCGGGCGGTGGTCTGGGTGCCACTGGAACGAGCCTCATGCGACTGGCTGCGCTGCGGGTTCCGGCCCAGGTGGAAGCCCAGAAGACCGGTCAATCCGGCGAGGATCCGGGACCGAGCGAAAAGAAGCGGAGAAACATCGAAGAGGTCATCGTAACTGCGCAGAAGCGCAGCGAACGTCTGCAGGACGTTCCGATCAGCATCGGCGTCCTGACAGCCGATGACATCGTGGAGCGAGGATTGTTCAACGCCAACGACTACCTGCGTGGTATGGCCGGCGTAAGCCAGATGGACAGCGCATACGGCCAGTCCGTCGTCATCCGGGGTATCGAGACTTCCCCTTTCTTCCAGAACTTCTTTTCGAGCACGACCACTGCGACCTATTTTGGGGAGACTCCGACGACGACGTCCGCGGGTCTGCTGAGCGGTACGAGCGTCGATCTCAAGCTCGTCGACATCAGTCGAGTCGAAGTGCTTCGCGGCCCGCAAGGGACGGCATTCGGAAGTTCGTCGCTCGGTGGTGCGGTACGCACGATTCCAGTGGCGCCGAAGCTGGACTCGTTCGAGGGCAAGGTTGCAGCAAGCTACTCCAGTACCGCAGGTGCGGGCGGGGACAACTACAACGCTCAGCTCACCGGCAACATTCCGTTGATCGAGGGCAAGCTCGCGATTCGAGCCGTAGGCTATCAGTACCAGGATAGTGGATTTTATCGAAATCGCGCCGGTTCGGATCCGGCCTTCGGGGCCAGTGTCGTGATCCCCTACGGGGTCCAGGCATTTGCCGTCGACAAGGACGAAGTCGGAGCCTACTACGTGCGGGGTGGTCGCATTGCGGCCCTGTGGCAGGCGACTGACGATCTGCGTTTGACGCTGAACTATCTTTCGCAGAAGAACGAAACGGACGGCATGCCTCTCGCAAACAGCGGTGTGTATGAGCAAACGGCCTTGCAGGTTGCGACACAGCACGTGATTCGCGGCCAGAGGGGTGGCCAGATCGACATGGATGTCGACATCCTCAACCCGGTGGTCGAATACCGGCTGGGGTGGGCCGACCTGATTGCGACCTACTCTTACACGAAGAGCCATTCGATCCAATCGAATCCGTGGGCCGCGCTCGCTCTGAATCAGCCGGTCTCGAATCAGGCGGTGAGCGACCATGTCGAGCATGTCGGCGAGGTTCGGATGACGACGCGGCTCGATGGTGACTGGAATTTCCTGGCCGGCGTGTACATCGAAGACATTGACGACGACAGCTCTTCCGATAATCGCTGGTACGGCGACCCGGCGACAAACCTCTACGGCACCGATCTCTCAATCGGCATCCGTGACGACAAGCGAAGCCTGAAGCAGAAGGCGGTCTTTGGCGAGGTGTCGTGGGAGGTTGTGGACGGTCTGACCTTGACCGGCGGCGTGCGCGCCTACGACTACGAGCGTACGTTCGATGTCGATGCGAGCGGCTTCCTGTACAGCACGATCGGCCTGGTGCAGCGGCAGACCGACGCGTCGGGAGAAACCTATCGCGCGAACGTCAGCTACAAACTCAATCCGGATTCCCTCGTGTATGCGGGTTGGGCGCAGGGATTTCGTCTTGGTCAGGCGCAGATCGGGCTGCCGTCGAGCTCATGCGATATCGACGGCAATGGCATCGTCGACGGGACGGGTATTCCCATAGATTCGACCAGAAACGTCAACTCTGACGAAGTCGATAGCTACGAGATCGGCACCAAGTTTGCGCTTCTCGAGCGGCGCCTGAGTGTCGAGGCGGCGATCTTCCGGATGGAGTGGTCCGGTGTGCCGGTTCAAGTAAGACCGGGGTCCGGAACGTGTGTCCTGGGCTACGTGGCCAATGCGGGGGAATCCGTCTCGGAGGGAGTGGAGCTTCAGGCGAATTTTCAGATAACCGATGTAGTCGGCATGACCTTCGGCGGTTCCTGGATCGACTCCACGCTGAGCGAGGCGGTTCCGGCACTCAACGCCGCCAAGGGAAATCGTCTGACGGCGCCTGAGGTCAACGCAAACGTCGGACTCAAGTTCGATTTCAGCATTGGCGGATACGACGCGTTCGCGCGTGCCGATGCGGTCTATGTCGGGTCGTTCTATGGTGATTTGGCGCAGTCGCCGTCGCTAGAGACAGACGACTACACAAAGCTGGATACGTCGGCGGGTGTGGCAATCGGGAGTCTCAACGTCGATGTCTTCGTGAGGAATCTCACGAACGAGGACGCGATGACGTTTCGCGGCACTTTGTCGCGGGCAGGAAAGTACTTCGGATATCGCATGAGACCTCGAACGATCGGGCTGCAGCTCAGCTACAACTTCTGACCGGATAAGGGTGGATTCAGAGTGCCGGAATGCGGCGTATGGAGCATATGCCGCGTTCCGGCAGGTTGTGCGGAGCTGCAATAGGCCATGCGGAAGATAAGCTACAAACAATACCTGCTAACCGTTCTCATGGTCATCCTGGCGTCCAACCTGGTGGACCGGGTGGCGTTGGGCGTGCTGTTGCAGGAGATCAAGATCGATCTCGATCTGAGCGATACGCAACTGGGTTTTCTGACAGGGATCGCCTTTGCGCTCTTCTACTCGGTGATGGGGCTTCCGATCGCTCGTTGGGCCGACCGCGGCAACCGGGTCACCATCATCACGGTCACGACCGTACTGTGGAGTACGACGGTGGCGCTGTGCGGCTTTGCAGCAAGTTTTACCCAGTTGCTTTTGATTCGGGTGGGTGTCGCGGTGGGTGAGGCGGGCTGCATCCCGCCGGCACATTCGCTCATCGCCGACTACTACACGCGCGCCGACAGGCCCCGCGCCATCGGTCGCTACATGCTCGGCTACCCATTGAGTGCAGTGGTCGGATATTTCCTTGCGGGCTGGCTGAATGAGTTGTACGGATGGCGAGTCACGTTCCTGCTGCTGGCACTGCCCGGCCTAGGCCTGGCTGCACTGGCCTGGTTCACTTTTCGGGAGCCGCGGACCGGTCGGGCATCGGACGCGGAGGGAATACAGGAAGCGGCTCGGCTCTCGGCTTCGTCGGCAGGCGACGGGTCGACGCCGCATCCGAGCGTGAAGGACGTGTGCGTGACATTGTGGAATAACGTCACGTTCCGCCATCTGCTGCTGAGCTGGTCGGTCATGAGTTTCTTCGGCTGGGGAGTGGCTCAGTGGAAGCCGGCATTCTTCATTCGCAGTTATGGATTGGATACCGGCGAAGTAGGTACCTGGTTCGCGGTGACGTACGGGTTGGCGGGCTTCATCGGCACCTACTGGGGTGGAGAGCTGGCCTCGCGTTGCGCGGCCCGGAACGAACGTCTGCAGCTCAAAGCCATGGCGGTAGCTTTCGCCTTCTTTGCCGTCATTTCGGCCGGGATCTATATCTCCCCCAGTCCGTTCTGGGCCTTCGTGCTGATGGGACTTTCCCTCTTGGGTGTCTACACGACATACGGGCCATTGTTCGCGACGATCCAGACATTGGTGCCGCCGCGCATGCGCGCCAGTGCACTGGCGACCGTCTACCTTTTCGCCAACTTGATCGGATTGGGTCTCGGACCATTGGCGGCAGGCGCGTTGAGCGATGCGCTGCGGCTGCAGTTTGGCGAAGAGTCGCTGCGTTATGCCTTACTGGCCATGTGCCCGGGTTATCTCTGGGCGGCGTGGCATCTCTATTGGGGCAGCAGAACGATCGATGGTGACCTGCAGTTCTTGCAACAAGATAGCGATCCTGCGGGTGCAGTCGATGTTCGCAGCGGTTCCCATCGGACGGGTGCACTGAATGTGCGGCGGGTCGTTTCGTTGAAGGAGGCAGAGGGCGGATGACAACAGCAGGAGCGACTGGCATCCGGGTCGTCACTGGGGTTCGGGCCGGGCAGGTGGCACCGGCGAAGTACCGTCTGCGCACAGCCTGCAACGTGCTCGTGCCCATGCGTGATGGCGTACTTCTGGCGATGGATCTGCTCAGACCGGATGTTCCCGGGAGATTTCCGGTGATCCTGGTCAGAACTCCTTACGACAAGGTGGTTCTGGCCTCTTCGCCTGGCCGGGCGTTTCAGGAGCAACTGGCGCGGCGCGGCTACATTGTCGCGATTCAGGATTGCCGCGGTCGCTTCAATTCCGATGGAGTATTCGATCCGTACCGACAAGAGCATACGGATGGTTTCGACACGATCGAATGGATCGCGGCGCAGGATTGGTGCGATGGCAACGTTGGGATGACGGGCCGTTCCTATGTCGGCCAAACGCAATGGCTTGCTGCCGCGCATGCGCCGAAGGCACTCAAGGCGATTGTGCCTGTCTGTTCGCCGCCCGGGCATGCATGGCTGAACGAGCCGATCTGGGGAGGAGCGGTTCTGCTGGGCATGGCCGAGTGGATGTACGTCATGGGGCGCCGTAGCAGGCAGGCCAGCAGCGAGCACGGTCTTCACACGCAGGAGCAGCCGTATGTCGAAGCTCTTCCGCTTGCGAAGGTGATGGACGCGGCTGGCGTCGAGAGCCCGTGGTGGAACGAATGGATGTCGCATCCAACCTACGACGAATACTGGCGCTCCCAGGGCTATGAGCAGTACTGGTCACGGATGACGGTACCGGCGCTGAACGTCACTGGTTGGTGGGACATGAATTTCCTGGGCGCACCGCGCAACTTCATGGGCATGCGGGAACTTGGTGCCACGCATGAGGCTCGTGAGGGACAGCGGCTCGTGATCGGTCCCTGGCCACACTGGGTCAATCTTTCCAGGATGCTCAGCGGGGTGGATTTCGGTCCGCATGCCGTCACCGATCTCGATGCCTATGTGTCCCGATTCTTCGACTACTGGTTGCGGGGAATGAAGAGCAACGGCCTGGCCGAAGAGCCTCGGGTCCATGTCTTCGTCGTCGGAGCCAATGAATGGTGGGAAGCGGACGATTGGCCGCTGCCGGGCACCCAACGGATCAATTTCTATCTGCACAGCGGTGGGCGGGCGAACACGCATCGCGGGGACGGCAGGCTTTCGCGAGAGTCTCCCGCGGAGGAGCCACATGATCGCTACGAATCGGATCCGCTCGATCCCGTGCGTGTACTTTGGGACATGCATGAAGGGCCGGTGGATGATCGGTCGGTGAGCTGTCGTGCGGATGTGCTCTGCTATACCTCTGAGATGCTGGAGGAGCCGCTGGATGTCGTTGGACACGTAAGCACCGTCCTGTACGCGTCGTCGTCCGCAAGAGATTGCGATTGGCACGTGCGCTTGGTGGATGTACATCCGGACGGCAGCGCACGATTTCTCTGTCATGGCCTGCTGCGCGCTCGATTCCGTAATGGATTCGACCGCCCCGAGTTTCTGCAGCCCGAATTCATCGAGCGCTATGAAATCGATATGACTGCGACCGGCGTGCGTTTCCTGCGCGGACATCGGATCCGAGTTGAAGTGTCGTCAACCTGGTTCTCGCGCTTCGATCGCAATCCGCAGACGGGCGCAGTGAACTGGATGCGGGACGATCAGCTGCCAGTCGTGGCGCAGCAACGGGTCTATCACGATGCCGGGCGCGCCTCTCATGTTTCTCTTCCAGTGATTGCGGTTGCTCCCAAGTGATTCAGGGTGCGGTCACGATCGTCGATGTCTGACAAGGAACTACGGTGAAAAAAATCATGAGAGTCGGGATACTCGAAACCGGCCATCCGCCGGCGGAGCTCGAGTGTGTCCCGTCATATCCTGCGATGATCATCGCAGCTCTGGGCTCCAGATATGCTTATGCAGTGTTCGATGTGCGAAGCGGCGAGCTTCCCGGGGAAGTTGCCGATATCGACGCTTACATCATCACGGGTTCGCAGTCTGGAGTACACGATGCGGACGCCTGGATTGCGTCGCTGCGGAATTGGGTAAGGAAGCTCGAGCGCACGACACCGCTCGTTGGAATCTGCTTTGGGCATCAGCTCATGGCGGAAGCGTACGGGGGCGCCGTAGAAATATCCAACAGGGGTTGGGCCCATGGCCTGCATGAGTACCGAATCTGTGCTCGCAGGCCGTGGATGGACACGGACGATGCTTTCGTACTGCCCGTGTCCCATCGTGACCAGGTGACCACGGTGCCGCGGGGTTCACACGTCATCGCAACGAGTGAATTCTGTCCCAATGCGGCCATCTCGTATGACGATCGGTGCGCATTGAGCTTTCAAGGTCACCCGGAATTCTCTCCTGAGTATGCGGCGATGCTGGTGGACCTGCGGCAACGCAAAGGCACGATCGGGCTCGAGCAAGCCGAGCGGGCCAGGGCCAGCTTTCACGGACAGGACGATTGCGTGCGCGTCCGAGAATGGATCCATCGGTTTCTGGAAGACTCCTGCGAGCGGCCATCATGACGTCAATGACCGTAGAGCTCCCCCAGCCGTACCTGCTTTTCCTCGGCGATGTCACGGAAGCTCCGAATGCGAAGACCGCTTTTGGGATGCGGGACTGGGCGCCCGATCTTTGCATCGGCGAGTGTGCATTGCCGTCGGCCACGGTGACGCTCGGTCTGCCGCGCTTGAGCCCGAGCGAAGCCGGCGCGGTAGGGGCTCGTTCATTGGTGATCGGTGTCGCCAATCGCGGCGGCCTCCTGGCGGAGGCGTGGATACCCACTCTTCTCCAGGCGCTTGATGCCGGATTGGATATCGTTAGCGGCTTGCACGGAAGGCTGCAGCAGCACGCGGAGCTGAGGCTTGCTGCCCAACGTCTGGGTCGGCGTCTGATCGATGTGCGCCAGGCACCCTCGGGTCTCCCGGTCGCGACCGGTCGCAAGCGCACCGGTCGACGCCTGCTCACGGTAGGGACCGACTGCGCATTGGGAAAGAAATACACCGCCCTGACGTTGGCGCGTGCGTTCCGAGCGCGCGGTGTGAAAGCAGATTTTCGCGCGACCGGCCAAACGGGAATCCTGATCGCCGGTTCAGGCATTCCAATCGATGCCGTAGTGGCAGACTTCATTGCGGGAGCGGCGGAAGCGCTGAGCCCGGACGCAAGCGACGACCATTGGGACGTCGTGGAGGGCCAGGGCTCCTTGTTTCATCCGTCCTACGCGGGTGTATCTCTCGGTCTTCTCCACGGAACGCAGCCCGACGTGATCGTGGTTTGCCATCAGCTGGGCCGCAACAGGGTGTTGGGACTCGAGGACTATCAAACGCCCACACTCGAGGAAGCAATCGACCTGAACCTGCAGCTGGCGCGCCGCACGAATCCCCACGTTAGATGCGCGGGAGTCTCTCTGAACACTTTCGGCCTCCAGGAACACGAGGCACGTGCTGCACTTGCTGAATATGCCGAGCGGCTACGCATGGCAGTTGCCGATCCACTTCGGCCCGGACCCGAGCTGGATCAGCTCGTCACCGCCTGCCTGGATTTGGGATAAGGCTCATGGCTGCTCCTGGAGCTGTTGCGCTCAATGTCGAGCTCGAGACCTGGCCGCTGATCGAGCCCTTCCGGATCACCGGGCATACGACCCTGGAGCTACGCGTCATCGTCGTCACGCTTCGGCGCGATGGGTACGTGGGTCGCGGAGAGGCGGCAGGAGTCTTCTATCGCGGCGAGAACTTGAATGCGATCGCGAAGCAGGTCGAATCGGTCCGGGCCGCGGTGGAGGCCGGCATTGACCGCCAGGGACTGCGCCGGCTCCTTCCGAATGGCGGAGCACGCAATGCCATCGATTGTGCGTTGTGGGATCTAGAGGCGAAAACAAGCAACTGCCCTGCTTGGCAGGTTGCGGGGCTCGAGAGGCCGCAAGCGTTGCTTACCACATTCACGTGCGGCGCGGATCATCCCGATCGCATGGTTGCGGCGGCATGCAAGTATGAGAACGCCCGCGCGCTCAAGCTCAAACTCACGGGGGAGCCACTCGATGTAGAACGGGTCCGGGCCGTACGTGAGGCCAGACCCGACGTGTGGCTTGCCGTCGATGCCAATCGAGGATTCGATCGCGCTTCTCTGGACCGTCTCATGCCGGTGCTGGTGGCGGCTCGGGTGGCACTCATCGAGCAGCCATTTCCGATAGGTCAGGAGGTGCTGTTGGATGAGCTCAAATCGCCCATTCCGGTCGCAGCGGACGAGAGCGTGCAGGGAATGGCGGATTTGTCCCGGCTGGTCGGTCGGTTCAACGTGATCAACATCAAGCTCGACAAATGTGGCGGCCTGACCGAAGCGCTGGAGATGGCCCACACCGCGCGCAGGCTCGGGTTTGACGTCATGATCGGCAACATGCTGGGAACTTCTCTGGCAATGGCCCCCGCATTTCTGGTGGGTCAGCTCTGCAGCGTGGTGGATCTGGATGGTCCGGTCTTCCTCAAGGCCGACCGCGACGTGGGGGCTTCTTACGCCGACGGCTTCATCTCGTGTCCCGACGCGTTGTGGGGCAGTCCTTTCTGAAGCAGTTCAACCGCGGCTTGCGCTGTTGGCGTGCCCTTCGGCTGTAGATTCTGTCAGTCGGCATCAGCTCTGACGCCCGCTATTGCGGGCATCGCGAGGACGCGAACCAAACGTACGCTTGAATACTCGAGAAAACTGGCTGGCCGATGCGAAGCCGGTTGCCAATGCGACCTCCAGAATCGACAGTGAGGTTTCGCGCAACAGCTGGCGCGATCGGGTAAGACGCAGCGCGAGATAGTGCTCGTGCACTCCGCGTCCCAGATTCACACGAAACGAGCGTTCGAGCTGCCTGAGGGATACACCCACGAGAGTCGCGATCCGCTGTCGAGACAGCGGCGCCTCGATGTGTCCCTCCATGACCTTCAACGCACTGAGCAGATTGTCGTCCACTACGCCCAATCGCTGACGCAGGTCCATGCGCTGCGGGCCATTGCCGTCGCGTACGTGCGTATGCAGGAACCAATCACTGACTGCTGCCCCGAGCTCGTACCCGTGATCACGGGTGATAAGGGCAACCATCATGTCCAGTCCTGCGACTCCGCCAGAGCAGGTGATGCAATCGTGATCGATCTCGAACAGGGCCTGCGTGAACGCAACGTCAGGAAATGCTTCCTGTAGTGCCGGAAGGTGTTCCCAGTGCACGGTGCAGCGCCGCCCGGCAAGCATGCCTGCTTTTGCAAGAATGAAAGGGCCTCCGGAAATTCCGCCGACAACCACGCCGCGGCTGGCCAGCTTGCGCAACCAGGTATAGGTGCGCTTGTCGTCGAAGCTGGCCGGGTTGCCACCGGCGCACACGAGCATGAGGTCAGGCCGATCGGTCTCGGAGCCGAATCGGAAATTGGGCAGGACCGTGGTTCCGTTGGAGGCGAGCACGGGCTTGTCTCCCGGCGCCGTGTGCCACCAGCGATAGAGTGTCTTGCCGGAGAGCTGATTGGCTGCCCGCAGAGGTTCCATTGCCGCGGCATAGGACAGCAACGCGAAGCCTGGAATGAGGAGGAATCCGACGGATTCGATCTTCCGCGCAGAGTGCCGCATCGTCGCTCGCTGCATGCTGCTGCCCTGGTCATTGTCGTTGTCGCAAACGGTATAGTTTGTGTCGCAAAGAAGCAATTGATGCGGCGGCGAGTGCGCAGACTATGAGGCAACAGAACGAGCCTCCACGAACGAACGCCGCATGCACTATTCGATCTTCAGCCTGATGCGTCAGACGCTATCCGGTCATCGGGGATGGACACCGGCCTGGCGTGATGCCACGCCGAAGACTGACTACGATGTCATTGTCGTCGGCGGCGGCGGACACGGATTGGCAACTGCTTACTATCTCGCACGGGTGCATGGCATTCGTCGCGTGGCGGTGATCGAGAAGGGCTGGATCGGCTCAGGTAATGCGGGCAGAAACACCGCCATCATTCGTTCGAACTATCTCCTGCCTGGCAATCTGCCGTTCTACGAGTTCTCGATGTCGCTATGGGAGCGGCTGGAGCGGGACCTGAACTACAACGCGATGGTCAGCCAGCGAGGTGTGCTGAATCTTTGTCACTCGGACGGTCAGCGCGACGCTTTCGTTCGCCGAGGCAATGCCATGCGCATGCACGGTGTGGATGCCGAGCTGATCGACGTGCCGGCCATCCGACGCATGCTGCCGATGCTGGACTTCGATAACGCGCGATTTCCAATCAAAGGAGGGCTGCTGCAGAAGCGTGGCGGTACCGTTCGCCACGACGCTGTGGTGTGGGGATACGCCCGCGCGGCGAGTCATTACGGCGTCGACATCATCCAGAATTGCGAAGTGACCGGATTCATGTACCAGGCGGGTCGCATTGTCGGAGTGGAGTCGACCCGTGGCGAGATTCGCGCGCCCAGGGTGGGTGTGGCAGTCGCCGGTCACACCTCGGTGCTGGCGCGAATGGCCGGGCTGAGGCTACCGATCGAGAGCCATGTGCTGCAGGCCTGCGTCACGGAGAGCATCAAGCCGATGCTGCCTGGCGTCGTGACGTTCGGGGCAGGCCATCTTTACATGAGCCAGTCCGACAAGGGTGGCCTCGTCCTGGGCGGTGATATCGATGGTTACAACTCGTATGCGCAGCGAGGAAATCTTCCGGCCGTAGAGGAAGTTGGCGAGTGTGCAATGGCGTTGATGCCCTGTCTTGGACGCCTGCGGGTGCTGCGGGCCTGGGGCGGTACGGTAGATATGTCCATGGATGGTTCGCCCATCATCGATCAAGCGTCCGTTGCAGGTCTCTACCTGAACTGTGGATGGTGTTATGGCGGCTTCAAGGCGACCCCGGCGGCGGGATGGTGTTTTGCGCATCTCATTGCTCACGACAAGTCTCACGAACTGGCTCACGCCTATCGGTTCGAGCGGTTCGAGCGAGGATTCGTCATTGATGAGAAAGGGATGGGCGCACAGCCGAACCTGCATTGAGCTTCTTTTTGTCAAGTTGTGCTGCGTCGGGCAGTGTCGGAACGGTGGTGGGTATGCGAATTGTTTGTCCATTCTGTGGTGAGCGAGAGCTGTCCGAGTTTGTCTATCACGGCGACGCGAGCGCTGGCAGGCCAGATCCGGATGTGCCGGACGCGCAGACACGCTTCTTCGAAGCCGTATATCTGCGTGAGAACCCGATGGGACAGCATGAGGAGCTCTGGTATCACGCATTCGGTTGTCGCAGCATCCTGCGTGTGAGTCGAGATACGCGTACGCACGTCATTCATTCCGTTGAACTGGCGAAGCAGGTCGTGCGTTCATGAGTTCTCCGTCAATGTCAGGGGCACAGCTCAACCGGCTTGCGGATGCCGGTTTGATCGATAGATCCCGGTCCCTGACGTTCCGCTTCGATGGGCGGCGCTACACCGGCTATGCGGGGGACACGCTCGCGTCTGCGCTACTGGCATCGGGCGTCAAGCTCGTTGGACGCTCGTTCAAGTATCACCGTCCGCGCGGTATCGCCTGCGCGGGTGCAGATGAGCCGAACGCGCTGGTCGAGTTGAGAACCCGATCCAGACTCGAACCGAACACGCGCGCGACACTTGCGGAGCTGTTCGATGGCTTGGAAGCGCGCAGCCAACACTGCTGGCCGTCGCTTTCGTTCGATCTGGGTGCGCTTAATTCGGCGCTGGCGCCACTGCTGGCGGCCGGCTTCTACTACAAGACATTCATGTGGCCCGCGTCGATGTGGGAAAGGCTTTACGAGCCGGTGATCCGCCGCGCGGCCGGTCTCGGTCATGCCAGCACAGAGGCTGATCCAGACGTGTATGAGAAGGAACATGCGTTCTGCGATCTTCTCGTTATCGGCGGCGGGCCGGCAGGCCTCTCTGCGGCGTTGACCGCCGGGAGGGCGGGCGCGCGTGTCATTCTGTGCGACGACGACTTCATGTTGGGCGGGCGGTTGAACGGCGACCGGCGGGAGATCGACGATATGAGCGGCTCAGCCTGGGCTCGCGCGGCCGAGGCGGAACTCGCGGCTTTGCCGGAAGTGCGTGTGCTACAGCGCACTAACGTCTTCGGCGCCTACGACGATTGCACGTTTGGGGCGCTCGAGCGTGTTGCGGACCACGTGCATGCGCCAGCTCCACATCAGCCGCGTCAACGCTTGTGGAAGATCGTCGCCCGACGAGCGGTGCTCGCCGCTGGCGCCACCGAGCGGCCGATCGTTTTCGGAGGCAATGATCGCCCGGGCGTCATGATGTCATCTGCGGTCCGTACCTATCTGAACCGATTCGGCGTTGCCGCGGGTAGTCGGGTTGTGCTGTTCGCCGCCTGCGATGATGCCTGGACGACCGCCGTCGATCTGCTCGATAGAAACGTTGCCGTGGAGGCAATCGTGGACGTTCGCGCCGATGCGCCGGCGTCCTTGGTTGAGATGGCGAAGCGCCGCGGTGTGCGGGTATTTCTGGCGACTCAGGTCATTGAGACACACGGCGCAAGGTCGCTTCGCCATGTAACAGTCCGCAATGATGAAGGGCGTCTGATTCGTCTCCGCGCCGAAGTTCTTGCAGTATCGGGTGGGTGGAACCCGAACATCGGATTGTCCAGCCATCTTGGCGTGCGGCCAATCTGGTCCGAGCGCCTATGTGCTTTCGTGGCGGGCGCCGGGATGCGCCGACTCACCGTTGTAGGAGCCGCGAACGGCTCTCTTGGGTTATCGGATGCACTGCGGGAGGGAGCGGCAGCAGGCGCGGAAGCTGCGGAGTCGACAGGCCATCGTGCTGCGTCGCTGACGATTCCGAAGGTCGCCAGCGAATTATCCGGTGTAACTGCTTTCTGGCATGTTGCTGAGTCGAAGGGCAAGGCGTTCGTCGACTTCCAGAACGACGTGACCTACAACGACATTGCCATCGCCGTGCGCGAAGGATTCAACTCGGTCGAACTGCTGAAACGCTATACGACGCTTGGGATGGGAACTGATCAGGGCAGAACTTCCAACGTCAACGGCCTCGCGATCCTTGCCAAGTTGACGGAGCGGGGAATCTCCGAGACAGGTACGACTACGGCTCGGCCGCCGCTGGTGCCGGTGTCGGTCGGTGCGCTAGCTGGCCATCACCGCGGCAAGGCGTTCAAGCCGACGCGACGCGCACCCAGCCACGGCTGGGCGGAGGAATGCGGCGCCACATTCGTGGAAGCCGGCCAGTGGTTGCGTGCGCAGTGGTTTGCCATCCGCACAGAGCAAAGCTGGCTTGAGACGGTTGCCCGCGAGGTGACGACCGTTCGGTCGAGTGTGGGAGTCTGCGATGTATCGACGCTCGGCAAGATCGACGTTCAAGGGCCGGACGCCGGAGTGTTTCTGGATAAGGTCTACATCAACACTTTCTCAACGCTTCCGGTCGGAAAAACGCGCTATGGAGTGATGCTGCGCGAAGACGGTTTCGTGTTCGACGATGGCACCAGCGCTCGCCTGGCCGCCGACCACTACGTGATGTCGACTACTACGGCGAACGCCGGGCGGGTAATGCAACACCTGGAGTACGCGCGTCAGATTCTGTGGCCAGATCTTGACGTCCAGATCGTGTCCGTAACCGAGCAGTGGGCACAGTATGCTGTGGCTGGGCCGAACTCGAGACGGCTGCTGCGGCGGCTGCTGGGCAATGTCATCGACCTCGACGATTCTGCCTTTCCCTATCTCGCCTGTGCCCAGTTCTCCTGGCGCGACTTGATCGTGCGGCTCTTCCGAGTCTCATTCTCGGGCGAGCTTGCGTATGAACTGGCGGTTCCTGCGCGCTACGGCGATGCGGTCATCCGAGCCATCATGACTGCCGGGGCCGATCTGGGCATCGTTCCCTACGGCACGGAGGCTTTGGGGGTGATGCGGATCGAGAAAGGACACGTTGCCGGTAATGAGATCAATGGAACGACGACAGCGGCAGATCTGGGGCTGGGGCGGATGATGTCCAACAAGAAGGACTTCGTCGGTCGCGTTCTGGCGGCCCGGGAGGGACTGACACATCCACGTCGACCGAGCTTGGTCGGTGTGAAGGCGATTGATAAGGAAGCGCGCTTTTTCTCCGGTGCACACTTGCTTGCGCGAGGCGCAGACGTATCGCTGGCCAATGATCAGGGTTACGTTACGTCCGTTGCCTTCTCGCCCATGCTGGGCATCTGGATTGGGCTGGGGCTTCTCCAGAGCGGATCGAAGCGCTGGGGCGAGCATATTCGCGCTTACGATCCGATCCACGGGAGTGACGTAGAGGTCGAGGTGGTTTCGCCCGCCTTCTTCGACCCGGAAGGTGAGCGTCTTCGCAGTTGAGGATCCCATGTCAGATTACAGCGTCACGCTCATGCCACGTGCACCGTTTGCTGGCCTGCCGGATTGGCCGTCGATACCCGTTGGCGGCTGCGGGGTGGTTGTCGAGGATCGAGATGGCCTCGGGATCGCCACCGTGCAGGCAAGAAAGGCTTGTGTCGAGGATCTTGCGCAGCGACTGCGTGAGCGCTTCAGTATCGAGTTGCCGGCGGGGGCTGTCCGCACGACGTCAGGCAATTTCGCACTGGCCGGTACGGCGCCTGGAACATGGCTTGCGACATGCGAGGAGGGCGGAAACGGATTCGCCTATGAGCTCAGGGAAACGCTCGCAGATCTTGCATCGATTTCTGATCAGAGCGACGGTTACGCCGTGCTGCGGCTTTCGGGACCAAGCGTGCGCGACACTTTGTACAAGCTGGTTCCCGTGGACCTTCATCCTGGCGTTTTTCCTGTGGGAGGCGTGGCCGCAACGGTGGCAGCCCACATAGGGGTGACGCTGTGGCGGTTGCGTGACGATGCGAATGACCAGCCGGTGTTCGAGATGGCTGTCTATCGAAGTTTCGCGGCGGACTTCTGGCAAGCGCTTTGCACGAGCGCATCGGCCTTTGGCGTGGCGGCAGTCTGTCGGATCGTGACAGGGCGAGCCGAGCACGACTCTCGTCTGGATACGCGGACGGGTACGGATGATCCATGTTCATTGTCTCTCCGGGAGTTGTCATGAGCGTCATGAATCGCACGATGTCGATGGTTGACGATCCGCGGTCGGCCGACCCGCAGGTGTTCGAGGCCGTTGCGGCGGAGCTGAAACGTCAGCAGGAGCAGATCGAGCTCATCGCGTCCGAGAACATCGTCTCGCGTGCCGTGCTGGCCGCGCAGGGTTCCGTCCTGACCAACAAGTATGCAGAAGGTTATCCCGGGCGCCGCTACTACGGCGGCTGCGAATACGTCGATGTGGTGGAGCGGGTCGCGATCGAGCGGGCCAAGCAGTTGTTCCGTTGTGCCTTTGCCAACGTGCAGCCGCACTCGGGCGCCCAGGCCAATGGCGCCGTGCTGCTGGCTCTCCTGCAGCCCGGAGACACTCTGCTTGGCATGTCACTGGCGGCTGGTGGACATCTCACGCATGGCGCTGCTCCCGCCCTGTCGGGAAAATGGTTCAAGGCGATCGGCTATGGTGTGCGGCGTGAAGATGCGCAGATCGACTTCGAGGAGGTCGAGCGTCTCGCCCTGCAATACAAGCCGAAACTGATCATCGCTGGCGGATCGAGCTACCCGCGTGCAATCGACTTTGCTCGCTTCCGGGCCATTGCCGATAAGGTGGGTGCGTATCTGCTTGCTGATGTCGCGCACTACGCCGGACTCATAGTGGCCGGGGCGTATCCATCTCCATTCCCGCATGCTCATGTCGTCACCTCGACCACGCACAAGACGCTGCGAGGCCCTCGCGGTGGATTGATCCTGACGAACGACGAAGCGCTCGCGACGAAGATCAATTCGGCAGTGTTTCCTGGCCTGCAGGGAGGGCCGCTGATGCATGTGGTCGCCGCCAAAGCCGTCGCTCTGGGGGAGGCGCTGACCCCGCAGTTCCAATCCTACGGGCACGCGATGATCGACAATGCCCGCGCGCTTGCAGCCGGTCTTCTCAAGGGCGGTGCCGCGATCGTGTCTGGAGGCACCGACAGTCACATCGTGCTGGTGGATCTGCGGCCGCTCGGTCTTACTGGGAAAGTTGCGGAAGCCGCGTTGGAGCGTGCCGGACTGACCTGCAACAAGAACGGCATTCCCTTCGATCCCGAGAAACCGACGGTGACATCCGGTGTGCGCCTGGGTACTCCGGCAGGTACGACGCGTGGTTTTGGTGTGCCGGAGTTCGAGCGAGTGGCCGAAATGATTGTTCAGGTGCTTACATCTCTTGCGAATGCGGGCGATGGCAGTCCACTCGTGGAGCACGCAGTACGCGCTCAAGTCAAAGCACTGTGCACGGACTTTCCCATATATGACGCCATCTGATTCCAGTGGACACGCCAGGGGCGATGCTGGGAGAGTCTCCGTAGAAATCAACTAGCGTGCTGTTGTCTGGCGTGCGTGGCTTGCTGGCGTCGTGAGGCGTTGCAGATCGCTGTCAAACGCGGCCCGCCAGAATCACTCTGCAATTCTGCAACCACGGTCACCCTGGCTGCGCCTCTTCAAGTTCTCGCGTATTCAGGCGCTTAGCACTGTAGTAGCGCGGCATCAGCCAATGATGTTCGCCGCCACGGGTGTGGCCGGCCATTCTTCGCAAACTTGGGCACGTTCGCCGCTGTAGAGATGCATGGAAGTTCTCGAGCGGCCGCCCTCGTTCTCGTCTCTCGGACGAATACTCCATCTGCCATCAATCGTTGCAGGAAACACAATGGATATGCGATCAAAGAACGCGCGTGAGATCACTAGCCAAGAATCAGCAACGCACGGGACTGTATCGGAGACGTTGTCTCAAGCAGATCGATCAAGGTGTGATGTGCAACACCATCCGGCTGGATACGTTCCACTCAGCTTCTCAGCGCAATTCATGAGCCAGCTGAGGGAGGTTGTACAGCAACAGGATGTGGGTCAGTTCGTCGTTCTCATCGGCGGTTGGTCCGTCTTGCTGCAGCGTTGGAGTGGCCTGGAGGGCGTCGCGGCCAGCTTCAGAACCGTAGGTCGGCAGTCCCCCGGTGCCAAGGAGCTGGTTGGCATTTTCGAATGCACGTCAACGCTCGAAGTTACGGTATCGGAGAACCTTACCGTCGAAGAGCTGCTGAGAGGCATCAGTGTCGATCTGGAGCAGTCGAAATGCGATCCAGTGCAACCGATGCTTGAGCAGCTCGGGCGCAATGATGGCTCCAGCGTCGATTCCCCTTTGACAGCACTGTCCCTGGTGCTGGAGGAAACGCCCGACGGTTTCGCGGCTGCCATCGAGTATGACAGCGATCGCCATGATCACCAGGCGATCTCGCGCATGGCGGCCTGCTATGAGGAGTTGCTCGGACAAATGACGCTCGATACGCAGGCTCGGGTCGGTCAACTATCGATCCTGCCGGCTGCCGAGCGGGAACTCGTCCTGCAGGTCTTCAATGACACTGCGGTGGGCTATCCGGGAAATCGGCTCATTCATCAGGTCTTCGAGGAGCAGGTGCGGCGGACTCCGGATGCCGTGGCACTTGCGTATGAAGACGAAGAATTGAGCTACAGCGAACTCAATACGCGGGCGAATCAGCTGGCACACCTGCTGCGAGAGCATGGGATCGGGCCCGGTGAGCGCGTCGCAATCTGCGTTGACCGTAGTCTGGCGATGATCATGGGTGTGTTGGCTGTGCTGAAGGCGGGCGGCGCCTATGTCCCGCTGGATCCGGCGTATCCGGTTGAGCGTCTGGCATACATGCTGGAGGATGCTTTACCGCGGATTCTGCTCATTCAAGACAAGCTGCGGCCGATACTGCCGCACTCACAGGCGGAGTTGATAGCGCTCGACAGCGATTGGAGTGCGATTGCAGCGCAGCCGTTTACCGATATCGACGCGTCCGCGGTCGGGCTGAGGCCGGATCATCTGGCATACATAATATATACGTCGGGATCCACCGGGCTGCCCAAGGGCGTGATGATAGAGCATCGTCACGTGGTCAATCTGTGGCAAGGGCTGGAGCGCGTATACGCTCAGTCTGCTCCCTGCCGGCGGGTGGGGCTGAACGCTTCCCTCAGTTTCGACGCGTCGGTTCAACAACTGGTCCAGTTGCTATCCGGGCGTGCGGTAGTTGTCGTCCCGCAGAACGTTCGATGGGACGCATCGCGGCTGATCGGTTTCTTGCAGGATCACCAGATAGAAGCCATCGACTGCACGCCATCACAGCTTAGATCCTGGGTGTCTGCGGGCCTGCTGGACGCGGGCCGGCATGGATTGAGGGTCGTTCTGGTCGGCGGTGAGGCCATTGATGCCGAGCTATGGGCTCGGCTGGCATCGAGCGGACAGATGGACTTCTACAACGTGTACGGGCCCACCGAATGCGCGGTTGACGCCACGGTTGCTGTATTGAAAGACAGCGCGGAGCGACCACATGTTGGTCGCCCAATGGCCAACAGGCGCATCTATGTGCTGGACCAGAACCGCGAGCCTGTCCCGACGGGGTTTGTGGGGGAGTTGTACATCGGAGGAGAAGGTGTGGCGCGCGGTTACTGGAATCGCTCGGGGCTCACCGAGCAACGCTTCGGTCCAGATCCGTTCAGCGTCGATCCACAGGCGCGCATGTACAGGACCGGGGATCTGGGTCGATGGCGCAGTGATGGGGTCATCGAGCACCTCGGTCGCAATGATGATCAAGTGAAGGTGCGGGGATACCGCATCGAGCTGGGGGAAATCGAAGCGCAGCTCGCCAAGCACGAGTTCGTTGGTGATGCAGTCGTTCTGGTCCGTGAGGATGTCCCGGGTGAGAAACAGCTGGTCGCGTATCTGGTCCCACGACACGTCTCGGGCCGCGACGGTCTCATGCTCAGCGCCGAGGTGCTGCGCGCCCATCTCAGGCAGATGCTGCCGGAATACATGGTGCCCAGTGCGTTCGTGTGCCTCGACAAGTTCCCGCTCACACCGAGCGGCAAGCTGGACCGGAAAATGCTGCCCGTGCCGCAGCTCGAAGCCTACACCAGCCGGCCCTATGAAGCTCCGCAGGGAGAAACAGAACAGCTCCTCGCTTTCATATGGCGGACGCTACTGCGCGCGGAACGTGTCGGGCGATGGGACAATTTTTTCGAGCTTGGCGGACATTCACTGCTGATCGTGAAAATGATGGAGCGTCTGCGGGAGGCAGGGTTGGTCGTCGATGTCCGAAAGGTCTTCGAGAATCCGATGCTCTCGGAGCTTGCGAGAACGCTGACCAGTGCTGCGACCACGCACTACGAGATCCCGGCCAGCATGATTCCGCCCGACTGCGAGATGATTACGCCGCAGATGCTGCCGCTGATCGAGCTCGAGCCGGAGCACATCCAGCGCATCGTTCGGTCGGTTCCAGGTGGCGCGGCCAACATTCAAGACATATACCCATTGGCGCCGCTACAGGAGGGCATCCTGTTTCACCACAAGCTGGATGAGCATGGCGGGGACACCTACGTTCTGCCGATACTCATGTCCTTGTCGTCGCGACGTACGCTCGAACGCTTCATTGAAGCGCTGCAATGGGTTATCGATCGTCATGAGGTTCTCCGAACGGCCGTACTGTTCGAGCAGTTGCCGCGACCCGTACAGGTTGTACATCGGCGCGCGCCGCTGGAAGTCACGGAGCTGGCGCTGGATCCGTTGAGAGACCCAGTGGATCAACTCAAGGAGCAGATGAGGCCGGAACATCAAAAGCTGGACCTGCGACGAGCGCCGATGATCCGAGTGCAGATTGCGCCAGACAGCAGCACCGAACGATGGTTCGCCATCCTGCAGCTGCATCATGTCGCTTCCGACCACGAATCCGTCGAAACGATGCTCGCAGAGGTGAGGGTGTACCTGGACGAGCGTGCGCAGGACCTGCCGGCGGCCGTGCCATATCGAAGTCATGTCGCTCGAACCCTGGACCCCGCGCGGGCACTCGATGCGGAGGCGTTCTTTCGTACCAAGCTCGGTGATGTCGACGAGCCGACGGTACCATTCGGTCTGTTGGACGTACGCGGTGAAGGGGCTCGAATCGACAGGGCGGATCAGGCGATAGAACCGACCCTCGCTCGCCGGATTCGCAATCAGGCTCGGCGGCTGGGCGTAAGTGCCGCGACATTGTTTCATGCGGCGTGGGCCTTGGTGGTTTCAAGGACCAGCGGTCGAGACGATGTGGTTTTCGGGACCGTGTTGCTGGGGCGACTGCAGAGCAGCGCTGGAGCGCAACGCATGCTGGGCATGCTCATCAACACCCTGCCTCTCAGGTTGAGGCTCGATCGCATCAGTGCTCGAGAGCTGGTCGAGCAGACGCAGCGCGAGCTGGTTGAACTGCTTGGCCATGAACAAGCTTCTCTCGCGGCGGCGCAACGATGCAGCGGTGTGGGCGCGTCCTTGCCGCTGTTCGGCACGCTGATCAATTATCTGCACAGCTCGATCGACATCGAGACGGGCCAGCCGAGCATCGCCCCGGGAGTCCGCGTGCTGGCAAGCCATGAGTGGACGAGCTATCCCATCGCACTGTCGATCTACGACCAGGGCGAAGGCTTCATGCTGATGGCGAAAACCGATCAGCGCATCGATCCTCGCGCAATCACCAGATATATATCCACCTCGATAGAGGCGTTGGTAGAAGCGCTCGATCACGCGCCGGAAGCGCCGGCACTCGAGCTGAGGGTCCTCCCACCTGAAGAGGAACGCCAGGTGATCGAGGCCTTCAATGACACGAGGGTTGCCTATCCAGATGAGAAGCTCGTCCATGAGCTCTTCGAAGAACAGGCGGCGCATACGCCGGAGCGGGCCGCGGTCGTGTACCAAGGGCGGTCGCTCAGTTATATCGAGCTGAACCAGCGCGCCAACCAGCTGGCTCGGGTGCTGAGAGACAAGGGCGTCGGTCCGGATCAGTTGGTAGGAATCTGCGTGGAGCGCGGCCTCGAGATGGTCATCGGATTGTTGGCGGTGCTCAAGGCGGGTGGCGCCTATGTGCCGCTGGATCCGGACTATCCGGCCGAGAGATTGGCATACATGCTGCAGGATGCGGCGCCCAAGGTAGTGCTGACCCAGAAGCGGCTGATGGCGGAGCTCGCTGCTTCGGTAGCTGAAATCGTTACGCTGGACGGGGATTGGGAGCAGATCGAGAACGAGAGCCCGAGCAATCTTGACTGCAGAGCGCGTGGGTTGAAGTCGCATCACCTCGCCTATGTCATCTACACCTCAGGGTCCACGGGGCAGCCCAAGGGAGTGATGATCGAGCACAGGAATGTCCAGAGCCTCTGGCAGGGGCTCGAACAAGTGTATCTGCAGACACCTGCATGCCAACGAATTGCCGTCAATGCATCCTTCAACTTTGACGCCTCGGTGAAGCAGTTCATACAGCTGCTATCGGGCCGCACACTGTTTCCGGTGCCACCGGAGACTCGTGCCGATCCTTCGCTGATGCTGGAATTTCTCCAGCAGGAGCGCATAGACGGCATCGATTGCACGCCATCGCAGCTGAAGGCGTGGATCTCGGCAGGATTGCTCGAACCCGGCAGAAACCGGCCCCGCATCGTGCTGGTTGGAGGGGAACCGATCGACGTGGAGCTGTGGCAGGCGCTGGCGCAGTGTTCCGGGACGGATTTCTACAACGTGTACGGGCCGACGGAGAGCACAGTGGATGCGACGTTCGCCCGCATCGAAGACGAAACGACGGGCTTGCCCCACATCGGTCGCCCCATGCAGAACAGACGCGTGTACATCCTGGATCCCAGGCGCCAGCCGGTTCCGGTGGGTGTCATGGGAGAGTTGTACATCGGCGGGGCGGGTATCGCACGTGGCTACTGGAATCGCCCGGAACTGACCGAACAACGCTTCAGTGCGGACCTTTTCGATGCCGATCCGAGCGCGCGGATGTACAGGACAGGAGATATGGGGCGGTGGCATTCGGATGGAACCATCGACTACGTGGGACGCAACGATCAGCAGGTGAAGATTAGAGGGTTCCGGATAGAGCTGGGTGAGATTGAAGCCCAGCTGCTGAAGAACGAGCAGGTGACGCAGGCGGCTGTCGTAGCGCATGCGGACGGCCTCGGGGAGCGGCGGCTGGTTGCATACGTCGCTGCGGACCTCTCGCAGCTGAAGGCCGAACACGACGATGGGTCACGAACCGCGAGCGCGGAGGTGGTCGCACAATGGAACAGGGTTCATGATGAGACCTATTCATCAGGCGCCGTCGGGCCGAGCTTCATCGGCTGGAACAGCAGCTATACCGGCGAACCGATCCCGGAATCCGAAATGCGGGAGTGGCTGGGATGCACGATCGAGAGAATCCAGAGCCTGCAATCCAGCAGAGTGCTGGAGATTGGCTGTGGCGTCGGTCTGCTGCTGCAGCATATAGCGCCGCACAGCAAGAGCTACGTGGCTACGGATTTCTCAGCGGCCGCAATCGGCCAGCTGCGCCAGTGGATAAGGGGACGCAGTGATCTCCAGCACGTCGAGGCGTTGCACCGCTCTGCGACGGATGTGGCTGGTTTGCAGCCGGGATCGTTCGATCTGGTCGTGCTGAACTCGGTAGTCCAGTATTTTCCAGATATCGAGTATCTGCTGGCGGTGCTGCAGCAGGTGATCCCTCTGCTGGGTCCGGGCGGCAAGATCTTCCTGGGGGACATACGGCATCTGGGCGCGCTGCCGATGTTTCATGGTGCCGTACAGCTGAACAGAGCAGCTGCGACAGTCCCGGTCAAACAGCTGAAGGGAAGAATCGCACGAGCGGTCGCCCAGGAGAAGGAGCTGGTCATCGATCCGCAGTTCTTCGAGGCGCTGCCAGGACATCTGCAGCGGATCACCGCCGCTGATGTGCAACTGAAGCGGGGTCGAGCTCCCAACGAACTGACGCGCTATCGATACGATGCGGTATTGCATACCGAACAAACTGCGATCGCTCGCGCGAGCTGTGAGCGCCTGGAATGGCTCGAGGCGGTGGGCTCGATGGCTGAGCTTGAACGTGCCCTGAAAGAGCGGCGTTGGCCCGCGGTATGTTTGGTCTCCATACCCAACGCGCGGCTTGTCAGGGAGCAAGAGGCGCTCAAACTGGTTGCTGCGAGCGACGAGACTCAGAGCGCGAGTGCGATACGTCGCAACTTGAGTGAGCTGAAAGCCAATGGCGTTGAGCCGGAGGACTTGTGGGAGTGTGGACAGGCGCGCGGTTACGACGTCCATGTGAGGTGGAGTACAAGCGCCGCGCCGATCTGTTTTGACGCGTATCTTGTTGATCGAGCCGCAGTCTCCGAAGTTCGGACCATGGCGCCCGCGTCTCTGCTCCAGAGAAGGCCATGGGCTGATTATGCGAACTCCCCGCTGGAAAGTGGCTTCAAGCAGCAGCTTGTTCCCCGGTTGCGGGAATATCTCAAGGAGAAGTTGCCTGACTACATGATTCCGGCGGGTTGGGTGGTGTTGAGAAGTTTGCCACTCACCCCAAGCGGGAAGGTCGATCGTCGCGCTTTGCCTGCTCCGCAAGCACGTGGCGAGGAGCTGGGCGAGTACGTTGCGCCACAGTCCGACATCGAACGAAGTCTCGCGGACATATGGGCTCAAGTGCTGCAGATAGATCAGGTCGGGGTGCAGGATGACTTCTTCGAGATCGGTGGACACTCTCTGCTGGCAATGCAGGCCATCGTACGCATCCGTTCTACGTTGTCGGTCGATCTTCCGATGCGACTGCTGTTCGAGCACCCGACCATCCGGCAACTATCGATCCAGATAGAGGAGCTGCGCGAAGTACGCTTGCGCGAGGACATCGAGAGTGGGGCAGAGGAGGTGCAGGAGCTGCTCGAAGAGATAGCCACTATGCCCGAGAGCAGGGTTCGGGAACTCATGCGCGAGCTGAGGCAGAGTTGAGCTGCGTCTTAATCAAGGAAGGAATGACATGAGCTCATTGGGTCGGCAAGAGGCGAAGGCCGTGGTTGCCGACATCATTGCAACTGCGCGCCGGAATGGCGTCCGGCTGTGGCTGGAGAGTGATGGATTGCGCTACCGCGGCCCGCCAGGAGCGCTCACACCGGAGCATCTCTCGGAGCTTCGCGTACACCGGAATCAGATTATTGCTCTGCTGCAGGAAGCGAACGAGGTGGCGGATGCACGACCTGATTTCTCCGGATACGCCAGGCTGCGGCGTGCTCCTCTGGCCTATACGCAGCAGGCACGGTTGAATCTGTACCGGCTGCGTGAACGCCGTCCAATGCTGACGTTGGGGACGGTCGTCCGAATCAATGGGCGAGTGAATCTGGACGCGCTGCGCAGGAGCCTCGAAGAAGTCTTCGAACGACATGACGCGCTGAGGACGCGTATTGTTCTCGGTGACGACATTGCAGCTCAGGAGGTTGACAAGGAGCTCGAGCGGGACCTTCGCATCGATGATCTGAGCTCTCTTCCAGCGGATTCCAGGGATGTCGTGGCAAGTCGCCTGATCGACGAGCTTGCCAGCGAGCCCATAGATCTCCGAGCCGCGCCGCTGGTCGCCGTTCGGCTTTTGAAGCTGAGCGACAATGAACATCTGTTCGTGGTCGCGATGGAGCACATGATCTCGGACATGTCATCGATTGGTATCTTTGTCCGCGAACTGTTCGTTTTGTACACGCAGGCGGTGAAGGGGGAGCCGTTGCGGCTACCGCCCATTGTGGCGCAGTTCCCTCAGCATGCTGCCTGGCAGAGGGGAAGAGAGCGGGCATGGGTCGAGAAGCACGCGGCGGACCTGGATCGCCTGATCCATTGTCAGCGGCTGCGATTTCCAGAAGACCATAGCCTGGTCCGGGATGCTGCTACGCATCCTGTGTGGGCGGTCGTGACAGCAGAGATCGACAGTGAGATGCTTTCGGGCCTTCGAAAATGGTGCCGCTCGAGACGCACTACGCTGGTCATGAGCGTGTTTACCGCCTATGTGGCGTTAGTGCTGCGCTGGTGTGATGCTCCAGAGGCCGTGTTTCAGTTTCAGAGTGACGGGAGAACGAATCCAGATCTGGTGAACACGATCGGGTTCTTCGCGTCTGCATTGTATTTGCAGGGTGGACCGCTCGCAGATGGCAGCTTCGTGGATTTGCTAGAAGATCTCGAGCAGGCGTACTCACATGCGTCCGTGGATTCTGCATATCTGACTACACTGTCGCCGGCGCCAGATATCACGCGCAATACCATGTTCAACTGGATTCCGGTGAAGTCGAGCATCGACGTATCTGATCTGGACGGGACCTGCGACGCCATTGTCTGTGACTCGGGTCCATTCGCTCGACTGATAACCAGCGACATCGAAGTCGACCAGGAACCAGCGATCACTCTCTTTGCGTTCGATGATCGCATCGACGCGTCTATCTATTTTCCGGCAGGTCGCTTCGGCTGCGCGACGATGGAGCGATTCTCCCGCAATCTGCTCCGATTCGTTGCAACGTTGTTGACGGAGCCCGATCGGCCCATAAGGACGATCCCGCTGGAGTGACGACGGCGCCTCTCCACGGGTAGCGTCTGGCCGAAAATTTCCTCTCCTCCGCCTTTAGGCGGAATCGTTCCAGCCGGCCCCGCCGAGAGTCTGGCCCCTGTCTGCCGGGCTTTTACCCCTTTTCAAAGCGCCTGCAGGTCTACCTGACGGGTAGAACAGCCATTTCGCGGCTGGCCTGTGACCTCGTGGCGTTATGGCTGCAGCTCAAGGCCGGTCATAACCATCAGATCAACGTCGTCATTACCGATGTCTGTGCCAATGCAGAGCGGAGCAAATCCCGGTCGCCGGCCTATTGCTTTCGACGAACGGAAGATCGACGCAATTTTCGCCGAACTCAATCAATGTCATCTCCCCGGTGCCGCAGTCGGGGTCGCAATCCACGGTCGTCCGGTGTACCGCAAAGGATTCGGGCTCGCGAATCTGGAGCTGCCGGTCGTCCTGTCGCCGACAACTCGAATGCGTATCGCGTCCGTCAGCAAGCATTTCGCATCGCTGGCTTTCATGTTGCTATGTGAGGAGGGTAGGGCGCAGCCTGACGATGGTGTCGGTACTCATCTCCCGGAGCTGCACGCCGTTACGCGTGACGTCACGCTGCGGCAGCTGATGGGAAATATCGGTGGGTTACGTGACTCCCACGATGTCAGCTGTCAGTTCGGAGGCTCGACGCAATCCGTTTCGAGCCCGGAGTTGCTGTCGTTCTACCGTACGATGGGCGATATCAACGCAGCTCCAGGGGCGACCTGGATATACAACAATGGTGGCTTTCTCATCCTGAGCGCAGTCATAGAGCGAATCTGCGGCCAGCCGCTCGAAGACGTGCTGCGTGAGCGCATCTTTGAGCCGGTGGGGATGTATTCAACGCAGTTGCGACGTTGGGATACCGATTTCGTGTCCGACAGCGCTGTTGCGCACATGACCACGGACTCTGGGCGCTACATCCGATCGAATTTCTGGGGCATAGCCTGGGCCGGTGAAGGCGGGATCGTGTCTACGATCGATGACATGCTGCGATGGCTGGCGCACATGCATTCTCCGGTCGTCGGCAGTGACCAGACCTGGGCGGCGATGCGATCGCCGCAGATCCTTGCCAATGGAACATCGACGGGATACGGGCTGGGTCTGGTCTGCGGTCAGTATCGTGGTGCTCAGGCCGTCTACCACCTGGGCGGCGGAATGGGTTGCAGCGCCTACATGGTCAAGATTCCCGCTGCTGGTCTCGATGTCGTCGTCATGGCCAATCGCGAGGATGCACAGGCGGCATTCCTGGGAGAGCAGATTCTCGACGCCTGTCTGCCGGATCCGGATCCGGTCGAGCCAACGCATGCGCATCGACTTCAGACTGGGGTCTTTCGGTCACGCCTCAGTGGGCGTGTTCTGGAGTTGCGAGTCTCGCCGGTCGAGGTTCGACCTTGGATCAAGAAGGGTCAGCCGATTGCTTGCATCGATGGTAGAGATATTCCGGTAGCAGCCGGCAAAGATGGCGTGTTGCGGCCGACCGGTTCGTGGCGGCATTTCAAGCTGTCAATCTCATCTTCCGGAGAGCGGACCGATCCGCCCTGCATTCGGATCAATGATTTTGGCAATGTGGACGACCTGCAGCTCGTTCGGAAAGAAGGCCGACTCGACGACGACGCGATTCAGGGTACGTACCGGTCGGCTGTCGCTGACATTCAGGCGACAATCATCGCGGCGCGCAGCGGACCGCAGCTATGCACATTCACTCATTTCGGGACGGCAACGTTCGAGCTGGAGTGTCTTGCCGATCACATCTGGCGAGCCAGGCCTACCGGGCCGATACCTTGGGGCGGGGGTGTTCTGGTATTTGACGGTGAGGGAACGGGTTTCCAGTTCTGGAGCAATCGAACCCGTGCGCTGAATTTTCAGCGCTGCGCATGATTGTCAGCCGCGCCGGAGGTTGCGCGAAACGAGTGCGCCGTGGTCCTTTTGTGAGAGTGGAGCTATTGCCTGCAAGACGCTTCTGAACTGCCGATGCGCTCGGCCACGGGGAGCGGGCTGCTGATCTGAGTCGACCACGATGTCTCGCGAGTCGCCAGGTCGCTCCTCACCGATTGCCCCACACGCCAGAAGTGATAGGCCGCCAGAAAGGCAACGAAGGACAACGTCAACATCGCGTAGCGCAGCGAGTCGGTTCCCAGGAATGGCATCAATGCGTCACTCAGCACACCGACCAGCTGTGGCCCGATACCCATCCCGATCAGGTTGACCAACAACATCACGATGGCCATGACCGTCGCCCGCATCTCGTCGGCCACGAGTCGCTGCAGCAAGGCATAAGCTGGCGCAAGAAAGACATTGAACACGACGATCAGCGGCATCAGCGCCATGAGCGCATGCTGCTTGTGTGGCAAGGTCAGAAAGGCAATGAAGCAGGGAACGATCAGCGCGGCCGTCGCGGCGCTCATGCGCATTTGTCCTGGCTCATCGTCCGCGAACCACCGCGTGGACACGTATCCCCCCAGCAGGACGCCGGCGATCCCGCCCAGTCCGAAGATCAGCCCCAGCCATATACCTACTTCACTCGTGACCATCCCATGGCTGCGCATGAGGAACGCCGCATACCAGGGGGCCATCCCAAACCCCAGGGTGTAGAACAGCACCAGTGCGATGCTCAAGTGCCGGCATGATTGCTGGTGCCACAGGACCGACATCACTGCACTGATAGGTGGAACGGGGCGAGTCTGAACTGTGGCCTGGGTGCGGGGCTCGACGATCGTCAATTTAACGAGCAGAGCCAGCGCCAGTCCGGGAATGCCCATCAGAAAGAAGGTCATTCGCCAACCAACCTGCCCATTGAGCCAGCCGCCCAGAGTGAAAGTCAGGAGCGACGCCAGGGGTGCACCGAGCCAGTACATGGACATGGCCCGCGTGCGTTCTTGAGGCCGTGGAAAGTAGTCGCCTACCAACGAGTAGGTCGGTGGCTTGCATCCGGACTCTCCCACGGCAGCGGCGATCCGTGCGAAGACGAGGTGGGTGTAGTTGGTCACGAGGACGCATGCCATTACCGTCATGCCCCACAGCCCGATGGCCAGTGACGCGATCGTGACTCGATTGCCTCGATCCGCCCAACGAGCTATGGGGACTCCGACGGTTGCATAGAAAAGACCGAACGCAATGCCGGTCACGAAGCCCAGTTGGGTATCGCTCAGCCCCAGGTCCTCCTTGATCGGTTGCAGGAGCAGCATCATCAGCATGCGGTCCGCTAGGTTCAACACGTAAATCGCGGTCAGCGCAGCCAGCGCGTATCGCCTGTAGATTGGGCTCATGGATTGGTCCTGCTGGAACACTCGGTCAGCAGGCTGCCGTCACCGAGATGGGTGACGGCGGGCGTGATGAGTGCGCACTGCTCTTTGAGTGCGTAGACATCACGCCGCCTCCTGTAACACACGGGCCCTCTGCGTCGCACGGGCATTCACGTGCAGAGAGGCTTAGAAGCTATAACCGAGCTGAACTCCTACCGTGCGCGGCCGCAAACGATAGCCGTAGAATTCGCCAACTCCTGCGGACGTGGTATCGCGGGCGCCGCGGAACGTGAACGCATCTTCGTTGGTCAGATTGCGGACGATCAGATCCAGCGCGAGACTGCCTATCTCCAATCGCGCAGAGGCATCCACTTTCACGTAGTCGCCGGCTTCGGTGCTTGGTGATTCCTGCAGGTTGCCGAAGAACGAACCGACATAGATCGAATCGGCGCGGACCGAGGCGTTGTACCTGCCGATCTGGAAGTCGTACTGGAAGCCCAGGTTGGCGCTGAACTCCGGTGAACCAGGCAGCCTGCTGTTCTTCGATATGTTTTGAGCGGGTACATCCTTCGTCAAGCGAGCATCCAGCCACGAGGCGCCGGCGGAGATGCGCAAGGCATCGGTTATCCTGTAGTCGGCCTGGAGCTCGGCGCCTTCCAGTAGAGCGGTACCTGCATTGGCGCCATAGACGAAAACGCGGCAGGTGCTGCTTCCGACTCGCTGGGTAATGGGAATATCGGACCAATCAGTGCGAAAGACAGCGGCGGAAATCGTGGCGCGGCGATCGAGTAGTGACAGCCTGCTTCCGAGCTCATAGCTGTCCACGGAGTCGGAGTCAGTGGCTCCGGTGGAGTCCAGGGCGATGCTGGTGCCATCGATGACGCCGTCCCGATCGGGATCGCAAGCGTCGGCAGGCAGGCCGCCTTGCGGTCGGCCGAGGCGGAGGCCCTGCGACCAGCCTGCATACAGCAGCATGTCGTCGCTGGGCTTGTAACTCAGATTGGCGCGTAGATTGGAATCGGACGCATCGGTATCCGCCAGCCTGTGAATGCCATTCGCGCCGAACAGGGCGCCGACGGCGTCGACTCTGTAGTTGCGATCATACTCATACGTGCGCACGCCCGTGGTGAGGGTCAAATTCGACAAGAGCTTCCACGAGACCTCGCCGAAAGCCGCAATCTGCTGCAGATCCCGGGTATCGGGCCACACTCCCATGTAGTGTGTGCCCGGTGCGGTTGGGTTCGTTGCTGGATCGCCATGCCAGTAGTAGTTCCAGACGACGTCGTCCTTCAGATTCTCCGAGTAGAGACCGACGATAAAATTCCAGGCGCCGTCCAGTTTCGTCACCAGGCGTACTTCGCCCACATTCTCGCGATGATGGCTGGATCCGCCGTAGGACATCGGGATATTGCTGCCGATGAACCCAAACGGCAGGGAGTTGGTCGAGCCGCCGCTGATGTACGAGTACGTGGCAAGCAGGTCTGCCCAACCGAAGTCATATCCCAGCGTCGCGTTTGCGATCTCGATCTGGGTATCGAAGAGCCCGTCTTTCCGGCCACGAGCGACGTTTTCCGGCGCAACCTGCAACAAGGTCTGCTCGTAGACTCCGCTATTCGACAATGCGAAGCCGTCCGTTTCCGTGTTCTGCGAAACGTAAGTCAGCGTCAGTCTGAGATCGTCGCTGGGCTGATACAGGGCGGCGACGCGTCCACCCACTGCACGGTAGGAGCCTACTTCATCGGCATCGGCTGCAAACGCCTGTGCTCCGTATCGCGCCACCACATTCGCCTGGAATGCGGCATCGGAGTGGGCGCGATTTCGGTAGAAACCGCTGTCCTGATACTGATAGGCCACGGCGCGAATCGCGAGCCTGTCGTCAACGATAGGGAAATTGGCTACCGCCTGGAGGTTGTAATTGTCACCGCCGGCATCCTCAGTGACGGAATAGCCGCCGGCCACCTTGCCTTCGAAGCGATTCAAGTTCGGTGCGACCGGGATCGTGCGCACCGCACCGCCGAGCGATGAGTTGCCGAAAGCGGTGCCTTGTGGTCCGCGCAACACTTCAACCCGTTCGATATCGACGAGCTTGAGATCGACGCTCGTGCCGCCGCCCAACCCGGCTGTATTGGTCGTTGGGGTCTCCCCGAAGTACGTGGCGACTGTCGCCCCGGAATTGTAGGTTTGGCTCTCGGTGCTCGTCTCGGTGCCGCGGATCACGATGGACTGTCCCCAGCCGCTGTCGGTCTGATTCACGCTGGGCAGGCCGCGCAGGTAGTCCTCGGAGTTCACCAGTCCGCGCCGATCGATGTCTCTTGCAGAGACCACGGCGATGCTGAGCGGAACATCCTGGAGGCGCTCGGTACGCTTCTGCGCGGTGACAACCACTTCCTCGAGATCTTGCTGCGTTGTGCGCGAATTTGCTGGGTCGACGCGTCGAGAACCAGCCTGCGCTTCTGTGCCGCCGACCGCTTCTGAGATCCGAAGCCTGCCAGTCAGCGGCGTTGAGCGTGCCGGCTGCTCGAGGCTCGCTTCGCCGTGCGTTGGATTCGCGTCGCCTTGACGATGGACTTCCACCGTTCGTGCATTGACGTAGGAGTAGGTGAGCCCGGTGTTCGCAAGAACCCGTTCAAGGGCCGCTACAGGCGTAAACGTACCGGCCAGGGCGGGAATATCGAGCGCATTGACCGCGTCGGAGTAGAACAGAATCTGCATCCCGGAGACCTGTGCTAGTTCGTTGAGAGCGGTACCGATCGGTTGGGCCTTGATATCCAGATTGACGGCCGGCAGGCCCAAGGGGACGTCGTCTGCCGCAGCGCAGATGCTCAGTGTGGACAGGGTGATGCCAAACCAGGTGCCGACGTGGAAGCTTGTTCTTGTCATCTGTGCGCCCTCATGTTTGTTAGCGCAGGGGCAAGTTCGCCACTGCATTTTTCCCAGGTCAGGAACTGCCATGGCGGCAGAACCGGCGACATTTCATGAGCAGTTCGCGCACGTAGACTTTCGGACAGAGAAGAAGGGGGTAGTTCGATTGGGGAGGCCACGGCATCCTTCTGCAATTCTGCAATGCTCGGCGCTCATCCGCCGTGCGCGTCACTCCCTTGCCGTTCAGGTGGTTAGCCTTCCCGGCGTCCCTTTTTCAACCAGGCAATTGAGGCGCAACTGGTCGTAGACGCAGAGTGCCGCGGTCATCACGGCTGGCGATGGATGTGAACCATGAATGGACGTTCCGCTTCTGCTGCAACCCGGCTCGAAAATCTTTCAAAAGAGAGGAAAGAGCTGGTCAAGCTGCTGCGCGAGAGAAGGGTCAGGGATGCCGCCGTCATCGGTTCTCGCCCTCGTGTCAGTGGCAGCCCCGTGGCAACGTCCTGGAGCCAGCAACGACTGTGGTTCATCGATCAACTGGCGGGGGGCAGCGCCGGCTATACCGTCCTGCTTGCGATGAGATTGCACGGGGCATTGGACCAAGGCGCTCTGCAAGAAGCGTTCGCTGCAATCGTGAGGCGACACGAGGTACTGCGAACCGTTTTCGAGAGTGTGGATGGCGAGCCCACGCAAAGAATCCTGCCGCAGGGGAAATTGCCGTTGCAGTTCATCGACATCTGCGGCCAGGACCGAGAGAGTCGTGAGACGCAGATCAGGCGCCATCAGATGGAAGAAGCGCATACGGCTTTTGATCTGCGCCTGGGGCCGCTGGTCAGGGGGCGACTACTTCGGGTCGGGCGAGAAGAGCATGTTCTGCTGGTGACGATGCATCACATCATCGCCGATGGCTGGTCGAAGGGAGTGTTCGTGCGGGAGCTCGCGGAGTTCTATCGAGCCCGCAAGGAGCAGCGGGACATCTCGCTGGATTCCTTGCCGATCCAGTACGCGGACTATGCCGAATGGCAACGGGAACAGATGCTTCCGGGAGCGGCGGCGGACAAGCAATTGACGTACTGGCGGGAGCAGCTGGAGGGTGCTCCGCCGCAGCTCGAGCTGCCGACGGATCGCCCGCGTCCTGCAGTCCAGACCAACCGCGGCGAAACGGTGCCGGTCGTTATCGATGCCGTACTGGCTGCGAAGCTGAGAGGGTTGGCTCAAAGATACGACATGACACTCTTCATGGTGCTGCTGGCGGGATGGGCGGCTTTGCTGTCGCGCTTGAGCGGCCAGGATGAGGTATCGGTCGGCACGCCGGTTGCCAACCGGCAGCGCCCGGAAGTCGAGGGGCTGATCGGACTGTTCGTGAATACGCTGGTTCTTCGTGTCGGCGTGCGGCCGGACATGTCATTGCAGAACCTGCTCTGCTGCGTAAGGGATGTGACGCTTGGCGCATACGATCACCAGGATGTTCCTTTCGAGAAGGTTGTCGAGGTTCTTCAGCCGAGTCGCAGTCTCAGTCGAAGCCCGCTGTTTCAGGTGATGTTCGTGCTCCATAACTGGCCGAACGCGCAGCTGCGGTTTCCTGGACTGACGGCAACCATGGAAGGCGTGGTCGACGAACCTGCCATTCTCGACTTGTGGGTGGCACTCGAGGAGCGGGGAGACGAGATCGTCGGCGGCATCAACTACGCCGTCGATCTCTTCGATCGAGAGACGATCATGCGTTGGTCTGAGTGCTTCATCGAGCTGCTGAATGACATGGCACACGAGAAGTACAGAACAATGGGTGAGATGTCGATAATGCCCGGCGGGCAGCGCCGGCTGCTGGTCGAGTCGTTCAATGCCACGAGTGTTGCCTATCCACGTGAGAAACTGATTCATGCTCTCGTGGAAGAGCAAGCAGCGCGCACCCCGCAGGCTACTGCCATACAGTGCGGCGGGCAGTTCCTCACTTACGCCGACATGAATGAACGTGCCAACAAGCTCGCACGATGCATGCGTGATCTTGGTGTAGGTCCGAATGATCTGGTTGCACTCTGCGTCGAGCGGAGCACCGATATGGTGGCGGGCCTGCTGGCGATCCTGAAGGTGGGGGCGGCCTACGTCCCCCTCGATCCCGACTTCCCGGAGGAACGTATCGGCTACATGTTGGAGGATGCTGCGCCGAAGGTACTGCTCACGCAATCGCGATTGAAGGATGGTTTTCCCAATAGTAGAGCTCAGCTGATCTTGCTGGACAGCGAATGGGATAGTGGCGTCCAGTCGACGGAGAACATCCCTGATTCGCATCGCCGCTTCTCGCGGCTCGCGTACGTCATCTACACCTCGGGGTCCACCGGCCGGCCGAAGGGCGTCATGGTGGAGCATGCCGGCGTCGTGAACCTGCTTACGTCGATGCGACGGACGACCGGTATCGAGGCCGGCGATCGATTGCTTGCCGTGACAACGCCGGCATTCGACATCGCCGCATTGGAGCTCTTCATGCCCTTGATCTGCGGCGCATGCGTGGTCATTGCTACGCGTCACGAGACAATGGATCCGGCCGGGCTTGCGAATGTCATCGAGGGGTTCGGTATCACGCTCATGCAGGCGACACCGGCAACGTGGCGAATGCTGATCGAAAGCGGCTGGAGCGGATCGGGGTCCTTGAAGGCGCTCTGTGGTGGAGAGGCGCTTCCATCGGTGCTTGCACGCCAGCTTGTTCCGAAAGTTCGAGAACTCTGGAATGTTTACGGCCCGACGGAGACCACCATCTGGTCGACGGTCTACAAGGTAGACCAGCTGGAGGACTTTGAGAGTGTCTCGAGCCTGCCCATCGGCTGGCCGATCGCGAACACTCAGGTTCATGTCCTGGACGAGCGTCATCAGCTCGTTCCTGTCGGTGTCAGAGGCGAGATCTATATCGGCGGTTCAGGAGTGGCGCGTGGCTATTTGAACCGGCCGGAGCTGACGGCAGAGCGTTTCATTCCGGATCCATTCAGCACGGACGGCTCCGATCGGCTCTACAGGACGGGAGATATCGGCAGACGACGGTCTGATGGCACCATCGAGTATCTGGGGCGGAACGATCAGCAGATCAAGCTTCGAGGTTTCCGAATCGAACTGGGCGAGATAGAGACTCTGTTGCAGCATCATCCGCATGTGCAGCAGGCGGTGGTCGTCGTACGCACTGATCCGGCGGGGGATCAGAAGCTCGTGGCCTACGTGAGACAGCGCGACCAGAATACGGCGTCTGCCGATGAACTGAGGACATATCTGTCTGCGACCCTGCCTGGCTACATGGTGCCCAGTGCATTTGTAATGATCGAGCGATTGCCTCTGACGCCAAATGGCAAGGTGGATCGTCGTGCTTTGCCGCCCCCAGGTCCCGGAGCATACGCAGTCGCGCAGTACGATCCGCCACAAGGAGAGGTGGAGGAGACCCTGGCAGCCATCTGGCAGGAGTTGCTTGGGGTGCGGCGCGTCGGCCGACAGGACAACTTCTTCGAGCTTGGCGGTCATTCCCTGATTGGAATGAAGCTGATTGCCCGGATTGCAGAGCGATTGGCGGTACGGCTGGTTGCAACTTCGGTGTTCCAGTATCCAACCGTGTCTCAGCTGGCGGGTGTTGTGGAGGGGTTGCGCTTGATGGGCGATGGACAGACGTGCTCGAGGGAGGCTGGAATGGAAGAGGGAATCATATAGCGCGCCCCGCTGTTTGCAGGTGTCTGGCTGTTGCAAGCGCTTGTGATTGGATGAACTGGAGCGAGCACGGCAAGTCGCGTGAGCACACATTCGCACCTCGATGATGAGTTCGAAGATCGCCGTCGCTGGTATACGGTAGCCGTCTTATGCCTGGCCGTCCTGATGATCGGTATCAACGCCACGATCATCAACATCGCGCTGCCGCCCATTCGGACCGAGCTTCACTTCACCGACGGGTCGCTGGTGTGGGTGGTGAATGCGTACCTGATATTCTTCGGCGGCTTCCTGCTGCTCGGCGGCCGGCTGGGCGATATTCTCGGGCGCCGGCGGTTGCTGCTGCTCGGTATTCTGGTATTCGCAATCGCTTCACTCGGCTGTGGTCTTGCTACATCGGCCGTAGCCCTGGTTGTCGCGAGAGCGATGCAGGGGATCGGTGGTGCCATTACATCGGCGGTCGCGCTCTCTGAGATTGCGAACGTGTTCGAAGATGCCCCAAGGCGGTCCCGGGCACTGGGTATCTACGTCTTTGTGAACGCTGCGGGTGGCAGTTTGGGGCATCTGCTCTCCGGTGTGCTGACCGGAGAGCTGGGGTGGCGCTGGATCTTTCTGATCAATGGGCCTCTGGGGGCGGCAGCTTACGCCTTGTGCGTTGCCTATTTGCCGAAACGAAACAGCGCAGCATCGAATGAGAGGCTGGACGTCGCCGGCGCCATCGTCGTAACGACACTACTGATTCTTGGCGTTTATGGGGTGGTCAACTGGAATGACGGAGTCTCTGTCCGGCATTCGGTTCTGGTCGTCGGGATAGGACTTCTGCTTGTTCTGTTCGTTTTCATCGAAGCCAGCGTGCACAAGCCGCTTGTTCCGCTACGCTTGTTTCGGGCGCGTAATCTTGCTGCTACGAGCATTGCAGGCATCCTGTTCTTGGCTGCTCTGCTTGGATGGAGCTTTTTTTCCGCGCTGTATCTGCAGCGCGTCCTTCGGTTCGATGCTCTGCAGGTCGCAGTGTTGTTGTTGCCTGCGAATGTCATCATCGCAATGATGTCGCTGGCTGTCACTCCGAAGCTCATCGTGCGCCTCGGCAACAGATGTTCGGTCGTCCTCGGTATGCTCACGGCTTCCGCCGCTTTGGCATTTCTCGGACGGGTTGCGGCGGACGCGAGCGTCATTCTCGACCTGCTCCCTGCAACATTGGTACTGGGCGTGGGCGCCGGTATGGCATACAACCCGCTGTACGTGGCTGCTCTCGGTAGTGTGTCGCCGAGTGATTCCGGGGCAGCGTCAGGAGTCGTGACTACAGCGTTTACTTTGGGAGGGGCGCTCGGACTTTCCCTTCTGGTCAGCGTTTCGGCGGCGCGTACCCACGCCTTGGCTGCGTCTGGGATGGAACTGCAGGATGCCCTCACTGCTGGCTATCAGATGGCGTTCTATAGCGCGGCCGCGTTCGCGGCGGCGGGGGCTTTGGTCGGCGGCTTGTGTCTGCGGGACGCCCCTCAATTTGCAGAACCTGGAAGAGAACGCGCGTCAGCAGATAGCAGCGCGGACCTTTAGCCTCGTTTGAACCATTGCGCTGGCAGACAAGAATGACCCGATTCCCCACGGGCTGGCGGTGCACTCATATATTATGAGTGGTCTCCGCGCCCGAAGTTGCCTTGAAGCTGTCGCCGGCGAGCACCTGCCGTTCGACTCTGCAATTCAGCTAAAGTGCTCTGCCGTTGTTCTAAAGTCCCCGCCACCGATTGCCGGCCCCTGCCTTGCCAGGATGAGGGGCTACCCGAAGCTCAGCGAAAACCGGCATCAAGATGGTGCATGCGGTCGCGTACACGCATGATCTAGTCTTCTTTGCTGGATGTCGCGCTTGTAGCATCCCCTGCCGGGATTCCAACCACTTTCATTGCGGAGACCTAGCGATGCGAATTCTTTCCGCGCCGGCCTTGGCGCTGGCACTTGCTGCGGGCATGGTGTTCTCACAGGTTTCGACGCCGGCGTTCGCGGCCAGCTCGAAGCGGGCGCAGGTCGAGTTCGAACGGATGACCTGGCCGGAAGTGAAGGAAGCGCTCGCGGCCGGCAAGACCACGGCCCTCATCTACACCGGCGGTGTCGAGCAGCGCGGTCCGCAGAACGCCAACGGTGGCCACAACATGATGGCCTATGCCACCGTGAAGGCGATCGCCGAGAAGCTCGGCAACGCCATCTTCATGCCGGTGCTGCCGCTCACACCCAACAATGCCAATGCGGAGATGCCGGGCACCATCGGCCTGACCAACGACCTGCTGGGCGCGGTCCTGGAGCGCATGACCGAGCAAACCATCGTCAACGGTTTCAAGAACGTCATCCTGATGGGCGATCACGGCGGTGGTCAGGGCGAGCCGAACGTGTATGCGGCGGTGGCGAAGAAGCTCGACGACAAGTACGCCGCGCAGGGCATTCACGTGTACTACTGCGACCAGGTCTACAAGGCCGCGAATGCCGCCTTCGATGAATACCTGGCGAAGAACGGCTATCCGGCCAGCTTCCACGGCGGCATTCCGGACACGGCGCTGATGATGTACCTCGACAAGGACAACACCTGGGTTCGCAAGAACCTGCTGTCGACGGCGGTCGGCGTTCCGGTGGTCGATGGCAAGCCGCAGCCGAGCGCCGACAGCCCGCGCAATGGCATCACCGGCGATGCCCGTCGCGCCTCGGCGAAGCTCGGCAAGATCGCCTTGGACATCAAGGTCGATTACGCGGTGAAGCAGATCCAGGGTTTTCTGGCGAAGAAGTAAGTAGAAAATGTGGGGCGCGATGCGCGGCAACTGCTGCGCATCGCGCTCACCCCACCCGATGCAGTTACCCGCCTTTGCGGTGCTTGCCTAGAAACCGCAGCAGCTCACCGTTGAACGCTTCAGGCTGCTCCCAGTACGTGGAGTGCCCGGCTTCGTTGAAGATCGCCACTTCGCTGCCAGGAATGTGCTTGGCGAGTTCGCGTACCCGCGAAGGTGGCATGTAGAGATCCGCACCGCCCGTCACCAGGAGCGTGGGTACGCGCAGCGTCCCGACGGCTGACCAGGTGAGCTTGTTGATGGTCCGCTGCATTCCGCCCTTGCCCGCGGTTTCGTGCAAAGCCATCCAGCGCTCGACGCCCGGGCGATAGCCTGCCCGGTACGACGGGCCGATCTCGCGAAAATCCGCCGGTGTCTGACTGAAGGCCTTCGGCAGCAGGGCCTGGGTGATCGCGCCGAACGCCGGCTCCGAAATGCCGCTCAGACTGTTGGCTACCACCAGCGACAACAGTCGGTCCTGGTACGAGACGGCGTAGTCCATCGCAATGAAGCCACCGGCCGCCGTGGAGATCAGGTGGAAGCGGTCCAGGCCCAGATGCTGTACCAGTTCCTGCAAGTCGCCGGCGCCGCTTCCCGGATTGTCCGGGTTGGACGGATCGGACTTGTAGTGGCCGCGCCGTGAATACGCGATGACGCGATAGCCGGCCTTCGCGAGCACCGGCTGCTGATATTCCCAGAACGCGGCACTGCCTGAGTACGCATGCATCAGGACGACGGGCTCACCGGAGCCGCCAGTGTCCCAGTACCAGAGACGGGCGCCTCCGGGTAACGCCGCGATGCCCTCGGTGACCGGGACCTGAGCAGGCGCGGGACCCCACGTGGTCTGGGCCGGCAGGATCCGGATGGCGGAGGAGGGAGCACTGCCGGGTGCGGTGGACGGTGAGTTGGCGCACCCGGCGCTGACGGCAGTTCCCAATGCCAGCGCCGTGCTCAGCAACGTTCTGCGATTCAATGCCTTCATTCGTTTCACCCCTGCAATGCGGCGCGGCCGCTCTATTCGAAATTATGGTTGTCGAAACAAGAAGGGCCCAATCCACGAAAGATTGGGCCCCCTTCACCTTGCGGGTTCGAACCCTCGCGGATCAGTTGCCGAAGTTATACCGGAACGTTGCACCGTACGTGCGCGGCTGGCCGTAGAACTGCACCCGCGGATTGACGTTGTACGGACCGGCGCCGGCGAACGAGGTCGCGCCGTAACCGGAGATCCCGTAGTTGCCGAAGGTGTATTCCTTGTCGGACAGGTTTCTGCCGTACAGCGACAGCGACCAGCGGCCCGAGTCGGGCTCGAACGTGATGTTCGCGTTCACCAGGCCGTAGCCCTCGTTGAAGCTCGGATCGTCGCGATCCGGCTCGGAGGTGCTGAACGAGAAGGTGTCGGCGCGATAGCTGTAATTCACCGACGTCTCCAGGTTGCCGCCGAACACGTTCTTGTTCACCGTCACGCCGGCCGTGTAGTTGTACTTCGGCACGCTGTCCAGCACGAAGCGCGGATCTTCGCTCGACTCCGCCTCGGTCAGACCGTACGAAGCGGTGAAGGTCAGCCAGTCGGTGGCCGCGTAGGCCGCGTCGGCTTCCACGCCGGTCATGTTGATGATGCCGTCGTCGTTGGTGGTGGTGAACACCAGGATGGTGCCGATCGGCGGGCCCAGGTCCACGTTGAACGTGTCGCTGGTCTGGCGATTCTTCCAGTCCTGGTCGAAGTAGGTCAGGTTGAAGCGCAGGCTGCGGTCGAACCACTCCGAACGCATGCCGACTTCGAACGCCGTGACTTCCTCGGGCTTGATCCAGAGGATGGGCATGTTCTGGTTCACCGGCGGACCGGCCAGTTCGGCCGAGGCGTCGTTGGCGATACCGGCCTTGAACGCTTCGGACTGGGACACGAAGAACATCAGGTCGTCGGTCGGGCGGAACTGCACCGAGGCCTTGTAGTCGAGCGAGTCCCACTTGTTGTCGCCCTGTGCGATGCGATCGCGCGCGTCCCACGGCGGCGTCGGCGTATAGACGATCTTGCCGTCCTTTCTGTCTTCCGAGTAGCGCAGACCGCCGGTCAGCTCCAGCCACTTGGTGAAGCTGTAGGAAGCCTGGCCGTAGGCGGCCCAGGACTTGGTGCCGTAATCGTAGCTTTCCTGGCGGCGCTTGCGCAGCACATCGGAGTTGTCGTCGTAGCTGGTCATCAGCCGTTCGGTGGTCAGCTCGTGCTCGTCGGCATCTTCGCTGAAGTACACCAGGCCGCCGACCGCGTGCCAGTTGTCATAGTTGAGGTTGATCTGCAGCTCCTGCTGGAACGATTTCGATTGCTGGTCGAAGTCGCGCGCGTAGCCGCCGGTGTAGTAGCTGTCCGTACGGGTGTCGACGTCGGTGCGGATGATGCCGGTCAGCGAGCCCAGCTGGATGTGGTCGGTGACGTCGTAGGTGAGGTGCAGGTTGGCGACGTGCATCTTGCTCTTGTTGAACGTGTCGCAGAGCTCGCCCATGGTGAACGGATCGTCATCGTCCAGGATGCAGTAGTTCGGAACGTGACCGCGGCCCATGATCAGGCGCGGATCGTTCTGGCCGAGACGCGGCTGGCCCGCTGCCACTAGGTACTTGCTCAGCGCGCCGAGATGGCCGCGCAATCCGGCCGTGACGTCGCCCGGAGGCGCCGCGGCTTCATCCCAGCTCAACTGGACGAAGTTGCTGGGCGTGCCATTGGTCTCGAAGTCGGTGTAGCCGTAGCCGAAATCGACGGTGAGCTGGTCGGTCGGCTCGCCATGCAGCTGCAGGTTGCCGGCGATGGTGTCGCTGTTGTTCAGCGGCTCGTTGCCGCGCTCGACATAGCCGTCGTAGTTCAGGCTGGCGCCCTGCAGCAGAACCGCCCACTGATCGTTCAGCGGCACGTTGACGTTGCCCTTGTAGTTCAGCCGACCGTTGTTGCCGGCTTCGACTTCCACGAAGCCGCCGAGCCCATTGAGGCTGGCCTTCTTGGAGTGGTAGCTGATGGCGCCGCCGGTGGTGTTGCGGCCGAACAGCGTGCCCTGCGGGCCCTTGAGCACTTCCACCGAATCGATTTCGGTCACGCCGGTGATCGAGCCGAAGGTACGCGGATAGTAGAGGCCATCGATGTAGACGGCGACGTTGCGCTCGCCTGCTGCGCCGAACGATTGCAACGCCTGACCGCCGCCGACGCCGCGGATGGAGATGCTGGGAGCCGCATCGCCGTACTGGCTCGGCATGATCGACAGGTTCGGCACGAACTCAGCCAGCTCGCGCACGTTCGACACGCCCAGCTTGGCAATGTTGTCCTGGCTGATGGCCGTGATCGACACCGGCGTCTCCTGCAGGCTGGCCTCGCGGCGTTCCGCGGTGACCACCACTTCTTCCAGGCTTACGCCCGAAGACTGCGTCTGTGCGATCGTCTGTGCCGCCGAGAGCGTTCCCGCCACGAGCAGGCAGGTGGTGCCTGCGGCTCGTGGCCATCGGTATTGTGAAAATTTCTTCATCATGTCCCCACTCCGTTTGTGATTAATAGATGCTCTGATTCGCCCAACGAATTAGGTAGGGTGGTCGACAGGCCGCGCGCCGATTCGATGTCAGCGGCGTATCCCCCTGCGATCAACGTGCTCGTCTCCTTGAGCCGTACACCTCAAGGCAGCGTCAGCTGCGGCGAAAATGAGGTCGCACGCAAGATCTTCGTTTCCTGTGCAGTAAAGGTTCCGGCGTTCTTCTCCAGGAAGGCACGCCACTCCGGGTCCTGCTCCAGCCGCGCGCGGCGAGCTTCACGGTCCGCCATGCTGGCGAACCCCCACAGATGGATCACCTGGTTGAGCGGTCCGATCTCGCTGACGAAACAGCCGATGTACAGGCCCAGGTGACGGCGCTGTACCGGCAGGATGGTTTCGTAGCGCTGCAGATACTCTTTCATGCGTCCATGCGGGATGGTGTAGGTGCGGTGATCGACAATCATGACGGTGCGTCTTCCTTTATTTGGCTCGGAGCCCTTCAACGGCCTTAGGTGCGCCTTGCGATCAAGGCTGGTATCGGTGTTCCCGCGGCGATCAGTTTCTGACGGCGGTCCTCGTCCTGTGCGATGGCCTGCGCAGTGGCGAGCACTTCGGCAACCGCAGCGTGCGGAACGAAGCACACGCCGGTGGCGTCCGCCGCTACCAGGTCGCCCGGTCGGACCGTGACGCCGCAGATCGTTACCTCGACGTTGATGCCGACGGTTTCCACGCGCCACTTGCCGGTCTTCGGCGTGATGTTCTTTGCCCAGATCGGCAGGCCGAGCGCGCGGCTGGATTCGAGATCGCGTACCGCGCCATCGATGACGAGGCCGGCTTCGCCCTGGCGTGAGGCAATAGCGGCGGCGATGCCGCCCATGCTGGAAGCGTCTTCGACGCCTTGCACCACCAGCACATCGCCCGGACGTGCGAGGTTGTGGGCTTCGATGTCGCCGAGGCGGTTGTCGCGACTCTTCGCAGCAGGGGTCACTTCGACGAAGCGGGGGCGGTTGAGAACGGTCAGCGCCGGACCGACGACCCGGCGGGTGGGAAGACTGGGAGCGAGCTGCGAGGCGCTGATGGCGCCGCCGACGCCGTGCAGATCCAGTGCGTCGGAGATCATTCCGGTCAGATCGGGCAGTGCGTAGTAGGCCTGGATCAGGCTCGCGTCGAGCGTCGGCAGATCGAGGCAACCGAAGGCGCTGTCCGGCAATTTGCCCAGCGTCCGGCGCTCAGCGGACGTCATACGTCGCCCGTTCCGGGAATCATCTGGCTGCCGAGGCGATTCATCGATGTCGTTCCCCTGCGGTTCGTGTGCCGCCGGCAGGCCGTGTGCGCAGTGCGCGCAGCCTGCCCGGACTTAATGTGTTAAGGGATTCTAGGAACGGGCCTTGTCAGGCTTCCAATACAATCGCTGAATGCGCGCGATGCCTGATCGGCATGGTGATTCGCCTGCGACCAGGCCGATGACGCCCGGCCCACCCGGCGCCGGCCCCCGTCGAGATCGAATGGGTTTGCTGCGGGATCTTTATTTCAAGGCAGAATCTTGCGCGGACCGGGGGTGCAACGGGCGGTGTCTGCTGCGCTGCGAGCCATGCCATACCGGCATGGTCTCTATAAAAATATTGTCATTGAACTATAGTCACCGATCGTCCCAAGATCGCAGCTGAGTCCACGCCCTGGATCCGCTGGCGTTACACGCGGCGGCTTGCGACGCAAGAGGGCGCGCTCAACGAAGTAGAAGTATTAGTCCAAAGCCTTACAGGGGAGCGCTCGATGCATGACAAGGTGACTTGTCCGTGGCCTCCGGGGCGGTGGTGAGCTTCCCGTACGACGCGGCGTCGAACGACGCCGGCCAGGAATCAACGACAGGGGAGTTGCTGCAAGCAGGCGCAAGCACGTGAAATCCTATTCGCATTTCGACATCACCGGGCTGCACTATTTCACCGTGGTGGCGGAGGAACGGAGCTTCTCGCGCGCGTCCAACCGGCTGCACATCGCGCAGCCGGCCATCAGCCGCAAGATCAAGGCGCTCGAGGACGACCTGGGCGTGCGGCTGTTCATGCGCCATGCCAAGGGCGTGGATCTCACGGAAGCGGGCGAGAGCCTGCTGCGCGGTGCGCATTCGCTGTTCCGGCAGATCGAGACGCTGCACGAAAGCGCCGTCATCTCCAGCGAAGTGCCGCGCGGCACCGTGACCATCGGCGTGCTGCCCACGCCGGGCGAATACATCGTGCCGCGGCTGATCAAGCAGTCGCGCAAGCTCTTCCCCGAGCTCCAGTACCGCATCGTCGAGGGCTACAGCTCGGATCTGCAGCGGATGCTGATCAACCGCGAGATCCATCTCGCCATCATGCACGGGCCGACGCCGCACCCCGACATCGTGGTGCAGGACCTGCTGTTCGATCACCTGTGCCTGGTCGGGCCGGCGGGCTCGCTGGAAAAGTCGTCCTATACCCTGGCCGAGGTTTCGGCCTTTCCGCTGATCCTGCCCGAGACCAGCAACCTGCTGCGCTCGCACATCGAGCGCATCGCGGACGAGCAGAACGTGAAGCTCAACGTGACCATGAACTGCAGCGGCTTCTGGCTGATCAAGTCGATGGTGTGCAACGGCCTGGGCCACACCATCGTCACCCTGGACTCCATCTTCAACGAGCTGGAGCAGCGCAAGGTCGCGGTCGCCTCGATCTCCAGCCCCAGCATTCCCTGGGCACTGGCAGTGGCGATGCAGGCGGACCAGTGCCACAAGCTGTCGCTGGTGGTGGTGAAGGGCCTGATCGAGGCCATCGCCACCGAGCGCTCCAAGTACATCTGGAGCCAGATGCCCAAGATCGACGACGCCGCCTGAGACAGCGCCGGGCGTGCGCCGCCCCGACGGATTCATGACGACCTGAATGGAACTTAAGCCGATGAAGATCGATGTCGTTTGCTCTCCTGGAAATCTGCTGGGCGAATGTCCCATCTGGTGCGAGCGCACGCAGCGCCTGTACTGGGTCGACGGCCGTGCTCCGGCGCTGCATATGTATGACACGGCGACGCGCGCCAGCACTTCGCATCGCTTGCCGGAAATCATCGGCAGCATCTGCCTGTGCGAGGATGGCTCGCTGCTGGCGGCGATGACCACCGCGATATTCCGTCTGTCTGCTGACGGGGTGGTCGGCGCCCGCATCGCCGTGCCCGAGCCGAATCATCCCGACAATCGTTTCAACGACGGCCGCTGCGATCGCGCCGGGCGCTTCATCACCGGCACGCTCAACGACAAGCAGCGCATTCCGACCGGCGCGCTGTGGCGGCTCGGCCCGCAGGGTGACTTCACGCGACTGCTCGACGACATCATTGTGCCCAACAGCCTGGCCTTCAGCCCCGACAACCGGCGCATGTACCTGTCGGACACCTATCGGCATGTGATCCACACGTTCGACTACGACATCGACTCGGGTGCGATCAGCAACCGGCGCCTGTTCGCCGATCTCAACGGCAGCACCGGCCGCCCCGACGGCTCGGCGATGGACGCCGACGGCTGCCTGTGGAACGCCGAGTACGCCGGCGGCCGTGTGGTGCGTTACACGCCGGACGGCCGGGTCGATCGGATCATCAACCTGCCGGTGTCGCAGCCGACCTGCTGCGCATTCGGCGGCGAGGACCTGGATGAGCTCTACATCACCTCGGCGTGCCAGCGCCTGACACCCGAGCAGTTGGCCGAGCAGCCGCTGGCGGGCAGCCTGTTCGTGGTGCGCCCGGGCGTCAAAGGCCTGCCGGAAGGCCGCTTCGGCGGCTGATCCAAATTCGACCCGTCCTAGGTCACTCCCGCGTAGGCGGGAGTCCATCTGGTCAACTGGATGGATTCCCGCTTGCGCGGGAATGACGAGTCAGTCCGGCTGGGCTCTCACAGTTCTCTTCGACCGAAGGCGCCATGCATCAAGGCGAGATCCTCATCACCGCGCCGGTCGAGCAGCGGCTCGACGACGCGCTGGCGCAGTCGCACGTCGTCCACCGGCTCTGGTTGGCGGACGACAAGCCGGCACTCCTGGCGAGTGTCGCCGATCGAGTGCAAGTGGTCGTGACGCGCAGTGTGATCGGCGCCGACCGGGCGCTCATGACGGCGTTGCCGAAGCTCGAGCTGATCGCAATTTTTGGCGTCGGCCTGGATGCGATCGATTTTGTTGCGGCGCGTGAGCGGGGCATTCGCGTCGCCAACACGCCGGACGTGCTCACGGCGGATACCGCCGACTACGGCATTGCACTGGTGCTGGCGCTCGCCCGCAAGATCGTGGCCGGCGACCGGTTCGTCCGGCAAGGAAGATGGCAGCAGGGATTGCTGCCCAATTCCACGCGCGTCCACGGAAAACGGCTCGGCATCGTCGGCTTGGGCAGAATCGGTGATGGTGTGGCACGGCGCGCCGCTGCTTTTTCGCTCCATGTTTCTTACACGGGTCCGCGCGCGAAACCCGATAAGCCCTGGGCCTATGTGCCTGACCTGGTCACGTTGGCGCAGCAGGTGGATTTCCTGGTGTTGACCTGTCCCGGCGGTCCGGAGACCTCGAAGATCGTCAGCGCGGAAGTGCTGCGGGCGCTGGGTCCCGAAGGCTTTCTCATCAATATCGCGCGTGCATCGGTTGTCGACCATGCGGCGCTAATTGCTGCGCTCGCCAACGGCACGATCAAAGGTGCCGCGCTCGATGTCTTCGAGAGCGAGCCGGACGTACCGGCCGCGCTGCTCGACATGGACAACGTGATTCTGGAGCCGCACATCGCCAGCACCACGGTCGAGACCCGCGCTGCCATCGGCGATCGGGTGCTGGCGAACGTTGCTGCCTATTTTGCAGGCGAACCGCTGCCCAGTCCGGTCGAGGATCGCTGACCGCCAAGTTCGCGCAGCCAGCAGCCGGCTGCCGGCTTCGCCGTGGGCGGCCCGGCGCCAGCCGTCGGAAATCCCGCCCGGACCGGCACTTTCATGGAATCGGCCGGTAGCCGCGGATAGCCCGCAACTCTCCCATACAGTTCGTCGTCTTAACCCCTACAGCGGTGGGGAGTCCGCAGCGTACGGACGACCTCGTCCTGCAGTGTTGGCGGCCATTGGATGGGGAGACGGCGATGACGCAGTTCCATGTCGGACGCGGATTCACGTTGCTGGTCGGACTCGCTGCGCTGCTCGGTGCAGCCGCTGTTCCTGCCGGATCGACCGAGCCCTTGGGCGATGCACCGCTCGATGCGGTCTGGAAGCCGCAGCGGCTCGTCTTCCAGTATCGCGGCGACAGTTCTTTCTACTCCTGCCACGCGCTCGCCACGAAAGTCACGAATATTCTGCTGAGCATCGGAGCTCGCGATGACGTGCGCATCAGCCATTACGCGTGCAACGAGATGCTCGGCAGCGCACGTTTCGAGATCCTGTTCCACTCCCCCGTCGCGGCGACGCCGGAGAACATTCAATCATTGACGACGCACACCGCGCGTGACGAGCTGATCGCTCGCGGTCGAGGCGAACAACTTGCCGGCGCTATCGATCTGCCGCGCTTCACGGCGCGATGGAAAAAAGTGTCGTTTGCCAGCGATCGTCGCATGCGCCTGGAACCGGCGGACTGCGAGCTGGTGCGGGCCGTACGCAAGCAGATTTTCGCGCACATGTCCGTCAGCATCCTCAACGATGGCGTTCGCTGCTCGCCGGGCTACGGCAACATCGGTCCGCCCAACCTCACCGTGGCGGCATTGGTGCTGGTGAAAGCGAACACGCTCGACTAGCGTTGCTGCTTACACCGTGACGTTGCTCTGTCCGGTTTCGGCAGAAGATCGCGTGGTCATGCCCATAAAAAAGCCCCGGCCTTGCGACCGGGGCTTGAAAGTGGAAGGGGCAGTCTTCCCTTCGCACGGGGAGGCGATTACAGGTTGTAGCGGAACGTCGCCGTGAAGGTGCGCGGCCGGGCGCGGATCTCCTGTTGCGGGTCGGTGCCGTTGCCGCCGTAGAAGGCGCCGATGCTCCAGCGGCCATAGCTGATGTCTTCGTCCAGCAGGTTCTGGCACGCCACGCCCAGGCTCCACTTGCCGCTCGCTGCCGTGTAGGTCACGCGGGCGCTGGTGAAGTCATAACCCGGCGTGGTGTTCGGGTCGTCCTCGGCACCTTCCTCGTTGTCGAAGGTGTAGACCGGGCCGGTGTGCGAGTAGTTGAGCGAGGAGGTTAGGGTGCCGCCATTCTGGAAGTCCAGCGTGTGCACTAGGCCCATGTTCCAGTTGTCCTCGGCGTTGCCGGCCAGCACGAAGGTCGGATCGTCCTTCTGCCGCGTCTTGTTGTGCGACAGCGAGCCGTTCCACAGCAGCGACTGGGTGATCGCGAACGAGGCTTCGATCTCGTAGCCCTTCGAGGTCACGTCCGCCTCGTTGATCGAGAAGAAGTGCGGATTGCCGTTCTCGTCGTTGAACGAATCGGTGCCCGAACGGTTGCCCCAGACCATGTCGAAGTAGGTGGCGTTGAAGCGCAGCCGCTTGTCGAACCATTCCGAGCGGATGCCGATCTCGTTCGACACCAGGTCCTCCGGATCGGTCCACAGCAGCTCGATGCGGTGATCGGGACTGCTGATGGTGCGTTCCACCGAGGCATCGTCCATCAGGCCGGCCTTGTAGGCCTTGGAGCGCGAGATGTAGACCATGAAATCGTCGGTGAGCTGGTACTGGGTCGCAACACGGTAGTCGGTCGCGCTCCAGTTACGTTCGCCGTCGATATAGGCGTACAGATAGTCAGGCTCGTACTCCGCGTTGGGCAGGTACTCGATGCCGCCGCGCTTCTTGTCCTTGGTGTAGCGCAGGCCGCCGGTCACGTCCCACTTGGTGGTCAGGTGGTAGGTGGCCTGCGCGAACGCTGCGGCGGAATTGGTCTTCTGCCAGTAGTTCTCGCGCCGCCGATGGATCAGATCGCCGCTGAGAATGCGCGCCGTCTCCATGGCCGGCCAGTCGAGGAACCGCTGGGTCGGATTGCCGTCGGCATCGAAACAGTTGCCGTTCGGAATCGAGCGATAGCTCTGGCAGGGCCGGAAGTCCGCCTCGTAGGTATCCTCGCCCTCGGTGGCGTCTTCGTAGAAGTAGTTCAGACCCGCGACCGCGTTCCACTTGTCGTAGTTGAAATTGACCTGGAACTCCTGCTGCGCGCTCTTGAAGTTCTGCCACAGCTGGCGGGCCCAGGTGCCGATGTTGACGGCATCGTTGGCCGAGTTGGAGCCGCCCTTCAGGAAGCCGGTGAGCGAGCTGACCTTGATGTTGTCGTTCAGCTGGTAGTTGAACTTGGCGGTCGCCACCGTCAGGTCGAAGCGGCGATGGGTGTCGCACAGCGGGCCGCTGATGGTGTACGGGTTGATGTCATCCATGATGCAGTAGGGCGGCAGCTTGCCGATGCCGCGAACGATGCGCGGATCGTTGTCGCCGATCGGTGCTTCACCCTGCGCCTGCAGCGCCAGGCTCAACGCCAGCATCTGCCGGCCGACCGTGGCGCCCGGCGGTACGTTGAACGCCACGAACTCCTGCGCCTCGCCGTTGGTGTCGCTCTTGGTATAGAACACGCCAAGATCGGTGGTGAGCTTGTCGCTGATATTGCCGTGCAGCGCGATGCGCCCGACCTGCGAGTTCACGCCGCCGTAGTCGAAGGGGCCGCGCTCGATCTGTCCGTCACGGTTGAGGTCGGCCGCCGCGACGCGGACCGCCCACGCATCACCCAGCGGCACGTTGATGCCGGCTTTGATGTTGCGCTCGTTGTAGCTGCCGAGCTCCGCTTCTGCGTAGCCGCTGAGGCGGTCGGGCGAAGCCGCGTAGGTGCGGTACGAGATCGCGCCGCCGGTCGTGTTGCGGCCGAACAGCGTGCCTTGCGGGCCGCGCAGCACCTCGACGTTCTCCACTTCCGACAGGTTCAGGATCGAGCCGGGGTTGCGCGAGTAGTACATGCCGTCGATGTAAGTCGCGACGGCGCTGTCCTGCGCGATGCCCCAGCTGGGCAGGCCACCTGCGCCGATGCCGCGGATCGTGATCTTCGGCACGCCGCTGCCGTAGGCGAAAGTCGGAATCACGGTTAGGTTCGGCACGAACGTCGCCAGTTCCTTGATGTCGGCGACGTTCAGTTGTTCGATGCGCTGCTCGCTGACCGCGCTCACCGCCAGTGGCGTGGTCTGCAGATCCGTCTCGGCGCGCTGCGCCGTTACCGTCACTTCATCGAGTACCTGAGCGCTGACGGTCGTGCTGGCTGCGATGGCCGCGAAGGCCGTCAGCAGTTCTGCGCGCTTGGCTCTTGATCTTGTATTCACTTAAATCCCCCTGCACATGGATCTCTTAGGACCGATGCATGGGCGCAGCCGAAGCAGTTGCCTTGAATTCCGTGGCGAGCCGCCAGGCGCTCACGCCCCGTGCAATCGGCTTGTATCGATTGACGGGTCAATTCACTGCAGATGCGACACACGGTCGCGTCTGTTGCTTATCCCCACGGCGACTCTAGGAGCGGCCCGAGTGTGAATTCAAAGACCGATTTTCGATGACCCTGATACCGGTGCGGCATGGGTCGTTCACGAGTTAAGTAAATATAATGTTGCGCCGACGCGTCTGTGGTACGCGCGCTAGCGCGGCTTCCCCTGAGCACGCCGAGTGCCTGATCTGCACAGTGGCGAGTGGACGTTGGCTTGAGACACGCAGATAACTAAGGAGCGTGAGCCTCGCCGCTGTCGGTGCCGCGCCCTGTTGGCCGATACAAATTTCTATCGAGCAACTCGCGCGCCATGCCGTAGCGATATCACCGTCATCGAAAAATGGTCTTTGTGTTCGCGCTCGCGCATTTCCTAAAGTCCCCGCCGATTCGAAGATCCGGCGGCGCAGACGCAAACGGACGAGAACGCCTTGCGTGGTGCCGCCATCGAATTCGCGGCGCAGCCGCTTGGACGAGCTCGTGGACGGCGCCAGCCCGCCGGGAACTGTTCAGGACACATGGGGGCTGATGATGAGTGATCGAGAGATTTCGCGCCGGCTCGCCGGCTCGGGCCGCGTGCACGTCGGGATTGCCGTAGCGGCGGCCGCATTGCTTGATACGACCGGCGCAGCGTCTGCACAGAATGGGCCGCAGCTGACCTCCGGACTCGAAGAAGTGGTCGTGACGGCGACACGGCGCGAGGAAAGCATTCGGGACGTGCCGATCAGCATCAGCGCCTTCAGCCAGACGCAGATGGACGTGCAGGGCATCCGGGGCGTGGACGACATTGCCCGCCTTGCTCCCGGTATCCAGTTCTCGCGTGGCGGCGGCGGCTTCGGCAACGACCTGAGCAGCAGCATCTCGATCCGCGGCGTCAGCTCGGGTGCCGGCCAGGCGACCACCGGCGTCTACATCGATGACACACCGATCCAGGTCGGTTCGGTGCTGGCCAGCGGCAACTTCGCCGACAACGCTTACCCGAAGCTGTTCGACGTGCAGCGCGTCGAAGTGCTGCGTGGCCCGCAGGGCACGCTGTTCGGCTCGGGCTCCGAAGGTGGCACGGTGCGCTTCATCACGCCGGCGCCAAGCCTCACCGATTCCTCGGCCTACGTGCGCAGTGAGGTTGCAACGACGCAGTACGGCGCACCCAGCTACGAGATCGGCGTCGCCGGCGGCGCGCCCATCATTGAAGGCAAGCTCGGCTTCCGCGCCAGCGTCTGGAACCGGCGCGATGGCGGTTACGTCGACTGGGTCGACTACTACACCGGCCAGGTCAAACAGAAGAACAACAACTGGACCGACAGCACCTCGGCGCGCCTGGCACTGGCCTGGGCCGCTACCGACAATCTGACGATCACGCCGTCGTTCTATTTCCAGGACATCGAAGCGAACGGCGCCAGCGCCTTCTACCTGCCTTCCGACGGGTTGACCGGCACGCCGCCGGGCGCGACGCAGCCGCTGCCGGTCTTCGAGCAGCCGTACGGCAACGTGGGTGAAGGCGACTATGTGGACATCCACCAGTCGCAGCAGTGGGGCAAGCAGCGCATCACGCTGCCGGCACTGAAGATCGACTACGCCTTCGAGAACATGGAGCTGCTGTCGAACACCTCGTACTACGAGCGCAAGCAGTCGGGCCAGACCGACTTCGGCTTCTTCCAGGGCGGCATCTTCGCCGGCGTGCTGTTCGCCGATCCGGTCTGGGCGACCACGCCCAGTATCGACCACCAGAGCAACCGCTTCTTCACCCAGGAAGTGCGCCTGCAATCGACCAACACCGATTCGCGCTGGAAGTGGGTGATCGGTGCGTTCTATTCGCGCACCAAGACAGCGCTGGACCGCCGCGTCGTGGCTCCGCATATCGGCGATCTGATCTCGGTCGGCCCGTTCGGCAATGGCTGCCAGGGCGATGCCTGCGTGCTGCAGCTGTGGGGCCAGCCGCTGGTGGACGGGCTGTATCCGTTCATCCAGTTCGCCGAGGTCAACGACACGCAGAAGGCCGGCTTCGGCCAGGTGGACTACGCGATCACCGACCACCTCACCGCGACCGTCGGCGTGCGCTACGCCGAGATGACCAACGAGTTCGACAACAAGTACGGCGGTCCCACCAGCGGCCTGCCGTTCCCGCAGTTCCAGCACTCGGAGTCGGACAGCTCGGCGACCACGCCGAAGTTCATGGTGTCCTACAAGACCGACAACAGCTCGCTGTTCTATGCAAGCGCGTCCAAGGGCTTCCGTCCGGGCGGTGCGAATGCACCGTTGGCGGCGCGCCAGGCCTGTACCGACAGCCTGCAGAAGATCGGTCTGAGCAATGCGCCGGAGACCTACGATCCGGACAGCGTCTGGAGCTACGAGCTGGGCACCAAGTTCACGCTCGACCAGGGCAACCTGCAGGTCGATGCCAGCATCTTCCAGATCGACTGGGACGACCAGATCCGCAACGTGCGCCTGACCAACTGCACGCAGTCGTTCACGGCCAACGTCGGCTCGGTCCGCAGCCGCGGCTTCGACTTCGCCGTGCAATGGCGCGCGCTCGATTCGCTGCTGCTGTCCTTGAACGGCAGCTGGCAGGAAGTGAAGGCGCAGGAGACGATCTCCACCGGCGGCACGCTCAACATCGTCACTGAAGGCGACTACCTGAACGGCTCGCAGCCGAGCGCCAACGCGGCCGTGCAGTACACCTTCGATGCGTGGAATCTGCCGTCGTACCTGCGTGCGGACTACAGCTACAGCGGCCGCAACAAGCTGGGCCAGTTCTTCAACCCGAAGAACTCCGGCTACAACGAGTACACGCTGTTCCGCGATCCGGACATCACCCAGACCAATGTCCGGCTCGGCACGCAGCTGGGCGGTTGGGATGTCTCGCTGTTCGTGAACAACCTGTTCAACGAGCAGCCGATTCTCGGCAAGAACCGCGCGACGGTGACGTTCTTCGGCATTCCTTCGGGACTGCTGAGCGCCACGACGCTGCGGCCGCGCACGGCCGGTGTGACGGCGGTGATGCGCTTCTAGACGATCGGCAAGAATCCGCTCGAAAGAGCGGGTGCGGAGTGTCCTGCCGCCGCCGTTCCCCCCGTTCGGGCGGCGGCAGGACCGATTTGCTTCGCCGGCGCGCTCTGCGTCCGCCGGCAGCGGTCATGCATGCCGGACTCAGGAAGATTCTGATCTACTCGTTCTCCGTCATTCCCGCGCAAGCGGGAATCCATCCGAATCACAGGATGGACTCCCGCTTGCGCGGGAGTGACGAATCAGACAGTCCTTGGTGCCCGCTGACCTCAGGGCGCCATGTACCCACAGGCACTGGTGCGTGCGAAGGACTCGCGATGCTTCGTATGTACCTGCTTGCGCCTAGGCCATAACAGGCTTGCGCGAGCTCCATGCTGCAGTGGCATTGGACGCCCGTGTCCTCATGGCGTTTATCTTCCCTCCACGAACCGTGGTCGCACGATGCCACGGATATACGAAATCAAGATGGGGGAGCGGCCGCGCACAGGCTGCCGATCAGGACCAAGCATGAGCATGCGACTTCTTGCAGCATTGACGCTGACGATCGGGTTGGGCGGCATGAACACGTGGGCAGCACCACGAGGCGCTGATGTGCCGCAGCCGGCAGGCAGTACCGGACAGCCGGTGCAGCACTACGACGAGGCATTGCTGTCGAAGCCGACCTACAAGGTCAAGATTGAGATGGACGTGCAGGTGCCGATGCGCGACGGCGTCACCGTCTCGGTCGACATCTATCGCCCCGACGCACCCGGCCGGTTCCCGGCGATCCTTTACCGCACTCCGTACAGCAACAATACCGAGCAGGCCATCGCCGTCTCGAAATGGTTCGCCGAGCGCGGCTACGTCTACATGTATCAGGACGTGCGCGGCCGCTACGATGCCAAGGGCGACTTCTATCCCTTCCGCCACGAGCCGGACGACGGCTACGACATGGACGCCTGGGTCGGCAAGCAGCCTTGGTTCGGCGGCAAGCTCGGCATGATGGGCGGATCGTATTCGGGCTACACGCAGTGGGCGCCGGCGATTCGCGGTGCCAAGCATCTCACCGCGCTGGCGCCGCAGTTCACTACACCGAACATCCACGGCAACTGGATGTATGTCGACGGCGCGCTGAACTATGCGTTCGCGCTGTCGTGGGGCGCGATGATGATGGACGGTCACGTCAGCCAGTCGACCGGCAGCGCCGTCGACATGATGGCGGCCTATCGCACGCTGCCGATCGCCGACGCGCCCGCCGTCGCAGGTCATCGTGCTCCGCATTATCACGACTGGATTGCACACCCGACGCGCGATGCCTACTGGGACGGCATCAGCTTCGAGTCGGCGCACGACAAGATCGAAGTGCCGATGCTCAGCGTGGGCGGCTGGTACGACATCTTCCTGCGCGGCACGCTTCAGGACGATATCGCTGTGCGTGCGAAGGGCCAGCCGCTGGCGCGCGCCGGTAAGCGGCTCATGATCGGGCCGTGGATTCACGGCGCGAGCAGCCGCAACAACTCGTACATGGGGCCGGCTCGCCCCGATGCGGTCGATTTCGGCGCGGCGGCCGAAGTCGACATGCAGAAGGTGTACCTGCGCTGGTTCGATTACTGGCTCAAGGGGATCGACAACGGCGTGAAGGACGAGCCGCCGGTCAAGATTTTCGTGATGGGCGACAACGTGTGGCGTTACGAGCAGGAGTGGCCGCTGAAGCGTGCGCGTCCGACGAAGTACTATCTGACGAGCGGCGGGCGTGCCAACACGCTCGATGGCGACGGGCGGCTGTCGACGCAACGGCCCGGCTCGCGATCCGCACCGACCGATCGTTTCGTGTACGACCCGAACGATCCCGTGCCCACCACCGGCGGCAATTCCTGCTGTGCGGCGCTCACCTCGGTCGGACCGCTGGATCAGCGTCCGGTGGAGAAGCGCCAGGACGTGCTGGTGTTCACGACCGAGCCGCTGCAGGAAGCGGTCGAGGTGACCGGGCCTATCACGCTCACGCTCTACGCCGCGACCACCGCGAAAGACACGGACTGGACAGCGAAGCTGGTGGACGTCGCGCCGGATGGTTACGCACGCAATGTGCAGGAAGGCATCTTGCGCGCTCGCTATCGAGAGACGCGCGGCAAGACGCCGGGCTCGCTGCTCGAGCCGGGCAAGGTGTACGAGTACAGCATCGATCTCTGGTCGGCCAGCAACGCTTTCCTGCCCGGGCATCGTATCCGCCTGGAAGTCTCCAGCAGCAACTTCCCGCACTTCGATCGCAACCTGAACACCGGTGAGGATCCTGCAACCGGCAGCCGCATCGAAGTCGCCACGCAGACGATTCATCACAGCCCGCGCTATCCGTCGCATCTGGTCCTGCCGATCGTGCCGCGGGCAACGCAGACGACTGCCAGTCGCTGAGCGAGTCTGCGCCGGTGATCTGCTTGAACCTGCAAGTCTCGAACGTGCCGAGCCTGCGACGTGCGCGCCGGGTTCGGCAGGGCCGTGAGCTTGCCGAATCGATGAGAGGTGGACGATGAAAGGTTTGCGAACTGCACTGTTGCTGGCGGCCGGTTGTGTCTGCGGTCTCACGTTCGCCGCGTCCCCGGATGCGACGGCGCCGATTCCGAATCTCGCCGGGCAGGTGATGACGGTCAACGGACCGATGGCGCCAGACCAGCTCGGTCAGACACTGATGCACGAGCACATCTTCATCGACTTCTCGGTGCCGGAAGACCGGCCGGATCTGTGGCGCATGACCGGCCGCACCAAGCCGACCGAGGGCGAGGCGCTGCGTATCTACGAGGCGCCGCTCACGATGGATATTCTTTCGGCGGTGCTGTACGGCGCGCCGAATCGCGACAACTGGCATCTGGACGACGAGAAGACGGCCATCAAGGAAGTGGCGGACTTCAAGAGCCACGGCGGCGGCACCATCGTCGACGTTTCGAGCATCGGATTGAAGCGCAATCCGCAAGGGCTGCGTCGCGTTGCGCAGGCCACTGGCGTCAATGTCGTGATGGGAGCCAGCTGGTATACGCAGGCCTGGTACACCAAGGACCTGGAGCAGCGCTCGGTCGAGGACCTCACGGGCGAGATCGTGCGCGACGTGACCGTGGGGGTCGACGGAACCGGCATTCGCGCCGGCATCATCGGCGAGGTCGGCACGTCCGGCAAACCCGAAGGACCGGTCGAGAGCAAGATCATTCGCGCTTCCGGCCGCGCCAGCCGGCTGACCGGTGCTGCGGTGACGGTGCATTCGCTCGGTTTCTTCAAGAAGCATGGCGTCATCCTCGACATGCTAGAAGCCGAGGGCGCGGACCTGTCGCGCGTCGTCCTCGGTCACTCGGATTTTCTGGCGGGCGATACCGCCTACCTGATCCCGCTGTTGCAGCGGGGCGCCACGGTGCAGTTCGACCTGATCGGCAAGTCGGCGCTGCTCACCCGCGCCCGCGCGGCGGATCCGGAAGTGGCGAAGACCATCATCGAACTGATCAAGGCCGGCTATGCCGGTCAGATCCTGCTGTCCCACGACATCTGCACCAAGACCAGCCTCAAGACCTACGGCGGCACCGGCTACGCCTTCATCCTGGAGCGGTTCGTGCCGTACCTGAAACGCCAGGGCGTCACCGACGCGCAGATCGCGACGATGCTGGTGGAGAATCCCCGCCGGCTGCTGACGTTCGTCGCGCCGCGCCAAACGGCGCACTCAAAGTGAGCGCGTCGGCGAAGCCGCTGAATCTGAACGATGCCGCGGCCCCGGCGGCCGCCGTTCGCTTCTGACTAGGCAAATGCCTGAGCTTCGGAGACTTCGCCATTGCGGCCACGTCTCGGGTCATGCCGTACGGGGCCGATGGCGGCGGCTACCATGCCGCGCAGGTATGACAGCTATTCAATAATTGTCTTTGAGTTCCGGCGGCTCCCGCTCCTAAAGTGCCCGCAGCCGGAATTTTCTGCACCTGGTTCCGATCGCATAACGATTAGAAGGACGACGCACCCTCATGTTTGTCGACCATCGCACCTACACCATTCCTCACGGGCGGATGAAAGAGTACCTGCAGCGCTACGAGTCCGTCGGACTGGCGTTGCAGCGCCGGCATCTCGGCCATCACATCGGCTGCTTCGTGAGCGAGATCGGCTCGCTGGAGCAGGTCATCCACATGTGGGGCTTCGCCAGCATGGCGGACCGCGAGGCGCGTCGCGAGCGCATGGATCAGGATCCCGAATGGCAAGCCTTCCGGCAGATGATCGCCGGCACCTTCAGCGCCCAGGAGACGAAGATCCTGCGCGCGACGTCTTTCTCGCCGCAGATGAACGTGGCGACGAATACGCCGCTGCGATGAGCGCCTGACGGCGGGTTTTCCGGGGGGATACAGATGAAGCTCAGCGGTCACTTCCGTGGCTCGCGGCAAGCTCGCGAATGCCACACGCGCTGCAGCTTCAGGCAGTCGTCCGTCGACGATCCGACGAGGTACAGCACGACCATGACAACGTTCCAACGCACACTCGTGGCCTGCGTCGGCATTGGCTTGTGCCTTGCCGCTGGCAGCGACCGGTCGCTGGCCGCCGAGCCCTCCCAAGCCGCGCCCAAGGCGGCGGCCGTATCGGTACTGCCGATGAAGGAGCTCATGGGCCACGTGATCCAGCATTCGGCGCAGGAGATGTGGAAATGGCAGGGGTGGGTCACCGACTCCGCCGGCCACCGTTCGCTGTTCCCCAAGAATGACGAAGAGTGGGAAGAAGCGGAGAGCGCCGCGCTCACCTTGAGCGAAGTCATCACGGTGCTGCTGCATCCCGAGCACCGCCTGTCGTTCCCGGATTGGGATGCGAACGTGCAGCTGGTTCGCAAGGTGGCGCGCCAGGCGGCTGCAGCCGCCGAAAAGCATGACGAGACCGCTTTCTTCAGCATCGGCGAGCAGCTCGACGAGGCGTGCGAGAGCTGTCACCGGGCCGCGGGCCTGGTGAAGTGAGGCCATCGTGAGTTATCAGCAATTCATCTCCTGGCTCGACGCCACGCCGCTCAGCACGCAGTTCAAGATGACGGCGTGGGTGGTGCCCGCATTCCAGAGCGTCCACATTCTGGCCATCGGCGTAGTGGTGGCGGTGGCGGCGGTGCTGTCGCTGCGGCTGCTGGGACTGAGCGCCCGCCACGTGAGCATCGCCTCGCTCACCGAGCGGCTCCTGCCGCCGACCTGGTGGGCGCTGGCGGTGCTGCTGCTGAGCGGCGCCGTGCTCATCATCGCCGAGCCCACGCGGGCGCTGACCAACCGCTTCTTCTTCACGAAGATGATCTGCCTGCTGCTGCTGGTGCCGCTGGCGCGCAGTTTCCATCGGGCAGTGCAGGCGCAGCCGCAGCGCTGGAACGAGGTCAGTGCCGTTTCGCCGGTCATGCGCCCGGTGGTCGTGGTGGCCATGCTGCTGGTGACGGTAATCATTTTCTGTGGCCGCTGGATTGCATATGCGTGAGCTCATTCAACAGGCGGCCGAGTGGATCGGCAGCACCTCGCTCGCCGAAGGCATCGCCGGTTCGAGTTACCTGTTCCCGAACCTGGAGACCATCCATGTGCTGGGACTGGCGCTGGTGATCGGCACCATCGGCATGGTGGACCTGCGGTTGCTGGGATTCGCCTCGACTCATCGCACGGTGCGCGATATCTCGGCGCAGATGCTGCCGTTCGCGTGGACCGGCTTCGGCATCGCGCTGCTGTCGGGGCTGGCGATGTTCATCTCCAACGCCACCTTCTATGTCGACAACCCGGCCTTCCAGGTGAAGATGCTGCTGCTGGTGCTGGTCGGCATCAACATGCTGGTGTTCCACGGTCGCACCTGGCGCTCCATCGACGAATGGGACAGCGCGCCCAAGCCGCCCACCGCGGTGCGGCTTGCCGGTGCGGTGTCGCTGACCTGCTGGATCGTGATCGTGTTCCTGGGGCGCTGGATCGGCTTCATCCTGTAGTCAGGTTGCGGGAGTGAGCCTGTGACGCATCCGTGCAGGCCGGTAACACGACGAGTGCGGAATTGCTGTCGCAGCAGCCAGGAAGTAGCGGCGTCGTGATCGGCCGCGGTGGATTGGAATCGTATGAATTGTGTCCTGCGCGCTGCTGCGTCAGGAGTCGAACTGGAGCGGATTAGTGGGCAGTTGCAAGCAGATGGTTGATGCATTCACGCGCGCGGCGATGATCGCCGGTGCTCTGGCGCTCGGCCAGCTGGTAGCGCTGCCCGCGATTGCGGCTGCACCCATCACGCTGCAGGTGAGCGAGGGCACCAGCATCGCCATCGCGCTCTCGCCCGATCACAAGCAGATCGTGTTCGACCTGCAAGGCATCCTCTACAAGATGCCGGTCGAGGGCGGCAAGGCCGTACCGATCACCGATGCGCTGTTCGATGCGCGTCAACCCACCTGGTCACCCGACGGAAGCGTCATCGCGTTTCAATCCAATCGTGATGGTCACTGGAAGATCTGGGTGATTGGGGCGAACGGTGAGAATCCCCGACCGCTTTCGTCGGACCCTTTCGATGAGCGCGAGCCCAGCTGGTCGCCGGACGGCAAGTCGATTGCCTTCACCACGACGCGCACCGGCAAGTTCGATATCTGGGCACGCTCATTGGCAGATGGAACCTTGAAGCAGCTGAGCTTCGGCCCCGGTGGCAACAGCCGCGCCAGCTGGTCGCCCGACGGCTCGCAGGTCGCCTATCTCTCCGATCGCCGCTCCGCTTCGGGCATCTACGTGTCCGACCTGCAGGGTCATGAGCGGCAGGCGGCCTCGATCAAGCTGCCGTTTGGCGGCCCGAGCATCGCGCCGGCCGGCGTTCCCGCCTGGACGCCTGATGGCAAGGACCTGCTGTTCGTCAAGTTCGACGGCGCGCAGGCGAAGTACATGCGCGGCGACGAAGTGTTTCTCGAAGGCGAGGACTTCCATCCGTTCCGCCTGCAATGGCTGAACGATCGCGAATACCTGTACACCGCGGATGGCAAGATCAAGCGTCGCAGTCTCGATGGTGGCGCCGCGCAGATCGTGCCGTTCACTGCGCCTTTGCAGGTGCGGCGGGCCGACGACTATCGCAAGAAGGTGCAGGAGTTGCTGTCGTCATCGGCCAAGCCGGTGCACGGTGTGCAGCGTGCGGTGCTTTCGCCGGACGGCAAGCAGATTGCGTTCACGGCGTTGGGCGGACTGTGGACGATGAACATCGGTGCCACTCCGCGGCGTCTCACGGATGACGGCCCATATGCAGTCGTCGATCCGGCCTGGTCGCCGGATGGCAAGCGCATTGCCTATGCCACCGATCGCGGCGGCAGCCTCGATATCTGGACGATGGAGCTGTCCTCGGGACGCAAGACGCGTGTGACGCATGCGCCGGGCGCGGAAATGCGTCCAGCCTGGTCGCCGAACGGCAAGCAGCTCGCCTATGTCGATGCCTATGGCGCGTACACCGAGAAGCTGCACGTACTGGATCTGGCCAGCGGCGCGGATCGCCTCATCGAAGCCGCCGATTCCAGCCCCGGCTATCCCGTGTGGATGCCGGACGGGAAGTCGTTGCTGGTCTCCACCTATCTTTCGCAGTCGCAGACGCAGTCCTATCTGATCGGCGGCTACAACCAGGCTGCCATCGTGCCCATCGACGGCGGCAAGGCGCGTGAGCTGACGCTGGTCAAGGGCCGCTCGATTGGCAACCGTTCCGGCGACGGTCCGGTCATTTCGCCGGACGGCAAGAATTTCGTCTATCAGCTGGATTCGGCACTGTGGCTGCAGTCCGCCGAGGAACACGAGGGCGCGTTCCCGGCGCCGCGCAAGCTCGCGGACCTGATCACCACCGGTCAGAGCTGGTCCGCCGATTCGAGGCTGCTGCTGGTCAATGCCGGCAGCATCATGCACCTGTTCGACATGAAGACCGGCCGTTCGCGTGAAGTGCCGCTGTCGCTTACCTGGCACTCCAAGCGAGCTGAAGGTGTCGTGACCATCCGCGCCGGCCTGCTGGTCGATGGTGTTGCCCAGGCAGCGCGCGCCGACGTCGACATCGTGGTTGCGGACGGGCGCATCCGCTCGATCGCGCCGCACAGCGACAAGCGGCCCGAAGGCCGCTACGTCGATGCATCGAATCTCACCGTCATGCCCGGCCTGATCGACACGCACTCGCACCTGATCAAGGAGTTCGGCGCCACCTACGGGCGGCTGAATCTCGCCTACGGCATCACCACCGTGCGCAGCCCCGGCAACGTTCCGGGCGACGTGCTGGAAGAGAAGGAAGCGCTGGCCTCCGGTCAGCGGCCCGGCCCCAATATGTTCGTCACCGGCTACATCCTCGATGGCGATCAGACCATCTGGGAAATGGGCACGGCCATCGGCCTCGACGACGTCGATCGCCAGATCCAGCTCGCCAGCGACTTAGGCTACGACGTGATCAAGTCGTACATGCACACCAGCGAGCCGCTGCGCGAGAAGATCGTGACGGCCGCGCATCGCGTCGGCATTCCGGTCACGTCGCACGACATCTACCCGGCGGCGTTCATGGGCCTGGACAGCTCCGAGCACTTCTTCGTCGCCGGTTCCAGCCGCGGTTACTCCTCCAAGGTGAGCAACCTGCAACTGGTGTACGACGACGTGGTGCAGATCCTCAGCAAGTCCGGCATGACCAACGCGCCGACGCTGTCGCTGTTCACGCCGTCGGCCGAGATGATCGATCAGGATCCCAAGATCGCCAAGGCGCGCTGGGCGCTGCAGCCGTCCTGGGTGCGCAACGGTCCGCAGTACAGCTCCGGCGATATTCCCGGCGGCGCCGAAATGCTGGCCAACGTGCGCAAGTCGATTGCGAAGCTTCACGCTGCGGGCGTGCGCTTCGTCATCGGCACCGACACGCCGTTCAAGCCGACCGGCATGTGTACCCACAACGAGCTGGTGCAGATGGTGAAGGCCGGCATCTCGCCCTACGACACGCTGCGTGCCGCGACCATCGTTCCGGCCGAAGCGCTGGGGGTCGCCAAGGACATCGGCACCGTCGAGGCCGGCAAGATCGCCGACCTGGTCTTCGTCGAAGGCAATCCGCTGGTCGACATCCGCGATGCCTCCAAGGTGCGCAAGGTGATGAAGGCGGGGCAGCTTTACGACATCGAGGAGCTCACCCGCTTCCCGGTGGCAGCGGACGCGAAAAATCATGAATGAGCAAATGAACGCGAGGGATTCCGTGCACGAGAAGAAAGGAACCGCGGTGCGGCGCCAGCTGACGGCATTGGCTCTGGCTTTGGCCGGTGTATTGGCAATGACGGCCAACACAACCCAAGCGGCCGACACCACCACCATCGCCGGCCAGGAAGTCGCGCTGATCGGCAATGCCGGCAGCCTGATCCTGCCCTCCGGAATCTACGGCACGCACGGCACGGTGCTGGAGCAGGTCGATGAGGTCACGGCCAAGATCGAAGCCATGCTCAAGGCCGGCAATCTCAAGGTCGGCGACCTGATGCGGCACACCATCTTCCTCAAGGTGGGCGCGCAGGAGCCGTCGCGCATCTTCACCAAGCTGATCGGCAACCTGCGGCGCATGGGGCCGGAGCTCACCAACAATCCCACCGCCGGCACCATCGTGCTGGTGCCGTCGTTTCCGGATCCGGCGACCGAGATCATGGTCGAATTCGTCGGCGGTCGCGCGCCCAACGGCATGACGCGCGTGCCGATCATGTTCGGTCCGCGCATGAGCGTCGAATCCATCGGCAACGAGCAGTTCGTGGCCTCGTTCGGCCTGGAAGGACTCGACTTCTACGGCGCCGCGACCCAGGGCGAGCTCGACACGCTGAAAACGCTTGACGGCGAGATCGACAAGATGGTGGCCATCCTCGCCGCCAACATGTCGCACGCGGGCATGAGCATCGCCAACGTGGTCTCGTACAACCTGTACGTCACCAAGGGCACCGATCCGGTGGAGGCGGCAGCCAAGCTGCAGCATTACCTGCGCAAGCGGGTGCCGAACCTGGACCAGACGCCGAGCTCCGGTTCGGTCATCGTCCTGGATGGCGCCACGATCCCGACCCTGAAAGTGCAGCTGAATGTCATCGCTTCGCGCAGCAAGCCGGCGACGTTGTCGCGCGTGCCGCAGGGTGATGTTGCGCAGTCGGTCACCGCAGACGGCGTGGTCTTCGTCAGCGGCATTGGCGGAAATGGAAAGAGCGGCGCCAAGGCAGACGCTGCACGCCAGGCCGAAGATGCCGCGCGCGGTATCGACGCTGCGCTCAAGAAGGCGGGCGGGCTCAAGCTGTCGGACGTTGCGAGATTCGACACCTACGTGAAGCAGGGCGATGACACCGCGGCCGCGCTGGCCCGCTTCTACAAGGCCGCGCGCAAGCTCGATCCTGCTTTCGACAGCAGCAAGGCTGCGGCGGTGGTCGCCGTGGTCGAAGGCTTCCCGGACGCCGCAACGAGATTCCTGGCCAGCGCCGTGGCCGCGCGTAAATGACAGGCGCTGCGAACGCACTGCAACCGAACCATCCATGAAAGCAATCCACCACGGAGATTCCACAATGACAATGACGCGTTGGAGCGCCGTTGCTGCGGCGGTCAGCTTGGCGATCGCCAGCAGTTCCATGGCGGCTGCGCCTCAGAAGCACACTCCGCGAGGCGAGGCCACCGTCGTGGCGGCGTCAGAAGTGGCGGCCGTCGTGTCGACCCTCGGCAATCAGCGCAACATCGACAAGGTCGTGCGCACCGTGGACACCAGGGGTCCGGCCGGCAACATCAGCATCGGCGCCGTGGCCTACAACAATGGTCCGCAGCACTGGGACGGCGTCGCCAACGAGCACAGCTCGATCACCGAGGTGTTCCATGTCACCCAGGGCAGCGCCACCTTCGTGTTCGGCGGCGACCTGCAGAACCCCAAGGAGTTCGACAACAACGCCGAAGGCGTGAAGAAGGTGTTCGGACCGGGCCAGGGCGGCAAGGCGCTGGGCTATCGCGTGGTCACGGCGAAGGTCGGCGACAACGTCGTGCTGCCGCCGAACACCCCGCACAACATCGTCGAAGTCAGCGACGATTTCCGGATGCTGGTCATCCGCATCGACCCGAACAAGGTGTTGCAGGTTGAAGATCAGAAGGCCGCCGCCAGCAAGGCTGCATCGCCGGTCGGCCCGTGGCTGGGCACCTGGAAGCGCAACTCGGCCAAGTCTTCATCGCCCGGCAATGGTACGGCCGTCTTCAAGATGTGGCAGGAGGGTGACGGCTTCCGCTACACGCTGGACATGACGCCGCCTTCGGGCAAGGCGATACAGATGGAGGCGTTCGGCCGGTTCGACGGCCAGCGCTATCCGGAGCGTGGCAATCCGTCCGCGGATTTCAACGTGTTCGAGCGCGTCGACGACCATACCTATGCGCTGGTCGACGTGAAGGATGGCCAGGAGAAGATCCGCTTCAACATCTCCATCTCGGCGGACGGCAAGACGCGGACCTCGGTCGCCAAGAGCCGCAACGCCAAGGGTGAGGAAGTGACCAGTATCGGTGTTTGGGATCGCGTCGAGTAAGAGTTTGCACAGGTGTGGGCCGGCACAGTTCGCGCCGGCTCACCGCACAGGCAGCGAGTGATCGTTGTGTAGTCGGGGAGTGGAGGTTGTCATGAAAGTTCGTAGTTTTCTGGGGCTCGCGGCGGCGCTGCTGTGTCTGAGCGCGCCGGCGTTCGCGCACCATTCGCAGGCGATGTTCGACGAAACCCGGATGGTCACGCTGACCGGTATCGTCACCAAGTTCTCCTGGATCAATCCGCACGTGCAGATCTATTTCAACGTCACCGAGAAGGGCAAGAGCCAGATCTGGCAGATCGAGGCCAACTCGGCGCTGACCATGGCGCGCTCCGGCTGGAAGCGCAATCAGTTCAAGGTCGGCGACAAGGTGACGGTGTCGTTCCACCCGATGCGCAACGGCACCGCCTTCGGCTACCTGCGCAAGATCGTCGGTCCGGACGGCAAGGCGCTGGAGATGGCCGGAGGCACGGGCGGACCGCCGCCGAAAGCCGCCAAGAAGCCTTCGCCGTGAGGGGGCAGCCATGAAAACAGCCATGCGCAGCATTGCCATCGCGTTGATCGCCGCCACCGCCGCAGCGTGTGGACAGAGCTCGCCGACGTCGCAGGCGGCACCGGCCGCCGCGCCGGCGAATACACCGCCGGACATTTCGGGCATCTGGGGCCCGCGCTTCGTGCAGTCGCTGTCCGACAATCCGCCGATGCTTCCCGAGACCGAGAAGCTGTTCAACGAGCTCAAGCCCGAGGAAGACCCGCTGGGCATCTGCAAGCCGCCGGGCATTCCGCGCCTGATGAACCTGGCGTTCCCGTTCGAGATCGTGCAGACGCCCAAGGTGGTTTACCTGTTGATGGAATACGGCCAGCACGTGCGCCGCGTGTACATCGACGGCCAGCATCCGGAGGATCCGGATCCGACCTGGCTGGGTCATTCCATCGGCCATTGGGAAGGCCGCACGCTGGTGATCGACTCGGTGGGCTTCAACGACCAGACCTGGCTGGACATGCGCGGCCACCCGCACAGCGACGCGCTGCACCTGATCGAGCGCTACACGCTCTCCGAGGACGGCCAGAGCCTGCAGTACGACGTCACCATCGACGACCCGAAGATGTACAGCAAGCCGTGGCAGTCGGTGAGCAAGACCCACCGGCGCAGCAACCAGCCGATCCTGGAATACATCTGCGAGACGGGTTGAGGAAAGCGGCGGACCCGGCGCGCTTCGCGGCAGCCGGGTCCGCCAGGAATCATTTGTTGAACGATTGCGAGCAAGGAGGCGTGCCGCGACCCGGCACCCGGCCCCAGGCGCGCCTTGAGATTTGAGAGAACGAAGTGACCACGAATACCGCCCCGATTGGAAACTGGATTGCCGGCCGCCTGTTGGTGAACGACGGGGCGCGCCGCAAACCCGTCTATGAACCGAGCACCGGCACAACGGCCAAGTCGGTGCACCTGAGCAGCGTCGAAGAAGTAACCGCCGCGGTCGATGCGGCACACGCCGCTTTCGCTTCCTGGTCCCGCATGTCCGCGCTGCGGCGCTCGCGGATTCTCAATCGTGCCGGCGTGCTGCTCGACCAGCGCAAACTGGAGTTGGCGCGGATCATCTCCAGCGAGCACGGCAAGACCGTTCCCGATGCTGCTGGCGAAGTGCAGCGCGGTCTGGAAGTGATCGAGTTTGCCTGCGGTGCGCCGCACCTGCTGAAGGGCGAGTTCAGCGAGAACGTCGGTGGCGGCGTCGATTGCTACAGCGTGCGTCAGCCGCTAGGCGTGGTCGCCGGCATCACGCCGTTCAACTTCCCGGCGATGGTGCCGCTGTGGATGTTTCCGATTTCGCTGGCCTGCGGCAACACGTTCGTGCTCAAGCCGTCCGAGCGCGACCCTTCCGCTTCGCTGTGGATGGCGCAGCTGCTGAAGGAAGCGGGCCTGCCCGACGGCGTGTTCAACGTGGTGCAGGGCGACAAGGTTGCGGTCGACGCGTTGCTGAATGATTCGCGTGTTGCTGCTGTCAGCTTCGTCGGCTCGACCCCGATCGCGCGTTATGTGCAGGAGCAGGCCGTTCGCAACGGCAAGCGCGTGCAGGCACTTGGCGGTGCGAAGAATCACATGGTCATCATGCCGGATGCCGATCTCGATGGCGCGTGTGAGGCGCTGGTCGGTGCGGCGTACGGATCGGCTGGCGAGCGTTGCATGGCGATCTCGGTGGCCGTTGCGGTTGGTGATGCGACGGCCGACGCGCTGATCGAGCGGCTGGTGCGCCGACTCGGCAAACTGAAAGTCGGCGCGTCCGATGCGGACGGCGTGGAAATGGGGCCGCTGGTCACCAGCGAGCACCTGAACAATGTCCGCGGCTACATCGACCACGGCGTGTCCGAAGGCGCCAAGCTGGTGCTCGACGGCCGCGGCCTGGTCGTGCCGGGCTTCGAGAAGGGCTTCTTCCTCGGCCCGACGCTGTTCGATCACGTGAAGCCGTCGATGCGCATTTACCAGAACGAAATCTTCGGACCGGTACTGTGCGTGCTGCGTGTGCCGAACTTCGCGGCCGCGGTCGAGCTGATCAACAGCCATCCGTTTGCAAACGGGACCACGGTCTTCACCCGCAGCGGCGAAGCTGCGCGCGAGTTCGCGCACGAGATCCAGGTCGGCATGGTGGGCGTGAACATACCGATTCCGGTGCCGATGGCGTTCTACAGCTTCGGCGGCTGGCGCCAGTCGCTGTTCGGCGATCACAACGCATACGGACTGGAAGGCATCCGCTTCAATACGCGAGTGAAGACGGTGACGCAGCGCTGGCCGAAGTCGGACGCGGTCCACGCCGGTTTCGTCATGCCGACTTCCGGTTAGGAACGTTCTGATTCGCGCGTGACCCCGCGCAGGGCCTGTCCCCGTCCATGCAGGACATAGGAAGGGCCTGATTTGCTCAACCCCGTCATTCCCGCGCAGGCGGGAATCCATCCGAATCAGCCGGATGGACTCCCGCCTGCGCGGGAGTGACGGTGAAGCGGAGTTCTTTTACGGCTACTCGCTCAGCTCGATCCAGGTCGGCGCGTGATCGCTGGCCTTCTCCCAACCGCGCACATCCCGATCCACCCCGGCTCGCTGCAGGCGTTTGGCTGCCGGGGCATTGAGCAGGAGATGGTCGATGCGCAGGCCGGCATCGCGCACGTAGGCATTCCGGAAGTAATCCCAGTAAGTGTAGATCTGCAGATCCGGATGCAGGTGCCGCAGCGAGTCGGTCCATCCCTGGCTGATCAGGTTGCCGAAGGCTTCGCGCGTTTCGACTCGGAACAGCGCGTCATCGACCCAGCGCTCGGGCTTGTACACGTCCTTCTCGGTGGGGATGACGTTGTAGTCGCCCGCCAGAACGACTGGTGTATCGCTGGTGGCCAGTTCCGCAGCATGAGTCCTTAGACGCTCCAGCCAGCGCAGCTTGTAATCGAACTTCGGGCCCGGGGCCGGATTGCCGTTGGGCAGGTAGAGGCAGCCAATCAGGACGCCGCGCACGGTCGCCTCGATGTAGCGGCTATGCGTGTCCTCGGAATCACCAGGCAGCGCGCGCCGGATTTCTGCCGGCTGGCCATCGCGGGCCAGGATCGCGACGCCGTTGTAGCTCTTCTGCCCATGCCAGATCGCGCTGTAGCCGGCGTCCCGCAGGGCATTTTCGGGAAATTTCTCTTGCGGCGCCTTCAGTTCCTGCAGGCAGACCACGTCCGGTGTCGTTTCCTGCAACCAACGCAACACGTTGGGAAGTCGGGCGTTGATGCTGTTGACGTTGTAAGTGACGATGCGCATGGCGCGCATTGTAACGGCTGTCGCCGACAGCGGCCGCAATCGCTGTGCGGTGCCGGCTAGAATGGCGGCTTCGCTCGCTGCAACCGTGATTGATGACCCATGATGGAAAGCCTGTCTCTATGGATGCGTGAATGGCTGAACGTGCTGCTGCCGGTCGGCGAGCTGCTGCTGATCATCGTCGGCGCGTGGCTGCTGCGTCGACTGGTGCGGTCGCTGATCGAGCGCCTGGGCGCGCGTGCGGTGCTGCCGATGGAGCTGGTAGTTGGGATGCGCCGGGTGGCTTCCTTCCTGATCACGGTCGCGGCACTGCTGCTGGTATTGCAGCAGCTGGGCGTATCGCCCACGGTGCTGTGGACGGCGCTCACCGGCTTCGTGGCGGTGGCGGCCGTGGCTTTCTTCGCCGCCTGGAGCGTGCTGTCGAATATTTTCTGCGCGTTCCTGATTTTCGCCACTCGACCGTTCCGTCTGTACGACCAGATCGAGCTGCTGGAAAACGGCGAGAAACCCGGCCTGCGCGGCCAGGTCGTCGACATCAACCTGATCTACACCACGTTGAAGGAGACCGTGCCCGAAGGCGAGGCTCCGCCCGTGCTGCAGATCCCGAACAGCCTGTTCTTCCAGCGCACGGTGCGTCGCTGGCGGCTGTGACCGGGGCGTGTCAAGGGCGGCCGATTTACTCGTCACCTGCGCAGGTGGGGCTGCGGATTCGGATGGATTCCCGCTTTCGCGGAAATGACCGAGAAGGAGCAAATCAACCTGCCTAAGTCGAGCGTTCGCGTTTCAGTTTCCGCCACAGCGTGGTGCGGCTGATCCCCAGACGTTTGCTGGCCTCGACCTGAGAGCCGTTGCATTCCTCCAGCACGCGGCGGATGAGCTGGGCTTCGGTTTCTTCGCGATGCGCCGAGATGGATGCGTTCGGCTGCGCGGCCCGTCTCTCCTGGAAGATTTCCGGAACCAGATCGCGCAGTTGTGCCTCGGCAGACGCGGCATCTGCCGGACGTTCCAGCATGGCGATACGTTCGATGAGGTTCTCCAGTTCGCGCACGTTGCCGGGCCAGTCGTAATTCCACGCCGCCTCCAGCAGCTTGCGGATACGCGGATCGTCGGTCATGTCGATGCCGGCGCGGGTGGCGATCTTGTGCGTCAGGTGGGCTGCGAGCTCCGGCAGATCCTGCCGGCGCTGGTGCAAGCCAGGCAGTTCGACTCGCAGAATGTTCAGTCGGTAGTACAGATCGCGGCGGAAATCGCCGCTGACGATGCGTTCGGTGAGGTCGCGATGCGTTGCTGCAATCACGCGAACATCGACACGTGTGGGCTCGATGGCGCCGACGCGCAGAATCTCTCTTTCCTGCAGCACGCGCAGCAGGCGTGTTTGTAGCGACACCGGCATTTCGCCGATCTCATCGAGGAAGATCGTTCCCGTGTGCGCGGCTTCGAACAAACCCAGCTTGCCTCCACGGCGCGCGCCGGTGAATGCACCTTCTTCGTAGCCGAACAGCTCACTCTCGAGCAGCGATTCCGGAAACGCCGCGCAATTGACCGCAATGAAAGGCTGATTCGAGCGCCGGCTGGCCGCGTGAATTCCCTGCGCCAGCATTTCTTTGCCGGTGCCGCTCTCGCCGAAGACCAGCACAGTGGCATCGCTGCGGGCGTACTGCGCCGCGAGCAGACGGGCTTGTGCGATGCCGGGGCTGTTGCCGACGATGTCCGACAAGCGATAGCGCACGCCCACCGTTGGTTTGTGCCGGCGCGCGCGCAGATCACGGTCGACGCGCTGAATGGACTCCGGGTCCTGGCAGGTGAGTACGGCACCGGTCTGCGCGCCTTGTTCGGTGATCGGCAGTCGGCTGGTCAGCACCGCTCGCGCGCCCAGCTTTTGTAATTCATCGATCTCGGCGCGCGGTTCGTGCAAGGTGCGCACGAGTGAAAGTTCAGGAGCCACTTCGCTCAGTTTCCGACCGATCAGGTCGCTTGCCCGTCGTTCCAGTAACCGCTCCATGGCGGGATTCAGCGTTTCGATGCGCTCGCTCATGTCGACGGCCACTACGCCATCGCGCAGCTGGCCCAGGATCGTGTTCAAACGCTCGCGCTTCGCTGCTTCCATGCGGGACAGCCGTGCGATCTCGACTGCATCGTCGAGTGCTTCGCGCACGGCTTCTTCGGAGTAGAGGAACACACCGGACATGCCGGCTTCTTCGGCTAGGTCGGTGACCAGGCCGGGAGCGACCACGACTTCGATGCCCTTGGCTCGCAGGCTCCGTACGCAATTCTTCGCGTCGTCGGTTGTCCGATAGCTGTGCTGCTCGATACCGAGGCCGAACAGCGCGTTGAACTGCTCGACTTCGGGCGGAACGGCGCCGTGCGTTACCAGTGCGATGCGGGATGAGATGGCGCGAGCCCGACCGAGCGCGCTCATGACATCGAAACCGCCAACGCGCACGAGCACGACGGGCACGTCGAGGTGTTGCCGCAGATAAGCGCCGTTCGATCCGGCTGCCACCAGCACGTCGACAGGCTGCGAGCGGCTCAGCTCGCGAACGCTGGCCACCGCCGGTTCGAAGCCGCTGTCGAGCACCTCGACCCGGGCGGTCAGGGCGTAGCTGGGCGCCAGGCTATGCAGCAGATCCTTGATCCGGTGCAGGCCCACCGCGACGATGCGCGGCGGTGCGGCGAGGCGGGTCATCGGGGTGCTCATGGCAGGCTCGCTGTTTCAACGTGTTTCACGGTGGAACTATATTGTTCCGCGCTTGAAACGGCTATCGGTTCAAGGATGAAACAGGGCTTGCCGGCCTCGTGAGATCAAAGGGTTACGTACGCCCCGGGCGCCGGCGGCATGGCACGGGACTTGCTCTATGCAGGTCACACTCACTTATTAAGAGGCAGCGATGGCGACAGCTGGAACCAATTTTCGCTCGGCCCTGGCGGCCGAGAAGCCGCTGCAGATCGTGGGCACGATCAATGCGAACCACGCGCTGCTGGCGAAACGGGCCGGGTACCGGGCGATCTACCTGTCGGGCGGCGGCGTGGCGGCCGGCTCGCTGGGCATGCCGGACCTGGGCATCAACACGCTCGATGACGTTCTGACCGACATCCGTCGCATCACCGACGTGTGCGACGTGCCGCTGCTGGTGGATATCGACACCGGCTTCGGTCCGAGCGCCTTCAACATTGCGCGCACCATCAAGAGCCTGATCAAGTTCGGCGCGGCCGGTTGCCACATCGAAGATCAGGTCGGCGCGAAGCGCTGCGGTCACCGTCCGGGCAAGGAACTGGTGTCCACCAGCGAGATGGCGGATCGCGTCAAGGCCGCGGCCGATGCGAAAACCGATCCGGATTTCTACCTGATCGCACGCACCGACGCGATCGCCGTGCACGGCATCGATGCCGCGATCGAGCGTTCGATCGCCTGCGTCGAGGCGGGTGCCGATGCGATTTTCGCCGAGGCGGCGCTCGACTTGCCGACCTATCAGCGCTTCATCGAGGCCGTGAAGGTGCCGGTGCTGGCCAACATGACCGAGTTCGGCAAGACTCCGTTGTTCGCTTTGTCCGAGCTCAAGGACGTCGGCGTCGCCATGGCGCTGTATCCTCTGAGCGCGTTCCGCGCCATGAACAAGGCCGCGGAAAACGTGTACGAGGCGATTCGTCGCGATGGCCACCAGCGCAACGTGGTCGATACGATGCAGACGCGCGAAGAACTTTACGAGCGCATCGGCTATCACGCGTACGAACAGCACCTCGACGCGCTGTTCGCGTCCCGCAAGTAAGGGCGCGATCCGCGTCCCGCCAACTACAGGAAGACTTCCATGACCGACGCTCCCGTCTCCGGATTCAAACCCAAGAAGTCAGTGGCACTCTCCGGCACCGTTGCGGGCAACACCGCGCTGTGCACGGTGGGCCGCAGCGGCAACGATCTGCACTATCGCGGCTACGACATTCTCGATGTCGCCGCGCAGTGCGAGTTCGAAGAGATTGCGCACCTGCTGGTGCACGGCAAGCTGCCCAATGCGGCTGAGCTGCAGGCCTACAAGACCAAGCTGAAGTCGCTGCGTGGCCTGCCGGCCGCCGTCAAGACGGCGCTCGAGCAGCTGCCGCCTTCGGCGCATCCGATGGACGTCATGCGCACCGGCGTCTCCGTGCTCGGCTGCGTGCTGCCGGAGAAGGACGATCACAACAACGCTGGCGCGCGCGACATCGCCGACCGCCTGATGGCCTCGCTCGGCTCGATGCTGCTGTACTGGTACCACTTCGCCTTCAACGGCAAGGTAATCGAGGTGGACGAGTCCGATGAAGACTCGATCGGCGGCCACTTCCTGCACCTGCTGCACCAGGAAAAGCCCAAGGAGTCCTGGGTCAAGGCCATGCACACCTCGCTGGTGCTGTACGCCGAGCACGAGTTCAACGCCTCGACCTTCACCGGGCGCGTCATTGCCGGCACCGGCTCGGACATGTACTCGTCGATCTGTGGCGCCATCGGCGCGCTGCGCGGTCCGAAGCACGGCGGTGCCAACGAAGTCGCGTTCGAAATCCAGAAGCGCTACGAGACGCCGGATGAGGCGGAAGCCGACATCAAGGCTCGCGTCGAGCGCAAGGAAGTCGTCATCGGCTTCGGCCACCCGGTCTACACGATCTCCGATCCGCGCAACAAGGTGATCAAGCAGGTCGCACACGACCTGTCGAAGGAAGCCGGCAACACCAAGATGTACGACATCGCCGAGCGCCTGGAGACGGTGATGTGGGACATCAAGAAGATGTTCCCGAACCTCGACTGGTTCAGCGCCGTGAGCTACCACGTGATGGGCGTGCCCACCGCGATGTTCACGCCGTTGTTCGTGATCGCGCGCACCTCCGGCTGGAGCGCGCACATCATCGAGCAGCGCATCGACGGCAAGATCATCCGCCCGAGTGCCAACTACACCGGTCCGGAGAATCTGAAGTTCGTGCCGCTCAAGGATCGCAAGTAAGACGTTTTGTCTGCCTCGGTCGACGGGGCAGGACGGGAGGGGCGCATCGTCAGATGCGTCCTTGCCGTATTCGGATCGGTCTCCACGGGGATTCTCAGCCTCAAGCCATGAATACAGCCAATCGCAAGCCCCTGCCGGGCACTCAGCTCGACTATTTCGATACGCGCGCCGCGGTCGATGCCATTCAGCCCGGTGCCTACGACAAGTTGCCGTACACCTCGCGCGTGCATGCCGAGAACCTGGTGCGCCGCTGCGATCCAGCTGCGTTGGAGGCTTCGCTGCGCCAGCTCATCGAACGCAAACGGGATCTGGATTTCCCGTGGTTCCCGGCGCGCGTGGTGTGTCATGACATTCTCGGTCAGACGGCGCTGGTGGATCTGGCGGGCCTGCGCGATGCAATCGCCGACAAGGGCGGTGATCCCTCGCAGATCAACCCGGTCGTGCCGACGCAGCTGATCGTCGATCACTCGCTGGCGGTGGAGTACGGCGGCTACGACAAGAACGCGTTCGCGAAGAACCGCGCCATCGAGGATCGCCGCAACGACGACCGTTTCCATTTCATCGACTGGACCAAGAAGGCGTTCAAGAACGTCGACGTGATTCCGCCGGGCAACGGCATCATGCACCAGATCAACCTGGAGCGGATGTCGCCGGTGATCCACGCGCGCGATGGCGTTGCGTTCCCGGATACGCTGGTCGGCACCGACAGCCACACGCCGCACGTCGATGCGCTCGGCGTGATCGCCATCGGTGTCGGTGGCCTCGAAGCCGAAAGCGTGATGCTGGGGCGTGCTTCGTGGATGCGTTTGCCGGATATCGTCGGCGTGGAGCTTACCGGCAAGCCGAGTCCGGGCATCACCGCTACCGACATCGTGCTGGCACTCACTGAATTCCTCCGCAAGGAGAAAGTGGTCGGTGCGTACATCGAGTTCTATGGCGCTGGTGCTGCGGCGCTGACGCTGGGCGATCGCGCCACCATCTCCAACATGACGCCGGAATTCGGCGCCACTGCGGCGTTGTTCTACATCGACCAGCAGACCATCGACTATCTCAAGCTCACCGGCCGCGACGATGCGCAGGTGAAGCTGGTCGAGACCTACGCGAAGACGGCCGGCCTGTGGGCCGATAGCCTGGAAACCGCTGAATACGAACGCGTGCTCAAGTTCGACCTGTCGAGCGTCGTGCGCAACATGGCGGGCCCGTCCAACCCGCACAAGCGGCTGCCGACCTCGGATCTCGCCGCCCGCGGCGTTGCGGGCAAGTGGGAAGAAGTCCCCGGCCAGATGCCGGATGGCGCGGTGATCATCGCTGCGATCACGAGCTGCACCAACACCAGCAACCCGCGCAACGTCATCGCTGCCGGCCTGTTGGCACGCAACGCCAACACGCGCGGACTTACCCGCAAGCCCTGGGTGAAGTCGTCGCTGGCGCCTGGCTCCAAGGCAGTGCAGCTGTACCTCGAAGACGCCAAGCTGCTGCCGGAGCTGGAACAGCTCGGCTTCGGCATCGTCGCCTTCGCCTGCACCACCTGCAACGGCATGTCCGGCGCGCTGGATCCGAAGATTCAGCAGGAAATCATCGATCGTGACCTGTATGCGACGGCGGTGCTGTCGGGCAATCGCAATTTCGACGGCCGCATCCACCCGTACGCCAAGCAGGCGTTCCTGGCCTCGCCGCCGCTGGTGGTGGCGTATGCCATCGCCGGCACGATCCGCTTCGACATCGAGAAGGATGTGCTGGGAACGGACGGCAGCGGCAACCCGGTGCGACTCAAGGACATCTGGCCGAGCGACGAGGAGATCGACGCCATCGTCGCCAAGAGCGTCAAGCCCGAGCACTTCCGCAAGGTGTACGAGCCCATGTTCAACTTCGGCACGGCCACCGGTCCGAAGATCAGTCCGCTGTACGAGTGGCGGCCGCAGAGCACTTACATCCGTCGTCCGCCGTACTGGGAAGGCGCGCTGGCGGGTGAGCGCACGCTGAAGGGGATGCGTCCTCTGGCGGTGCTGCCCGACAACATCACCACCGATCACCTCTCGCCGTCGAACGCCATCCTGGCGGACAGCGCCGCGGGTGAGTACCTGGCGAAGATGGGCCTGCCGGAAGAGGACTTCAATTCCTACGCCACCCACCGCGGCGATCACCTCACCGCGCAACGCGCGACGTTCGCCAACCCGAAGCTGTTGAACGAGATGGTCGTGGAAGACGGCAAGGTGGTTCAGGGCTCGCTGGCGCGCATCGAGCCGGAAGGCAAGGTCACGCGCATGTGGGAAGCGATCGAGACCTACATGGAGCGCAAGCAGCCGCTGATCATCGTCGCCGGTGCCGACTACGGTCAGGGCTCCTCGCGCGACTGGGCCGCGAAAGGCGTGCGTCTCGCGGGTGTGGAAGCGATTGCCGCCGAAGGCTTCGAGCGCATCCATCGCACCAACCTGATCGGCATGGGCGTGCTGCCGCTGGAGTTCAAACCCGGCGTGAACCGCAAGACGCTCGGCATCGACGGCACGGAAACCTATGACGTGATCGGCGAGCGCAAGCCGCGCGCCGACCTGACACTGGTGATCCACCGCAAGAACGGCGTGCGTGTGGAAGTGCCGATGACCTGCCGGCTCGACACCGCCGAAGAAGTGTCGATCTACGAAGCCGGCGGTGTGCTGCAACGCTTCGCGCAGGATTTCCTGGAATCGTCGAAAGTCGCTTAACAAGGTCCATCATGGCCCACGTACCTCAGATCAAGATCCCCGCCACCTACATGCGTGGCGGCACCAGCAAGGGTGTGTTCTTCCGTCTGCAGGATCTGCCTGCGGCGGCGCAGGTGCCGGGGCCGGCGCGCGATGCGCTGCTGCTGCGGGTGATCGGCAGCCCCGATCCGTACGGCAAGCAGATCGACGGCATGGGCGGTGCGACTTCGAGCACCAGCAAGACCGTGATCCTCGCGCCCAGCAGCAAGCCGGATCACGACGTGGACTATCTGTTCGGCCAGGTGTCGATCGACAAACCCTTCGTCGACTGGAGCGGCAACTGCGGCAATCTGTCCGCGGCCGTGGGCTCGTTCGCCATCGCCAGCGGCCTGGTCGACGCCAGCCGCCTGCCGAAGAACGGCACGGCCACGGTGCGCATCTGGCAGGCGAACATTGCCAAGACCATCATCGCGCAGGTGCCCATCGTTGACGGTGCCGTGCAGGAAACCGGCGATTTCGAACTGGACGGCGTGACCTTCCCGGCTGCGGAAGTGCAGCTCGAGTTCGTGAATCCGGCCGCTGAGGAAGAGGGCGCCGGCGGTGCCATGTTCCCCACCGGCAACCTGGTCGACGATCTGGAAGTGCCGGGCGTCGGCGTGCTCAAAGCCACGCTGATCAACGCCGGCATCCCGACCATCTTCGTGAACGCCGATGCGATCGGTTACAAGGGCACGGAGCTGCAAGACGCGATCAATGGCGACGCGAAGGCGCTCGCCATGTTCGAGACCATCCGCGCCCACGGCGCGGTGCGCATGGGTCTCATCAAGCACATCGACGAAGCGGCTAAGCGCCAGCACACACCCAAGGTCGCCTTCGTCGCGAAGCCGGCCGACTACGTGGCTTCCAGCGGCAAGCGCGTTGCGGCGGGCGATGTCGATCTGCTCGTGCGTGCCTTGTCGATGGGCAAATTGCACCACGCCATGATGGGCACGGCCGCCGTTGCCATCGGCACCGCCGCAGCGATTCCGGGCACGCTGGTGAATCTCGCCGCCGGCGGTGGCGCACGCAGCGCAGTGCGCTTCGGTCATCCTTCGGGCACATTGCGCGTGGGTGCAGAGGCCAGCCAGGTCAACGGCGAATGGACCGTGACCAAGGCCATCATGAGCCGCAGCGCGCGGGTGCTGATGGAAGGGTGGGTGCGCGTGCCGGGAGATGCATTCTGATGCGTTGACAAGCATCATGGCTGCAAGCGTCAGCCGAACTAAGAGCGAGACATGAACCAACAACAGCTCGCAGCGCTATTTCGCAAACTGGGGGCCAGGGATCCGGATGTATGGGCCCGGTCCCAGGTCGAGGAAGGGATTCCTCAGCTCGCTCGCTATCTCTTTCTGCGCCAGGCCTGGCGCAACGTCGTCCCCGAACACGACCCCTCGTGGATTGCGAGCCTTATCCGGCATTCAGATGCTCATCCGAACGACGCCTATGCAGGTGTGGGCCATGCGCTCAAACGCTTGCGGGCACGCGGTGCCACGGACGAGGAGCTGACCGACCTGGTTCGAGGCATGCAGGCGGAACTACTGTTCTCGTTCTGCTACTTGCTGGGAGACCCGGGCGAACTGGAGCCTGAAGTGGCCGACATGGCCTGGGCACTGGTGCAGATCGACCAGGAGGGCAAGGTCGTGCATGGAATTCCGGGGCTGCATGAGTCCGTGCTCGAGGTCGATCCTACGGGGCGAGAGATGCGGCCGCGTACGCCGGTCGAGTAGTGGGTGCGTCTCGCACTTGATCGAGCAATCGGCCTGAGGGTATGACCTCATCGCATGAAGTCCATGCCTCATGCGACGGCATGCTGCGATATCCGAACTGCAAGAGTGAGTTGCGGATGAGCTTACCCCGGTGCCGCGTTGCTGGCGTCATGTAGCCCAGCGCCGTGTTTAGCCGCTCCTCGTTGTAGTGGCGCATGAGCCGTTTCGCACATCCTGAGAGCGGCGAATAGAGCCATGACCGCGACCGCGATCATGTAGTAGGCGGGAGATAGCTGGTTGCCAGTCCTCAAGAGCAGCCACGTACCGATGAAAGGCGCGGTACCGCCAAAGATCGTGTAGCTGATGTTGAAACTTATCGTTGCGCCCGTTACCCGGGTGCGAGTTGGAAACATCTCGACGACCGCAATCCCGAAGGCGCCCCAAAAAAGCCCGTAGTCCACGGCTAAAAGAGCTTGCCCAAGCAGGGCCATTTCGAAGCTGGCCCTGCTCGCGAGCATAAAGGCAGGAACTGTCAATATGACGCTTAGGACGATCGTGAACAGCACCACCGGCTTGCGACCGAAACGATCCGAAAGCTCACCGCCGACCCAGAAGCTGAAGAAGGAAACAAGCATTGCTATGCCGTTAGAGAGCAACGCATCCGCTCGACTCAGACCCGTTTCCACCAGATATGTCACGAAGTAACCGCTTAACGAATAGAACCCGACAGCGGAGAATGCGGCTAACGCGAACGCACGCAGCATTGCGGAGGTCTGAACCGTAGCGGCTTCACGAAGAGGGGACGTCGGGATCCCGTCAGCAGCGACTGCCCGCTCAAATGCCGGCGATTCGTCGACAATCCGGCGGATATAGACCCCTATCAGGGCCAACGGGCCACCTAATAAGAAGGGAACGCGCCAGCCCCACGATTCATAGTCCTCGGGCGACAAGCCGTTGGAGAACGCGTACACCACGACCGCAGCGGCGACGGGCGCCAAAGTTGAAAATGAATAGGTGAACGAAACGAAGCGGCCCCGGTGATCCGGTGGGGCATGCTCAGCCACGAACGAATTTGAGCTAACGGTTTCGCCGGCGGCTGATAGGCCCTGCAGAAGACGACAAGCAATCAGCAGAAGCGGCGCAAAGATACCAATCTGGCTGTAGGTCGGGAGAAGACCGATTCCGACTGTCGCGGCGCCCATCAGCAGTATGACGACGGATAATACCCGCCGGCGACCGATCCTATCCCCGAGTGTCCCGAAAACATAACCGCCTACGGGCCGCGCCAGGAAGCCTACCGAATAGACTGCAAATGTCGCCAAGATGGCAATCGCTGGATCGCCTGCTGGAAAAAACAACTTCGCGATCGTCGCGGCCGAGTAAGCATAGACGACGAAGTCGTACCATTCGACGAACTGTCCAATGGCTGCGGAGGATAGGACACGTCTGAATGAAAGGGCCCTGTCCGCGTCACTGCCAGCGTGTGTCACTTTAGTAAGCCTCTATCTATTTTTACTTTCGCTATTGATAGACGACCGGAAAGTCTTCATCCGACAAGAGTGAGCCACTAACGGCCTTCACATGCGGAAACGGCGGTGATGTTTTGATGCCTTCACGCCGCACGAACCGAGCGCCGTCCCCGACGAGGCGAAGCGAAAATGCCCGTCTCTGCCGCGTCGCGCTGCGGTTTGGCGGAGCGCCGTGTAGTGTCCGATAGTCGAAAGCCACTGCGTCGCCAGGATAGACGTGCCAGCCGCGAATATCATAAGCATCGCGGTTGCCATTGATATCCGGAATGCCTTCCAAGCCATCGTTCGGGTTCAGTGCCTCACCGTTGAATCTCTGCGGCCGGTAAAACTTGCCCCAAAGATGCGACCCCCCGACAAATTCAAGGGCGGTATCGCGAGGAACTTCATCGAGCGGAATCCAAAGACTGACGGTTTTTGGCCCTTCGACGCAGTAATAAGGCTGATCCTGGTGCCAAGGCGTCGCAACATCGGTTGCCGCCTCTTTCACGAGGACATGCTCATGAAAGAGTCTGACCTTCTCAGAGTTCATAATTTGCGAGGCAATCTCGCCTGCGGGCGAATTGAAAATGAACTCGCGGTACTCGGGGATTCTCTGCCAATTGCAGTAGTCGCTGAGGAAACGCCCCTTCCCTTGCTCCCCTGTGTATGTATGTCCGTCAGAGCTGGGGTGGTCGACGTTGTACGATACTCCGCGACGCAGGAGATCAATCCACTCCTTGAATGCTCCCCGGATAACTGTTACCCCGCTGGTATTGAACTCCTCTATCACGGCCGGGCCTACCCGGAAGGATGGTGCTGCTTTCATTTGAGCCTCTCAGGTCGGGTCTAACGCTGGGGCTATCATTGACAGACGGTGGACATAAAGGAAAATAATATCTATGGATATTCTGGATCAGAATTTCAGATACATATCCCTAAGGCAGGCCACCTATGTCGTTGCAGCTGCGGAGGAAGGCAATGTGACGAAAGCTGCGGAAAAACTGAGCATATCTCAGCCCGCAATTTCGGCCGCCATCGCCTCGCTCGAGAAACATTACGGTCAGAACATCTTTATACGGCTGCCGGGAGAAGGAATGACCCTTACTTCCTTCGGCACTGCTGTCATCAAGGAGGCCAAAAGCCTTTGCGATCAGGCGGAGAGATTAGCCTCACTTGCAAGCCCTGATGCTGAAATCTCCGGTGAAATGTCTATTTGCTGCTTTGCCATCTTGGCACCGTACATACTTCCGCGCTTATTGCGCAGATTTGCCAAACACTTTCCTCAAGTAAGCATTAGGTACATAGAGTCTGATTTGGAGGGAGTGAACGAACATCTCCGTCGAGGAACATCAGACTTGGTCATCACCTACGATCTGGACTTGGAGTACAAGCTGCATAAGGAAGTTATATACAATCTGCGTCCGCAAGTAATCTGTTCTGAGGAAAGTAGCTTTGCCCGTCGCAAAGTCCTTCGATTGAAGGATCTCCATAATCAGCGGCTCATTCTGCTCGACCAAACTCTTAGTGCTCAGTACGTGCTGGGATTACTGAAAGCGCACAAGGCAGAGCCAATTGTTGCGGCACGTGTTAAGGGCTTCGAGTTTCTGCGAGCGCTGGTGGCCAACGACTTCGGTGTCGCAATTCTTCATACGCTTCCCAAGTCCAACGTGTCGTATGACGGCCGCAGGATTATCTCAATTCCAATTGCAGACAAATTGATCGAGCAACGCGTAGTGCTGGCAGGCTTGGAGCAACGTCATTACCGGCCGGTAGTCGAGGCAATAAGAAAGCAGATTATCGGCGAGTTTGCGGCGTCGTAGCTGATCTGGGCGATGCGGGCCGATGGCCGGCGGCTTCGATGCCTCACGATCGTCGATGACTGCACGCGCGAGTGCGTCGCCATCGAAGTGGGCACCTCGATCACTCTTCATCGCAGAAGTGTTGCTCCGAACCTCCTTTGGCCGAGCTTCGGGGCTATTCGCGGGGTCGTTCGCAATCCCTTTTGTCTTCTTCGGAGGGAGTTCAGGCAGCGCAACAGGCTTAGGATTACAAGTCAGCGAGGCGCGGCCGGCGGAACGGGCTTGAGTGTTCCGCGGCCGGCCAATTCGCACGCGCGAGAGGGTGTGCGATCAATCCGCGGCGAAGCAATAGAGCAGACCATCGCCACCTGTCGCCTGCAGGTTCTCTTGACCGCAGCCGCGCGACGGGTGCGAGGAATTCCATGACGTGGGCGCCGGGCCGCCGCCCTGTCGGTCGTGATGGCCGACCAGAGCGCTGCCATCCGCGGCATTGCTGGTCCAGTTGCGACATGTCGTGTCCTCTGAGCGAGAGGACGCTCGGCCATCCGCCTCCGAGCCTGTAAGAATGTCGTGCTTGTTCGGTGTATCGCCCCGGCCCGACACGATCTCGCCCTTCTCCGTCAGTGAGTTCTCCTTGCTCAGCTTGTTTCCATCGCTGTGCAGATTATCCACGTCGGTCGCGACGACAATTCCCTTGGCGTTCTTCCATGGGCCCTTGCCGATTCTGTCCCTCGCATTGACGGCTGCTGCCGATCCACTTGCTGTCGTACTCAGATAGGCGCGCCACGTACGTTGACCGGCACCGGCTGCTGCGGCAAGTTTCTGACAGTGCGCATCCGCGCCGGCCAGTCCTCCCAGGGCGGCTCCATTACCCGGTCCCTTGCTCGTGATAAAGAAGCCCAGCGATGCATTGGCTGCTTCTTCTGCCGCCATCGCTGTACAGCTCAGCAAGGTCAGGCCAACTGCACAAGCGGTGATTCTCAGCTGCTTTTTGATACGCATTTTCAACGATCTCCGGTACGGGTGATGGCAGAAGGGCGTCGACGGATCTAACGGCGAGTCGCGTCGTTCAGCGAGGTCCGCGGCACTTGGCCTGCGGCCGCGACGGTGGCGCCACGCCGCCGCCGACGTAGATTGTCTGCTTCGCGTTACGCCGTGTATGCCGCTCGGGGCGCATGCCGGCGCTACTTTCCGCCAGCGTACATTTGTACCAGGCGATGCAAGAACTCGCGTCCTTCCATCAGGGACTGCACGCGGATGCGTTCATTGAGGCCGTGCGCGTTGGTGGTGGCGCCGTCGCTGAAGATACCGGAGACACCATAGGTCGGAATGCCGGCTGGCGTCATGAAGCGACCATCGGTGCCGCCGCTGGCCTGCGCGGGCAGCACAGGCACGCCAGGAAACATTTCCGCCGTCAGCTTCTCGATGGGCCCCAGGATCTCTGAGGTCAGCGGCGGGGGCGGCGATGCGTGCTCCGGCGGCGCCTGGAAGCTCACCTTCACGCCGGTGTCGTTGATGGCGTGGATGAGTTGTTGACGAATCTCCTCCGGAGCATGGCCCGGAAAGATGCGGCAGTTGATGTTGGCCTTGACGTTCTGGGGCAGGGCGTTGGGCGCGTGGCCGCCATCGACCATGGTAGGCACGCAAGTCGTGCGCAGTGTGCCGTTGAAGCCGGGATCCTGCTGTACGCGCTGTACCGCGTCCATGTCACCGTTGGCAGCGGCCTGCATGGCTTTGCCTATTTCGCCGCCGACGATGGCGCCGTATTGGCGGAAGTAGCCCCGCGTGGTGTCGTTGAATTCCACGGCGAACTGGAACTCGACGATGCGCTCAAGCGCGCGTGACATCTGGCCAATGGCATTGTCGGGCGTGGGTCGGGAGGAGTGGCCGCCCGGGTTGGTGACTTCGAGCGTGAAGTCCTGATACAGTTTTTCGCCCGCCTGGACGCCGTTGTACTGGTACTTGCCGGTGCTGGCTTCATAGCGGCCGCCGCCGCCTTCGTTCAAGGCGAACGCGGCGTCGATCAGCTCGCGATGCGCTTTGACCAGATATTGCACGCCGTTGAACACGTTCGGCGTTTCCTCGCCGCAAGTCAGGGCGAGCTTGATGCCGCGCCGTGGTTTGTAGCCTTGCTTGCCCCAGCGAACCATCGAATCGGTGAAGATGGCCGCCATGGCTTTGTCATCGGAGGCGCCGCGCGCGTAAAAAAATCCGTTCTCTTCAGTGAGCTTGAACGGATCGCGCTCCCAGTCTTCTGCCTTGGCTTCCACTACGTCGATGTGTGCGAGCAGCAGTATGGGCTTCAACTTTGGATCCGTACCCGGCAGCAGGGCGATCAGGTTGCCGTCCTTCGGCCGGTCCGGCGGAACGATCACGTGCAGCCGGCTCTCCGGATAACCTGCTGCGGACAGCCGTGCCTTCATTGCGTTCGACGCGTCGGTACACGAGCCCGAGGACAGTGTGGTATTTGTCTCGATCAGTTCGCGGTACAGTTCGCGAAATTCCGCTTCACCGGCACGCGCACTCTTGGACGCTGCTGTTTGCCGACTGGCGGTAATGTCGGCGTGAGCGGCGCTCGCCGCGAGCAGTGCCAAAGTGATGCCGACTCGAAGCTTCGAACGCATGGGGTTTCCGCATCCACTATGAGGAAGATTGTGAGTGCACCATAACAGAAGCCTTTACGCAGGTCGCGGCGTATCCGTGCAGAGGTTGCGGGGTCGCTTTGGCTTTCAAGGAAGGCGCTGGCTCGAGAACACGGGCACCCCTCCGGCGGTGGAGATCTCGGTTGATAGAGTCAGGCAGTAGCAGGCCGCATCGATGCCAGAGCCATCGCCTGGTGTGCGCCTGAGTCGGCTGAACGATCCATTGGAGTTCATCATGTCCAAAGTAAAAGTCGCGTTGATTGCCGCGGGCGGGTCCGGCATGGGTGCCGCTGCCGCGCGAAAGTTGGCTCAGGACGGCTATCGTGTTGCTGTCCTTTCTTCGTCCGGCAAAGGCGAGGCGCTTGCCAAGGAGTTGGACGGAGTAGGCGTCACCGGGTCGAATCAATCGCAGGACGATCTGAAAAGATTGGTCGACTCGGCGATGCAGAAGTGGGGCCGGATCGATGCGCTGGTCAATTCCGCCGGGCACGGGCCGCGTGGACCGATCCTGGAGCTTTCCGATGATGACTGGCATCGCGGCATGGAAGTCTATTTCTTGAACGCCGTACGTCCGATCCGCCTGGTTGCGCCGATCATGGAGGCGCAAGGCGGAGGTTCGATCGTCAACATCTCGACCGCCTGGGCGTTTGAGCCGGCTCCGCTCTTTCCGACATCCGCTGTTTTTCGGGCCGGTCTGGCGAGTTTCACGAAGATCTTCGCCGACACGTACGCGCCGAAGAATATCCGGATCAACAATGTGCTGCCGGGCTGGATAGACAGCCTGCCCGCAACGGAAGAGCGGCGTAACAGCGTGCCAATGGGGCGATATGGCACGGCCGATGAGGTGGCGGCCACCATCGCTTTTCTGTTGTCGGATGGCGCGGCTTACATTACTGGACAGAACCTCCGGGTCGATGGTGGCCTTACGCGCCACATATAAGCAGGTAAGAAGTTCGAGGTGCGGGAGAGCAAGCATGTTCAATCATGTGATGGTGGGGTCGAACGATATCGAGCGCTCAAAGCGCTTCTACGATGCCGTACTCGGGACGCTCGGAGCCGGCGAACCGCTGCGCAATACGGCCGGCTCTGGTCACACCCGGCTCTTCTATCGGCATGACGGCAGCACTTTCTGCGTAACCGAGCCGATCGACGGTGAAGCGGCGACCTTTGCGAACGGCGGCACCATTGGTTTCAAGTGCAATTCGCCCGAACAGGTTCGGCAGTTCCACGACACGGCGATTGCACATGGCGGCAAGTCGATCGAAGAGCCGCCGGGCATGCGTGACGGCAGCCTCGGTGCAATGTATCTGGCCTACGTGCGTGATCCGGACGGCAACAAGCTCTGTGCCATCTATCGCGTGAAGCAAGGCAGTTGATCAAACGCGTCATCAGGGGGAAATCATGCGTACCGCCTTATTTCTACTCGCCGGATTCCTGCTTCTTGGAGCCTGCATCGTCCTGGCGAGACTGTTCTCGACGAACTACCCCGCCGCCTCCGGCGTAGCGACTGCGATCTTCCTGGTGCTCTGGCTGGTCGTTGCCGGCTTCAACATGTGGGTCGGTGTCGCCAGGGCCGGTTACTCGGTGTCGGAGGAGCTGCCGATCTTCCTGCTCCTCTTCGGCGTTCCGGCGGTCGCAGCCATCCTCAAATGGAAGCTGCTTTGAACTGACCTGATGGCTGCTGTTCAGCTCATGGAGCAGGCCCCTCGAGCAATCAGGCCGTCTGTGTAGCACGCAGTCGGTAGGAGAGAGTCACAGTGCTGGGCAAGCCGCGCGCATTCGTTCACTTCTTCATGTTCGTCGCCGTGCTCGGCGCCATCCTGGCGATCGGGTCCCGCACGCTCAACTCTGCGCTCGCCTTCGTTGGGCTTGGCTTCTTCATCGTCGGCTCTGTCGCGACGCTGTGGGGTAGCTGGAGGCAGCGAGGCAATCAGGAGGGCAGCCGGTTTCCCTCCAGTATCGGATGGCTTCCCAGGAAATGGCAGAAATGGGTGCTCGGGGAGAGTGACGACGACAAGCCCTGACGCTCGCATCCGATGCGCATCGTGGCGATGAGCCTGCGATGGGGGTATTGATTAGGCGAGGATCAGAAGTACTTGATGGCCGCAGCCGGACGGCTCGTCGCGCTGATCCGCTGAAGGCGAAGACGATAGCCTGATTTGCGCCGCTGCTGGGCGGCCGCGACTGGCCAGCCGAGCGTCTTCGGCCCCCTCACCAGCCAGATCGTCTATGTCCGCGCGCAGGTGTGCCCGGCGCTCCCATGCGCTGCACTTGCCGCCCGCCACCAAGTCAGTTAACGTGATAAATATCGTCCTCGGGCGCGCCGAGAGGACAACCACGCCCCCTGCCGTCGGTGCGGCGAGCTGCGCGATCTTCTGGATTGCAGCCGCGAGGGGAGACGTGCCCGGCGGCGCGGCCTTGTGCTCAAGCCGACCGCTTACGGAGTTGAAACGACCGTGGCTGCGCTCAAACACATCTTCCTTGGCATTTTACTGGTGGCCGCCAGCATGACTTCCTCAGCCGAGAACCTGCAGCTTCCCGCCTATTTCGAAGTGGAAGCGACCCTCAATAAATACATCGAAGGCATCCGCACCGGCGACGTGGCGCTGCTGAAGAGCATCTTCGACAAGGATGCCCGGCTGCACGGCTACATCATGGGCAATTCCGTCAACGGACCGCTCGACGTGTTCCTCAAGGACGTGGCCGAGAAGCCGGCGCCGGTGAAGTCGGGCGAGCCGTTTCGCGCCAGCATCGTCGACATCCACGTCAACGAGAACATCGCTCGCGCCACGGTCATCGAGCAATCCTATTTCGGTCTGAACTTCATGGATCACTTCCACCTGCTCAAGACTGCGCAGGGCTGGGTGATCGTGGACAAGATCTTCTATCACGAGCCGCCGAAGAAATAGCGGCGCGCCGATTGCGCCGGCGGCATTCGCTTCCGGTACACGTCCAAGGGGAAGAAGAATGAAAAGGACAATCTCGCAGCTTGCGCTGCTGGGTCTCGTTGCTGCGATGACGCTGCCGGCCCACGCGCAGCAGATGCCGATTGAATTCTACGACTCGGCTCAGCTGTCCCAGGCGCAGTACAAGGTGCGGATGGACCACAACGTCAAGGTCAAGACGCGCGACGGCGTCGAACTGTCCACCGACCTGTACCTGCCGGATGCGCCGGGCAAGTTCCCCACCATTCTTGGCAGAACGCCCTACAACAACACCGGTGCAGGCGCGTTCGCTACCGGCAAGTGGTATGCCGAGCGCGGTTATGCATACGTCACGCAAGATGTACGCGGCAAATACGACTCGGACGGCAAATACGTCCTGTACGCCCACGAGGCGAACGACGGCCTCGACACGCTCGACTGGGTCGCCGCGCAGCCCTGGAGCAACGGCAAGATCGGCATGACCGGCGGCTCGTACGGCGGCTACGTGCAGCTGGCGCCGGCGGTGCAACAGCCGAAGAACCTGACCGCGTTGGCGGCCTCGGTCACCACCAGCGACATCTTCAACGGCTGGACCTACATCGACGGCGCGTTGTACTTCAGCTTCGATGTGGGCTGGGCGGCGGTGGACATGAACGGTCACGGCATGCAGCACGGTCCGGGTTACGACTGGCCGACCATCTACAAGCATCTGCCCATCGCCACCATCGACCAGGCGGCCAGCCAGTACAACCCCGGCTTTCGCGAGCTGCTGAAGCATCCGCGCGCCAACGATCCGTTCTGGAAGGGCATCAGCCTGGAGAAGGAAGTCCACAACATCGCCGTGCCGTTCCTGACGGTCAGCGGCTGGTACGACATCTTCCTGCGCGGTGCGCTGTCGGATCAGGTCGACATCAGCAAGAACAGTCCCTCGGAGCTGGCGCGCAAGAACAAGCGTCTGATCGTCGGTCCGTGGACGCACAACACCGGCGTACGCAACGCCAACCCGAAATATCCATCGACCGGGCCGGAGCGTGGCGTGGATTTCGGCGACGCGGCCGAGGTCGATCTGCGCAACGTGTATCTGCGCTGGCAGGACCATTGGCTGAAGGGCATGGACAACGGCATCGAGCAGGAAGCGCCGATCAAGATCTTCGTGATGGGCGAGAACTACTGGCGCAACGAGAACGAGTGGCCGCTGGCACGCACCCGCTACACGAAGTACTACCTGCACAGCGACGGCAAGGCGAACAGCGTCTCCGGCGATGGCACGCTGTCGACGTCAGCGCCCAAAGGAGCGGCCAGCGACAAGTTCACCTACGACCCGGCCGACCCCGCGCCGACTCTGGGCGGCAACCTGCTCGACTGCCTGATGTGCCTGTCGGTGCAGCAGGGCCCGGTCAACCAGGCCAAGGCCGAAGCGCGCCAGGACGTGCTGGTCTACACCACGCCGGTGCTGACCGCAGCGGTCGAAGTGACCGGCCCGCTGAAGGTCAAGCTGTACGCCGCCACCAGCGGCAAGGACACGGACTGGACCGCCAAGCTGGTCGACGTGCACCCGGACGGTTACGCGCAGAACATCCAGGACGGCATCATTCGCGCCCGTTATCGCCAGGGCAAGGAAGCGCCGGCGTCGCTGCTGGAGCCCGGCAAGGTCTATGAGTACGACATCGACCTGTGGGCAACCAGCAATACGTTCCTGCCGGGTCATCGTATCCGCGTGGAAATCTCCAGCAGCAACTTCCCGCGCTTCGATCGCAACCTGAACACCGGCGAGGATCCGATCACCGGCGTGCGCATGGAGAAGGCGCAGCAGACGATCTACCACTCGCGGCAATACCCGTCGCACATCGTGCTGCCGATCATCCCGAAGGGGAAAAGCAGCTGAGGAAGGTCGTTCCTTGTCATTCCCGCGCAAGCGGGAATCCATCTGAATCAGCCGGATGGACTCCCGCCTGCGCGGGAGTGACGAGCAGACCGGAACTTCACCAGGCGGCCCTCGATTGCCGCCGGCGGCTGCGGGTGGCGGCCCGATTAATCGGCGCCATCCGGCTGTCGCCGGGCCGGCGTGGCGATCGGGCAAGGTAGCGGCACCGGGTCGCGCAAATGGTTGCGCCGCCCGCGCCCCGATTGCCGCATGGAAGCTAACCTGTTTTCGCAATGATTTGCGCGCGCAGTGCCGGCGGAGGATGGGCACAATACATGTTAACTATCCGGCGGTGAGCCCAGGAGACGAGCAATGCGTTTGAAGATGACGGGGTTCGGGGTAATCGTCGCGGCCGGCCTGGCGTTCAGCTGCGTCCAGGCCCAGACCGTCGACCTGTGGCCGGGCGTGGCGCCCGGCTCGGAGAAGTGGACTTATGTCGAGAAGAGCATTCCCAACTCGCCCACCGGCGCGATGATCGTCAACGTCGTCAAGCCGACGCTGACTGCCTACCTGCCGGAGCGCGGCAAGGCCACCGGTACCGGCGTCGTCATTGCGCCCGGTGGCGCGTTCGTGGCGCTGGCCATCGATCAGGAAGGCAATGACGTGGCGCGCTGGCTGCAGAAGAAAGGCATCGCCGCCTTCGTGCTCAAGTACCGGCTGATGGAGCAGCGCCCGGGCGGCGGCATGCCCTCGATGCAGGACATGGACGCGGCGTCCAAGTACGCCGAAGCGGACGGCATCCAGGCGCTCAAGGTGGTGCGGCAGCACGCGCGGGAGTGGGGCGTCTCGTCCGATCGCATCGGCTTCGTCGGCTTCTCCGCCGGCGCCACGGTGGCAACTGCGGCGCTGCTGAGCGAGAACGCGGCCGAGCGTCCGACCTTTGCCGGCATCATCTACGGCGGTCCGTTCGGCGGCCCGAAGAGCGTGCCGGCGCAGTTGCCGCCGGTGTTCCTGGCCTGGGCGCAGGACGATCCGATCGGCGTCAACACCTCGGGCAAGCTGTTCGAGGCGCTGAACAAGGCCGGCCAGAAGCCGGAAGCCCATGCGTTTGCCGCCGGCGGTCATGGCTTCGGCGCCAAACAGCAGGGGCTGACCAGCGATCACTGGATCGACCAGTTCTATTACTGGCTGCAGAGCAAGGGCTTCACCAAGCCGGCTGCCAAGTAGGGCGCTTCAGGCGAGGCGGAATCAGGATCGCCGCTGCGGTTCTGCCGCTGTCGGGAGTGCGGCACAGTGACGCCGTCTTGACTGCGCTGCGGATCGCTGCGGCAGGTTCGTTGAAATTGCGAACGGGGAGAGAACATGTTCGATGTACAGGATAAGAAGCTGCGCCGCGCCGTACTGGTCGTCGGCCTGGCAGCGCTGAGTCTCACGGCCTGCGGCCGCAGCTCGGTCCAGGATGCGGGAGAGAGCTCGGATCAGAGTTCGAGCCAGAGCCCGCCGGCCGTTCCCGCCGCCGCGCCGCAGGAAGACGCCAAGCTGAGCGGTGGACGTCCCGACCTCATGGCGCCGCCGCCGTCCAAGCGTCTGTACGAGCAACGCTGTGCCACCTGCCACATCGACGCGGGGCTCAACCTCAACGGCCGCATCGTGCCGACCACGGCCACGCTCAAGGCCATGCAGGCCAGCAAGGTCTACGAGGCGATGGCACACGGCAAGATGATGGCGCAGGCGGTGGGGATCAGCGATCGCGACATGCGCGGCATCGCCGAACTGATCACCGGCAAGAAGCTGGAGGGTGGCGCCGACACGCTGATCGCCAGCATGACCAACAACTGCAAGGCCAATCCGCCGATGCCGGCGCCGTCGGTCGCGGCCTGGAATGGCTGGAGCCCCGGCATCGACAATGCCCGCCACCAGAGCACCGCCGCGGCGGGCCTGTCGGCGGCGGACGTGCCGAAGCTGAAGCTCAAGTGGGCTTTCGGCCTGCCGCTGGGTGCGAGCACCTCGTCGCAGCCTTCGGTGGTGTCGGGCCGCATCTTCGTCGGCAGCGACAACTCCACGCTGTACTCGCTCGATGCCAAGACCGGCTGCGCCTACTGGTCGTATCGCACCAAGGCGCCGGGCCGCGCTGCGCCCATCGTCGCGCCGATCAAGGGCTATGAGGGCGTCCAGTACGCGGTCTACTACGTCACCTCCAGCAAGACGCTGTATGCGCTCGATGCGCAGACCGGCAAGCTGCTGTGGGAAGCGTCGATCCCCGGCGAGGGCAATGGCGTGTCGGGTTCGCCGTCCTACTACGACGGTCGCCTGTACGTGCCGCTGACCGCCTCGGGCGTCACCGCCGGTTTCACGCCGAACGTGGAGTGCTGCAAGGTGCGCGGCGGGGTCGTGGCGATGGATGCCAGCAATGGCAAGGTCATCTGGCGTACCGAGACGGTGCCGGAGCCGCTGGAGAAGCTGAGCATCAACAGCGCCGGCACCCAGGTGTGGGGCCCGGCGGGCGCCAGCGTCTGGAACTCGCCCACCATCGATCCGAAGCGCGGGCTGATCTACGTCGGCACCGGCAACAGCTACGGTCCGAAAGTGGCTTCGACCAGCGACTCGATCCTGGCGCTCTCCATGAAGGACGGCTCGATCCAATGGCATCACCAGGAGTTCAAGGACGCCTTCATGCTGGGCTGTCCGGACCAGGGGCCGCCGGGACAGATCTGCCCGGAGAAGATCGGTCCGGACTGGGACTTCGGCGGCGCCTCGGCCATCCTGCAGCCGCTGGGTAACGGCAAGGACATCCTGGTCGCGGCCGGCAAGGGCGGCGTGGCCGTGGCGCTGGATCCCGATCAGAAGGGCAAGCTCGTGTGGCGCACCCAGCTGTGGGACAAGACGCCGCCGACCGCCGACGGCCTGGTGCTGTTCGGCGGCACCGCCGATGGCAAGCGCGTCTACTTCCCGCTGCAACAGGCAGGTGGTGGCCTGAAGGCGTTGGAGCTGGCCACCGGCAAGGTCGACTGGAACGCGGCAGTGAAGACGGATGCGCGCGGCCAGGCCAGCGCTGCCAGCAGCATTCCGGGCGTGGTGTTCACCGGCGGCTGGGACGGCATCCTGCGTGCCGTGGACATGAGCGGCAAGGTGATCTGGTCGTTCAACACGCGCCAGCGCTTCGATTCGCTGAACGGCGTGATCGCCATCGGCGGTTCGATCGGCGCTCCGGGTCCGACCTTCGCCAACGGCATGATGTATGTGGCCTCGGGCTATCCAGGCTTCCAGAACGGCACGCCGGGCAACGTGATTCTGGCATTCGGCACTCACTGATCGCTTCGGGCCGGCGGCTTGGCCGTCGGCCGACTGAAGATCCGGCGGCCTCGCCATGGCAGGGTCGCCGGATTTTTTTTGCGAGTCGCGCGCGGCGCATCCAGACTCAAGGACGCAATGGCAACGACGCTGCACTACATTTTCGACCCGTTCTGTGGCTGGTGTTATGCGGTGGCACCGCTGGTGGAAGCGGCGGAACAGCTGCCGGACCTCGCCATCGAGCTGCACGCCGGAGGCATGCTGAGCGGCTACCGCCGCCGGTCCATCACGCCGCAATGGCGGGAATACGTGCTGCCGCACGACCGGCGCATCGCACAGATGAGCGGCCAGCCCTTCGGCGAGGCGTATTTCAACGGACTGTTGCGCGATACGACGGCCGTGCTCGATTCCACACCGCCCATCATTGCGATTCTTGCGGCTCAGCAGTTGTCGGGGCAGGGCCTGAGGATGCTGCACAGGATTCAGCATGCGCACTATGTTGAAGGGCGGCGCGTGGCCGATGAGTCGGTGCTGCAAGCGCTGGCCGAAGAGATCGGGCTCGAACGTGACGCGTTTGCGACGGCCTATGCGCAATCAGCGGGACAGCCTGCGGACGAGCACATTGCTGCCAGCAGATCGCTGCTCGCGCGTGTTGGTGGCGATGGTTTCCCGACCTTCGTATGGGATCGCAGCGGCGAAGATCTGGTCCTGCTGGACGGCAGCTCTTTCCTGGGCCAGCCGCAGATCTGGGCGGCGCAGCTGTCCGGGTTGCTGGCACGCTGAGGCACTGGAAAATCTCTTCTTCGGGCGCTTGGTCAAAAGGAAGCGGTCGACGCTTCCGCTCGGCTGTGGAGCTTGCAGGCTCGACTTGCGGCTACGCCGGCATCGAAGGTGCGGCATTTTTACGTCGGAAATTTCACCTCAACCCCATGATTATGGTAATAATCGCGCCCCGCTGCGATGCCGGGTCCTAGAGGGGCCGGGCCGCCGCGGGGTGACTTCGGGCGAGATCGGCAGGGCGCGCTGCTCGCAAGTTGGGGGGCTTCACGATTCGTCGAGGATCTCCTGGCGACCTTAAGCGGTCCGCCGGGGATGGCTATGCGCTACCGAGAAACCAGAGAAAAGAGTGCGGAAATCCTGCGGCTGACCTTGTCGTCGATGGCGAAGCAGGAGGCTGCCTATCACCCGCAGAGCTACACGCTGTGGTACGAACACGCCGCTGGCATCAATCCGCGGCTGAGCGAGGTGCTCGAACAGCACCAGGCCTCGAACATCCCGCTGACCGATGAAGATACGTGGCGGCTGCATGCGCATTACGTGATCGCGCGCGACGTCGAGTCGGTCGAGCGAATGCAGCAGCAGTTGCAGGCGCTGCTGGACGATACCTCGCGCATCGCCGTCAGTGCCGGTGAAGAAGCCACGCAGTTCACGCAGACCCTGCAGATTCACCAGAGCCAGCTGTTGCAGCCGCTCGCGCTCGACCTGGTGCAGAACATCGTCACCGATCTGATCGCCGACTCCGAGCGCATGCGGGCGACCACCGCCGAGCTTGCCGAGCAGCTCGAGCGCAGCGCACGTGAGGTGCGCACCCTGACTGAACAATTGGAGCACGCGGAGAAAGAAGCATTGCTCGATCCGCTCACGGGCCTGCTCAACCGCCGCGGCTTCGAGCGGCGCATCAAGGCGCATCTGGACGATGCCCAGGAGCTGACGGGCGGCGTGCTGCTGGTGGCCGATATCGACCGCTTCAAGGCCGTCAACGATCAGCACGGTCATCTGCTCGGCGACAAGGTCATTCGCTCGGTGGCGCAGGTGCTGTGCGCCAACATCAAGGGTCGCGACATCGCTGCGCGTCTGGGCGGCGAGGAGTTTGCGGCTTTCCTTCCCCAAACGTCTCTGGCCGGTGCAGCTGCGTTGGCGGAACAGATTCGTGCCGCGGTCGCAGTGGGTCGCATCCGTCGCAAGGATGGCGAGCAGCAGGTCGGGCAGGTCACGCTTTCCATCGGCGTGGCCGCCGCCGGGCCCGGCGATTCCATCGAGCAGCTGCTCATGAGCGCGGATCGGGCGCTCTATGCTGCGAAAGAGGCGGGACGCAATCGCGTCAGCGTCGCTGGCGCCAGGACGGTCACGGGCTTCTGAGCAGAAGTGCGGCGCGATGATCCGCGCCGCACTTCGTTACGCAATCAGCCCTTCCTCATGCCGCGCGCCGGCCTGCATCCGCGGGAGGCTGTTCCTGGGCGACCATGTACAGCTTCTGCGTCGGGTAGGCGAAGCGCACGCCGATCTCGGCGAACTTGCGATGCAGCCGCACGTTGATGGCCTGCTGGATATCCATGTACTTGTTGTAGTCCGATGACAGCACGTAGTACACGGTCTCGAAATCCAGCGACGAGATGCCGTGCTGCTGGAAATGCGAGCGATCGAAGCGCGTGTCCTTCTGTGCTTCCACTGCTTCGCGGATGAGCGTCGGCACCCGCTCGACCAGTTCGATCGGCGTTTCATACGGCAGGCGCGTCGCGAACACGATGCGTCGCTCGTTCATGCGTCCGTAGTTGCGGACACGGCTGCTCAGCAGATCGCTGTTGGACATCACGATCTGCTCGCCGCTCAGGCTGCGCAGACGCGTGCTCTTGATGCCGATGTACTCGACCGAGCCGAGGAAGTCGCCGACGATCAGGAAGTCGCCGACCACGAACGGCCGGTCCAGCGTGATCGACAGTGAGGCGAACAGATCGCCGAGCACGTTCTGCACCGCCAGTGCGACGGCGATGCCGCCGATGCCCAAGCCAGCCACCAGCGCGGTGATGTCGACGCCGAGGTTCTCCAGCGTGAGCATCGCCACCAGCGACCAGATCACCACGTTGACGATGAAGCCGATCACCGAGAGCGAGCCGACGGCGGCGCGGTCGTTGGTCATGCTGTTGCGGCGTTTGCGCTCGAGCCAGACCGAGGTCGCGGCACCCGCCCAGACGCCGGCCTGCCAGAAGAATGCAATGGTGATGGCCGAGATCGCGATCTTCTGTGTGGTCGATCCGATGCTGAGCGCTTGCAGTCCGGCGAACAGCGCCAGCACCAGGAAGAAGGCGAACGTGGTCCGGCTCAGAATCTGCAACGGCAATTCCAGCAGCTCGGTGTGCGGCGTGCTCAGCATCTTGCGGTGATGACGTCTCACCAGGCGACGCAGCGCCAGCAGCAGTATCAGCGTGCCCACCGCGACCGCGCTCGCAATCAGCCAGTCGAGCAGCGAGTTGTCGAAGAGCGGCAGCCTGGACAGCTGATTCAGGTCGATCATGAGAAGTCCTCCACGGAAATCGGCGCGGGCCACCATCGCCCGCGCGCTCGAAATCGTCCCGCCATCGCGGAGCCCGCCATCGCGGAAAAGGGGGGAAGCTAACGACGATGGCCGGCTGCGTCAAACCGACGCGCCGCATCGAGGTGATATCTGAACTGCTGGAGAAGCAGCGGCTGTGCGCTGCGCGCGATTGAAGTGCGCGTGTAGAAACTTCACGTCACCGCGAAATGCGCATCGCGGTATGCAGTTCGTGGCGAGTGCGCGGCTGCGTATGAAGATCAGCCGCGCACTCCATCGAACGATGTGTCTTACGCTCTCGAAGTGGCTGCCGCGCCGCGCAGCAGTCCCGGCAGCATCATGATCACTGCGATCAGCGATACCACGGCCACGTAGTACGCGGGTGCGTGCGGGCTCGAACGCGTCCACAGCGTCACAGCCAACGGAGTGAAGCCGCCGGCCAGTGCGTACGCCAGGTTGTACGAGAACGAAACGCCGGAGAAACGGATCGCGGGCGGAAACGCCGTCACCATCGCCGTGGGCACCGCGCCCACCGTGCCGACACAGAATCCCGCCAGCATGTACACCAGCGTGAAGTACTGGGGAGCGTAGCTGAGCGACCAGTACAGCAGCGGTGCCGAGATCAGCATCGATACGGCGCCGATCGTGAGGGTGCGATCGATGCCGAAGCGATCCGCCGCAGAGCCGAACACCACGCAGCCGATGGACAGGGTCAGGGTGGCGAGGCAGTTGGCGATCAACGCGTCCTGGGCGCCCATCTTGTAGACGGTCTGCGCCAGGGTCGGGGTCATGAGGATGACTACCACGATGCCCGCGGTCAGCAGCCAGGTCAGGATCATCGAGCGGATCACGCCGTCACGATGGCCGGCGAGCACCTCGCGGATCGGCAGTCCCTGCGTCAGCGCGCGCCGTGCCCGCAACTGCTCGAACACCGGCGTCTCATGCAGGTAGCGTCGCAGCCAGAGCGCCGCCAGGCCGAAGATGCCGCCGACGATGAAGGGCAGCCGCCAGACGCCTTCGGCAATTTCCGTTGCGGTCCAGGCGGTGTTCACCCCGGTGGCCATCAGCGAGCCGAGCAGGATGCCGACGGTCAGTCCGCAGGTCAGCACGCCGCAGGCGAAGCCGGTGCGATGCGGCGGCACGTGCTCGGCGACGAACACCCAGGCGCCGGGGACTTCGCCGCCGACCGCCGCGCCTTGCAGCACGCGCATGACCAGCAGCAGCACTGGTGCGGCGATGCCGATGGACGAGTAAGTGGGCAGCAAGCCGATCAGCAAGGTCGGCACCGCCATCAGCAGCACGCTGATCATGAACATGCGTTTGCGGCCGAACAGGTCGCCGAAGTGCGCCATGATCACGCCGCCCAGCGGACGGGCCAGGTAACCGGCGGCGAAGATGCCGAACGCCTGCAACTGGCGCAGCCAGTCCGGGATGTCCGGCGGGAAGAAGATGTTGGCGATGACGGCGGCGAAGAAGACGAAGATGATGAAGTCGTAGAACTCCAGCGCGCCGCCGAGCGAGGCCAGGATCAGGGTACGGCGATCCTGCGATGACAAAGTCTGCTGCATGGTGAGGTCCGGTTCGTGGCTTTCTTGGGCAGTGTATCGACCGCGCCGGCTGTGCGCCGGTGCGGTCGAGCAGGTAATGATAACCCCTGTGGGTTACTTGCCGGCCGGTTTGCGATGGCCGGCCTTGCGGCCGAGGTCCACCGCGCGGAAGCCCGCGTCACCCCAGCCGATGATGAAGACGCTGAAGCCTTGCTTCATACGCATTTCGATGTCTTTCTCGCTGGCGGGATAGCCGCAGGCGATCTTGAATTCCTTGCAAGTGGCGAGCACCTGCTGGATCGAGGCTTCCCAGGCCGCCTCGTCCAGCACCCGCTTGCCGTCGGGGCCGACGCTCGAGAACACGCCGCGCAAGGTGCCGGCGCCCGGCCATAGCACGCTGATGCCCTTCACCGCCGCGATCTCGCGCAGGTTCTTCAATCCTTCCTTGCTCTCGACGATCACCTGCGCCAGCAGTTCGCCCTGCGGGTTGAGCGGCCACACGTCGGCCTTCTGGCGATACTCCTGTTCGGACATGCCCCACATCGCCGGTGCGTCACCGGCCGTAGTGCGTGTGCCGCTGTTTTCCTTGAAGCGCATCGCGGCGATGCCCTGCTTGACCTCCTCGGCGCTGCGCACGTCGACGAAGATCACGCTGGTGACGCCGGCGTCGAGCTGCTTGCCGATGTTGATGGCCGCCTGGGCCGGGTCGGGCGCGATCTCGTTCATCTTCACGGCCAGCGGAAATTTCAGGCGCGGCGCCGGCGTGCGGCTGACCGGAGCCACTTCGTTCAGGGCTTTTGCGTAGGCCACGAACGACGGATAGCCCTGCTCGAAGCCGTGTTCCATGCTGCCGTCGAAAATGTAGTCGCTGAGCGGGTAGGCCACCGTCTCCCTGGCGAGCTCGAGCGGCGGCTTCTGCGCGGCGGTGCTGCCGGGCCGTCGATTGTTCGGTCCGTACAGGCCGAACACCGGCTGATGCTGTTGCAACAGGTCGATGACCGGGTTCAGATGCTGCGGTTCGGCCGGTTGCGCCAGCATCGGCAGGGCCAGGCCCAGACCCAGCATCGAGATCAGCAGTTGCATCCGCATCGTCGGCTTCCCCCGGAAGGTTCAAGTTTGAAAAAATCGCCGCGTAGTATCCGGAAGACCGGCGCCCCAGATCAATCATGTGGCGACTGCGATACGAATTTTTGGTGCAGCGCGAGCGGGCGGGAGGCGAGCGCGTGCGGGCAGCAACAGCACGCGCATTTGGGGTCAATGTCGAGAGTTATTGCGTAGCAGCCCCTGCAAACGCAGAAATCATGTTCGCAGCAGGCACTGTTTTGCCCGGCGCTTGTGATGCGACTTGCGAATGTTGTTACATTCATCGCACAGACTTCCAAGGGGAAATTCGAACGCTTCACGCTTCGAATGGCACAAGATGCATCGGCTCCCAAGCGGGCACGGTGCGAGGACGCTTTGTTTCATCAATGTCTTAAAACGGGCATTGTTCTTGACTCGCCCCAGGCGAATAGTTTCAATTGCAACTATCTTTCAGTCGAACATAAGAATTTCTCACATAGGGGGGAATCCGATGACGATCAACGAACGATCTGCGTGCGTCCGTGAAAAGGGTGCACTGGCTGTGGCGGTACGGCGTGCTTTGCTGGGCTGTGCTTATGTGACGGTGCTGTCGATGGCAGCGCCGCTGGCCGTGGGGACGGCCATGGCGCAGGAACAGGCAGCCAGCGACGTATTGCAGGAAATCACGGTAACCGGCACGCGCATCGTGCGTGACGGCTACGAGGCGCCGACCCCGGTCTCCGTGCTGGGCATGGAACAGCTGTCCGAGATGGCGACCACCAATCTGGCCGATTCGGTGAACCGCCTGCCGGCCCTGTCCGGCAGCGTCAGCTCGCACAACATGTCCGGCAACGTCAGCTCCGGCACCGCCGGCGTCAACAACCTGGATCTGCGCGGCCTGGGCGCAACCCGTACCCTGGTGCTGCTCGACGGCAAGCGCATCGTGGGCGCGACGCTCGCCGGCACCAACAACAACGGTGCGTCGGTCGACATCAACTCGATTCCCTCCGCGCTGGTTCAGCGCGTCGAGATCGTGACCGGCGGTGCATCCGCGCTGTACGGCTCGGATGCGTTGGCTGGCGTGGTCAACTTCATCCTCGACAAGAAGTTCACCGGGGTGAAGGCCAGCGTCGAAGCCGGCATGACCACCTACCACGACAACGACACCCGCAAGTTCTCGCTCACCGGCGGCACGCCGTTCGCCGGCGGCAACGGCCACCTGCTGTTCAGCGTCGAGAATGCGACTTCCGATGAGATCCCCCACAACAATCGTCCCTGGAACGACGCCGGCTACCAGCTCATCAACAACCCGGCCTACGCGCCCGGCAACGGCCAGCCGCAGCTCATCAAGACCTTCAACACGGGTCTGTCGCAAGCTACCCGCGGCGGCTTGATCACCGCCTGCACCATGGCCGGCAGCACCACGGCGACGCAGAACTGCGCCCTGCGCGGCACCCAGTTCATCGAAGGCGGCCAGCCGATCCAGTTCAACTTCGGGCCCATCATCAGCAACCCGTACATGTCGGGCGGCGACTGGGAGCGTTCCCGCAACGATCACCTGCAGTCGCTGACCCTGGACACCGAGCGCACCACCGCGTTCGGCCGCGCCAGCTACGACATCTCGGACAACACCACCATCTTCACCGAGCTGGGCTGGTCCAAGACCCGCGCCAAGAATCATCACTCGCTGCAGACCTTCGACTTCGGCCTGAACATCAAGCAGGACAACGCGTTCATTCCTGACGACATTCGTCAGTACATGATCGACAACGACATTCAGTCGTTCACGCTGGGCACGACCAACGTGGATCTGCCGCCGGTGGCCGGCGACAACACGCGCGAGTTCAAGCGTCTGATGATCGGTGCCGAGGGCAATTTCGACCTCGGCGGCATCAACTGGACCTGGGACGCCTATGCCGCACGCAGCCGTCAGGAAGCGCTGCAGCTGGCACCGCAGATCCGTGTGAACGCCAACTACACCAAGGCTGTCGATGCGGTGCGTAACGCCGCCGGTCAGGTCGTTTGTCGCGTCAACGACGTCAACGATCCTTCCTACGACGCAGCCAAGGCCGATCCGGCGTGCGTGCCGTACAACGTCATGGGCGTGGGTGTGAACTCGCGCGAGATGGTCAACTATGTGACCGCCACCGGCATGGCCGAGCAGAACCTGCAGCAGGACGTGTATGCCGCCAACGTCAGCGGCGAGCCGTTCTCCTCCTGGGCCGGTCCGGTGTCCATCGCCATCGGCGCGGAGCATCGTCGTGAGTCGGTCGACGGCTGGGCCAGCGCGCTCGACGAAGCGACGGCCTTCTTCGCCGGCAACTGGCACGCCTCGCACGGCAAGTTCAACGTGACGGAAGGCTACCTCGAGACCGTGGTGCCGCTGGCCAAGAACCTGCCGGGCGCCGAGTCGCTCGACTTCAACGGCGCGGTGCGCTACACGGACTACAGCACCTCGGGCGAAGTCACCACCTGGAAGCTGGGCGCGACCTGGTCGCCGATCGAGGACATCCGCGTGCGCTTGACGCGTTCGCGTGACATCCGCGCGCCGAACCTGGGCGATCTGTTCAATGCCGGCCAGAGCGGCGGCAGCAACTTCTACGATCCGTTCTACGACACGTTCAAGGTGATCAACTCGCGCACCACCGGCAACCCGGATCTGGTGCCGGAAGAAGCGGATACCACCGGCGTGGGCGTGGTGTTGACGCCGCGCTTCATCCCGGGCTTCGCGCTCTCGGTCGACTACTACTCGATCGACATCGATGGCGCGATCGCCTCGCTGGGCTCGCAGGAGAACATCAACCGCTGCTTCCAGGGTGTCACGCAGCTCTGCCGCTTCGTGGTGCGCGATCCGGTCACCAACGAGCTGCTGACGGTCGGCAACCAGCCGTCCAACATCCTGCAGCAGAAGGCCACCGGCTACGACGTGGAGATGAGCTACAACTTCTCGCTGTCGAGCCTGGTGTCGAGCTGGAACGGCGACATTTCGCTGCGGGCCCTGGGCACCTACTTCGATTCGCTCAAGACCATCGACACGCAGACCACGGTCGAAGGCGCGGGCGTCAACGCCGACGGCGGCGGTATCGGCCTGGGCACGGCGCTGCAGTCGCCGCGGTATCGCTACATGGTGTCGGCGACGTACAACCTGGATCCGATCACGGTGTCGCTGGCGGCGCGTGGCGTGAGCTCGGGCAAGTACAACAACGCCTTCATCGACTGCTCGGCGGATTGTCCGACGGCGACGGTTGCGCATCCGACCATCGACGGCAACCGCGTGCCGGGTGCGACCTACTACGACCTGTCGTTCCGGTCGAAGCTGTTCGAGAGCGGCGCGGAAGTGTTCGCCGTCGTGGAAAACCTGTTCAACGAGGACCCGGCGCTGGTGGCCGGCGGCCGCGGCGGCGGTTTCTACAACGGTCAGGCCAATACGCGTTACTACGACCGCCTCGGCCGGATGTACCGCATCGGTCTGCGCTACCAGTTCTAAGGTAGTGCCTGCGTACGTTCGGTAGTGTCATTCCCCGGGGCGGACTTGGGTCCGCCCCGGGTTTTCTGTCCCCGGGGGGAGACTGCATGAAGACACGTCTTGTTCTGGCCAGCGTGCTGGCTTGCCTGATGAGCCTGCCGGCTTTCGCCGCCGGCGCCGATTCGGTCCGACCCGCCGACATCGCCGCCAGCAAACTCACCACCAAGGACTTCCCACGCTGGCGCGAAGTCGCGTCCGGCGTTTACCTCTATGAAGGGCTGCACGCACCGGATCGCAAGGGCGTGACCTTCAACACGGTCAGCCTGATCGTGATCACCGGCGACGGCGTGGTGGTGGTCGACGGCCAGGGCGATGTGGCCCAGACGCAAGCGATGATCGACAACATCAAGAAGCTGACGCCGCAACCCATCAAGTATGTGGTGATCGCCTCGGATCACGGCGATCACACCGGCGGCAATGCCGCCTTCAAGACGGCGTTCCCCGACGTCGTGTTCATGTCCTCGCCGGCGTCGCAGAAGACGCTGGCCAAGAATGCCAATCCGCCGACGCAGACGGTCGCGGACAAGCACTCGATCCGCCTCGGCAAGACCGAGGTGCAGGTGCTGAACCTGGGCCGCGCCCACACCGGCGGCGACCTGGTGGCCTACCTGCCCGACAGCAAGATCCTGTTCATGAGCGAGGTCTACCTGCGCGGACTGTTCCCGGCCATGCGCTCGGCATATCCGAGCGAGTGGCTGGCTACCATCGCCAAAGCGCAGGCGATGGACGTCTCGTTGTACGTGCCGGGTCACGGCTTCATCGACGATGCGGCCACCATGAAGCGCGATCTCGAAGAGTCGCGCAAGGCGATCGCCTATGTGATCGACGAGGCCAAGCGCTTGCATGCCGCGGGCCTGGCCTGTGGAGCTCCGTCCGCGTGTCCGGCTGCGGAAAAGGCCAATTGGGGTCCGTATGGCGACTGGACCGCGAGCGATTCGCAGGCACCTCTGGCGCTCGCCAAGGTCTATCAGGAAATCGAAGGCAAGTTGCCGTGATTGGCCGGGCGCCGAGCAGGCGCCCGGGCCGCTAGTTTTCAGATTCGAGAGATCAGACATGCAACGACTGCGCGGTGGGTTGAGGGGGCTGACGGGTGCGGCGTTGCTGGTGACTGCCGCCACGGCTGCCCAGGCGGCGCCGATCACGGGCGCGCCGTACTGGCAGGCGAGCGACTCGAAGGACACCGAAGCGTACGTCGCGGTGCCGATGCCGCCGGGCATCAAGGTGGTGCCGACCGAGCTGGAGGGACCGGTGTTTGCCACCGCCGAAGGCAAGACCATCTACAACTGGGCGCTGAGCGGCCTGCGCAACGGCAGCGCCGGCGATCGCCGCAACAGCGGCATGGCCACCTGCGACGGCACCGTCTACACCGAAACCAGCGGCCTGATGAGTCCGTATCCGGGCGGCTTCACGCTGCCGGAAGTCGAGAAGCGCAAGAGCTGCGAGCAGCTGTGGCCGCCGGTGCTGGCTCCCGATGACGCCAAGCCGGTGGGCAAGTGGACCACCGTCAAGCGCACCAACGGCCAGAGCCAGTGGGCTTACGACGGCTATCCCGTCTACACCTCCAGTCTCGACCACAAGCAGGGCGACGTGCTCGGCGGTTCGAATGCGATGGCCGGCGGCGAGCGCGGCGTCGCGCGCAATCCGATCGGCCCGCCGCCGGATGTGCCGCCGGAGCTGGCGGTGCAGCCGATGCGCACCGGCCACCTGCTGATCGATCACAAGGGCTACTCGGTCTACAGCTCCGATGCCGACGAGCCGGGCAAGTCCAACTGCAGCGACAAGTGCCTGGAAGAGTGGGCGCCAGTGCTGGCACCGCAGACGGCGAAAGAGCGAGGCGAGTGGACCGTCATCGAACGCACGCCAGGCGTGAAGCAGTGGGCGTATCGCGGCAAGGCGCTTTACACCTACCGTCAGGAAACCCGCACCCGCGCCGTCACCGGCAGCGACGTGCCGGGCTGGCACAACGTGTACACCCAGCGTGCGTTGCTGCCGCCGGCCGAGTTCACGGTGCAGGATGCGCGCGTCGGCCAGGTGCTGGCGGACGCGAACGGCAAGACCATCTATTTCTATTCCTGCAGCGACGACGCGATCGACCAGCAGGCCTGCGATCATCCGGATGCGCCGCAGGCTTACCGCATGGCCATCTGCGGCGACTTCGATCCCAAGGTGTGCCAGCAGACCTTCCCGTACGTGCCGGCCAAGGCCGGCGCCAAGGCCGACAGCTCGCTGTGGACGGTGATGACGATCGACCCGAACACGGGACGTCGCGCCGAGGCCGGTCAGGCCGGCGCCCTGCAGGTCTGGGCCTTTCGCGAGCGGCCGGTCTACACCTACGGCGACGACCAGAAGCCGGGCGACGCCAACGGCGATGCCTACGGTGAATTCAATGGCTGGCGCAACGGTTTCAAGGCATTCTGGGTCCGGGACGACTTCCGTACCAACACCCTGGGCAAGTCGCCCTCGGATCGCTGAGGCTCGGCGGGCCGGTATCGCATGAAGGGGGTCTTTATGAATCGCAACGGCGCAATTCGACAGCTCGGCTCATCGCTGGCGCGCCTGACGCCGGCGGCACGCCCGGCGCTGGCCGCGGCGCTCACCCTCGGTCTGCTGGGCACCGGCCAGGCCGCGGAGCCGCTGCAGGAAGGTGGCAACGCGCTGCGCAACGGCACCATCGGTTACGTGTTGACCAACCGGTACTGGTCGATCTACGAGACCGAAGGCGGCAAGACCGAATGCCCGAACGGTTTCAACGACGGTCCGCGCGAGCAATTCAAGAAGCTGTACGACGACGGCAAGAAGCACACGCTGATCGAGGCGCAGTTGAAGCGCGAAGGCGAGCAGTGGCATCCCACCGAGGCGCCCGAGTCGTTCGCGTTCAAGGAAGCGGGCGGCAAGATCGCCTACGGCGTGAATCTCGACGGCAAGGTCGGTCCCGAGGACTTCGACAGCCCCGAGGGTGAGAAGGGCATCGACAACCAGATGCAGCGGGCCATCGGCTGCATCGGCGGCTACCGCACCGGCGGGCCCAACTACCACTTCGAAAACCTGTTCATGCAGTCGTACAACGACACGCGCATCGTGCTCGAGCTGACCGGCGTGGACGACCTGGTGAACGACGACGACGTCACCGTCAACACCTACCGCGGCAGCGACACGCTGCTGCAGGATGCCACCGGCGAAGGCTTCATTCCCGGCGGCACGCAGCGCATCGACCTGCGCTGGGGCAAGGACTATGTGTTCAAGCTCAAGGGCAAGATCGTCGACGGCGTGCTCACCACCGAGCCCATCGATCGCATCGAGTTCCCCTGGGGCTCGACCTTCAACACCACCGGCTTCCAGGTGTTCCGCGGCATGCAGCTGAAGATGAAGCTGACCCAGCAGGGGACCGAAGGCTTCATCGCCGGCTTCGTCGACGTGAACGCGTTCCGGCACCACCTGAACACGCACTGGTCGACGCACCACCAGAGCTACGGTCAGTTGTCCTCGCCGTCGCTGTACAAGGCCATGCATCGGCTGGCGGACGGCTACCCGGATCCGAAGACCGGCGAGAACACCGCCATCTCCTCTGCCGTGAAGGTCAAGTTCATCCAGGTCTTCGTCAAGCATCCGACCGAGGAGCGGGTGACGAAGAACTGATCCGTATCGTGGCGGCCCGCTCGCAATCGAACGGGCCGCATGCGCAGCATACTTGCCGCCGCAGCATGCTCGCTTGGAGCTTGTGCGCAGGTCCTGATCGAGGATCCGTGCAAGCTCGGATAGATAGCGCGCAAGCGCGTCCCGCCCGCGTCTCCAATTCGTGAGCACGGCCAGGCCCGTGATGTTGCCGCGCGCGACCGAAGAATGGATCGTAGCCGGCAAAGGACGAGTAGCGCGGTGAGCGCGAGCGCCGGCGGCCGGCATTCCGAAGGGGGAGATCGATGGAAGGCCTCGACAAGATCGATCTGAAAATCCTGCACGTCCTGCAAGAAGACGCCTCGCGTTCCGCAGCCGAGATCGCCGACTCGGTCGGGCTGTCGCAATCGCCCTGTTGGCGTCGCATCCAGCGGCTCAAGGAGGAGGGCTACATTTCCAAGATCGTGGCGTTGCTGGATCGTCGCAAGCTGGATCTGTCGACGCAGCTGTTCGTGCAGGTGAAGGTGTTGCGCAACGACAAGGCCAACCTGGCACAGTTCACCGATGCCATCCAGGGTTTTCCGGAAGTGCTGGAGTGCCACGTGGTGCTCGGCGCTTATGATTTCCTGTTGCGCGTGGTGGTGCGTGACATGCAGGCGTACGAGAAGTTTTATTTCAACAAACTCGCCGGCGTACCCAATATCCGCGAGGTGAACTCGTTCGTGGCCGCCGTGGAAGTGAAGTCGACCACCTCGCTGCCGTTCCGCCCCTGAAAGCCCGGCCAGCGCAGCTACAGGCCGGCAATACGGCGCTGCGCGATTACGCCGGCGTGATGAAGGGAAGCGTCCGGCGCGAGCGCACGTGTGCTTCGCCTCGCGACGATGCAATAACGTCACCTCGATTACCGCGAGTGACGCGTTCGCAACTAACAAATAATCGTCTGAAGAATCAGAACGCCATCGCGACTTGACGATTCGCTACGTCAAGTGTGGGTACGCGCCTGCGGGCGATGCGGCCAACGCAATGCTAAGGCTCGCACGCGGCGAACAGCGCCGCGATCCAAGCTCAAGGAGATTCATATGGACACGAACTTCGTCAGGTCCGGCCCCCTGATGGATACGGCCAGCTATCCGGTATGGCTGCAGGAGATCATCGCCGAGTGCGGCGAGGCACGTCGTGCGGTTGTCGAGCATGAAATCTTCCAGGCGATGGGCGAGGGCGTGTTGCCGGCAGCGGCGATGCGTCATTTCCTCGCCGGCGTCTGGCCGGTGATCGAGCAGTTCCCGCAGTACATGGCCATGAACCTGCTGAAAGTGCAGCACGGCTCGCGCGGCCATGAGATGGCGCGCAAATACCTGATCCGCAACATCCGTGTCGAGCAGAATCACGGCGAGCACTGGATCGACTGGTCGCAGGCGCACGGTGTCACCCGCGGCGAGCTGCTGTCGCGGTGGCGATCCGGATTCGTCGATGCATTGAGCCATTGGTGCTGGCACACCTGCGAACGCGATCCTCTTGCGGTGGCGATGGCGGCGACGAACTACGCGATCGAAGGTGTCACCGGCGAGTGGGCCGCGCAGGTCTGCTCTTCGGAGCAGTACGAGAAGGGATTTCCGCCCGAGCAGCGCAAGAAAGCGATGAAGTGGCTGCGGGTGCATGCGCAATACGACGATACCCATCCCTGGGAAGCGCTGGAGATCATCGCCACGCTCCTCGGGCACAAGGTGTCGCTGCATGATGTCGATGCCATCCAGGTCGCTATCCTGAAGAGTTACGGTTACATGCACATGGCGTTCGACAATTGCCTGACGGAAGACCGGTCCGCGCAGATGCTCGGATCGCCGTCCGGGATTGCGCATAGTGCAATCAGTCGCAGCGTGGCTCACTGAAGGAGAATTGGCAGCGCATCTGCTTCTCGATGCCGCCCCCGCGCACGGCACGAAACGCGGTGTGCGCGGCTGCCGGTGCGGGCAACCGCACCGGCAGCATTCCACCCCGGCAGGTCATCTCCACAGCGGCAGGCATTGCGCCAGTCGTCATCCCCGCGCAGGCGGGGATCCATCCTGCTGAAAAGCATAGGTCCCCGTGTCGACCCAGTCGCGCAGGACTCTGCGTGTCTCACGCAGAGCCGCTAAGTCGCAAACTTCTTCGCTCCGACGACACAGAACACCACGGCGACCGTCACGGCCAGCATGGCCGCGCTGACCTGTTCGTGCAGCAGTGCCGCCGCCAGCGCCAGTCCGAAGAACGGTTGCAACAGTTGCAGCTGCCCGACCGCGGCGATGCCGCCCTGCGCCAGCCCGCGATACCAGAAAACGAAACCGATCAGCATGCTGAACAGCGACACATAAGCCAGGCCGAGCCACGCGGGTGCGCCCACCGTCGCGAAGCTGGCAGGGGCGGTGCCGACGATGAGCACCAGCATGACCGGCAGCGACAGTGCCAGCGCCCACGAGATCACCTGCCAGCCGCCGAGCTTGCGGGATAGCTTCGCGCCTTCCGCATAGCCCAGGCCGCAGGCCACGATGGCTGCCACCATCAGCAGGTCGCCGCTCAGCGAAGCCGACGCGTCCGCCTGCATCGCGAAGCCGGCGACGAGTGCGCTGCCGATGCACGAGAACAGCCAGAAGATCGGTTGCGGCCGCTCACCGCCGCGCAGCACGCCGAAAATGGCCGTCGCCAACGGCAACAGGCCGACGAAGACGATGGAATGGGCCGAGGTGATGTGTTGAAGCGCCAGCGCCGACAGCAGCGGGAAGCCGACCACGACGCCGAGCGCCACGGTGACCAGCGACCACAGGTCCGCGCGTTCCGGGCGTTTCTCGCGGAACAGCACCAGCAGTGCAATGCCCAGCACCCCGGCGATGGCGGCGCGCGCGACGGTGAGGAAGACCGGATCGAAATCCATTACTGCCGCCCGTGTAGCCGGCAGCGAACCGCTGAAAATCAGCACTCCCAGAAAGCCGTTGATCCAGCCGCTGCCCGTCTTGTCCACACCCGTGCCTCACGCATTTTCCAGGCCGCATCGTGCCTGGGTCGGCCGCTATGGCACAGGGACAGTCAGGTACAATCCGGCGGAACTGTCATGGTCATGGGAGCGGTACGGATGGACGGGCAGGCGGCAAGCGAGGTGCGCGACGGCACCCTCATCGGCAACGTCGTCGCAACGATCAAGCAACGGATCGCCGGGCGCACGCTGACGCCGGGTGAGCAACTGCCGTCGATCCGCGCGTTCGCGCAGACCTTGCGGGTTTCCAAGTCCACGGTGGTGGAGGCCTACGAGCGGCTCGTTGCCGAAGGCATCATCCGCTCGCGACCCGGCTCGGGTTTCTATGTCGCAGGTCCATTGGCGCCGCTGTCCCTGGCCGAGATCGGCCCCAAACTCGACCGCGCCATCGATCCGCTGTGGATCTCGCGCCAGTCGCTCGAAGCGGGCGATGCCATTCTGAAACCTGGCTGCGGCTGGCTGCCCGCTTCGTGGATGCCCGAAGAGTCATTACGTCGTGCGCTGCGTAAATTGGCGCGAGCTGACGCCTCCACGTTCATCGACTATGGGACGACGCTTGGCTTGCCGCCGTTGCGCCAGCTGCTGGCGCGACGTATGAGCGAGCGCGGCATCGAGGCGTCGCCCGAGCAGATCATGTTGCTGGAATCCGGCACGCAGGCGATCGATCTGTTGTGCCGCTTCCTGCTCGAACCCGGCGACACGGTGCTGGTGGATGACCCATGCTATTTCAATTTCCACGCGCTGCTGCGTGCTCACCGCGCCAATGTCATCGGCGTTCCCTATACGCCCTCCGGACCTGACGTCGAGTTGTTCGCGCAGGCTCTCTCCGAGCATCGACCGCGCCTCTACATCACCAATTCAACGCTGCACAATCCGACCGGCGCCGTGCTGTCGCCGGTGGTCGCTCATCGGGTGCTCAAGCTGGCCGACCAGTCCGGACTGACCATCATCGAGGACGATATCTTTGCCGACTTCGAAACCGCGCCCACCTCGCGGCTGGCGGCCTTCGACGGTCTCAACCGCGTGGTGCACATCGGCAGCTTCTCGAAAACACTGTCGGCCTCGGCACGCTGCGGTTTCATCGCCGCGCCGCGCGACTGGATCGAGGGGTTGATCGACTTGAAGATCGCCACTTCATTCGGTGGCGGACGGCTCGCTGCGGAGCTGGTGTTGATGTTGTTGCAAGACGGCAGTTACCGCCGACACGTGGAGTCGCTGCGTGCTCGGCTGTCGCGCACCATGGCCGAAGTCCGCGCTCGATTGGAAACACTCGGCATCACGCCATGGCTGCAGGAGCCGACCGGCATGTTTCTCTGGTGTCGCCTGCCCGAAGGAATCGATGCCACCGACGTTGCGCGCCGCGCTTTGGCGGCGGATGTGGTGCTGGCTCCGGGCAACGCATTCAGCGTGTCGCAGACCGCGAGCCGCTTCCTGCGCTTCAACGTGGCGCAGTCGCAGGATGAGCGGATTTTCAAAGTGCTGAAGACGGCGATGCGGCAGCGCTGAGTCTCTGATCTTCAGCTCTTCAGCTCAACTCAACGAGCGCCCCGGAAGTGTCTGCGGCCAAGTCTCTTGTTTCAGGAACCTCGAAAACAGGGATGTTTTCGCGGTAGCCCTACAGGGATGTACTCGTGGGCGGTCCTGAAACAAGAGACTTGGCCGCGGGCACTGGCCCACAGATTGGACAGCACTAGCCGAAGCTGACGTTCGTCGTCGGAAGAGGCAGGAGAGGGGTGCGCTAAGGGCAAGTCCGCTGACTCATTCTTGAGTCATCCCGAGCAGAGTTCTTCGCCCTCCTGCCGGTGGCGGCGGGAATCCATCCGAATCCGTCGGATGGATTCCGCCTATACAGGAATGAGCTTTACGCCAGTGCCGTCTTGAACAGCGCGAGCGTACGGCTCCAAGCCTTCTCCGCCTGCGCCTCGTTGTAGACCTTCGAGTCCGGCGGGCACCAGCCGTGCAGCGTGCCTGCGTACACCTCGATCTCGGCCGGCACCTTCGTCTTGGCGAATTCAGCGCGCAGCACGTCCTTCGCTTCGGGCTGGCGCTGGTCGTCGTTCGCGGCGATCGCGAACAGGTAGTGCGCCTTGATGGTCGGGATCAGCAGGTGCGGGCTGTTGGGCTTGTCCGTCACCAGGCCGCCGCCGTGGAAGGAGGCGCCGGCGCCGATGCGGTCCGGCAGCGCCGCAGCGGTGCGCATGGTGAGCGGGCCGCCCATGCAGTAGCCCATCGTTCCCATCTTGCGTTTCTTGTCGACCGACGACTGGCCGTCGAGATAGGCGATGAAGGCCCTGGCGTCGGTCTGCGCCGTGTGCTCGTTGAGCGAGCCCGACAGCGCCATGAGCGCCGAGCGCGTCGCCGGATCGTCGAAGTCGGCGCCCACGGCGGACGTCGGTGCCTTCTTGGTACGGTAGAACGGATTGACCACCAGCACCGAGTAGCCCGACTCGGCCAGCCGCCGGCCCATCTGCCGGAAGGCCGGGCGCAGGCCGAAAATGTCCGGCCAGATCAGCACGCCCGGATGCGCGCCGCTGGAAGGATGCACGAAATAAGCATCCGCGGTGCCGTCGGGCGTCTTGATGGTGACTTCCGCCTCGGTCACCTCGGCTGCGTTCGCCAGCTTCGGCAGGGCGAACGCCATGCCCATGCCGGCCGCCAGCGCGCCGAAGTGGCGCCGCGACACTCCGCCGGAGCGCAGTTCGTAATCGAGCATGTCGTCAAGGGAATCGTTATCGCACATCGCTTATACCTCGTGCCGATACTGCCGGAAGTGCGGATCGACCGACCCGCGATGCGCGATGTTGCGCAGATCGGGCTGCTTCATACAAGCACATGGCGGCCGCCCGGTGCGGGTGACGGGGCAAGCGGCATCTCGTGCCTGATCCCTTTCGGTGCCCCGGCAGGAAGACGCTGCGCTTCTTGAAAAAACTTCCCGAATGCGCGCCACTGCAACGCGGCCAATACGGCTTGACACCTTCATGCCCGTCAACGAAGGTCCAGCCCTCGGATGCGGGGGAGAGTGTCTTGGAGCCGGATCTAAGCAAGCAGCATTCGAAAACTGTTTCGCGGCTGACGTACGCCATCGTTGTGGTGTGGCTGACCGTGCTCGCAGCGTTGGCGCTGGTGTGGCACGTGTCTCCGGCGCAGGCACAGCAGGCGGCGGAAAACAGCTCACTGCCGCCGACCAATTTCGGCGCTGCCGAGAATGGCCACTCAGTCTCGCCGAAGACGATCGCACCGGGGTTCGCCCGAGCTGCGATTGCGGTAAATCCTTCAGCTCCCGCGGCGCGCCCGATCGGCGAGAAAACCTGCCTTGGCTGTCATTCGCTGGAAGGCAGCAACTTCGCGCATACAGTTCATGCGCTGGGGTTGAAAGCGGCGGCGCAGGCGAATGCCAATGCGCCGACCTGCGAAGTGTGTCATGGCGCTGGCTCCACGCATGCGCAGCAGCCCACGGTCAAAGGCTCCATCATCAGCTTCACCAAGGATTCGGGCACGCCGGTCAAGGTGCAGACGGAGACCTGCATGAGCTGCCATGAGGGCGGGCCGCGCAATCACTGGCTGGGCTCGGTGCACCAGCGCTTCGACCTGTCGTGCAGCGACTGTCACAATCCGATGGCAAAGTTCTCGGCGGAAGGCTTGCAGGCGCGGCAGTCCATCAGCGAGACCTGCGCCGGTTGTCATCGTGACGTGCGCGTGCAGTTCAATCGCCGCTCGCACATGCCGCTGCCCGAGGGCGCGATGACCTGTGCCGATTGCCACAACCCGCACGGTTCGGTCACGGCTGCCTTGCTCAAGACCGACACCGTCAACGAGACCTGCTATCAGTGTCACGCGGAAAAGCGCGGCCCGTTCCTGTTCGAACACCCGCCGGCGCGCGACAACTGTCTCAACTGTCACAACCCGCACGGTTCGAACCAGAGCACGCTGCTGGTCGCGCCGGTGCCGTTCCTGTGCCAGCAGTGCCACACGCACGTGCGGCATCCGAACGATCTGCAGACGCCGCAGTCGCTGGGCGGCCGCCTGCATCCGGACGAGCGCATCATGGGTCGCGGTTGTCTCACCTGCCACGCGCAGGTGCATGGCTCCAACAACCCTTCGGGCGCCAGGTTCCACAAGTAGGCTGTGGGAGGCGTCATGGGCACCCGCCGCTGCAATTCCATCCGCTCCATCCCGGTCGGCAGCGCTGTAGCCATCGCGCTCGCCCTCGCAGCCCAGGCCGCCGCTGCGCAGGACACCGGCATGGGCACGGATCTGAGCTTCGGCACCAAGCTCGATCCTTCGGGCTGGTCGTCGTTGTACGGTTGCAGCGATGAAGGCACGAGCTGGCTGACGCCGTTCGAGCATCGCACCCCGACCGGCTATCTCTACCATTGCCCGCCGCAGCAACCGCAGGGCAAGGCGATCGGCGAGTGGCTGTATTCCGGCACGGTTTCGCTCGGCTACCTCGGTGTCAGCGGTAGCAACGAAGAGAATGCGAATTGGCAGCGCTACTCGGATTGGGACGATGGCCTCATTCTCGATCTGGCGCACTTGAGCGCGATCAGGCCGTCAGACGGTTCGTATATCGATTTCCGCGGCAGCCGGCTTGGCGACGACAACCAGTTCTACAAGTTCACGGGCGGTCGTGCCGGCAGCTACCGCATCGACGCGTTCTACCGCGAGATCCCCAACGTGGTGAGCGCCAATGCAAAGTCGATCTGGGACGGCATCGGTACCGATCACCTGACGTTGGCACCGGGATTGGTGCCCGCCGGCAGCACGCCAGAGCAGGTCGCGGCCGTTTCCGAAGCTGCGCCGGAGCGGCGCTTGCAGGTGACGCGCGAGAAGGCCGGTGTCGGTATCAATTACTACTTCAATACGCGCTGGACCGGGATGCTCAACCTGTCCAACGAGGATCGCAAGGGCGCGCGGCCCTACGGCGGGCCGTTCTTCTTCAACTATCCGTTCCCGTCGAACGGCGGCATTCTCGAAGTGCCGCGTCCGATCAACGACAGCACCACCAATCTCAACACGGCGCTGCGCTTCGTCGGCAGCCTGTGGCGCTCGGAGTTCGCCTACAGCGGCTCGTTCTATCGCAGCAAGTACACCGGCTACGACTACCAGATGCCGTTCGGCCTGTATCCGGTGGTTCCGGGCGCGGCATCGGCGCAGCTCACTCTGGGGCAGTTCTCTTCGGAGCCCGACAACGACTATCACTCCTTGCGCGTGAACGTCTCGCGCCGGTTGCCGATGAACGGTGATCTGTCGGTCACAGCATCCGCGTCGCGCATGCGGCAGAACGACGACCTGCTGGCGCCCATCAACTGCCAGGGCAACTTCGGCATCGACCTGTCGCCGACGGGCTCGCCGGTGAATCCGTTTCTTTTCAACTGCGCCGACTGGAATACGACCGCTGCGCTGAGTCGCAGGACCGGCGATCTGACCATCGATTCCCAGATGCTGTTCGCACGCCTGGTGCTGCAACCGGCGATGTCAGTGACGCTGCGTGCCGATGCCAGGTTCCGCAAGGAGGATTACCAGGGCGACTACATCGCCTATAACCCGCTCACCGGCGACTACGGCTATATCGCGGAGAACGGCGCGCAGGGCAGCGTCGTGCCCGGTGAAGTCGGTTTCTGGAATGCCGCGACCGCGCCATCGAACATCACGCGCTTCCGCAACGTATTGCTGGACAAGAGCATTGCCGAGGCGCACCTCGGCGCCGACTGGCGGCTCGACAACTACAACACGCTCGGCGCGACGTACGGCTTCACGCGCACCGATCGAGATCATCGGGAACGCGCGGCCACCGACGACAACGAGTTGCGCCTGACCTGGGTGAACCGACGCATCGACTGGCTGACGCTGCGCGCGAACTACACGTACCTGCGCCAGACCGGCGATCCGTACAACTTCGATCCCTACGAGTACACGTTCACCACTTCATTGCCGGGCTATGTGCCGGGCGCCGAGTTCCCGCACACGGTTGCCGACATGCGCAAGTACGACGTGTCGAGCCGCACCCAGAACAAGTTCGAGCTGATGGGCAACGCGGCGGTCGGCGACGACATGACCGTGAACCTGTCGTTCAAGGGCGATTTCAACGACTACGACGCCCGCATCGGTCGCCAGGGCTACGACGTGTTCTCGACCACGTTGCAGTGGGAGTGGCAGCCATCGCCCGATACCGTAACCAGCATCTACTACGGCTACGAGCGTGCGCGCATCAAGCAGGCCAACGTCAATGAAGGTGCGACGACGCAGGCGGACGATCCGGTCCTGGGCGGCGCGTCCTATCCGCTCGCCGGGCTCTGGTGGGCCGATGACACGCAGACGAATCACAACTTCGGCGCCACGCTGGATCAGAAGATCGGCCGCGCGCGCCTGGAGGCTTCCTGGAACTACACCAATTCGCGGGGCGTGACCGGCTATTCCTTCGCCAGTGCGACGGCGCTCGCGTATGCCGATGTGGCGGATCTGACCGGCAATGAATTCCCGGCGATGATCTACAGGGTCAATGCGCTGAACGTCGGCATTCGCTACCCGTTGTCCGCGAACGTGAGCGTGCGGCTGTTCGACTACTACGAGCGCGGCACGCTGCGTGACTGGCACTACCTCGGTTTCGATCAGACGCGCGTCTACGATCATCGCGTCTACACGGACGGTGGCCCGGAGGACTACAGCGACAACCTGCTCGGCCTGACGTTCGAAGTGCGGCTGTAGGAGAACGACCATGCGGCGCCGCTTCCTTGTCGTATTGCTCACCGCCGGTCTTGCGACCGCCGCGACTGCGGGTGCGGCAGAACAAGGCGATCCAGCCGCAAGCGCCGAGACGGGTGCGCCTGCAAGCAAATCCAAGCCGCTGCGGCCTGCGTATCTCGATCTGCGGCGCACGCCTGCCATTACCGGCGATGCGGCAGCAGGCAAGCAGAAGGCGCAGTTGTGCTTCGCCTGTCATGGCGAGAACGGCGTGGCACCGGTGCCGAATTTCCCGAATCTGGCGGGGCAGAGCACCGAGTACCTGTACTGGTCGCTGGTCGAGTACCAGCGGGCGCGTGGGCCGGAGTCGCCCATGACGCCGCTGGTGACGGCGTTGAGTGATGACGACATGCGGGATCTCGCTGCCTATTTCTCCAGCGTGTCGGCACCTACTGCGGAACAGCCGGGAGCGGCGGCGCCGGATGCGACCCTGATCCGCAATGGCGAGCGCCTGTTCAATGATGGCGATCCGCAGCGAGGCGTGCCTCCGTGCCAGGGGTGTCACGGCGTCGATGGCGCCGGGCATCCGTTGGCGAGGCATGGCGGAAGCACTCGCATGCAGGTGTACTACCGGACCTATCCCTCGTTGAAAGGCCAGAGTCCGGACTACATCACGACCCGGCTGACCCAGTACCGCGACGGGCAGCTGCACGATTCCAGCAACGACTTCATCATGCATTCGGTCGCCGGCGCGCTCGACGACGATTCCATTCGGGCCCTGGCGGCGTGGCTGGCCTCGCGCCGCTGAGCATCCATGAAATAAATAATGCGGTGTTCCGGTCACATATGCATGGATCTGCCATCCGGTCCGGCCCTGTGCCGCCGTATGATCGCTCGTTACCGGTTTTGCCGCCGCACCCGAAGCGGCTTCACGTATCACACACGGGAGAGGGGTACTAGAGTATGAAGCGTGTCCTGCTGACTGGATTGTTGTCTGTCGTCGTGGCGCTGCCGGCTGCGGCCGCCCTGAAAGCCGGCGATCAGGCGCCTGACTTCAAGGCCCAGGCGTCGCTGGCCGGCAAGGAATTCACCTTTTCGCTGCAGGAGGCGCTCAAGAAGGGGCCCCTGGTGGTGTACTTCTTCCCGTCGGCCTATACGCGCGGCTGCAACGTGCAGGCGCACACGTTCGCCGTGAATCACGACAAGTTCGCGGCCGCAGGCGCCACTGTGGTCGGTGTTTCGCTGGATGACATCAAGCGCCTGAACGAGTTCTCGGCCGATCCGGACTTCTGCGCCGGCAAGCTGCCGGTGGCCTCGGACATGAAGGGCGATATCGCCAAGTCGTACGACCTGAAGGTGGGGGAAGCGCAGGCGGGCGCGAAAGATACCCGCGGCGTGGAAATCGGCCACGGCTTCGCCGAGCGCACCACCTTCATCGTGACTCCGGACGGCAAGATCGCGGAAACCATCGGCGGCGTGTCGCCGGTCGAGAACGTGAACAAGGCGCTGGAGGCGGTGCAGCGGCTGCATCGCTGAAGACATGCCTGGCCCTGGTTGAGCCACCCCGGTGACTTTCCGGGACGGGGCCAACGGCTTCATTCGAGGGAATGAGCCGCGACGGCGGCAGGAATTCGCGTTCCTGCCGCCGTTTCGTTTCCGTTTCGCGCCCGTCAAACGTAATCAAGGACAGAGGGCGCTGCACGATTCCCATGAGCGAGGACCGGTTCCAGGATTGCCATCCTTCCGACCGCCAGGCCGACCCGGCCGAGTCGCGGGCCGAGCTCGTGGCGCGCCTGTTTCGCGAGCACAACCAGGCGCTCATCAGTCTGCTGACGCTGCGCCTGCGTTCGGTGCACGATGCCCGGGAGGTGGCTCAGGAGGCGTATGTCCGGCTGTTGCAGCTGGATCGCCCCGATGCCGCCAGCCTGTTGCGCTCTTACTTGTTCCGGATCGCCCAGAACCTGGCTATCGACCGGCTGCGCCAGCGCAGCGTGCGCTATCGTTCGGCCGCGGTCGAAGCGGAGCTGTTCGAGGAACTGAGCGTGCAGGACGAGCCCGAGCGGCGCGCGCTCGCAAGCGAGACGCTGGTGTTCATCAGCAGCTGCCTGGAGGAGTTGTCGCCGGCCTGCCAGCGCGCGTTCTGGCTGCATCGGGTCGAAGGGGCGAGCGTAGCGGAGATTGCAGCCGATCTCGGAGTGACCGACCGCATGGTCCGGCATCATCTGGGACGAGCTTTGGTGTATTGCCAGTTACGGCTTAGGGGGGCCAGCAAAGAGGAGGCGCACCAGCGCCTGAAACGATGAAGCAAGCGATGCCGACAGATCTCGAATTGGAGCGGATGCAGGTCGCCGCCGACTGGCTGATCAGGCTCCAGGACGCGCCCGAGGACGAGGCGCTGGTCGCGGCGTGGCTGCAATGGTGCGAGGAGGATCCGCACAATCTCGAGGATTTTCGCGCGGCCCAATCCGTGTCGTCCCAAGCGACTGTTGCGTCGGGTAGCTGCGCCCCATCGTCGTGCGCCCGTGCGGATCGCGGTGGGATTGGCTGCGACGCTGTTGCTGGCCCTGGGCATCGGCTGGACCGTGTTCGTTCGGCAAGCCGACGAGTTGTCATCGCAAAGCTACGCCACTGCGGTCGGCGGCGCTGGCAGTGCCTTGTTGCCCGACGGTTCGCGGGTCGAGCTGGGTGCGGACTCGCGCATCACGACTTTCTATACGGCGAAGCAGCGCCGCGTCAGCGTCGATTTCGGCGAAGCCTATTTCAGTGTCTCCAAGGATCCGCAACGACCGTTCCTGGTTGGCGCCGGCGCCATGCAGGTGACCGCGGTCGGCACCGCGTTCAATGTCAGGCGGCATCCCGACCGCGTGGTCGTCGCTGTCAGCGAGGGCAAGGTCGAGCTCGACAGCAATGAACAACACGACGACGCCAGCCGGCCGCACGAAATCGCGCCCACGCCGCTGCAGGCCGGGCAGCAAGCGGTGTACAACGGCAGCTCGCAAAGCATCGAGGTCGCCTCGATCCACCTGGCCGACGTCGCCTCGTGGCGCCATGGGGTGCTGAAGTATGTGCATGAGCCGCTCGGCAACGTGGTGCTGGATCTGAACCGTTACTACGGCAAGCACATCGTCATCGCCGACGCCCGGCTCAGCGAGATGCCGTTCACCGGCGCGGTATTCAGCACGCGCATCGACGATGCGCTGCATGCCCTGGAAGGCGTGTTCCCGCTGCGGATCCAGGAATACAGCGATCGCGTCGAGCTGTTGCCCCGCGGTTAGCGGCTGCATTCGCAGCTTCTTCGACCACTTCCGATAGTTAATCCTGCAACGGCTCGCCTGCGGCATTACGGCGAGCCATGAATCGTCCTGCGCGTCGTGCCGGTGCGCGCTTCCAGAAAATCCCTTTGCGTTTCCGTTTCCATTCGCCCTCGCTCGAACGTATTCAGTTCTGAGGTGTGTACGCATCGTGCTGGCTGGCGGCGTCGTGCACCGAATGAATTGGCAGAAAAACTGCGGCAGCGCTGCGTAGCGTCGACCGCCGCTCGACAGGGGGATCTATGAGCTCGATGAATCGGGGTGCAGTCCGCGTCCGTAGGGGTGACCGTCGACGTTCGTTGATAACGATACGGCCACACGCCAGAGCCTCGCTGCCGCTGCTGGTGCTATCGCTCGCGGCGGCCCAATCCGTCGTGGCGCAAACTGCTTCGACTCCTACGCAGGGCGCCGTATTGGAAGCCGTCGAGGTCACTGGCACGCGCATTCTGCGCGACGGCTATGAGGCACCGACTCCGCTCACCGTGATCGGCGTCGAGGAAATGCAGGCGACGGCGCCCACCAATGTCGCGGACTTCGTCAACCAGCTGCCGTCGGTTGCGGGCAGTCAGACCCCGGGCAATTCGCAGCGCAGCGTCAGCAACGGTTCTGCCGGCGTCAACTCGCTGAATCTGCGCGCGCTGGGCAGTGAGCGCACGCTGGTGTTGCTGGACGGCCAGCGCTCGGTTGGAGCACAGCTGAACGGCGTCGTGGACGTCAACGATTTTCCGCAGCAGCTGATCGAGCGTGTCGACATCGTCACGGGCGGTGCGTCAGCAGCCTATGGCTCCGATGCGCTTTCCGGTGTCGTCAACTTCGTGCTCGACAAGGACTTCACTGGCTTCAAGACCGCTCTGACCGGCGGTGTCACCGGCGAGGGCGACAACGAGGAATACAAGGCGTCGGTCACATTCGGTACGCCGTTCGCCGGCGATCGCGGACATCTGTTGCTGAGTGCGGAGCTGGGCCATGTCGATGGCATCTTCGGCGTGCCGCGCGACTGGGACAAGAAAGGCTGGAAGGTGATGAACAATCCGGCATACACGCCGAACAACGGTCAGCCGGAGCGTCTGCTGCTGCCGCAAGTTGGGCTGAGCACGGCTACGCTCGGCGGCATCGTCACCGCAGGGCCGCTGCGAGGCACTGCGTTCGGCGCAGGCGGCGAGCCCTACCAGTTCGAATTCGGTCCGCTGGTCAGCGACCCTTACATGCAGGGCGGCGACTGGCGCGACAGCGACGTCAGCAGCTTCAACTCGCTGGCCTCGCGCATCGATCGCAAGAACCTGTTCACGCGCGCCAGCTTCGAGCTGACCGACAACGTCGAGGTGTTCGCGCAATTTTCCTGGGGCAACACCGAAGCCGAAGGCTGGTGCTGCCGCCAGTTCAACGTCGCCAATCTCACCGTCCAGCCCGACAACGCCTTCATTCCCGATTCGGTGCGCGCCCGCATGATCGCGGAAGGGGTGGCGGATAGTCCGCTGCGCCTGGGCAGCATGCATGCCGATCTGCCGGTCATCAGCACCGTGAACGAGCGTACCGTGAATCGGTACGTGCTCGGCGGCAACGGCTACTTCGATGCCTTCGGCTCGCAGTGGCGCTGGAACGGCTATTACCAGAGAGGCATCAGCAAGGTCGAATCGACGGCACCGGACGTCACCGTCAAGAGCCGCTTCTCGCAAGCCACCGATGCGGTGCGCGACGCGGACGGCAATATCGTCTGCCGCTCCACGCTCGCCAATCCGGGCAATGGCTGCGTGCCGTACAACCTGATGGGCATCGGCGTGAACTCGCCGGCCGCTCTCGACTACGTGCTCGGCGATGCACGCCGCAACGAGCGCTTCACACAGGACGTGGTGGCCGCTTCGCTGTCGGGCGAGCCGTTCTCTTCGTGGGCCGGTCCGGTCTCCACCGCAATCGGCGCGGAGTATCGCCGCGAGGCCGTCAGCGGCAGTGCCGACCCGATCTCGCTCATCAACGGTTTCTTCGCCGGCAACTATCTGCCGACCCAGGGCAGCTATCACGTCGCCGAAGCGTTTGCCGAGACCGTGGTGCCGCTGGCCAAGGATGTGGCCTGGGCGGACAAGCTCGATTTCAACGGCGCCATTCGCTACACCGACTACAGCACTTCCGGCGAGGTCGTGACGTGGAAGCTCGGCGCAGTCTATTCGCCGGTGGCGGATCTCACGTTCCGCGCCACACGCTCGCGCGACATTCGTGCGCCGAATCTGCTGGAGCTGTTCCAGGCCGGCGGCGCCAACACCAACAACGTGATCGATCCGTTCAACAACAACGCCAACATCGCCTACCAGGGCCTGGCGGTCGGCAACCTGGCGCTGCAGCCGGAACGGGCCGACACCACCGGCCTGGGCGTGGTCTACCAGCCCTCCTGGGCGCCGGGCCTGAGCGCTTCGTTCGACTACTACAACATCGAGATCAAGGATGCGATCGGCACCATCGGCGCGCAGGCCATCGTCGATCGGTGCTTCTCCGGCAATCAGACGTTCTGCGCCGCCATCACCCGCGATCCGGTGGCGGGCGTGATCCGTCAGATCAGGACGTCGCCCTTCAACCTGATCACCCAGATCGCGCGCGGCTTCGACATCGAAGCAAGCTACCGCCTGCCGATGCAGCTCTGGGGCGGCGATGTGAACATTCGCGCGCTGGCGACGCACTATCTGAAGAACTATTCGGCCAACGGCATCAACATTCCGACCGATACCGCCGGCTCGAATGCGTCCAGTGGCCCGCCGAGCTGGCTTGGCCGGCTGCAGCTGAGCTACAGCAACGATCCGCTGACGGTGATGCTGATCGGCCGCGGCGTGAGCAGCGGCGTGTACGACAACTCGTTCATCGAATGCAGCTCCGGCTGCCCGGCCTCGACCACCGACCACCGGACCATCAACGACAATCGCATCGATGGTGCGGTGTACTTCGATGCCTCGCTGGCCTACCGGCTGAATGCGGTGAGCGCGTTCTCCGAGATGGAGTTCTTCGTCGCGGTCACGAACCTGGCGGACAAGGATCCGGTGGTGGTCGCGCCCGGCCCGAGCGGCGTTGCCTATGCGACCTCGGCCAACAATCCGTCGCTGTACGACAGCCTGGGTCGGGTGTTCCGCGCCGGTATACGCCTGAAGCTGTAGCGGCACCTGGAATCGCCGTCGGTATCAACCAAAGGGAGGGACGATGCGCGCAGTCCTGTTGGCGATGACCGCCTGGCTCCTGCAGGCGGTCCAGGTCACGGCGTGGGCGGACGATGTGCCGGTGTCTGCGGCCGGATCGAATCTGACTCGCCTGCTCGAAGCCGAGCTGTCGCGCTGGCCGGCGCGGACAGGTCTCTACGTCAAGCACCTCGGTACGGGCGAGCAGGCCGGGGTGCGGGCGCAGGAGCATTTCGAGAGCGCCAGCACCATCAAGGTACCGATCATGGTGCTGGCCTATCGGCTCGCCGACCAGAAGCAGCTCGATCTCGATGCGCGCTACGAGATCAAGGCCGCCGACTACCGCGGCGGCTCGGGCGTCTTCAAGTACGCTGACGTGGGATTGAAGCCGACCCTGCGCGATGTGATCACGCAGATGATCATTACCAGCGACAACACCGCGACCGACATCATGATCGCCCAGGTCGGCGGGCGCGATCGGGTGAACGAGTTTCTGCGCCAGTCCGGGTTTGGAGCCCTGAGGCTCAATGGCACGACCTACGAGTTCTTTCGATCGAGCTTCGAGGCGCTGGACCTGAAGTACCGCTCGCTTACCCCGCAGCAGGTATTTGCGCTCGCCACCGATCGGCCCGCGTTCACCGAGCCGTATCGTGAGTTGATCGCGCAGGTAAAGGAAGCGTCCGCACGCGCGCGAATGAAAGAAGGCTCGCTGGGCGGACAGAACATGGATGAGACGCGCTGGTTCGGCGTCGCGGCGCCCGCGCAGATGGCTGCCATGCTCGAAGGAATCGAGCGCTGCACGCTGACGCGCCGGGAAAGTTGCGATGAAATGAAACGCATCCTTCGTGCCCAGCAGGTCCGCCACAAGATTCCGCACTACCTGTCCGTTGCGGTTGGTAACAAGACCGGGGATACCGGATCGGTCACCAACGATGTCGCCATCGTCCAGGCACGCTCCGGCCCGATTGTGATCGCCTCCTACAATATGGATGTGCGCGGGCAACGCGCGGAGCTGGACGATCGCATCGGCGAGCTCGCGCGTCGCATCGTCGGTTATTTCGATGGGGCGCTCTGATCGCGGCTCCGGGAAACACGTCCAAGAAAGAGGAGGGGACTGATCGGCTGCAAACGCACCGCAACATATCCTGCGGGTATGGATCGTGAGCCCGCCACGGCCGGGCGGCAGCGCCTGCATTGAGCCGCTTTGCGTGGGCGCCCTGAGTCGCGGCCGGGTGTTTCCACCGGCTGTGACTCAAACGTATTCAACTGGACACTATCGATAACCGGGCCGCACTTCTGAAGGAGCGCAGGCGCGGACTACTAGTGTGCAGGGGGAGCATCGATGGGGTCCTACGATGCGGGCGGCGCAGCGGCTGCGCGCCTGCCCAGTTCGCCGAGCCGGCGCCGAATCGCGCAATGGCTGTGCCTGATGCTGAGCACGCTGCTGGCAGCCCGGAGCTTCGCCCAGGGCGATGCGCTGTCGCGCGAGGTGCATTTCCAGATCCGCTCGCAACCGCTGGCGCCGGCGATCATCGAGTTCTCCGATCAGGCACAGATCCAGGTGATCTCCGCCGGCACGCAGGTTGCCAACGTGACCACGGCCGGCGTGGTCGGCAAGCGGCGCATTGCCGATGCGCTGCGCGCGCTGCTGCAAGGCACGGGTCTGAAGTACGCGGTGATCAATCAGGACACGATCTCGATCAGCCCGGTATTGCCGCCGATCCCGGCCATTGCAGAGTCGAAGCCAGCGACGCCGGCCAATGCGGATGAGCCCAAGCCAGCCCCGCAGACCCAGGAGCAGCTCGAAGCGGTCGTAGTCACCGCAACCCGCATCGTGCGCGACGGCTACGAAGCGCCCACCTCGACCACGGTCGTCGGCGCCGATCTGATCAAGGAATCGGCGCCGGAGAACCTGGCGGACCTGGTCAACGAGCTGCCGGCGGTGGTGGGAAGCTCCACGCCGCAGAACTCGAATCTTTCGCTCAGCAACGGTCAGGCCGGCATCCACGCCCTCAACCTGCGCGGCCTCGGCACGGTGCGTACGCTGGTATTGCTCGACGGCAAGCGCTCGGTGCCATCGGCGATCACCGGCATCGTCGACATCAACGATCTGCCGCAGGGACTGGTCGAACGGGTCGAAGTCGTGACCGGTGGCGCCTCGGCGGCGTACGGCTCGGACGCGATGATGGGCGTGGTGAACTTCATCCTCGACAAGAGCTTCACCGGACTGAAGAGCGAGCTGTCCGGCGGCCGCACCAGCTACGGCGACGACGACAACTGGAAGGGCACGGCCACGGCCGGTTTTCCGTTTGCCGACCGCCGCGGTCACGTGCTGCTGAACGGCGAATACACCAAGCGCGAGGGCATCTACGGCGTGCCGCGCAGCTGGAACAAGCACGGCCGGTACATCATGAACAACCCGGCCTACACGCCGACCAGCGGCCTGCCCGAACGACTGGTGGTGCGCGGCGCCAGCCTGACCACGGCGACACTCGGCGGAATCATTACGGATACGTCGCTGCGGGGCATGACGTTCGGGCCAGGCGGCTCGCATCGGCCGTTCGAGTATGGGCCGCTGGTGCGCGATCCGTGGATGCAGGGCGGCGAGTGGGCCAGCAACCAGTTCAACAGCTACAACACGCTCGATCAGGCAGTCGAGCGCAAGGGCCTGTTCGGGCGTGTCAGCTTCGCGATCAGCGACGACTTCGAGATCTTCGCGCAGGCCTCGCGCAATGAATCCGAGACGGTGTCGTGGCTGCTGCAGCAGTTCAATCTCAGCAACATTGCCGTGCGCGCCGACAATCCGTTCATTCCGGCCGCCCTGGCGCAGCAGATGGCCGACGAGCACATCCCGCAGTTCACGCTGGGCACCATGAACGGCGACATTCCGACCATCGCATTCGGCGGCGAGCGCCAGGTGATGCGCTACACCGCCGGCTTCGAAGGCCGGTTCGTCCTGTTCGGCAAGCCATGGACCTGGGATGCCTACTACCAGAAGGGCATCACCGACAGTTCCGAGACCGCCTTCAACATCACGTCCAAGGCACGCTTCGCCGCTGCGCTGGATGCGATCGTCGATCCGGCGACGGGCCGGCCGGCGTGTCGCAGCACCGTGCAGGTCGATCCGGACAATGGCTGCGTGCCGTACAACCCGATGGGGGTGGGCGTCAATTCGCAGGCGGTGCTCGACTACATCCTCGGCGCGCCGCATCGCGACCAGACCTTCACTCAGGAGGTCGCAGCCGCCACGCTGCGCAGCTCGCCGTTCGACGTTCGGGCCGGTCCGGTATCGATCGCCCTGGGAGTCGAGCGCCGCGAGGAGAGAGTCAATGGCAGCAGCGATCCGATCTCGCAGCGCAACGGCTGGTTCGCCGGCAACTATCTGCCGACCTTCGGCCGGTACCACGTGGCCGAAGCCTTTCTCGAGACGGTGGTGCCGCTGGCAAAGGACCGGCCCGGCGCGCAGGCGCTGGATCTCAATGCCGCCATCCGGCGTACCGACTACAGCACCTCGGGGCTGGTCTCGACCTGGAAGATCGGCGCGACCTGGCGGCCCATCGACGATCTGCGCCTGCGCATCACGCGCTCGCGCGACATTCGGGCACCGAATCTCAACGAGCTGTTCGCGGCCGGCACTGCCAACACCAACAGCGTCACCGATCCGTTCAACGACAATCTGAGCGTCCTGTACCAGGGCCTGGCGGTGGGCAATCTCGATCTGCAGCCCGAGAAGGCCGACACGCTCGGCGTCGGCGTGGTGTTGCAGCCCAGGTTTCTCGAAGGCTTCAGCGCCTCGATCGACTATTACGACATCGAGATCCA